>Ga0315904_10003700_pt1 | contig 22266 bp, 19 predicted proteins | sample LakEriMetagenome_6_FD_203529 | JGI IMG/M metagenome (GOLD analysis project Ga0315904, IMG submission 203529) | Freshwater fungal communities from buoy surface, Lake Erie, Ohio, United States - Buoy 12 MA120 | ecosystem: Environmental > Aquatic > Freshwater > Lake | place: USA: Lake Erie, Ohio... | reverse complement strand
GACGTGCTTTACGATTGTGTCAAAAAGAGGGGACAGATCTTTACCTTTCTCAGTCAGCGATGTTTGAGCGATACCATCTCGGCCTATGGCATACAGAAGCGGGAAGTCTAGCTGGTCTTCGCTTGCGTCAAGGTCGATAAAGAGATCGTACACCTCGTTTAAGACTTCTTGAGGTCTGGCATCTTGGCGGTCGATCTTGTTAATGACGACGATAATTGCCCTTTTGGCCTCAAGAGCCTTGCGTAAAACAAAGCGGGTTTGTGGCAGAGGCCCCTCTGACGAGTCAACCAGCAAAACAACGCCATCGACCATCATCATCGCACGCTCAACTTCACCACCGAAATCGGCGTGGCCTGGAGTGTCAAGAATGTTAATCTTTACATCGCCCCAGCGCACAGAGCAGTTCTTGGCGGCGATGGTGATACCGCGCTCACGCTCAAGATCCATGCTATCCATAACACGTTCAGCGACCTCTTGGTTTGAGCGGAACAGGCCGCTCTGTCTAAAGAGGTGATCAACGAGGGTTGTCTTGCCGTGGTCAACATGCGCAATGATCGCTATGTTGCGAATGCCTGTGTTAATTTGTAAGTTTTTCGTTTCCATGCCGCCCGCATGGTAGCTTGATGTGCATAAATAAGAAAGGGTCGGCGGCTCTCTGTGGAGAGATTTGCTCTAATTTACAGGCTTTGCTTGCAGAATAAGGGGCCGCCCCATCGAGTCAAGATTGGAGTGAAAGACCTTGGTGGTCACCCGCGGCGAGAAACACTTAAGCAGGTGTAATGAGAGCTGCTCTGTAAAAAATACCGAGCGGTGCTGTCCACCGGTGCACCCAAACCCAACCGAGAGAAACTCAAAGTCGCGCAAAATATAGTTCTCGACAGCCGGAGTAATTAGCCCAAAAACGTGCTCTTTGAAGCGGGCGACCTCTGGGTTGCTTTGAAGATACTGGATCACGTCGAGATCCAGGCCTGTTCGCTCTTTAAACTGCTCTTCGCGACCGGGGTTGGGAAGGCAGCGACAATCGAACACGAACCCGCCGCCGTGTCGACCACCGTCTTGCGAAAACAGGCGGCTGGGTAGAGGGCGCTTGTATGAAAAGCTGGTGATCTCAACGGTTAAAATCTTCCCCACTTTCTTCTCAGCCATGCGTGGTGACTCCTTTCTTTGATAGGATGTCTGTTAAGGTTGTAATGCATCCTAAAAGTGCGGGAAGTTCGATAGTTCGCCCCGGTTTTGCAAGCTCTTCTGTCAGGGTACTAAGCGCAGTGGGGATGCTGTCGGTGAAATACTCCTTACCTGCGCCGAGCCCCTCACGACCGTACACACCTAGCACCTGAATCATTCTGCCGATGATGAAGCCAGAATAAGACTCAAAGAAATCTTCGGCGTGGAAGCTCGTGTACTTAGACGCCTCTTTGCAATAGTGTTCGACAAGAGAGGCTCGATATTCTGCCGGAATCTTTGCACTTGATTGATACAATAAAGAGACCACATCGTACTGCAGAGGCCCACGACTCCCGCCCTGAAAGTCGATAAAGAAGGGTTTGTCGTTGAGGCACATAATGTTTCGCGATTGAAAATCGCGGTAGACAAAAAAAGAGGCCGGAGCCTTTTGGAGAAACGCCATCAGACTTGAAAAATCCTGATTAAGCTTGTGTGTGTCAAATGCTGGGGCGATTCGGGATACTAGCTCATTTGAGAATGAAAGGCAGTCACGAGTAAATGTCCCAGGAAGTAGTTGCTGCTCTGGGTAACAGTTTGAAAAATCAAACGTCTCGGCGCTCTCAATTTGAAAGCGCGGCAGCCATTCAAGTGAGCGCTTGTACAGCTCCTCGGCGGCAGCGGGAAAGGCATGATTAGTGCTGCTGCGAGCCGCTGTCAGCACATCAAGTAAGGTCTGGTCGCCTAAGTCTTCCTCAAGGTAGAGGTTGCTTTCTGGCTTGTATAGGAAGATTTCAGGGACGGGGAAGCCTCGTGAACGGAAGTAGCGAGAAAAAGAAACAAAGGCGTCATTTTCCTTGCGTACAGGGTTAATTACTCCGATCAGTGAGTGAGCGTCGCTACGCAGTCGATACATCTGGCGTTGTGAAGCATGGGGACGTAGCGCGGAGATAGAAGACGGACTGCTCCCGGTGACCTCCAGAAAGTGTTGTCCCAAGATCTCTTCTTCGCGAGTAAATTGCATGCCTGGTTTTTATTGATGTAGCGCTTGAGTCTATAATCAGACAGAAAAAGGTTTAGGGCCACAGCGCTGTATGGCTGGCGCCGAAGTGCTCCTTAACCTTATTGTACCGCGGTTATCTGCGCTGCGGTATACCGGGGGTTAGGCTGTTGGTGTACGGCTGTTTAGGGGCGTTATGGGCAGCAGTCAGGCGCCTGCGGAGGCATCTTACGCCAAATAAACCTTGTTTAATCAGGTAGTTATAAGATTTACGCTGATTCCGCCGGTAGTCTGCTAGTTTGCCCAGTCTGAGCCCCCTGGATTAGCGAGCCTTTCTAGGCGAAATCCTCATCTTAATCCCTTGAAGCTTCAACCAGAAGAACCACGGATGAACGATGCAGAGGGAACTGAGTAATCCAGAGAAGGCAGCGCTAACCTTACTAAGTCTTGGAAGAGAGACTGCTGCCCAAGTCATGCAAAATCTAAGTGAGGATGAGGTTAAGGCTCTCTCTCGCGCATTTCTATCTGTCTCAGAGGTTGATCGCGAGACACAGCTGGGTACATCCAAAGATTTTCTACGCATGCTGCGAGCCAGCGACACGATGCTTATCGATGGCCGTGAGTTTGCAAAGAGCGTTATCTCTACAGCGTTTGGACAAGACAAAAGTAACGCGCTGCTAGAGTACATGAACGGCGCCAAGAAGCAGCCGATCGGAGCGATTATAGGAAGCGTGCCTGAGAAACTTCTGCTCGGTTTTGTATTAGCTGAGCACCCTCAGACCATAGCATTTCTAATGACGGTAATGAACGCTGACCAAGCCGCCTCTGTGTTGAAACAGATGAATCCCGAGATGCAGACAGATGTTTTAGTTCGAATCTCTAATATCAGCAATTTGAAGGCTGATATCGTTGATGAGGTTCGGGAGGTTTTACAGACTCAGCTGTGCGGAGAAGGTCTGGCTGATGAAGACATCGGTGGACCAAAGTCAGCTGCAGATATTCTAAACTTCATCGATCGATCTACTGAAGAGAGAATTCTTGCTGAGATCGAAGAGACTTTCCCCGATCTAGCCGAAACGATCAAAAATCTCATGTTTACCTTCGAGGATATTAAGAAGATCGACGATCGCGGTGTTCAGACAATACTTAAAGATGTGCCGCGCGAGCAGCTTGTTGTGGCGCTTAAGACCGCTTCTCCAGAGCTTAAAGATCTAATCTTTAAAAACGTTTCGCAACGTGCGGCTGAGATGATCAAAGAAGACCTAGAGGCACTTGGACCGACCAAACTAAAAGACGTGGCCAAAGCTCAGCAAGGAATCGTTGACTTAGTCAGACGTCTTGAAGAAGAAGGCAAGGTAGCCGTTGGCGGCGGCGGCGGTGGAGACCAGCTAGTTTAAGCGGCTCCCCAGCAGCGCTAGTGATACACTATCTTCTCGCCTTCGATCTCGATCACTCCGACCTCGGACTTTGTCCCTCGAAATGAGCTTCCTTTGAAAGAGCTCTCCATATTTTTGGCTAAAGAGCTCAACTGTTTGCGCAGCATGATGAACTTGTATGCGAAGTAAGACAGCAATGCGCCGATCGCTACGAAGCACACGGCTAAAACGGTGATAAAGAAGCGCGGAAAGAGTAAAACAGTAATTCCAAGCGCGATAAACAGCGCCCCTGGAAGAAAGGGAATGCCGCGCTTACCTTTCGACACAAAGACAAAAGAAGTCCCATCTGGCCCGGGTTGGAAATGCTCTCTACGCATTTTAAAAGTGTAGCTCATAACAGATGTAATAACCATGACCGAACACCAAAACAAGCGCAATCGAGCGCTCATGTTGAATTCGGGCGCCGCTTCCTCTAGCAGCTACAACCAATTGATTTTGTTAAGAGCATCGATACCCTGGCAGAGCCTCTGACGCGCTTAGCAATTGCGTTTTACCTTGGCCCGTTAAAAAGCAAGCCCAAACAACTCCGACTGTGACACCATCGGCGTTATAGGGTGTTGTTTTGATTCGCATCCGCGAATCGATAGCGTTCTCCAAAAGCCGGGTTTTCGCTACGGACTTTTGGAGAGCGCTATACTTCTGGGTCTGGTGATGGTTTATACCAAGAATTTTCTGTTTTTGCTCTTGGTGCCTTTCAATAAGTGTCGGACACTAGCGCACTTGGAGTCTGTGTCACTCCATAAATAGAAAGCGAAAGCGCATTCAATTTTGACAAATGTTGAATGAGATGCGAATAATTTTTTAAACCGTCATGATCGCAGGTTCTAAAACTCGCGTAGCGCTGTGGAGCAGAGATGCCAAAGAAACCAATAAAGAGAAAACAATCAACTAAAAGCAGCACTAAGCCGTACAAGCAAACCATTCTGACCGCGGAATCAAAGCGTTTCCTTGAAGATTACCTTAACAACGCCTCGCCGACTGGGTTTGAAGTCGAAGGGCAGCGCCTCTGGCTACGCTACATTAAGCCCTTTGTGGATGAGACGCACGTGGACACCTACGGTTCAGCGTACGGAGTTATTAACCCAAAGGCTAAATACAAAGTAGTAATTGAGGCTCACGCCGATGAGATTTCATGGTTTGTCTCATACATCACCGAAAACGGCCACATTCACGTAAAGAGAAACGGTGGGTCAGACCACATCATAGCGCCTTCTAAGCGGGTCAATATTCACACTGAGAAAGGGATGGTAAAGGCCGTGTTTGGTTGGCCAGCTATTCATACCAGAAGAGACGGAGGAAAAGAGGAGACCCCATCACTTAAAAACATCTCGCTTGATGTTGGCGCTAAGACTAAAGCAGAGGTTGAAGCGATGGGTATTCACGTTGGGTGCGTTGTAACGTACGAAGACGAGTTTATGACCCTCAACAATCGATACTTTGTTGGTCGGGCACTCGATAACCGGATCGGCGGTTTTATGATCGCTGAAGTTGCAAGGCTACTTAAGCTCAACAAAAAGAAGCTCGATTTTGGTCTCTACATCGCCAACTGTGTGCAGGAGGAGGTTGGGTTACGGGGCGCTGAGATGCTGGTGCATACGATTAAACCCGACGTTGCGATCGTCACAGATGTTTGTCACGACACCTCGACTCCGATGATTAGTAAGGTCCTTGAAGGTGACACGGTGTGTGGCAAAGGCCCCGTGCTTACCTATGGCCCAGCTGTGCACAACAAGTTACTTAAGGTGATTCTTGATACTGCTGGAAAGCAGAAGATCGCAATCCAACGCGATGCCGCGTCACGCTCAACGGGGACTGATACTGATGCGTTTGCGTATGCGAATGGAGGCGTGCCTTCGGCACTAATCTCTCTTCCCCTGCGCTACATGCACACCACAGTTGAGATGGCAGAGATAGCTGATGTTGAAGCAACGATTAAGCTTATTTACCACTCCCTACTTGAGCTGCGCTCAGGGATGAGTTTTAAGTATCTCTAGTCTGACTTTCTTGTTGAGTAGCTCGCGTCCCGAGGAATCAGAGCTGCTACCCCGAAAACGGCAACTTTCATTGCCAAAGAAAGCTCTGCGTTAGTAGACTATCTCCGCACCGGGATGCGGAACTGGTCGACACACACTTTCTCCGCAGTAGGGTAGGCGCCGATGTTTACGTTTAGTCCATACGCATCTCTGCGTCGTCAACGACAGGCGCTACTTGCTACTCAGAGCTTTGCGCCTATCCCGCTGCACCCTGCTGTAGCAGCGCAACTTAAAAAAGCAAAACAGCTCGATACCGTCTCCATTCGCCCGCTCCGCTCAAAAACTGCGCTTTTTCTCAGTGTAATAGTTGAGCTCTACCAGCTGATTGCACAAGTTGTGTTGTGGAATGTGCTTAATGCGCTAATCGTGCTTGGCGCTGTACTAGTCACTAGATACCTGTTTCAGGCTAAGGGGTCTTTAAGCGTTGGGCTTCTGCTCTCAGGACTTTTCTTTACTCTTAAGGCTACACAGGCGGTCGTTGAGTATTGCTCGTCGAATAGTCTACGCCAGGTACACCGAGGTGTTCAGCTTGCGCTGTACCGGATAGTGAACGCAAAGCTCTCACGACTTGCGCCGGCTGGGCGGCTTGAGTTCTCAAAAGGACAGCTTAAAACACTTATCGGGTCAGATGTTGAGGCTGTCGAGGATTTTATTAGCGCCGCAGTCATGCAGTGGCCGCGTGTAATTGTATCAAGCCTCATTGTGATACCGGTCTTGTGGTTTGTCTCAGGGTGGCCAGGAATCGTCGCACTCGGTTTTGTGCTGACCCTTGTTCCGGTAGCTGCGATCGGAGCGGCTTTTGTAGAACGATTCCAGGTTAAGACGCAAGCTGAGCAAGATAAGCTTGTGACTGCGCTTGGTGAGTGGGTGAAGAATATCCGACTCGTTCGATTCCTTGGATGGGATAGAGCGATTGAAGCAGAGGTTAACGCCCAGATGTGGCGTTTTGTTGTGCAGCAGGCCATTCGCCACTCTGCAGTGTTAGTTGTATGGGCGATAAGTTACTCGTGGTGGATGGTGCCACTTTTGGCTATCTTTGCGCTCTCGGTATCTCAACCCGAGCCGTTAAATCTTGTAGAGGTCTTTGCCTCTTTCTGGCTGCTTGATCACTTAACGAGTCAGATTCAGTACATCCCACACTCTCTCTCGCTCTACGGGACTGCTGCGGCTGGAGCAACACGGATTATTAGCCTCCTTGAACAACCAGAGCTTGATCAATCGATCCGTGCAGCACCGAGAGAGCCGATAGCTTCAACGGCAAAGCCGGTAGCGTTGGCGCTGCAAAACGTCACGGTGCGTTACGGAAGTGTTGAGGTGTTAAAAGATCTGACCATAACGTTCTCGCTTACAGAGAAAACAGCGATCATAGGCTCGGTTGCGAGCGGTAAATCCACACTGCTTGAGGTGCTGTTGGGGGAACTTCCCTTTACGTCAGGAGCAATAGAGATTCAGTTCGCTGATGGCTCATGCGGCCCACTATGGCGACACGATGTGTACACTACGTTTCGTCGCGCGGTTGCGTACTCTCCCCAGCAACCGTTTCTATCAAACACCTCGATGCGCAATAACGTTGACCTATCAGGAAACGCAACGTTTGAGGATGTGCAACAAGCGGTAGCGTTGGCGCAGCTCAATGACGACATTTTGCTGTTTGAAAGCGGGTTAGAAGAGGAGGTCGGAGAGTCAGGTATCAATCTCTCTGGTGGGCAGAAGCAGCGGGTGAGCTTAGCGCGTGCATTTGTATCAAAGCGCACGGTGTGGCTTTTAGACGATCCGCTCAGTGCCGTTGATACGCAGACAGAGCAGAGGCTATTACGCACCATTACTGACCGCGCACAGGGGCTTATCATCGCTTCGCATCGAATTAGCGCGGTCGAGCGCTGCGATCGAGTGGTGGTGCTTGAAAGTGGTGTAGTCGTTGAAGATGGCGATCCTAAGGTGCTCGCCACAAACAGTTCGTCGCATCTCTACAGGTTCATGCAAGCAGTGGAGGGGCATGAGCACTGAGAATACTGAACAATTCACCTCGGTAGAGGGAAGCCACGGAACAGCTGGAAGCTTTAAGCTCCTGTGGCGCTACGTTAATGGCGTACCGTTTATGCGCTGGGCCTTTCTGCCGACTCTTTTCTGTGGTGCTCTATCGGCGGCCGGTTCTCAGGTGTTTCTATGGCTGTGTGGTACGTTAGCTGAATGCTCTGCGGCGAACAACTGTGCGCCTCAAGCCTTAATAGCTGGGGTTACACTTACTCCATCTCTGTGGGCGCTTGCTGTATTGGCGCTTGTTCTTGTCGTTATCCGTATCGTGCAGTGGGTTGTATTTGAGTCTGGAGGGCAGCTCGCCTCGCAGAAATTCTTTGAAAGGATGGTTCGAAGTGTAGGGGGAGTGCGTACGACATTTTTTGATGAATACCCCTCTGGGAAGGTGATTAACCGCTTTGTTAAAGATGCTGATGCGCTGCGTGTGTATGGGCCGATCCGTATCGGAGATACGATTAGCTCAGTTGTCGAGCTGGTGAGTGTGGCGATCGTAATCTCGTTTGCGAGTCCGATTGCGGCGGTGATTGCATTACCTACTTTTCTCTTTTTTGTGTACGTGCAGCGCAACATCGCCCCGATGCTTCAGCACGTTATGGTCTTACGCTCAGCCCGATTTGGAGAGGTGCTGCACAGAGAATCTGATGTGATCGAAGGAGTGCGAGCGTTTGCTCTGTACGAACAGCTTCCAGCCTTAGCTGAGAGGCTGACTGGGGCGGTGTTTCGCTTTATGCAGATGCACTTTTTGCGTGGCACGATTGAAGCCTGGGGGAGGCTGTTATCTGATCTCGGCGTGGCGCTGTATGGTAGTATTGTGTTGGCTGCCGTGTACTTTGGTATTCACCAGGGAACCCTCTCTGTTGTTCTTGGTGTGGTGATTATAACCGCAGCGTTCCGTCTGGGAACGATCTTCGGTTGGCTGACGTGGTCGATGGGGCTTTTATTTGAGACTGCTGGTAACGCACGCCGAGTGTTTGAGTACATAGACCTTCCCTCTGAGGAATCTCAAGAAGGGGTTAAGCCGTACACTACGGATGTGCCCAGCGAGATACAGAGCGGGGATATTTCGTTTCTCTCATACTCGATGAGTTACCGGTCGAACACTCCGGTAATCTTAAATAATCTTTCCGTAACGATCCGCGGTGGTTCAAAGGTCGGGCTTGTGGGTCGGACTGGTGCAGGAAAAAGTAGCTTTGTGCAGTCACTGTTTCGGATGGTATATGTGCGCGGGGGAGATATCCGTTACGGTCACACATCGCTACTCCAGATGCCAATCGCCCAGGCGCGAGCGCTCGTGGCTGTAGTACCGCAAGATCCATACCTCTTTGAGGGAACTGTGCGCTCAAATATCGATAGGCTCTCAGAGTGTAGCGATGAGGTTCTGCTAGAGGCGCTTAGGAAGGTTCAGCTCTCAGTCGATCTGAACACAAAAGTGCTTGAGGGCGGGAGTAATCTGTCGCTTGGAGAGAGACAGCTTTTGTGCCTTGCGCGAGTTATCGTTTCAAAGCGGCCGGTAGTTGTTATGGATGAGCCTACAAGTGGAGTCGATACGATAACTGATGCAATTATTCAGTCGGTACTACGAACCGCGCTTCACGACCGGACGATTATCACGATAGCACATCGATTAGAGACGCTTGCGCGCATGGATCGTATTATTGAGCTTCACGATGGCGCGATTATGCGCGATGGAGAACCAGCAGATATACTGCCGCGCCTGACCCCGGAAGAGTTAGCGTAGGTACTGCAACGCTTACTCTAGAACTAATTTCGCAAAACGGTAGACAAGTTTCTTTGTCTCTTCAAAATCATCGAACTTAATACTAATCGTCGATGATGAAGTCGATCCTGAAACTGTTTCAATCGTGCCCTTTCCAAATGAAGGATGAATGACCCTTGTTCCTGCAGCAAGTTGCTCAAGAGCAGCTGGAGCTTTGTCAAAGTACTCCTTTGGAGTAACTGGTTGTTTCTCCTTCTGCATGGAATCGGCAGGGGCTAGCATCGAACGGATTTGGTCGAGTGACATCGCCGCACGGGGCTCTGGAGGTGGCACGCGGCGATTGCTCTTTGATCTCCAGCGTGAGCTGCCGTCGCCGTAGTCGCCATCATCGTGATCGGCGTCATCATCGAAGGAGAATTTAGGATATCCTCCGATAAATGTGGCTCCCTGCGAACGCTCGGTTCCAACAGCCGTCATTGCAGTCGGGGCTAGATCTTTTGCAAAGCGGCTTACTGTGCGCGGACCGCCTCCACCACCGCCGCCTGAGGCAAACATACCTCGGTAGTATGAGCGCGTAAGGTATAAGACCTTCATCGCTCGTGTGATACCCACGTAACACAGACGCCGCTCCTCTTCGAGACCAGGGGGATCGTCAAGTGAACGGTAGTGAGGCAACAGCCCCTCTTCTAATCCACACAGGAAGACAACCGGAAACTCTAAACCCTTAGCCAGGTGTAGAGTCATCAGCGATACCGTATCCGGTTTCTCAGCGGGCTCGCTTGCACCACTTTCACTGGCAGGGAGGTCGGCACTTGAGGTAAGGGAGATTCGATCAAGGAATTCTTTTACTGCGCCTTCTTTGGTCTCGCTTGTGCGCTCCATCGTGCGGCCGAGAGACTCTAACTCTTGTAAGTTTTCAATTCGTGAGAGGGCAGAGGGGTCCTTCATCGCTGCGAGTTTTGGGCCGTACTCACTTTTTTGAACGATCGCTTGGATTAACTCGCCGAGCGGTCGAGTGTGTAGATCGTTAGTGAGGTCAGCCATCAGCTCTAAGAATTTTTTAATGCTCTTGTTAGTTGCGCCGACCTCAATCGCAGCCTGTAACAGTGGAACCGATAGCCGTTGTGATTCATCGATAACAGCTTGCACGGCTTGGGCGCCGATTCCGCGCGGAGGGGTGTTTACGATGCGGTGAAACGCCTGGTTGTCGGCCGGATTCACGAGGAGTCGTAGATACGCCAGGATGTCTTTAATCTCTTTGCGATCAAAGAACTTTAGGCCCCCGTAGATCTTATACGGCACCTTCGCGCGCACGAGCGCTTCTTCCAGCGCGCGGGTTTGCGCATTTGTTCGATACAGTAACGCTATCTGCGAAAAGCGCGTGCCTTGAGCGATCAGACGCTTGATCTCAGAGGCGATAAACTCAGCCTCCATGTTTTCGTCATATCCGATGAATGTTCTGATCTGCTCGCCGGAATCTCCAGAGGTCCAGAGCTTTTTTGCCTTGCGTGCTTTATTCTTTTCGATAACGGCGTGCGCGGCGTCGAGGATGGTCGATGTTGAGCGGTAGTTCTGCTCGAGTTTAATAACTTTCGTGCCTGGGTAATCCTTTTCGAATTCAAGGATGTTGCTAATCGTTGCTCCCCGAAAACCGTAGATCGATTGATCGTCATCTCCGACCACAAAGAGGTTCTTACGTGGCTCTGTAAGGAGCCTGATAAACATGTACTGGACCTTGTTTGTGTCTTGGAACTCATCAACTAGGATGTAGTGTAGGCCGTAGCGGTAGTACTGCAGGACGTCGGGAACTTCCTTTAAAACACGCACAGCATTTACAAGCAGATCGCCAAAATCCATGGCATTTGCTTGAAGGAGGTATTTCTGGTAGCGGTCGTATACTTGGGCTTGTAAATCACTCTCAACGCTGTGTGCGTTCTTTGCAGCTTCAGCAGGGAGGATAAGATTGTTTTTATACCTGTCGATAGCGCGTGAGAACGAATCAACCGGATACCGCTCTTCGTTAATTGAGAGCTCTTTTACGACCTGTTTTAAAACTCCCTTGGTGTCTTGGTCATCGTAGACAACAAACTGGTTGGTATAGCCTAGGTGGCTTGCGTTTCGCCGGAGTATTCGTAGCCCTGCTGAGTGAAACGTTGAGATCCAGATCCGCTCTGCACGCGCGCCAAGGAGTGATTGTAGACGATGGCGCATCTCCCCGGCCGCTTTGTTGGTAAATGTTACGGCCAGAATGCGATCTGGCCACACCGAGTGGTGAAGAACAAGATTAGCGACGCGGTGCGTGAGCACCCTGGTCTTTCCGCTCCCCGCACCGGCGAGAACAAGGATCGGACCATCAACATGCAGAACGGCCTCTTGCTGCGGTGGGTTTAAGCCCTGAAGTAGATCTGGGGTGTAGCCAGAGCTGTTCTCGGATGTGTTTGATTGCACTTCATTACTAAATAAATCTTTCTGATCGCCAAGCATCGGATAACTATACCACGTTATGTAAAATTTTCATCAACTCAAAGCCAAGAAGTGCTGCGCTGTGAAGGAAAAAGCAGTAGAGCAACAGGGGGGCTATGGGGAGCGTCCATCTCAAACGGTTTCCACAAGTCCGAGGCAAAACCCCGACTTTTAGCAAAATGAAGAGAGAAGGAATTAAAGACGACCTCTTTTTTAAACCCCCGGCATCTGGCTAGAGCCTTGGTGATCCAGAGCTATTGCACAGAGCCCGTGCATACAGCTAGCACCGCAGAGTTAAAACCAGAGGATAAAAAGCGTAAAGTTAAAATTGTCGAGCCACCCAAGGCGTTTTAGGCTCTACCCCCATATTTCATGAAGCCAGCTGCTGCGAGCGCCGATAACGGCGCTTTTTCGGTTCAAACACCGATTTTCAGACCGGAAGGTATCTCGATACCATTCCGCCCTGAAAATCGGTTTTTGAATGCGCCCTCCGGGCCCAAAAAATCACCATTCTCGACACTCTCGCGACGCAGTTTCATGAAAAATGCGGGCTAGACCAGAACAGCTGTGTTGCAGCTCCACCTGGCCGCCGGCCCTTAGCGCGCTCGCTGTTGTCTTAGCGGGCCCTTCTGGCAACCTGTTGCCCACGCAACGAGATCTTCGCCACACTGCACGAGGCTGCAATCGGGTTTGACATAGCAAACGACTGAAACAGTAAACGAGTGATGTAGGCCAAGGTCAGTACAGCGCACACACAATCAACTCCTGCCACTACCAATCCGCTATCCATAACTCCCCCCTAGACTCCGACTTTCCTTCTTCGGTTAAACTTCACATGAACCTAACTTCTACTATTTTTCTATATCGCAAACCTCCATCATTCAAGTCTTTTTCTATATATAATCGTAAAATTCGATCAAAAAGTTGCGTGCTCTGTGTTGATTCAGTGGGTTGGAGCTTGCTGGGCGCTAAAAACGGGGTTTGCCCGAGTGCATTTTTGGGATTCTCTTGCTACCTTTGCGGGATGGCTTCTGACTATAACCGCAAGGATCACCTCTACCAAAAAGCAAAAGAGGCAGGCTATCGCTCGCGTGCGGCATACAAGCTAAAAGAGATCCAAGATACCTATAAGATTATACAAAGTGGTGCCCACGTACTCGATGTTGGGGCCTGGCCGGGGGGTTGGACCCAGGTTGCCCTAGAGTATGTCGGGGCCAAAGGCATGGTCACGGCTATAGATCTCCAAGCGCTAGAGCCGATCGACGACCCGCGTCTGCAGCTATTGGTCGGCGATGCGCGTGATTTGGACTCGCTGCTGCCTGATCCAGCGACTCGATTTGACTGCGTTGTGTCAGATATGTCTCCTAAATTGACTGGAATAAAAGAGGCTGACCAAGCCGGCACCGTGGCGTGTGCAGAGCTGGCGCTATTTGTGGCCGAGAGGTTTTTGAAGAAAGGTGGGAGCTTTGTCGTCAAAGTATTTAAGGGCGGTGAGGTCGAGGGGTTTGTCAAATTAGCGCGGCCCATGTTTAATAAGCTCATTCGTTCAGAGCTAAAATCAACTCGCAACACGTCAAATGAGTTCTATGTGATTGGGCTAGGTTTTAAGGGCGGCGACTCTAAGGGACAGTAATGAGTATTTTGACCACTACCGAGCACTTCGGAGCTTTTATTCTTGATACAACTGAAAGGTGGGGGCGCTCGTGGATTTTTCTTATGCGCACGGTATCGGCTCTGATTAAACCCCCGTACCGTCCATACCTGTACTTTCAGCAGCTGCTCCAAATCGGGGTTAACTCGTCGCTTGTGATTGCGCTGATCGGACTCTTTACAGGCGCTGTACTAGCGGTGCAAGGAGAGTACACGCTCTCAAAGTTTGGTGCGAACGCGTACACTGGTCCTGCGGTAGCATTAAGTCTCATTCGTGAGCTGGGGCCTGTTCTTACAGCACTGATGGTGATCGGTCGAGCGGGCTCGGCGGTGACTGCTGAGATCGGAATCATGCGTATTACTGAACAGATCGATGCGCTGCGATCTATGGCGGTTGATCCGATCAAGTATCTTATGGCCCCGAGGCTTTTAGCAGGTGTGATTGCGATGCCACTGCTGTGTGGAATGTTTAATGTTGTGGGCATTTTTGGCGGTTACGTCGTTGCTGTCGGGCTACTTGGGCTGAGTGCTGGAACGTTTATGACTCAGATTGAGTCAGCGGTTGGTTTAGTTGATGTGTGGTCTGGTTTTATTAAAGCCACTGTGTTTGGTCTGATCTTTGGATGGGTCAGTTGTTACAAAGGCTATACGTGTGGCTTTGGCGCTCAGGGAGTAAATAAGGCTACTACGCAGTCTGTGGTTACGGCCTCGGTGGCGGTGTTGATAGTTGACTACTTCTTAACGAGCGTTCTGACTCGAGTCTTCATGGATTAACCGCGTCAGATGATCTCAGTTAGAAATGTTCATAAACGCTTCGGCGTACAAACTGTTTTAGATGGAATCACCATCGATATCGAGCCCGGGAAGACCACTGCAGTGGTGGGTCCGAGTGGTGTTGGCAAGTCGGTGCTGTTGAAGCTGATCATGGGAATTATGCACCCCGATCAGGGCGAGATCTTTATCGGCGGTGAAAATATCACCGCTGCTCGATCAGAAGGGGCACGCAACGATATTCGGCGTTCGCTTGGAGTATTGTTTCAGTCGGCGGCGCTGTTTGACTCCCTCACAATCTACGATAATATCGCTTTCTCATTGCGTGAACGGCTGCGTTTGAGCGCGACAAGGGCGCACAAACGAGTGCTTGATATGGCGGAGTCGCTTAGCCTTATTCCATACCTAAAAAACTACCCCGAGCAGGTATCGATCGGCATCCGTAAACGAGTTGGAATGGCGCGAGCTCTGATCACCGAGCCAAAAGTGTTGTTAGTCGATGAGCCAAACACCGGTCTTGACCCGCTCGATGGCCAAGAGGTGTACGATCTGATAAATGCGTGTAAGAATAAGTGGGGTTTTACAGGTCTAGTTATCAGTCATGAGTTGCCTGAGGTCTTTCAGGTCTCAGACCGAGTTGCTATGATCCTGCAAGGTCAGATAATCATCGAAGGAGCTCCGGCGGACCTCATCGCATCAACAAACCCCGCAGTACAACAGTTCCTTAATGGGAGAACCGATGGACCAATCAAAATTCAATAACCCAACTCCACAGCTTGCAGTCCCAAAGCGGACCTTTTCGCTCGAGCTCTTCGTAGGGCTGTTTGCAGCGGCCGGTGTGGCGGCGGCTGCGTATCTGGCTGTTGGGCTTGCAGGGTTAGAGCTTGGAGAAGGCAACAACTACACGATTTATGCCGAGTTCGACAATATCTCAGGCTTAAAGTACGGAGCCTCTGTGGAAATAGCCGGTGTACCGATCGGCGTAGTATCGGATATAGTCTTAAAGGACCCGGCAGCTAAGGTCTCCCTGAAGCTGGATCGCAAAGTCCAGATCAAAGAAGATGATATCGCCTCAATCCGCACCAAGGGCATTATCGGTGATCGGTACGTCAAAATATCTCGTGGTGCATCAGAGACCTATGTCAAAGAGGGTGGAACGATGCTTGAGACAGAATCGGTCATCGACATTGAGGATGTTATCGGGAAAGTGGTGCACAGCCTAACAGGTGATAAGGACGACGAAGAGTCTAAAGACGGCGAAAAGAAAGACACCGCATCTGATAAAAAATCATGACCAGCGTTTAAAAGAGAGATTATAAGCCACATTTTTCACAGGACAATAGCACTATGATAGTTCGAATTCTCACCTCTTTGTTTCTCGGCCTGACTGTAATGCTTTCACACAGCGCCATGGCTAATCCTGCAACTAGCTCGCCCAAGGCTGAGATGCAGAAGACTATAGAGGACATAATTTCTATCGCTGGTGCATATCCAGATGATGCTCAGAAGAGCACGCGCAGAGAGAAGCTCAGAACTCTTATCAATCCGAAGTTTAATTTTGCCGAGATGGCAAAGCGCTCACTCGGCGCTAATTGGAATGAGATTACTCCAGCGGAGCAGAAAGATTTCACTAACGTCTTCTCCGAGCTACTCGCGCGCACCTATCTTTCAAAGATTGAGACTGTGAAGCCGGGCATGGTTGATGTAAAGAGTGAGCAGATCGAACTCCCACGTGCTGTGGTCAAAACGATAGTGACCAGCAAAGGCGACCATTTCCCTATCGACTACAAACTCACTTACCAGAACAGCTCGTGGCAGGTGTACGATGTGGTGATCGAGAACATCGGGCTTGTTGCTAATTATCGGAATGAGTTCTCAGGCATCATTCGCAAGGAGAAGTTTGCGGGCTTGATGGAGAGGCTGCGCAAGAAGATCGAGTAGCAACTCCAGCGCTATTTTTTTGAATTATCTCATGACTCTCCAAGAGGTGCTCCAGTCATATCGAGATGGCCCACAGACCGGAGTCTTTACAGACGGCGGGTGTCAGCCCAATCCCGGACCAGGCGGATGGGGATTTGTGTATGTGGTTGATGGAAAGATAATCAACCAAGAGCATGGTCACGATCCTCAAACAACCAACAACCGCATGGAGCTTACGGCACTTATTCGGGCCTTCTCTTCGCTCCCTGATGATGCTGAAATTGAGATCCATTCTGACAGTGAGCTGTGCGTAAAAACTATCAATGAGTGGGCTCCGATGTGGGAGAAAAAGGGCTGGAGGAGAAGCTCAGGTCCAATTGCAAATCTTGAGTTAGTGCAAGAGCTGTACAGGCTGCACCTTGCGAAGCCAAGGGTCAGGTTACGTTGGATCAAGGCCCACAACGGCTGGCTTTGGAACGAGTACGCCGATGCTCTTTCAACGGCCTGGACCAGGGACACGGTGTAGCGTGAGAGCGCTTGGAGCTACCAGCTTTGAGTTCGGGCAGTTTGTGCGCTGTTGCGGCTTAATTCTGATTGCCAGTGTAGTGGGGTGTTGCCCACGAGTTTCGATGGTGGATGTTGGTCCTTTAGAGAGGCAGGATCCGCTGCGCTGTGTAGTGACTGCTCACAGAGGCAGTCTGCATCAACACGGTATGCCTGATAATTCACTTCCTGCCCTGCAGCAAGCAGCGCGTGCGGGTATCCCATTACTTGAGGTCGATGTTCGGCGATCAAATGAGGGAGATCTCTTTCTTTTTCATGACGGGAGCCTTAACTCGGGTAATTCGTATTCCCCGTCTAGTTTGCACGGACGACCCATCTCTGAGCTAAGCCGCTCTGAGCGCGCCCAAGCTTTCTTAGATCCTGAGCGTACAATTGGTATCCCTAGCCTTGAGCAGGCGCTTGAGCTGGTGTCGAGCACTTCAAGCGCTCTACAGCTCGATCTGAAAGGTGAATCTGATAGCCTTGCTCTGGCGGTTGTCCAGGCTGTCGCTCAAGCCGGCTTACTCTCAAAGGTGGTTTTGCAGATTAGAAAACCTAGTCGCATCGCCATGCTCAAGCAGAGATATCCAGCGATTAGGGTCGTGGCGCGCTGTCTCTCCGCGGAGCAGCTACGCGAAGCATTGCATGTAGGAGTTGAGATGGTCGAGCTTGAGCGCTGGGTAAGCTCAGAGGCGATATCGCTGGCGCATTCGTATAACGTTCCCGTCCTTCTTAACATCGCCAGTTCACGGCTCGATGAGCCCACAACGCACCGCTATCTGCGTTCAAGGGGGATTGATGCCTTGATGACCGATTTTGCTAAGAGGGATTGTAAGATGATCGGGCAATAAAATCAGAGCGTGTGGTAAGGTGTAAATTATTGTTTTTACTAAAAGCTGTGATGGGCGGAGCTTGCAGCTAAGGTCTTTATTTTATTACAGACCTAACGGTTAGACTAAACTGTCACTAGAAAAGACTCCTAGATTAAAGCTAGCGGCCAAAAGAGACGATACTCCAACTGGGAAGGGGCAGGTGTACCTTAATTAAGACATAGAGCAGCGTCGCTTTAAACACGAACGCTATGGCTAGCTGCTCATGCAAGAAAGATTTATAACCGCACACCCATCCCATAGGACACCGCGTACTGAGCAGGGTTAGTATGGGCGAACAGCTCTCTGATAGCCTAAAGATCGATCGGGATTTCGGCCACATTGAGCTGGGCGTGGTTGACCAGCGCTCACTGGAGATCGTCAGCGCCAGTAAGCAGTTCTTTGCTTGGATCGGCCGCAGCGCTTTAAGCAGACTAAGCATTTCCGATATCGTACCGGACCTGACAACCCAGAAACTACGCGAGACTCTTAAGCAGAACCGTGGAGTGTGTGAGTTTGAGGTGCATTGCACTAGCGCGAATAAAAAATCGGTAGTTCTGCGAATTCGTTTGATTCAGACCGGAAAGAGCGAAATATCACCACTGAGGATGATTGCTTTTGATATCTCGGAGATTCAGCGCAAGGAAGATATCCTTCGCACAGTATCCGGATATCTTGAGGCGCATAAAAATATAATTGCTGAGAGCCGTAAAACCCTCAAGGCGCTCCTTGATAGCTTGCCGCTAGCAGTGTTTATGCTCGACCGTGAGCTTAACATTACCTCCGAGACCTCAAGAAAGGCACTCGAGCTTTTCGGGGATGATTTTTGCAAGCGCAGCTTTGTAGATCTTACAGGTTTTTCGTCTACGGAGAGAGAGCCTCTCGAACTCGCTTTTTCCGGGGTTCCTTGGAACTTGATGGAGCCTGTGCTTCCCAAGGAGTTTCGTCGAGGTAACAGAGTTTTTTCGCTAAAATTCGTGCCTGTATTTGAGGATCACAAGCTTGGGGCGGTGACGGTGATGGTGGATGACATCACGGAACAGCGCCATTTGGAGATCTCCCTAAAGCAGACAGATGCTGATAATCGCGCCCTCGTGGCTATTCTTGCTTCAAAGAACGAGTTCTTTGATTTAGTAACGCTCGCTCATAGGGCAGCAGACGTCTCAGATTGCTTGAGCGACATACGCCCAATTATTCACAGCTTAAAGGGCGGATTTTCCGTCCTGGAATGTGAATCATTCGCACATAAGTGTCACTTGATAGAGGAAGAGTTAAATCCGATTCTGTATACTCCAGAGCTGGGCCGTAAATTGTCGGAGGAGCTGCTAGAAGAGATTTCAAATTTCATGGGGCGCTATGGTGAGATCTTGCGTGTGGGTGGAGTTGCCGATCGTGAGCTGAATCGTCCTACAGTGGCGGTTGATTATGAAGCGATAGGTGACTTTTTTAGAAAGGCTAAGCAAGAAGGAGCAGCAAGCAATCTGCTCAGTGCAATAGAAAGCTTAGCAGAGGTTCCAGTTAGCTCGCTGCTTTCATGGCTTGATAAGGCCTGGAGCAAAACTTTACTGCACGAGGGTAAAGAGGGTAAGCCGATTAAGTGGTCGGGAAATGTGCGCATGGCGCGCGAGCCCTATAGAGAGCTTTTCCAGTCGTTTGTACACATTGTGTGCAACGCGGCGGATCACGGAATTGAAACTCCCGATGAGCGTGTGTGGATTGGGAAGAATCGTCAAGGAACGCTCAGAATTCACTCTTCGTATCAGGATGATATGTACACGATGTCATTTGCCGATGATGGTGCTGGTATTGATCCGAATACAATCGTTGAAATAGCCAGAAGGCGAGGTATTGTGGTTCAAGATGGGTTATCCCCTGAGGAGATCTTTTTACTGCTGTGTGATCCACGCTTCTCGTCTCGCTCTCAGGTCACGGAGCTATCAGGACGCGGCATAGGTCTTGAGGCTGTACGTCGCGCAGCCCAGGCCTTCGGTGGAGATGTACGAATAACCAGTGAGCTATCCAAAGGCACCAAGGTCACGGTTTGGTTTAAACGCCAACGCTACTGGTACTAACCCGCGTAATTCATGAAGCCTGCTACTGCGAGCGCCGATAATGGCGCTTTTTCGGTCGAAAAAACTAAACACCACGCGAGAGATTTTTGAAAAAAATCACTCGCGCAGGGTTTACTGGCGAGTTCGCCACCCTTGGACCGTGGCATTTCATTCCGATTTTCTGTCAATCTCTTTATCCCGATTACTGCAGAAGCCCAAGCTTCACCCTGACCTCACGGTACGTGCCGCGCCGATTAACGGTAAGTCTAACCGTATCTCCAGGCTGGTGCTCGTCAAGCTCTCGCAGCAAGTCATTACCATCAGCCACTGGTTTATCTTCGATCGCTGTGATGGTATCCCCGATCTCAATCGCGCCAGTGGCGGTTCGATGAATTCCTTCAAGCCCCACCTTTTCAGCAGGAGAGCCCGGGAGAACATTGGCGACAATCGCACCAACAACACCGTGTCTTCTAGCTAAGTCGCTCTCAATAACCCGTATGCCAAGACCTGGCTTCTTCGCCACACCGCTTTTGATTAGCTGTGGAACGATGCGGTTAATCGTGTCGACTGGCACCGCAAATCCGATCCCTGAATACGCTCCTGATGGGCTCACAATTGCGGTATTCATACCGATTAATCGGCCTGAGCTATCAAGCAGTGGGCCACCTGAGTTGCCCGGATTGATTGCGGCGTCAGTTTGGATAACGCCGTGTATCGGTCGATCAGTTACTGATTGGATCTCGCGACCAAGGCCACTAATCACTCCTGTGGTGAGGGTGTGATCGAATCCAAAAGGATTGCCGATCGCGTACACCCTTTGTCCGACCCGTAGGTCTTTGGATGTCCCAAGAGCAATCGGAGCGACCTTGCCTGAGACAGCATCGATCTTAAGCACTGCAATATCTTTATCTGGCTCAATACCAATCAGTCTAGCCTGATGAGTCGATTGATCAGAAAGTGTGACCCGAGCCGCCTGGGCGTTCTGAATCACGTGAAAGTTTGTGACGATATAGCCTTGGTCGTTCCAGATAAATCCAGATCCTGCCCCCTGAGGGATCTCAAACACGTTCATGCTTAAGTAATCTCGCTCAACAGAGAGGCTGGTGATGTACACAACCGAGGCTTGTGCGCGCTCAAACAAAGCGATCGTTGAGCGCTCTTCTAAGTCTAAAGACCTTGCTTCAGAGATCTCTCGTGGTTGCGACGACGAGAAGACTGTTTTGAGCAGATTCCTTGCAAAGAAGAAACAGGCTATGACCAAGCTTGCACCCAGTACAGCAGACAGAGCAGTTGTTGCGAGATGTTTTCTGGCTTTAGTCTTCATGCACCCCGTAGAATCCTTCGGATCTCTTCGTTTTTCAAGGGAGATGAGGCTAGAAACCGTGATTTACACTGATTGAATGACGCGATCCCTCGTGGTACCCTGTGTCAATATTATGCGTGTAGCCGATTCGTTGCGTGAAATCACAGAGGTCTTACAACATCGTCACCTAATCCTCGATGGGGGAATGGGGACGATGATCCAGGGATATAAGCTCGGTGAGCAGGATTTTAGAAATCCAGCCCTGCTCGCGCACAAAGCGCTCCTGAAAGGAAACAATGACCTCTTAAGTATCACACGCCCCGACGTGGTGCGCGAGATTCACGCCCAATACCTGAGGGCGGGATCTGACGTTATTGAAACCAACACCTTCTCGTCCACTTCCATAGCACAGGCTGACTACGGACTTGAGTCGCTCGTAGCCGAGATGAACCGTGCCAGCGTGCGGGTTGCAAAAGAAGCCATAGCGCAGGTCAAAGCCGAGCAACCAGGCAGACGTTTTTTTATCGCCGGTGCGATCGGTCCAACCAACCGCACAGCATCTCTCTCCCCTGATGTAAACAATCCTGCGTATCGGGCCGTGACATTTTCGCAGTTAGAGCAGAGCTACTTTGAGCAAGCCTTAGTCTTAGCACAGGAAGGAGCTGACATCTTTCTGGTAGAAACGATCTTCGATACACTTAATGCCAAAGCTGCAGTCAAAGCAATTGAGCGCTGCTTTGAGGTCACCGGAGTCAGGCTTCCGGTTATGATCTCAGTCACTATTACTGATCAGTCTGGCAGGACGCTCTCAGGGCAGACTGCTAAAGCGTTTTGGTGCTCTATCCAGCACGCACAACCGCTTAGTATTGGGATAAATTGCGCGCTCGGTGCGCATGAGATGCGGCCCTACCTGCGCGAGCTTGCAGCGATCGCCGATTGTTTCATTAGTTGCTATCCAAATGCAGGCCTACCCAACCCGTTAAGCGAAACAGGTTACGACGAGACCCCGTCAGACACAGCACGAGCACTGGGAGAGATAGCTGATGAGCAGATGCTTAATATAGTTGGTGGTTGCTGCGGAACAACACCTGAACACATCAGCGCCATTCGCGCTCGGGTTGAGGGGTGCACTCCGCATCAGCTCTCTCCAAAGATGAACAGGCTTGCCTTATCGGGTCTCGAACCGCTAGTTGTCACACCCGATAATCCCTTTATTTTAGTCGGTGAGCGAACAAATGTGACTGGGTCGCCAAAGTTTCGCACACTGATTGAGGAAGATAAGTTTGAAGAGGCGCTCTCAATCGCTCGTCAG
>Ga0315904_10003699_pt1 | contig 22268 bp, 22 predicted proteins | sample LakEriMetagenome_6_FD_203529 | JGI IMG/M metagenome (GOLD analysis project Ga0315904, IMG submission 203529) | Freshwater fungal communities from buoy surface, Lake Erie, Ohio, United States - Buoy 12 MA120 | ecosystem: Environmental > Aquatic > Freshwater > Lake | place: USA: Lake Erie, Ohio... | reverse complement strand
TGTCCAGGTCGGAATGTTGGGTTCTGGGGCGCACCCAATCGATTTTGGCGCGATAGTGACCAAAGAGTTACGAGTGAACGGCGCATTCCGTTTCAATGAAGAGATGGAACAGGCGCTAACACTTTTACAAGAATCTCCGGCTTTAGAAAAGTGTATTAGTCACACATTTGGTTTCACTGAAGTTCTTCAAGCGTTTGAGATGGCAAAAGATGCTAAAAATTCGGCGAAGGTGCTAGTCAAGTTTTCGACTGATTGAGCAGATCTGCGGTTACCCGTTATTTAAGTTGCCAATCAAGTAGCTGGCCAATTGTTGTTCTGGTTTTTCTTTGCCACCATGCTCTGAGGTGAATCCAGCAGTGCCATCCTGGCCGCAGAGCGCCTTGATCACGACTGCACCTCCTGGATGCTTATCTATCCATTGCGTGAGGTCATACACCTTGCCATTAACAGCGCTCCAGCAATCCTCCGGAGAATTATGCAATGCAACTTCACTCATCGAAATTGTCCCCGCTGCTGTCCCGGAGGAGACTTCTTGCCCACCTGCAATCCGTGATTTCCATACTGCCTCAGCTCCAGTATGGCCAGTAAGTATCGATAGTCCGATGACGATTAAGCCAACAACGGTAGCTATAACTCCAAGGGGATTCACTTTTTCGTTTTGGGTTTTCTTCCACTGCCGAATGAGCAATGAAGTGACGAGCAAGAAAATGAGTGCGGAAATAAAAAGATAAGTGCCGAGATCGGAATGTCGCTGCGGCAATCCAACCCGCTCAGCAAGGGCCTCGCCAGATTCTTTAGCGATGAAAGTTGCAAGCGTTCCGAGAAGGACGCCAATCGCGCTAAGGGTTAAGTAGCGCTTACCAGTTCTTGGTATCCATATGGAAACAAGCACCCCTATTGCAGCGAGGGGCAAAAGTACCACTGCGAAGTGGACGATTAGAGGGTGGACTGGCAACCCAGCGATGGTGTCAAAGAGGGATTCCACTCCGTTATTTAATCAGAAATTACCCATCATGACGTTGATGGAATATCTGATGTCGGATGAAATAACTAACGATATACGTTGTAAAAATAAAGGTTGTAAGAGTGGCAACAAGTACCACTGGACCTGGGTCGTCAGTGATTAGCGCGGCGGCGATTGTGACAGCGCCTCCATATAGAGCAGATGAGGCAAGGATGCGCGAGAGTATGTTGACCCATTTCACGCCATTCGATGTCAGCAGTGAGTTTTCATAGATCAATCTACATACTTTCCAGAGCGCCAGTATCGCCACTTGAGCTAAAAGAAACCAAATCCCCACCATAAAAGTAAGACCCCAGCGAGCAAGCTGCGAACCTTGGCCATTACTTGCTTCAAATCGAAATTGACCGGGGAAGGAGAATAGTTGTAACACGGTGACTGCAATAAACATCCCGATGAGTATCAAACGGGCAAAGTAATAAAAGAACTGTGGAATAGCTTCTGCGCCAGATTTATTCATATTCACTCATCTTTACACATCTTTACACATGGGCCTGAAATAACTCTTTCGGTAGCGGAGCTTGCAACAGTACCTGAGGATATCCCGTGAGAAAAGTGATGAAAAAATCGCCAGAGATGTGCGAGAGATGAGGTAGATTGAGGGAGTGAGCGCAGTCATCTCAGCGGACAATTTAACGAAGAGGTATGGCGATTTAGTCGCGGTAGATCATGTGACTTTTGATATTCCTGCGGGTGCGATTACGGGTTTCGTTGGCCCAAATGGTGCCGGAAAGACTACGACGATTCGCATGCTCCTTGGGTTGGTACGCCCATCTGCGGGTAGCGCACGAATATTAGAACACCCGATCTCTGAACCTGAAACATATCTGCCTTTTGTGGGAGCGATGATTGAGGGCCCAGCCTTCTATCCTGCGCTTTCAGGTCGAGAGAACCTACGGGTGCTCGCGCGGCTGGGCAACTTTCCCTATGAGCGAGTGGAAGAACTCCTGGAATTAGTCGGCCTTGCAGATCGTGCTACCTCGAAATTCAAAACCTATTCGCTCGGCATGAAGCAACGCTTGGGAATTGCTGCAGCGCTATTGCCGCAGCCGAAAGTCTTAATTCTTGATGAACCGGTCAATGGTCTTGATCCTGCAGGCATTCACGAAGTGCGAAATTTGCTTCGATCACTTGCTGATTCAGGAATCTCCATCTTCGTCTCGTCGCACATCTTGAGCGAGTTAGAGGTCATTGCCGATCACCTTGTCGTCGTGGATCACGGAAAGGTGCTTTTTCAGGGCGCTACCAAGGATTTGTTGGCAGCACATAAGCCGCGCCTTGCGGTGCGCGGCAGTAACGCATCAGATCTCAAGAGTGTGCAGGAGCTTGCTTTTGCAGCAGGTTTTCCAGGGGAGATTATTGGCGATCAATTAGTCATCATGGCGCCAGAGAGTTTTGCCGGAGAATTAAATAAGGCAGCCTTCGAGAAGGGGATTGTCCTTACCCTCTTGCAAGTAACTCGCCCCACTTTGGAAGAGAGCTTCTTTGAGATCACAGGGGGAGAGAAATGATTCGCGTCTTCCGCTCAGAGTGGCGCAAACTTCGCCGACCGACACTCTTTGCTGGCACGTTAGGAATAGTTTTTGGCTTGAGCGTTCTGATTACCTCACTTCTCTTCATACTCCTTGATGGTGAAGGTGGCAATGGCCCACGTGGACGTATCATCACTCGAGATACGTTGGCGCTGCCTAGCGGTCTGTACTTGGGTTTTACGAACTTCGCTGGCTTACTCGGAACGATTGCACTTTCAGTCTTTGCTGCACAAACCGCGCTCGAATACACCAATGGAACGCTGCGCAATCTGCTTGTCCGCCAACCAAAACGACTTGTACTTCTAGCAGGCAAATACTTGGCCATGTGTAGCTTCGCTCTACTCACAGTTCTGGTTAGTGCAATCGGAAGCATCGGTATCTCACTCGCACTCGCAGGAACAAAGAACGTCAATACCGACGCTTGGTTTACCAGTGAATCTTTTGAGTTGTTCTACTCAAACTTAGGAAACGTTTATCTCTCCGCGATTGCTTACGGCACTGTGGGAATGGCGGTAGGCATCATCTTGCGCTCGCCAATATCATCGATTGCTATCTCTCTTGCTTGGATCCTCATACTTGAAGGCATTCTCTCCTTCACAGTCGATGGACTCGATAAGTGGCTCCCTGGGCAGCTAATGAGCCTAATTGCTGAGAGCTCTAATTCCGATATCAGCTACACCTATGCTCTGGTCGGCACCGCGATTTACCTAACCATTTTCGGGGGAATTGCAACCGCGCTGTTTGTTAAGCGGGATGTCTCTAACTAGCTTTTTTGCGGGTTAGTCGAGCCATGAGCTGCTCAGCAGGACCTTGCGTGAATTTTCGTAGCCACCAATGGGCGAATCGAATCTGGACTAACCAGATAACAACTCCAATGAGAAGTACCACCCACATATCAATCTTCTGAAAGAGTCCTAAGCCCCAAGGCGCAAAAATGAACATCTGTACTACTGATTGGATCAAGTAGGTGGTTAGTGACATCTGCCCAGCGGACCGCATCCAACTCATCTTCGCTGCAAAACGGGGGAGTAAGCTTAAAATCGTCGCGATATAAGCCATTGTTAGTAGCGGTGCTCCAACAAGTGAGACCAGGACAGAAATCAAGTAAATGGCTTCAGATGTATCGGCAGCATTCTCATTGCTGAGATAGATCGTTCCAGCCACCAGTTGAAGCGGAATTCCATAACCGTACCCGATTAACATCCAGCGTTTGGTGTTGATGACTGCCGAATCATTCGAAAGTGCGGATGCTCGGGCAGCGCGCAACCCCAGCAAGAATGCAACGAATGCCAAGCCTCCCATGATGAAGACCCCCGACCCAAGGAAGCCAATGACCCATAGTTCTAGTCGTGGTGCGATAGATTCAAGATAAGTACCCGTGCGCATTACTTCATCAAGTGCAGCCGGAGGTAGCACATCAATCGCACCATCGGTTCGTTCGGCAAAGTATGTGCCTACCGCGACTAGCGTAAGTAATACTGCCTGAGCGATGAAGATGCCAATCGCCCATCGTTTAATAGTTTTATCTTGCCGGAAGAAGAAAAGCGCCAGCAGCAACCCGAAAAGTCCATAGCCAAAGAGAATGTCGCCATGCCAAAGAAAAGTGAAATGTAGCGCGCCAAAGAACATCAAGAATGCACAGCGCTTGAGCCAACGTCGGCGATTACTCTTCTCACCTTTAACGATGTAGTGGGAGCTATAGCCATAAAGGAATGAGAAAAGTAAATAGAACTTACCCTGAAAGAGTGTGAAGATGATAAAAGCAGCTCCACCGTTAGCAAAGCCATCTACCCATTGACCACGCGCACCTTCAGCGCTGTCGACTGCGAAGAATTGGATATTTACGAGCAGAATTCCAAGAAGAGCAAATCCTCGGAGTACATCTGGTGCGATGTCGCGCTTCATGAAAATTCCTTTCTTAGACCAAACCGAATGTGAGATCAAAAGCAGCCATGACTGCTGCAATTCCCGAGGCCCAGAGCACCATGCTCAAGGTGACTAAAAGCGAGGTGCGCAGTGGTTTAACTCCAGCTGCTACCGCTGCGGCGGCAGCAAACTGAGTACCAATAATGACAGGCCCCAGAATTGCCAATCCATAGATTCCATATTTATCAAATGCTCTGAGCGCTTTCTCGAACTTAGGAGATTCGGCAGCTTTCCCCTTGGTAATTCGTCTCTTGATGATGCGCTCTCGGATACTCGAACCCAGGTAAGCAAATAAGAAGATGGTGAGCGCATTTCCCACAGCGGCAGCAATAACAACAGTCAGCGGATCGAGGCCGAGCGCTATCCCGCTTGGGACTACGGCGATTGCCTCCATCCACGGAATCGCTCCAGCGAGAAAAATGCCAACTAGGCCCCATTGATCGATAGTGAACATGTTGAATTCCCGGCGCTAGATATCTCGCTCGCGCCAGCCAAGAACCATCGAGGGCATCGCGGCAAAGGTGAAGAGCAGTGAGATGAGTAGGTAACTACCGTCGTTGCCTTCCGGCTGAAACATTTGCACCTCTGGACCAAAGAGCATCAACAGAAGGAGCATCATCACCAGGAATCCCATGATCTGATAGGAATATCGGTACGAAGTGTCGCGAATCATCACTTGTCGCTCATCGAGTAGTTCATTAGGAGCATCCGCGATTCCGCGCACGCTGATGCGAAGAAAGAGATACCCCATGAGAGCCGCAAAAATTACAAATATTGCGGTCACGCTGAAGATAGTTATCTCGGCGACTTCGGTTAAATCCAAATTAGTTTTGAGAGTAGGCCAATAGCTTCCCATTGCCACAAGCACATTACCTATACCTACTAGGACCACAAGAATTCGACGATTTCTTTGAGACCTAAGCCATTTATATTTTGGATTTTGGTCAGCGAGAAGAGCTTTAACGCCTTTTTCAGTAACTCCCTCCAGCCAGTAAATCTTGTTTTTCTTGGGCATTGCTATTTCCCTTTCTTGAATGGAGTAAGTGAGAACAACTGAGAGATTTCTTGGTTGAGAACGCTCGAAATTCGTAGTGCGAGTACTAGCGATGGGCTGTACTCCTCACGTTCGAGGTAGCCGATGGTTTGGTAGTGCACGCCAACCTTGTCCGCGAGCTCCTGACGAGAGAGCCCTAAGGCGGTGCGTGCCTCCTCGATCCGGTTATACACCGGTTCTTCTGGATTGCGGCTCATGCTTGTAGCATAAATGCTATGTAGCATTAATGCAACATTATCGGTAGGCGAGTTAGTTGGCAGTTGCAACCGGGGTGTTTACTTTGGTTTGCTTGGGGAGTGCGAGCTGAAATCCTTGATTCTGGAATCCCATGGCTCGTTGGGGCACGGATAGTTATAGATGCTCCAGCGGCAAAAGTCTTTGCTCTAGTGGCAAACCCGAAGATGCATCCAGTCATCGATGGATCCAAGATGGTTAAAGGTGAGATGGTCGGCCCGGAGAAGCTAGAACTTGGATCGATTTTCTGGATGAAGATGCACTTAGGCTTGCCTTATCTCATGAAGAATAAAGTGGTCGAGTTCGAGCAGGACAAGTTGATTGCCTGGATGCCACTTGCTCGGAATATCTGGCGCTATGAATTCAAAGCTCTTGATGCACATTGCACTGAAGTTACTCAGTGGATGGATGGACGTACCGCACCAAAAGTATTGATGAAACGCGAAGTTCAGTGGTCGCCGAAAGCGATGGCAAAATCGCTCGTGAATCTGAAGAAGTTAGCCGAGCAGTAGCTATTTCGGAACGAGCAAGCTGACGACCAATCCAATTGTGCACACACCAAAGATGACAGCAAGTGGGCTATCAATTAGCCTTTCAGGCTAGTAGTGACCCACCCAATTGGCGTACCATCAACCTATCAAAGGTAGAAATCGCAGATTGCACGGGGAGTGAGAATGGTCAATAGTCAGGCGTTAACTCGGACTCCCAACCAAATCGTGGTGGCCAAGAATGTCCTGGTCCCGATGCGCGATGGCGTTGGGCTGGCAGCAGATATATATCGCCCAGCTGAGAATGGCGAAGGGTTGCCTGGGCCTTTTCCCACGATTTTATGTCGCACTCCGTATAACAAGAGCGATCTGCGCTATATCGAGATTGGCGAGTACTTTGCCACTCGCGGATATGCAGTCGTTCTGCAAGACCTCCGTGGGCGATACAAATCGCAAGGCATCGGTCAGTATTTTCACACGGTAAATCCCCACGAAGGAATCGATGGCTATGACACCATTGAATGGATTGCCAGCCGCGATTGGTCTAACGGAAAAATCGGAATGGTTGGTAGTTCATTTGCAGCCGTGACTCAAGTAGCAGCTGCACTGGAGCGTCCGCCGCATCTCACGGCAATCTGGCCAGATGTCACGCCAACCAATAATTACTTTCACCAGGCTCGCGAAGGTGGCGCGATGCAGCTTCATATGTTTTGGGCGCTCTTTGTTCATGCCCAAGATGAGTTAGAGATCAAAGATAATCCGGCCGCGCAAAAAATTGTGTGGGATGGCCTGCGCGATATGCGCAAGCTGGTTATGCAGACGCCGTGGCAACCAGGCAAGACCCCACTTGCTGTCGTGCCAAGACTCGAACAAGTCTTGATGGATTACTACACGCGAGGTGAGTACGACGAGTACTGGGCGCAGAAGTGCAATAACTTCGAGGCCTTCTATCCAGAACATTCCGACATTCCAGGTTTCTACTCTGGAGGGTGGTTCGACCCGTATGCAACTGCCATGACTGATTACTACAGTGCGATGGCGAAGAAGAATGGATCCCCGCAACGTTTAGTGATGGGGCCATGGAATCACGTGGGTATGCGTGGCGACTCCACCTTTACCGGTGATGTCGACTTCGGACCTTCCTGCGTCTGGGGAGTGGCGCACTATTTCGAAGAGCAACTTCGCTACTTCGATCACCATCTCAAGGGTCTTTCTCCAGAAAAAGATGAGCCTTCCGTGCAGATATTTGTCATGGGTGGTGGTGATGGCCATAAGACCAGCGAGGGAAAGTACTTCCATGGCGGCAGGTGGCGCAATGAGAAGTCATGGCCACTTGAGCGAAGTGAACTGACCAAGCTTTACCTGCACTCTGATGGTGGATTAGCAGCAGAACCATCCAACAAGGCAGAAGGGTCACTTACCTATCACTTCGATCCAACAAAGCCCGTTCCAACCGTTGGTGGCAGCTTATGTGGATTAATGGAGATGCCAGAGGACAGCGGGAATCTCGATGATATGTGGGCACGTTTTCTTTCGCCAGTTCTCAAACTTCGCCATGTCGTGGGGATTGGCCCCATGGATCAGCGAGAGAGCTCGCATATTTTCGGAAGTCAATCGCCTTACCCAGCGCTTGCAAATCGACCAGATGTTTTAGTCTTCGAAAGCGCGCCGCTCGCGGAAGATATTGAGGTGACTGGCGTGATTACCGCAGATCTCTGGGTGAGTTCAAGTGCGCTCGATACCGATTTCACGGTAAAACTTATCGATCTCGCCCCGCCAAATCCGGATTATCCAGATGGTTATGCGATGAACATTGTTGATTCCATCATGCGCGTGCGCTATCGGAATAGTTGGGAGCGCGAAGAGCTGCTAGAGCCAGGGAAGGTCTATCCGATTCACATCAAGATCGCCCCGACGAGTAACCTCTTTAAAGCCGGACATCGCATTCGGGTGGATATTTCAAGCAGTAATTTTCCGCGACTAGATGTTAATCCCAATACTGGTGAGGCGATTGGAAAACATACGCACACCGTCGTCGCGGAGAATACTCTTCACTGCAACTTACAATACCCATCGGCGATTAATCTGCCAGTGGTTAAATAAGTTTTACCACTCTGCTAGAGCGCCATCCCTGCTGGTCCACTCTGGTGCGCGCCATGGTTTTGTGTTTGCGGCGACGAAGGCAACAGCTTCTTCATCGACCTCGATACCCAAGCCTGGCTTGGTCATCAATTCAACGTAGCCATCTTTAACCTTGAAGTCGCCATAATCGACGAACTTGTGGGTATTGGCTTCGGTACCTGGATTACCCAAACCAAGAACTTGCTCTTGGATTAGGAAGTTAGGCGTTGCAAAGTCCAACTGCAAGCTCGCAGCCAAGTTGATCGGACCGAGCGGGCTATGTGGGGCCATGAAGACGTTGTAGGTCTCAGCCATCGCAGCAATTCTGCGTAGCTCTGAGATACCGCCTGCATGGCTGATATCTGGCTGTGCGACAGCAAGCCCTGTCCGCAAGACATCTTGGAAGTCGGTGCGGAGGAAGAGTCGCTCGCCGGTAGCGATTGGAATCGGGGTCGACTCCACAATTAACTGGAAGTGCTTGGTGTACTCAGGGAGCACTGGCTCTTCAACGAACAAGAGATTAAATGGTTCAAGAAGAGGTAGAAGTCTGCGGGTGTTGGCAAGGCTGAAGCGACCGTGGAAATCGAGCATGAGATCGCGTTCATCACCGATATGTTCACGTACCGCTGCAACGCGAGCAACAATCTTGTTCACTTCTTTCAAGTTGTCGATTGGCTCGAGCGCATCAGATGGGCAGAACTTGAAGGCAGTTAATCCACGATCCATCTGAAGTTGAGTGATTTCACGGAGCTCTTCGATCTCCTGCTTGAGTGAGATTTGGGTCTGCGCCTGGTGTGGAGTCTTTGTGTTTAGGTGACCATAGATACGTACTCGGTCGCGCACAGCGCCACCAAGTAGTTGGTGGACGGGAACCCCGAGGCTTTTACCAAGAATGTCCCAGAGCGCTTGATCGATACCTGAGATTGCAGAGAAGGCGATAGCGCCACCACGGTAGAAGCCGCCCTTGAGCATGCGCTGCCAGTGGCGTTCGATCTGAAGGGGATCCTTACCAACCAAATACTCCATCAACTCGACTACGCAGGTTGCCGCGGTATCGGTCTTACCTTCAAGTACCGGCTCACCCCAACCGACGATTCCTTCGTCGGTCTCGATCTTGAGGAATAGCTCACGAGGTGGGGCAGGAAATAATTTATAACCGGTGATTTTCATGGCTTGAGCTCACGCATCCATTCTCTAGTTGGGATTACTACTCTTTTACAGCTCCTGCACTTAGTCCGCTGACCATATAGCGGTTGAAGAAGATGAAGATGATCACCATTGGTACGAGCGCATAGAGCGCACCTGCCATTACCTCGCCCCAAAGAATGTTGTATTCGCCGATTAACTGACCAATTCCGAGTGAGACCGTCTTCTTTGTATCGGTATTGATAAAGGAAAGGGCGAAGAGGTACTCATTCCAGCCCGCAATGAAGGCATAGATTGCAGTAGCTGCAACTCCTGGCCATGCGATAGGCAGAATTACGGAGGTGAAGACCTTAATGCGTCCGGCACCATCGATAGCCGCTGCCTGGTCAAGGTCCTTCGAGATTCCCGCAAAATAGCCACGCATCATCCAGGTACAGAAAGGAATGGTGAAGGAGACGTAGGTGATAATCAACGCCGAGATGTTGTCGATTAATCCGAATGTCATGAAGATCTTGTAGTAGGGGATCAACAACATGATGGAGGGGAATAGTTGAGTGGCGAGTAAGAATGCCATGTAGGTGCTGCGACCACGGAAGTTAAAGCGCGAGATTCCATACCCTGCGAATGTCGAGATGCAGACTGAGATAAGGGTTGCACTACAGACGACGATGAGAGAATTCTCAAGGTATTGCAGGAATGGGTGGGTCGACCAAAGATTCTTGAAGTTATAGAGCGTTGGCTCTGAAGGAATGATTTCAATTGGGGTATCCCAAATTGCATCCTCGCTCTTGAGCGAAGTCGAGATAATCCAAAATATCGGAATGAAGATTAGGGCTGTCATGATGGTCAGGACTGTGTACGAGGCAAACCTCGTCACAATCCGACTGTTCTTTTTGTTGCTCATGAAAGCTGTCTTTTGTTTACTCTGATTCATCACGGAGCGCCCTTGCGTAGAAGAGACTTACAATCATAAGAATTGCAAGAATAATGACCGATTCGGCAGCGGCTCTGCCGAAGTTGAAGTTGGTGAAAGCCTGCAGATAAATCTCAAGGCTGACTACTTCGGTTCTACCTGCTGGACCACCAGCAGTCATCAACCAGATGATGGTGAAGTGTTTGAACCACCATGCAGTCTCCAAAATGATGGCGACGAGGATGATTGGTTTGAGGCCAGGGAGAGTAATGTGGCGGAATTGTTGCCACTGGTTGGCGCCATCGATTGCCGCCGCTTCGTATCGCTCTTGAGGGATGTTTTTCATACCAGCCATCATCATCAACATGACAATGGGGTAGCCCTTCCAGATACAGACAAAGACCACGCCTATGAAGGCCGTAGTCTCTTTGCCGAGCACATCGGTCTCAGTCTCGATTAAGTTGAAGGTGAAGAGGAAATGATTGAGAAGCCCAAAGAGCGGGCTGAAGATCCATTTCCAAATGAGTCCTACAACGACCTCAGGGAATAGCCAGGGGAGCATGAGGATGACTTTGAAGAAATTTACTAGCGGAATCTTCTGATTGACAATAACTGCAAGGAGTAGACCGAGCACCATATTGCCAATAACCACACAAGCCGCGAAGGCCGTTGTCGTGCTGAGAGTCTGGTAAAACTCGGAATCAGAAATCAGCTGGAGGTAGTACTTGGCGCCGACGAATTCCCACTCATCGATGAGGTTGGTCTTCTGTGTACTGATGAACATTCCGTAGGCCATCGGATAGATGACCAATGCAAACATAAAGAGCGCGGCTGGACCGGCAAAAATCATTCCAGATCGCGACTCACGTTTGGCAAAAGCTGACTTCATCATTCCCCTTAGTTCAAAGATTTATATGAAGATAAAACTATAGGGTGAAGATTCTTCACCCTATAGTTTTCTACTTTATCTAGATTCAGATCAGGAATTGTCGGCGATGATCTTCTTGATCTTCGCGTCTGCTTCTTTCTGAATTTGTTCTGGAGTCTTCTTGCCTTGGAAGGCTTCCGAGTATGCCTCGTAATCAACCTTCACGATGCTGCCGTTGAAGCCCGCAGTTGGTTCGGTCCAGAGACCGCCCTTGAGCGCTGCAACGAAGCCTTCTGCCATACCACCAGTGACTTGCTTATCCTTCTGCGCCTTTAAGCGTGAAGGTAGGCGCCACTCAACTTCGTTGTACAGAAGCTGATACTTGGTGGAGAGTTGGAACTTGATGTACTCAACGCTAAGTGGCTTGTTCTTGCCTGACTTAGAGATTGCGTATCCAAGGTTTCCAAGGGTTGTTACAGGCTTGGCACCATTGTTTGTTGGCATTGGGAAACCTGCTAGCTTGCCAGCAAGTGATGGGTTGGTCTTCATGACGATACCTAGTGAGTGTGGACCGGTAACCATCATGACGCCCTTACCGTTAGCGACCTGTGCGCTCGCCTCTGGGTAGCCAGTAGTTGTGTATCCCGGAGGAACAACGCCTTCCTTGACTGCATTTTGGTACAAGGTGAGAGCATCGAGGTAGCCCTTAGTCATTGCGCCTGACTCCCACTTACCAGCGGCAGTCTCACGGTAGTAGTAGCCACCGCTGTTACGAACGACCTGCGAGAAGCGACCTTGGCCAGAACCGTTTGGCGTACCAACGATTGCCCAACCATATTGATCGATCTTGCCATCTTTATCGGTGTCAACAGTGAGCTTCTTTGCTACAGCGAGGAACTCATCCCAGGTCTTAGGGAATGCAGGGTTTCCTGCAGCAGCCCAGAGATCCTTACGGTAGAGGATTCCCGTTGGAATTCCGACCCATGGAGCGAAGATCATTTTGCCGTTGATGACGGACTCTTCGAAGAACATTGGATCCCAACCGCTGACGTAATCCTTGCCAAGGAGTGGAATCAAATCTTCAAATACGCGCATCTGAAGTGCTTTACCAGTGAATGAGGTGAAGTGGACGTACATGTCTGGCATGTTTCCACCGATCGCCATTGTGGTGAGCTTCTGTGGCAAGTCGTTTGAAGGAATCGCGATGAACTCAACCTTCACATTTGGGCAAGCCTTCATGAAGTCATCAGCAATCTTCTGCTCAGCTTGTCCGCCAACTTCCAAGATGATTGGAGTTGCGATTTTGAGCGTGGTTGCATTCTTAGGGCACTTCGGCGTGTAGAAATCATAAATTTCTTTAGCAGCAACAGGCTTCTTCTTTGCAGGCTTCTTGCTTGCAGCCTGTGCAGAAATTGAGCCTACTCCGCTGATCAGCAATGCAGCGGCGATGCCGGTGGCAACAGCTTTGCGGCTGAGGCCAAACCGATTACGAGTTAGTTGCATTTCGGTCCTTTCGTGATTTTGAGACATGGCTACTTCTTTTTCGCTGATGCTTTTTGCATAGCTGTGATTTGCGCTTGGATCTTCGCGAGAGTAGCAATCAGAGTTGCTTGGGTTGCGAGGATCTCATTGAGTTGATCACCAAATGAGTCAATCAAAGTAGCTACAGCCGCCTGAAGGGTGGTTACCTGTGCAGCAAGAAGCTTGACATTGTCATTTACTGTCGTAACAGAGGTTTTAACATCTGCAATTGCCGCGTCAGTAGCTGCATCAGCGTGTGCAGATGAAGCTCCAATTCCGCTCACGAGAAGTGCAGCGATAACGCTGGTGGCAAGAGCCTTGCGAGTTTTGCCAAACCGATTACGAGTTAGTTGCATTTTGGTCCTTTCAGGTGGCCATCAGGACACCAATTGCTGAACATGGGGTGGGGATGTGCGCTCAGATTACTCACAGAGCAACCCCCAAACTAGGCTTTTTCGGAAAAAAACTTTTATTGATTTCGTTATCAAATTGTTATCAAATTTCAAGGCGAGCGCCGAAACGTACGGTGCAGGTCAGCGTCCTACAACGTGAGTACATGCCACTGTCGATTTTCGTGAAAACTACCCATTAGTAACAACTTAGTAACAACTTGTGAACAACTTAGTAAGAACGTGGGGCGGGTCGGGCTCGAACCGACGACGACCGGATTATGAGTCCGGGGCTCTAACCAACTGAGCTACCGCCCCATTACTGGGAATGGGGCAAGGTTACCGGAGTTCGAGCGCTTACTACTGTCGTAAGAGTAATAAGCGCTCGCGGATACTCCAGTTACAACTTGCGTACTTATGTATTTATGGCCGCCACGATCCACCATCGGGCGTGCGCGCTGTCGTCCAATTCGCAGGCCTGATTGCATTCGTGTTATCTGGGGGATATTTCGCAGCGAGCTTCTCATCGATATCGATACCAAGTCCTGGTTTCTCGTTGGCATAGAGATAGCCCCCGCGAAGCTCTGGAGTTCCCGGGAAGACTTCCTTAATGAGATCTGATGGACCCCACCACTCTTGGACACCAAAGTTATAGGAACTCAAATCAATATGGAGGTTTGCTGCATGACCGATTGGGGAGACATCTCCTGGTCCATGCCAGGCAGTTCGAATACCAAACGCTTCACACAAATGAGCAAGTTTCTTAGCGGGAGTGATACCACCGATCGTGCTGATATGGCAGCGGATGAAATCAATTAGACGATTTTGAATTAGTGGTAACCATTCTTGCGGATGAGTAAAGAGCTCTCCCATTGCTATCGGCGTTGAACTCTGTTGGCGCATAATGTGGAACCAGTCAACTGCTTCAGGTGAGAGCGCATCTTCCAAGAAGAAGAGGCGATAGGGCTCAAGATTTTTCGAAAGCCGAATTGCTTCAATGGGGGCCAGTCGTTCATGAACATCATGGACGAGCTCTATTTCATCGCCGACAGAGCTTCGAATATGCTCAAAAAGCTTGACCGTATTACGCGTATACCCAAGTGGATCGAAATATGTTCCTTCCGGAGCGTTATCCGGCAATTTAAGTTGATCAATTCGACCGCCATAACCGCCCCATTGGCAGCGAACATAAAGCAGACCCTGCTCCATGTATTTGCGGACATTATCTTCAACCTCTGTTAGCGACTTGCCATCAGCATGGCGGTAGACCGCAGCTGCAGTGCGAGCTTTTCCACCAAGTAGGTCGTAGACCGGCATCCCGGCAACTTTGCCTTTAATATCCCAAAGCGCCATATCCACGCCCGAGAGAGCGTTGTTGGTAATTGGCCCATTGCGCCAGTACGCATTCACCTGACAGGTCTGCCAAATATCTTCGATATTGGCGACATCTTTACCAATTAAATAAGGTGCCAAGTATTGTTCAACGGCCGTTACGACAGCTAGGTAGCGCTGAGTAAACGTTGCACATCCCAAGCCATAGAGACCGGGCTCAGAGGTTTCAATTTTGACGACAACCAGAGGAATCGTCTCTGGCGCAGTGAGGATCGTTCGGACATTGGTGATAGTTATGGGCTTCGACATGGCAGGGAGCCTATATGTCGGAATTATGAAGAGTCAGCCGGAATCCGCCTCGTCCTTGAGAATCTGCCCAAATAACGTGGAGATGGTGGGCAGCTGGTCATTTTCGTCATTTCCGTCATTTCCGTCATTTTCCCGGGCTAGTGGGGAATACTCGCTCCATGCTTGGCCACACTGTATATATAGGTATCGCGGTATCGCTTTCGATCGTCCTCGCCTCTGGTCAGAGCGCAGTTGCCGAACCGAAGAGAGTCTTTCCTATCGAAGAGAGCAAGAAGTGCGCGGTGAAATATGCCCAGTACCACCATGATTACCCGGCAACCGACATCATCACCAAAAAGGGGTGTGCCTTCTTAGCGCCCATCGATGGGACAGTTGATGAGGTCAGTCGGAAAGATCGCTGGAGCGGCAAAACTAATCGTGGGCAAGATCGTGGCGGATTATTTGTCTCGATCATTGGCAGCGATGGCGTGCGTTACTACGGATCGCACCTATCTGAAGTGGCAGTCGGAATCGAGCCAGGAGTCCCAGTGATTGCAGGTCAAATTCTTGGAAAAGTTGGCGATACCGGTTCAGCGCGCGGAACATCGCCCCATTTACATTTTGGTCTCTCGTGGCCGACCGAAAAAGGCGATTGGAAGATTCGTAGAGGCGCGCTGCTTCCATACAAATATTTGAAGTCCTGGCAGAAGGGTGGAAATCTCTCGCCAGTAGAGGCCATCGAGGGAGCTAAATCGTCGCCCTCAGGCGCGTGATGAGTAATTCACCTAGCTGATTCCTGTTGTTAACTTCATATTCCTTGGCTAGCAAACTAGTCACCTCAGAATCTCCTTAGAAGAAGCAGGTACGCCAATCCAAGGAGATTTTTCGAAATGAGTGAGCGGGAGCAAAGCCAGGTAATTGTGTGTTCGTTCTACACGGAGGATGAATACTACTCGGCTCATGCAAAAAAGTTGATAGAGAACCTCGACAAAATCGGAGTGCTTCATCAGATTACAGTCATGGAGAAAAAGCCGGGAGAAGATTGGGCTGATATCTGTCGTAAGAAAGTTGGATTCTTAGCAAAAGTTTGTAGCGAGCATCCTGACAAAAAAGTGTTTTGGATTGATGTAGATTGTGAGTTACTAGAAATTCCAGAGTTCATTGTTCGCTCAACCGCAGACATTATCGGTTTTCAAAGAAGTTTTGGCTCACCGCTTAGCATCGGTTATCAAAACCGCACAAGGTTTTGGGAACCATGTTTCTGGGGAGTTAATAACACTAGTCAAGGTAGAAAAATGATTGAAGATGCTTATGCACTTGAGCAAAATTCTACAATTAAGGCTACTGACGATTACTTTTTTGAGGAGGGTTGGCGAGCAAATGCAAGCAACCTAACTTTTCAACTCATTCCATCGAATACTGTGGCGAATCGCGGTGATGAACTAGAGAGCGCTCGCCCTGTCTTCTTCAAGTTTGGATCAAGTGGGAAAGTTGCCGAATTCAAGAATCAGGTTGAACAACATAAGCTTTCCGGGGCCTCTGGCTCGCTAAAAAAGCGGATTCGAAAGCGACTACTAAGTCTGGCCAAGAAGATACATCGAATTTTGCCGGCTGGTCTCCGAAAGAAGGCTCGACGAGTAGTTGATAAAACAGGTATTACGGGCGCACTGACTCAGGATGCACATAACGGTTTGGTATCACCAGAAGCCAAATCCATTCTCGAATTTGCTCGGAATGGAGCAACGGGTGAATTCAACGCGGCTTTCGATGCTTTCAGGCGGGGAAAAATTCCCACATCAGCAGAGAATCGAATGATTTCAGCAGCGCTATCGTTCTTGAACTATGCCACATCGCCTTCGGACACCTCGATAAAGTTGGCTTGGTGGAGTCAGCCGTATCCAGGCAACTTCGGTGATTGGCTCTCCCCTTACTTGTTGCAGAAATATTCACGGAGCAGGATTGAATTTCAGCCCTTGCATCAACCAACAAAGGCGCCCCATATAGTTGCCGTGGGATCAATTGGTCGTTTTATTGGTCGAAATTCAATTGTTGTGGGTACTGGGGTGAGCTCGCTGGAATACCCCTTGGAGCCACAAGCCAAATATTTCTCGCTCCGAGGGCCTAGGAGTGCAGCTCTTCTCGCGGAGTCGGGCGGGCCCGTAGTCGATTCTTTTGGTGATCCTGCGTTGTTAATTTCGCGCATTTACCCCGTAATTCGAGGGGAGACTAATGGCAAAGTAGCGTTCATTCGTCACCATTCTCACAGAGCGCTCCCAATTAAATTGCCTGAGCATTTTGAGGAGCTGAACGTGCTGCGGTCGCATTCAGCGCAGATAGAGGAGCTTCTCATAGGCCTCAATCATTACGAAGCAGTTGTGACGAGTGCGATGCATGTGTTCATTGTTTGTCAATCATATGGAATACCAGTTGCTTTAGTGACATTTAAAGGTTTTGAAGAATCGGTTCATGGAGACGGGATTAAATACATTGATTACTGCGAAGGAGCAGGCGTCCCTACAGTAACTCCCACTTCGATTCCTCTTGATCTGCGAAAACTATCACTGGAAAACCTCATGACGAATGAAAAAATTGGAGACGAGAAACTGAATGAAGTGGAAATCAGTTTAGTGAATGCGATCGAAGAGTATTTAACCACTTCACCGAAGATTGCAGTTCGTTGAAGTATTTAACATCTAGAATAGCTCTCGCTCTAATTAAGTTACTTCCAGAAAGGAGAGATAAAAGGCGTTTCTTATTTTTTACGCTATTGGCATCATCAACCTCGATCCTGGAGCTAGGCATCGCAAAGGTCTTCTCCGAAATAATTCTAGGTCAAGATAATCACTTCAACAATTTAGCTTCATTACTATTTACTTTTCTGTTATTGAGCGTAGTTTCGAAACTTGCGATCTATCTGCAGAGGACTCGCAGAATCGAAGTGTTTAGCGACACGCACATCAATGAGGAAGGAAAATCGAAGACCAATACTTGGAATATCACTTTGGGAATTGAATGTTCGAACATTGCCAATCACGTCATACAGGTTATTCTGATAGTGGTATTCATTTCAGCACTCTCACCAGCATTTGGTATTTCAACCAGCTTTATGATCGTATTGTTATTTGCGGTATTTAGCTCAATATTCATTAGGCAGGAACGTTTTCAGACAAAAATGCTGGTAGCTCACTATCGCAAAGAACAAATCGACGCTACCAGGAGAATCAGTACCAGGATTAAGAGTGGAGAATTGGGAGCTTTAGTAGCAAATTTATCCATGATTTCACTGCTATTTTTACTGGTCGCCCTAAATTACTTTGGGTGGATTCCCACAACAGACACCATAGTGAGTTTTTTTGCAATTCGGCTTTTAGGAACTAATTTGAGTTCGCTATCGTCGTCATTGATGCGTTTTGCTCGTGCACTCGTCAATTCATCGTTTGGTACAACACATTTAACTCGCAATTTACCTGACGATGAAACCCTCCTGGCGTGAGAATCCCAAGCTTGCAGCTCACAAATAGAGAGTTGAGTTGGCTGGAATTCAACTCACGAGTACTGACGCTCGCCGAAGATGAGGGTCTACCCCTTCTTGAACGGGTCCGGTTCCTCTCTATTTTTCACTCCAATTTAGATGAATTTTTTATGGTTAGAGTTGCCAGCTTGCTCCGTCTCATAGAAATTGGATATGAGAAAGAAGAAGACGAATCTCTCTCAAATAGACGCGTACTTTCGGCGATATCGGGGCGGGTTAATTCTCTGGTGTCCCGCGTGGAAAAATTGTTCTTTGAAGATTTGTTGCCTGGGCTCCGTGATCATGGAATTCACATCGAACATTATCGCGGATTGACCCCAACCGAACGAAAGAATCTTGATTTGTTCTTCGATGAGAACATTTTCCCAGTTTTGACCCCACTAATGGTAGATACTTCTCACCCATTTCCACACATCTCAGGTTTGTCGCTTAACTTTGGCGTCTACGTGCGACATCGAAATGAAGAGAAACAATTTGTTCGATTGAAAATTCCCCCAAACTTTTCACGGTTGTTACCAATCCAGGGGGCTGTGGGTGTGAAATACGTTTGGCTCGAAGAACTTATCGCCGAAAATCTGCAAAAGCTCTTCCCTGGAGCAGTGATAGAGGAGTACTTCTTATTTCGAGTTACGAGAAATCAAGATTTAGAGATTGACGAAGACGATGCAAACGAGAATCTTCTTTCTTTGATGAAGGAAGAATTGGAGAAGAGAAGATTCGGAGATGTCGTACGTCTTGAAGTGGAAAATGTCCATAACGAAAATTTACTATTGCAATTGGTTGACGAATTCGCGGCGGATAATCTTCAAATTTACAAAGTAGGCGCCCCGCTTGATTTGGCTTCGTTATCCGAATTGTGCAACATTGATCGGCCTGAACTGAAGTTTCCACCATTTCAACCAGTCACACATTCGAACGTGGCTGGGGTCGAAGAGGAGGATTGCGAGGGGTTTTTCGGAAAAATTAGACAGAAAGAAACATTGCTCCATCATCCTTATCATTCATTTTCTACTTCCGTAGGTAAATTTGTGGAAATTGCTTCGAAGGACCCGAAAGTTTTAGCAATCAAACAAACTCTCTATAGAACATCGGGTGATTCGCCAATAATGCACGCATTAATCGAAGCGGCAAAATCGGGTAAACAAGTATTAGCGGTAATTGAGATTAGAGCTAGATTTGACGAAACCGCCAATGTGCGTTGGGCACAACAACTGGAGGAGGCGGGCGTACATGTGGTTTATGGAATTCTGGGGTTGAAAACTCACGCCAAGGCTTCATTGGTGGTTCGTGAAGAAAATGGAATTCTACGTAGGTACTCTCATGTTGGAACTGGCAATTATCATCCACGAACTGCGCGAATGTATGAGGACCTTGGGTTGCTTAGTTCCGATGAAACATTAGGCCGCGATCTCTCCACGTTGTTTAATCAACTCTCCGGCTTTGCACCCGAGGCTGAATATTCCAGATTACTAGTAGCACCCATTTTCCTCAGGAGTGGAATTCTGGAGAGAATTACAAGAGAAATAGAGAACCACTTAGCAGGAAAGAGCTCTCGCATACGCATGAAGCTTAATTCCATTGTAGATCCTGAAATTATTGGAGCGCTTTATCAAGCAGTAAACGTTGGTGTGCCAGTTGAAGTAAGCGTTCGCGGAATCTGTTGTATCGATACGCGAGCAGTAGAAGCATTCGGAAAGCTCAAAGTTAGATCGTATTTAGGGAGATTTCTGGAACATTCCCGAGTGTACAACTTCCATAATGATGGCGAACAAGAGTATTGGATTGGTAGCGCAGACATGATGGATAGAAATCTAAATCGTCGGATTGAGTCATTGGTTCAGATTATTGACCCGGACCATATGAAATACATTGAGAGAATCCTTGATGGAATGTTCTCTGACAAGTATCAGGCATGGATTCTGAATTCCGAAAATGAGTGGCAATTTGTTAAAAATTCGGAGGGGCGCGAAATGAGAACTGATTTTCAACAAGAGTACATAAAGGAGATCACTTAATGATTAAAGGAGCAGGAGTTCTGTTGTGGCGAGAGAGTATGCCGCTATCGCTCGAAGTAGGATTGGTCCATAGACCTAAGTATGACGATTGGTCCTTTCCAAAAGGCGGAGTTGAGTCAGGAGAGAATCTCATTCAAACTGCATTTCGGGAATGTCTAGAGGAAACAGGAATCTCTCCGCTTTTTGGCCCGTATTTGGGAGAGTCCAAGTATGTGGAGAGTGGACAAAGCAAAATCATTCAATATTGGATGGGTAGAGCAGAGGATGAGAGCCTAGTTTTTACTCCAAATTCTGAGGTGGATCAACTTGTGTGGATGTCGGTTAAAGAGGCGCGTCATTTCCTTTCCTATGAGTCAGATAGAGAGCTTTTAGCTCGATTCATTAAATTAGAGAGACATGTCAAAACTCTGGTTTTCCTTCGCCATGGGAAAGCGGTGAAACGCGCCGACTGGTTTGGAGAAGATTCGGATAGGCCGTTAGCCCATCAGGGAGAGTTGCAGGTGGCGAAGTTGTATTCAGCGATGAAGCCATTTGGGATTGAAGAGGTGCACACTTCTGATGCCCAGCGTTGTATGAGCACAGCTCTCCCAGTTGCCCAAGCTCTACGGGTGGAGTGCAAAACCACACCTAGTTTGTCAGAAGATGTATTCGAAAAGGATGACAACATTGCAATCGAATACGTTCAGCAGCTACTCAAATTCAATAAGAACGCAATAATCTGTAGCCATAATCCCATTTTCTCAGAGATGTTGCTTGCCTTTGAAAATTCTAGAGAATTTTCAAAGCATCTTCCGAGTCTAAGTCCCGCTGATAGTTGGGTGGTCCATTACACAAATGCTCGAATAGTCGCTATTGACACAATTAATGCACCGAATGTAGAGAAAGCTAGTTGAGCCAATCCATTCTACGGAGCACAATTCCCTCTCGGAGCGCCCAGGGGCATGTATTGATCACTGAAATTTCAAATTGATTCATCACTGCTCGAGCCACAAATGCTCCAGCAACAATCTGGTTTGCTCGAGTTTCGGATATTCCGGGAAGATTTTTACGTTCCTTAAATGTCATTTTTGATAGACCCAATGCGATTTCGTTGATTGCCTCCCGCGTGATGCCACTTTGCTTTTTCGACAGAAATTCAGTGCACAATTTCTCGAGGGTCCGAAAAGTTTTGCTGGTTCCGACCGCGAGACCACCTTTGAAGTTGGTTAAATTGGATTGCAAAGGTCTCAGGGTTTCCTCAATATGCCCAGTTAATCGCTTGAGACTTTTTTCTGAGAATGGGTCACCGTCGAGATAGTTCCGTGTTAATCGCCCAGCTCCCAGCATGACTGAGGTAGTGAAACTAGCTACTTCTTCAACGCCGCGAGCAATCTCCAGCGATCCGCCGCCAATGTCAAATACTAGAAGGTCTCCCGCAGACCAGCCGAACCAACGACGAGCAGCGAGGAACGTGAATTGCGCTTCTTCGTCCCCTGACAAGACTTGAAGGTCGACACCTGTTTTCACTTGCACTTGATTAAGTACGAATTCGCTGTTGCCTGCCTCGCGAATAGCTGAAGTAGCAAATGCGAGTAATTCATCGAGCTCAAGTTTTTCAGCCTCAGAAGTAGATTCCTGGACAGTTCTCAACAAGGTCGCGATTCCAAGTTGGGAGATATTTCCTGCTTCATCGAGGTAATCCGTTAATTTGATGTCATGTTTAAAGCTTTTGAAGGGAATTGGGCGACCGCTGCGATGACCATCAATCACCTCAAGATGGACTGAGTTGGAGCCCACGTCGAGAACTCCTAGTCGCATTTACGTAGTATAGATAGCGAACAAAGAAAATCGCCCCAGTCGAGTGACTGAGGCGATTTTTTAAGGTCTAAGTAATTACTTACCGATTACC
>Ga0315904_10003698_pt1 | contig 22270 bp, 17 predicted proteins | sample LakEriMetagenome_6_FD_203529 | JGI IMG/M metagenome (GOLD analysis project Ga0315904, IMG submission 203529) | Freshwater fungal communities from buoy surface, Lake Erie, Ohio, United States - Buoy 12 MA120 | ecosystem: Environmental > Aquatic > Freshwater > Lake | place: USA: Lake Erie, Ohio... | reverse complement strand
AGAGGCCATTACTCATAGCAATCCATAAAAGACCCGATGAGTCGAAGGCCAACGACCATACATAGGCTCCGGTTAGATTTTCTTCGGGCAGTTTAACGCGAGTGAGCAATTCTGGTGATTGCGCATTGAAAAGCAGCAACCCCTGGGAGGAACCAATATAATAAACGTCACTATTGGTTTTTGATTGAGCAATATCGTTAACAGAAAGCACGCCGGTGTAATCTTGCAATGGCACAAGCTCTTTGAGTTTACCTGTTTGGCCGGAAAAGGAATAAAGTCCTTTTCTATAATAGGTCCCGCCATACAATAAGCTGTCTTTTTCCGGTTGAATGAACCCGGAAAGCACATTCACTCCATTCTCAAAGTCGAACTTCAATGCTGTGCCGTCGTACTCAAAAATATCAGGCGAACGCTCGGTCATGCGCGAGAACCCGGTGTTGGTTCCCATGAAAACGTACTTGCCGGAGTTATACAGGCAGATGCCTGTTTCCACACCGGTTGTTCGTGTCCAGCGTTCATTCTCCAGTTTAAGATATTCGATTGCACCTGAACTATAATTGAGTATTCCAAATCCATGGTAGTAGGATGTGAAGAGAATTCTATGCTCATCCAACAGTATGAAATCATTTATTTTGTTCGAATAACCTGGATTCTCTCGTTTTTCGAGATCAATCAAATGCTGCTTCCACTTGTTGCTCCTAGGATTGTACTCATAAATTCCATTCACCCACGAACCCACCATTACATTCCCTTCATCGTTGATGTGAAGCTTCAACAACAAGTTCTTTTCCTGTCTTTTAGTCCCATCCGCTTCAAGCTGTTCGATACGAGCATATTCTCCGGTGGAAGGAGTAAATCGGACTAATCCCACCCGCGAAGAAATCCATAAATCACCCTGTGAATCGCTCTCCACATCCATTACTTCATTAAAATTGTAGAGCTCGGTAGATGTGTCGAAGGATGTCAAGGAAAAACTCTCATTAATTGGGTCATACTTGGCCAAACCCTTCCCGAAAAAACCAACCCACATAGTTCCATTGGCATCCGCACAAATAGCTGTTGGGTTATTACTCGGCACTCCGTTTGGCCCTTCCGGATTGTACATGAAACGCTTGAAACGATTGGTTTCAGGATTAAATACACTTAAGCCATTGTCGTGTGTGGAAATCCATATATGGCCTCGCACATCTTCGAACAAATGAATGATTTGATTGCCGCTCAAACTGGCTGTATCGGCTGGGTTGCAGTTGTAATTGGTGAACCGAAACCCATCGAACCGTGACAATCCGGAGTTGGTTCCTATCCAAAGAAACCCATTGCGGTCTTTGAGAAAGCATCGTACCGTATTATCAATGAGTCCTTCGTCGGGTGTGTAATGAAAGAATCGGTAACGACTCTGTTGGGCAAACAAAAGCGTGTCTAACGAAGACAAAATCATACACGACATCAAAAAAAGCCGCAATCGCATACCGGTTGTTTATCCCAACGAAAGTAGAAGAAGAGCTTCATTTGCGCGAGGCGAATTAATAATTGGTCGGTTTGAAGGGATAATTGGTTTTCGAAAAGAATGCTATTGAAGTCCCTTCAGCAAATCGGAGGCGGCCTCAAACGGAGAAATGGTTCCATCACCCACACCTGACTCTAGGGCGACGAGCTTTGCTTTTATCTCCGGATTTTCATAGAAGCTTTCAACAATGCGAGCTCTCAACTCCTCATGCAACCAAGCTAGGTTTTGCTTTTTACGCCTCAAGACCATCAAGCCACGCTCTTGCATCCATGCAGTATAGCTTGCCAGCAGTTGGACAGCTTCATCAATTCCCTTTTGTTCCAATGCCGAAGTGGTAAGCACAGGAGGAAACCAACCGTCCTCTCGGGCCGGGAATAGATGTAATGCTGATGCGTATTCGGCTTTTGCGCGTGTTGCATTCGCGGTATTACCCCCATCGGCCTTCGTTATGATCATCGCATCGCACATTTCCATGATGCCTCTCTTGATACCTTGCAACTGATCTCCGGCGCCGGCGAGCATCAGCAATACAAAGAAATCGGTCATGGCATGCACCGCTGTTTCACTCTGCCCCACTCCCACCGTTTCTACCAGAATCGTATCATAGCCTGCGGCTTCACAAAGTAGAATCGTTTCGCGGGTTTTGCGCGCCACTCCGCCAAGAGTTTCGCTCGAAGGTGATGGCCGAATGAATGCCCTGCTATCAGCCGCCAATCGCTCCATGCGTGTTTTATCGCCTAAAATGCTGCCCTTGCTGATGGGGCTGCTGGGGTCGACCGCCAGCACTGCTACCCGCTTACCTGCTTCGAGCAGTGCCATACCAAACGTGTCAATAAAGGTGCTCTTGCCGACCCCGGGCACTCCGGTAATGCCCATGCGCACCGAACGGCCGGAAGCAGGCAAACACAAGCGCACAATTTCAGACGCTACCTCCTCGGGTCCACTCTCAATGCAGGTAATGGCCTGCGCCAAAGCTGCCCGATCACCTTTCATGAGCGCGGTAGACAAAGCCTGCGCGTCGCGACTTTGCGACTGCGAGCGTATCAAAGCAATGGCCTTCTCAGCACTATCTTTTTTGGCGGAATCCGACATGTTGCGAAAGTAACCAAAAGAAAAAAGGTTGAAGCATGAATGTCATCTCCCCTTTGGGCAACCATTCAGACTAGGTAATGTGCATATCCTCTTGTATAACTTTAACCCTTCCTATACCCGTATCAACCATAAAATTGCTAGCATTGTTTCGAAAATTACTGCAACGAATTACAGGCTATGCCATTCAACAAATTCTTACTCTCGTTAGTCCTGACTCTATGCTTCTCAGCATCTTTCAGTCAAAAGTTTGATAAATTCACCCGCACAGAGGTTGGTTGTGCCGAGCAACTTTATGACCTTTTCGAATCGGCTCGCCAAGGCCGTGGAAAAGAAATTATCGAAGGACAGTTTGGTCCGGTTTGGCTGCAATCCTCCTCGTTTACTCAAAATCAGCGCGAGCAGGTTTACAATGTGCTTGATGCGCTTCTGAAAAACAAGAACAAGGTGTTTCCTGACTTTCATGAATACATCAAAGCACTCATATCATTCCCAACATCCGGAAAAACAGAGGCCGACTTTACCGCTTGGAGCGATGTCCTGTTGCGTGTCATGGGCGACAAGAAAAACAAAAAGTTCACCTCAGAAATGTTGGAGACTTCTGCCTTGCTTTTCCGCGACCGAAGCTTTTTCCAAAACGAAACGATACTTTGGAAAAGCAGCACATCAGACTTTCAATTTGTGTTCGATTCAGTTCCTGCCATCACTTTTGGAACTATGGATTTAAAGTGCTTCAGCAAAGGCGACAGTAGCTCGATTTACGGGACCTCCGGATACTATTATCCCAGCAGTCAACGTTTCGTGGGACGAGCCGGCAAGGTTACCTGGCAGCGCGCGGGCTTCGATCCGACGAAGACCTACGCAGAGATGGCAGACTATTTTATCCGAGTTAAAGGAAGCACCTACAGCGCGGATTCAGTTGTATTCCATACCGAGTTTTTTCAGCAGGCTTTGCAAGGACGACTAACCGATAAAATTTTGGCCGACAAATCAACCGAGACCGCTACCTATCCGCGCTTCGAATCTTACTACAAAAGACTACAGATTCAGAATATCGATAAAAACATGGATTACGATGGTGGTTTCACCATGGCAGGCACCCAACTCATTGGCAGTGGTTCCCTGGAAGAGCCTGCTACCATTACCATATACCGCGACAACAAGAAATTCTTTACAGCTAAAAGTCTTGAGTTTGCCATAAAGCCCGACCGCATCAATACCGCTCACGCCCGAATAATGTTTTTGCTGGAAGCAGATTCCATTATCCATCCGGATATAAACTTTTCGTTCGACCGGAAGTCGAGAAAGCTCACCCTATTGAGAAGCGATGAAGGCATTTCGAAATCGGCATTTCAGAATACGTTCCACAATGTCGATATGTATTTTGAGGCCTTGACATGGAACCTGGAAGACCCAACGATTAAGATGGGTAGCCTCGACGGAAGCACGCAGCGATATGCTGCTTTCGAATCGAATACCTATTTCAAGAAAAAGCGCTATGATGCTATGATGGGTATTTCATTTTCACATCCGCTTTTCGAATTAAAACAATATGCCGACCACATAAAAAGCAACGATTTTTCAGCCCTTGAGCTATCCCGCTATCATAATTACAGCGAAGAACAGGTGAACACCATCTTGATTGACTTGAATAACAAAGGCTTCATTGATTACAATATCGACACTCACGATATTCATGTTCGACCCAAATTGTATTGGTATATCGAAAACAACATTGGCAAGCGTGATTACGACGTAATACAATTCAGCACCGAAGTTGAATCGGGCCCAAACGGCCAATTGAGTTTGTTAAACTATGACCTTATGCTGAAGGGAGTCGACAACTTTCAATTGTCCGATTCACAGCAGGTAAACATTATGCCGCTTAATAAGGAAGTCGTATTGAAAAAAAATCGAGACTTCATATTCGGCGGTCGAGTCAACGCCGGTAATTTCGAGTTCAACGGCCCCGAATACTTCTTCTCTTATGAGAAATTCCAGCTTGACCTTATTCAGGTGGATTCGTGTCGCATTTATGTGGAAGATGAATCGCTTGGGCGCAATCAATACGGCCAGCTTCAAAAGACAAGAGTCAAGAGCGTAATACGAGACGTGCAGGGATATTTACAGGTTGACGCTCCAACGAATAAAGGAGGTTTTCACAGCAGGTCCTACCCTCAATACCCCATTTTCACCTGCACGAAGACATCTTTCGTGTACTGGAGTGATCCCGCTATTCAAAATGGCGTTTATAAGAAAGATAAGTTCTTCTATCAGTTGCAACCATTTACCATTGATTCACTCGACAATTTCAGTAAAAAGGATTTGCGATTCGAAGGAACGTTGGTTAGTGCAGGTATATTCCCTGACATTACCGAGCCACTTGTACTCATGGAAGATAACTCGCTCGGTTTTGTGCGTAAAACCGGCGCGGACTTACCTTCTTACGGCGGCAAAGCGAAAGTAACTGCCGAGCTCAAGCTGGATTATTCCGGGTTGAAGGGCGGCGGTGACTTCAGCTACCTGACGGCTTCGGCATCATCCAAAGAGTTTACCTTCCTGCCCGACTCCATGTTGGGGCGAACATACAAATTCACCAACCGTGAGCTAACAGGAAAAGTGGAGGTTCCCAAGGCACACAGTGACTCTACCCTTCTTGCGTTCCATGCCAAAGGAGACAATCTGGACATTACAAGCATCGATAAACCCATTGATTTTTTCAATGATGAAGCAACGCTCACGGGAACATTGCATTTAAAGCCCACAGGTATGACGGGGAATGGATTCATGGAATTCAGTGGTGCCAAGCTAACAAGTGATTTGATGAAGTATTCACGAAGGAAAATTCTTTCAGACACCTCGTCTTTCCAAATGCGCGGTGTCGGTGAAGAACTTGGTTCAGGGCTAGCCTTTAAGACCGATAACGTTAACGCGGATGTTGACTTCGACCGCCGCGATGGTATTTTCAAAAGTAACGGAGGAGAAACCAAAATTGAGTTCCCTACCAATCAATACGTTTGTTACATGGACCAGTTCACCTGGTATATGGACCGCGATGAGCTTGATTTGTCTTCGAACCGCAAGCCAAGCGGAGATGACCTTATGATTGATACCGCTGAAGATGCAAAAAGATCCAACTTCTATTCGATCGCCGAAGGTCAGGATTCACTCAACTTCCTTTCACCCAAAGCGAAATTCGACTTGCGCCGCGGGAAACTCTATTGCCAGAAAATCAAATACATTATTGTAGCCGACTCTAAGATAACACCCGACTCCGGCAAGGTTACGATTGAGCGTTTTGCCAACATGCTGCCCCTGACACGCTCACAGATTCTTAGTAATTATGTGACCCAATACCATCAGATTTATAATGCCGACATCAAAATAAAGGGCCGCCGCGAATACAATGCGGCCGGCGATATAACCTATATCGACGAGCAGAAGAAGGAACAGGTAATACACCTAGAAGACATCCGGGTTGATACCTCCTATCAGACTATCGGAAAGGGTAAGATTGCTGAGGGTACGCAGTTCTTCCTTTCTCCTGCCTTCGAATACTATGGTGACTTTGAAATGCATGCCAACAACCGTTTCCTCATATTCGACGGAGGCGCGCGTATTTTGCATAATTGCGATTTAATGCCGGCAACCTATTTCAAGTTCCGCTCCGAAATCAATCCGGAAGAAATCTACATTCCGGTCGACTCCTCACTGCGCGACATGACCATGACCAAGCTGGGTGTTGGTGTGATGATTACCGGCGACTCGCCCATGACGGTTTATCCTGCGTTTTTGAGTGATATACGGGAGAAAAGCGACCGCTCTATTATTCAAGCGGAAGGTTTCCTTACTCACGACAAAGCCACCGGACGCTATTTAATTGGTCCCAAAGACAAGATTAAACAACCAAAGCTCCCCGGAAATTTGCTCGCCCTGAATACGTCCAATTGCGAAATGAATGGAGATGGGCGCATGGACTTCAATGTCGACTACGGAGTAATGAAATTCACCAATGTTGGCGATGTTTATTACCGAACAAAAGAAGACGCCATCAGCACCAGTGGTGTTACAGTAGTGAATTTCCCGATAGATGAAAGCTCCTTGAAGTATATCTCTGAACAAATTGAGAAATGGCCCACTCTTCAACCGGTTGACATCACTCGAACGAAATACGAGAAGAGCCTAGTTGAAATTCTCGGTACTGAGAAGTCGGACAAACTCATTTCAGAATTGGGCTTGAGTGGTCAAATGAAGCGTATACCGGACGAGCTTTTGGCGACCTTCTACCTCGCAGATGTGAAATTCAAATGGAATCCGGTTGACGAAACATTCCAGTCACAAGGACAAATTGGTATTGCCAGCATGGACAAGAAACAGTTGTTCAAATATGTGAAGGGCAAAATTGAGATTGAAAAGAAACGAGGTGCCGACGTCTTGCGCATGTATTTAGAGCTGGACCCCACTGTATGGTATTATTTTGAATACAAGCTTGGAATCATGAACATACTAAGCAGTGACAAAGAATTTGGTACTAAGATGAGCGAAATCAAAGACGATAAGCGCCGCTTCGATGAAGGCCGCAACAAATACAGCTATCTGTTCATCAACAACAAAAAGAAGCGCGATGATTTTGTAGCGCGGTTCTCAGACCTTTAAGATTACGAATGACGGATAACGGATTAGCTATACCTTAGACGGTTCCCTTCTAGATCCGTAATCCGTAATCCGTAATCCGTAATCCGTAATCCGTAATCCGTAATCCGTAATCCGTAATCCGTAATCTTTTTTGTAACCTTTTCATTCGTGCTCCCGTTCAAGGACCAAATACCTAAACTTAAAAACGATATGAAAGCGAACGACAAAAAGACTGCTCAGTTGAGCCAAGTGGCTGATCTTATGAATACACTAGCCGACATGCAATTGAAAATGTCGCGCGTGAAATCGATGTTTCCGAACTATCACCAACAACTACAACAATCGTATAATCAGCTAATCATGCAGGCGCGCCGCAACAATGTACTGCCGCCCTGGATGACGGCCTGATACAACAAGCTTAAACTGATAAACTAAAATCTGCGTTGAAAAGCCCCGGCAAATGATGTCGGGGTTTTTTCATTTTATTCGTGATGGCTATAACAGGTAAATCTCCCCTCCCTACAAAAGCCGTACAGCGCAATACCTAGCTCTTTACAAAAATCGACCGCTAGTGAAGAAGGTGCCGAAACCGCAAGCAGATTGGGTAAACCTGCTGCAAAACATTTTACTACAATTTCATAGGAAACACGTCCACTAACCAAGAGGTATCGGCCATTTTGCAATTGGCCTGCATTCAGCAAAGCACCTATGGCTTTGTCTACTGCGTTATGACGACCAATGTCTTCACGAAGAGTGAGCAACTCATGAACACCGCTGAATATAGCCGCACCATGACTTCCACCTCCGCTGAGGTATGCACTTTGTTTTTCTTTCATAATTGAAAACATCCGCGAAACCGTAGACAAATCCAGGACCTCTCTCTCTGTTTCCAATCTTCCATCGGGAATCGACAATTCAGTCTTACCGCATATACCGCAACTGGCCACGGATAACAGACTACGCTTGTTAAGCTGGGCAGCATGGAGGTTGACAGCCTCTGCCGGAACATTGACGACAGAAATATATCCCGACTCACTGCGCTCCAATATGTCAATGGAAATCTCGCCGGATTTCTTCTTAAGCAAACCTTCCGTATATAATAATCCCCGCACCAAATCAACCTCATCCGCCGGCGAATGCATCGTCATGGTAAACGGCTCCCCGCCGATTCGAATGGATAGAGGATGCTCCAGCGTAAGTTCATCTGCAACACGCTCGCTCCCGTGTTCATTTACTCTTAGACCTTCATATAGTTGTGTGCCTTGCATCGTGTGAATAGTGAAATGGTGGAATGGTGGAATGGTGAAGTAGTTAAATAGTAAATTGGCGCCCCTTCCCTAGTCCCTAGTCCCTAGTCCCTAGTCCCTAGTCCCTAGTCCCTAGTCCCTAGTACCTAGTACCTAACAATCCTCCCCTCCTTCAAATCCTTCCAATACTCGCGCAAGTCGGCCTTTACCTCCTTGCTCATAATGAGCAAGCCGATAATATTCGGGAATGCCATTCCTAGAATCATCATATCGCTAAAATCGACCACAGCACCGAGTCCTGAAACAGTGCCTATCACGGTGCAAACCATGAAGAGTATATTAAACGACTGTTTAATCCAGTTTTTCTCGCCAAACAAATACGCCCACGATTTCATCCCATAGTAGCTCCAGGAAATCATCGTAGCGTATGCAAATAATATAATCGCAATCATCAACACCCAATCAAACCAGGGGAATACGCTGGTAAAGGCTGCATTGGTGAGCGACGAACCTGTAAGTCCCTGCGGATCCGCTGCGTAACCGGTGAACACCAAGACAAGGGCGGTCATTGTGCACACGATGACTGTGTCAATAAATGGTTCCAACAGAGAAACAAAGCCCTCGCTCACAGGACGATCAGTTTTACTTGCGCTATGGGCGATACTTGCAGAACCAATACCGGCCTCGTTGCTGAAGCTTGCTCGACGAAAACCCATCATCATGACACCGATAAATCCGCCCTTCATCGCATCTGCATGAAAAGCACCATTCCAAATTTGAGTAAATGCATCACCGATATGTTGAATGTTAGCACCTATAATCAACAATGAAAACAATACGTATACCGCCACCATAAAAGGTACTATCTTATCGGAAACCCGAGCAATACTTTTAATACCGCCCATAATAACCAGCCCCACTGCAAGCGCCATGATAATGCCGAAGGCCAATGAAGAAATACTTTCAGCACCTAACGTTTGAGACACTTGTGCATAGGCCTGATTAGCTTGGATCATATTACCTCCTCCCAATGTTCCGCCAATGCACATGACGGCAAAAACAACTGCCAGCAGTTTCCCTAACCCTTTCATATTGCGCAATGCAAGGCCTTTCGACAAATAATACATCGGGCCTCCACTGACCTCGCCTTTGGCATCTATCTCCCTGTATTTAACACCAAGCGTGCATTCAATAAACTTACTACTCATACCTATGAGTCCCGCTACAATCATCCAAAATGTAGCACCAGGACCACCTACAGCAATGGCCACTGCCACGAGTGAAATATTCCCGAGACCAAGTGTGCCGCTCAAGGCGGCTGTTAGCGCCTGAAACTGCGACACTTCTCCCCTGTCCTGAGGGTTGGCGTATTTACCACGTGTAATATCTAACGCATGTTTGAACCCGCGTACGTTGATGAAGCCGAAGTAAATCGTAAACCAAACAGCAGCGCCAATAAGAAGCACCACAACGAGCCAGCAGTCTTGAGTAACTGGCGAACCATTCGGGTGCAGCACGGCTTGGCCTGCCTCATCATATACCACCGGGTCATAAATACCGCACGCAGCGAAAGGATCCCATAGAAGAACCATTGCCAAAGCATCAACCAGCGGAGTGAACCACTCGTTTAGCTTTTCTTCGACAGACAGAGCCGGAACGAACACTTCTACTTTTGCCGTTGTTCCAATACTATCGGAAACAATAATTGAATAGGGAATTCCCTCTTGCATATGCGAACAAACAGCGCTTTCAAGTGGAATATCATGCTTCGACCATTGAAACGTGTAAGGAGGCACTCCACCTGTAACGACAGCTGTGCATGTTGCATCGCCAATTTCCTGAGATGGATTCTGAACCGCCACGTCTACTGTCATTTGTGAAAAACAGGACAAGGACAAAAGGAGTCCAACAAGGGTACTATAATATTTCATGAAAAGTGACGATCTATTGAGCATTCGAAATTCCAACCTTCATCCCTACATGCTTACGATCGTTGAGTTCCGTAACCATAAAGTCAGCCAAATCACCGGATGTAATTTTCCAGCCTGGTGTGGGGTAGTTATCCTGAACGCGATAAACTCCTGTGCGCTCGCCCTCCTCGATCATGGGGGGACAAACAAACGTGAAGTCCATGCGACTTGTGAGCAATGCATCGAGCACTCGAATGTGGGCTTGCGTCAAATCAACATATTCCCTTGGAAAAGTCGAAGTTTCATACACCTTCAAATGCTCACTCGCTTGAAGAGCGCCAATGCCACCAATCGCAATAATGCGTCTAACCTTATTAGCACGCATGGCATTGATAATATGATTGATGAAGACCAAACGATACGATAGCTCATCAGAACTCAAGCAAGAGATGACGGCTTCCTGCCCAGCCATATATCGGGCAATATCCTGCTGATGCATAGCATCGCCTTGCACCACATTCAGGTTAGGGTGCAACAGTGGAACAGTTTCAGATTTGCGCACAAAGGCGGTTACCTTATGTCCCTTTTCCAGCGCGCGCTTCACAACCTGCGCACCCACCCGGCCGTTAGCCCCAAGCACTATCACTTTCATACACTATCGTTTTGTGTGGGCAAGTTATGATATTCCTCTCATTGTTTCACAACCCTCAGTCGCGCAAGCAACGCACTGAAAATCCTTGCGGTCGTGTAAAATCCTGATTGAATACAGAATTTGAAAAGCTATAGACACCCCGCGTATAGTAGGTATCAGCGGCCGTAAGCGTATTCGACCACCAAACGGTTCCATAGATCTGTGTTGCGAAAGTGCCATCGGGATTACGGAAGCCTGCAGGCTGAGCCGAGAATCCGCTTACGTTATTCGAGATTACATTTTCGAGCGGCCACAAACCAGTTCCTTCCGAAATTATACCTGTGGTGCGCATGGCCGATGCTGCTACATCGGCTCCACCAAGCGTCGTCATCAATACTCCCCAATCATCGTTGCTGGGTACATGCCAACCTATCGGGCAGACATTGCGAGAGTCTTCCATAGCATAGCCGTTATACAGTTTACCGAAGACCACATTATTTCCGGAGTTATTGTTGAGGTAGCACCAGGCAGGAGTTGTTGCCGATGACCATTGCGCATCATCAGTAATTTCAGCTATCACATCACCATTGGAGTAATGAGTTGAAGCCAAATTGGCTGCCATCCATTCCTGATTGCCATTGATAACCGTAGGATAGAAATTACCATCAATGTCGGTTACACCTAATCCAGGAGCCCCTATTGGAAAACAATCCTCACAGACTACACTGATGTTCGAAATACCCGAAGGCACATTAATGTCTGTAAGAAAGCCGTTGCCCGCTATTCCGTTATTGAAGCAGTAGGCATGCAAGTTATTACCGCCCGTGCAGGTTGTTAACTGAAAAGTTCCACTTTCCACATAGACCACATCATTATCATTGAGCCAAACATACCCATTGCTTGGGTCACCATCGCAATCCGTGAGGGTTCCATCAATTGTCGCTAAATAAGGCAGCGAATTTATCTCTATAGTTTGAGCAACATCAGCAGCAAAAGGTCCCACGGTGGTGTTGTATACCTCTTGAAAGCCACCTTCACATGGAAGCATAATTTGCAGTTGCATCACTTCATTGGCAGGCACCAGTCCGGTTACCTGCCCATTTGAACCTGTAGTACCGGGGATAGAGCCAACACTTGGACTTGAAAGAATAAGCACAGCATTGTCGAGAGGATAGAATCCGATTGGCAACTCGTTGTAATTGACCGTTAGTGTGAAGTTGACCCCGGCTGTGGCAATATCAAAGTTCCAATAGGAAAAGTGACTGACAAAACCAATGTATTCAGTGCCTGAACGAGATGCGTTTCCTTCCAAACTCCATAAGCCGACAGACTCATCGAATGACCAAAGGGGTATGGTTTCCGGCGCGATTGCCTGCAGTTCGGGAGCGATGGTGCAGCGCAATTCGACCGTCATACCCGCGGCCGGCTGCAACGATTCGCCTGCCTCTCCGCGCAGCTCTATTGCTGCCATGCCGAAAGAACGCAGTACATGGAAGCCACCGTTCAAAAAAGCAGTCATGCTTCCGGGCATTTGCTCAGACAACCTTATCAAATCGGTTGGGTCAATAGCATTAAGGTAAACCGAAACTTCCCCGGCATACAGGGCGCCGTTGTTTTCAATTGAATTCGGCGTAAAAGTGAGTCTAAAGTCTTCCGCCTGAACGCTGCCACCCTCAACAGATTGAAATGAACCGATTATAGGTTTTGAAAGGAGAACAACTTCCACACGATTAAAACCGGAAGATGTTGCAATCCAATGCCTCGCCCCTTCGAAATAGCCTGTTTTAGTAATGCGCACATAAGCACTTTTTTCAAAACATATCAGATTATCGAATTTGAAGAAACCACGAGCATCGGTCGTGGTCATTTGATCGCTCCAACCCGATTGCACAATGGCACCCGGAACCGAATTGCCGAATTCATCGCGTACGACACCAATAACCTGCGCAGTGCGCTCAGCCCCAAAGTCTAAACTGTCGGGAAGTGTGCCCACATCCTCTATGGGTATAATCACCTCCTCTTCCGGACAATCTTTTTTGCAAGAGGCGACGACAACTAAAGAGGCGAAGATTAAGGAGTATATAATCCTGTTCATATATACGAAAATAGCGGTGAGTAGCGGCGATTACTAGGAATGTGAAAAAAAGTTTGGTGAAACCGGTTCCAGCATACTACTTTTGCCAACCTAAAATGAAGGAGGTATATCCGTTATGCTAATAATTCCGGTAAAAGAAGGCGAAAGCATTGATCGCGCTCTCAAGAAGTTCAAAAAGAAGTTCGAGAAGACAGGCGTCGTTAAAGAATTGCGCAACCGCCAATCATACACCAAGAAGAGTGTATCACGTCGTGAGGAAATCAAGAAGGCTGCCTACATTTCCACGCTGAAGCGTGAAGAGATGTAATAACAGACTCTTGTTCACAATATGAAAGGTGGGTTTTCGGTTTTTCCGGAAACTCACCTTTCTTGCTATGGTGCAAACTGAAAAATTCTTGAACTATCTCCTAACCGAGAAACGCTGCTCCTCGCATACAATTGATTCTTATGCGGTTGACCTCACACAGTTTGCGCAATACTGCAAGAAGGAGTTCGATATGGACTCATGTGAGGATGTATCTCATCAAGTAGTTCGATCTTGGCTGGCTTCACTCATGGAAGCTGAATATCACCCCTCTTCCGTTCATAGAAAATTATCGGCTGTAAATGCTTTTATGCGTTTTCAGATGAAAGAGGGAATTATCAAAACCAATCCCGCGCGAAATATTCCCAAGCCAAAAAAGCCTTCCCGACTCCCCATATTCGTGGAAGAAAAAGGAGCGCAAGCGCTCTATAACATAGGAAGCAGCGAGCAATTCATGCGTCCACCTGCTGCTGATGCATTTCTTTTAAAAAGAGATGAACTTATTGTAACCCTTTTGTATGAAACAGGTATAAGACAATCAGAGCTTCTGGGATTGAAAGACTCCGATGTGGACAGGTCGATAGGTCAAATCAAAGTGCTCGGTAAAAGGAATAAAACACGTTATGTGCCGTTAGGCAAAGCAATGATGGGAATGATTCAAGCATATATCAGTCTGCGAAATGAGCGTTTCCGCCAACCTTCCTTTGAAAGCCTTATCGTTTCTGATAAAGGCAAAAAAGTGACAAAATCTCTTGTTTATCTTAAGGTTAAATTTTACCTTTCGCAGGTAACAACGATTCAGAGGAAAAGTCCTCACGTACTTCGACACACATTCGCAACGCATATGTTGAACAACGGAGCAGAGTTAAATGTCATTAAAGAGATTCTCGGTCATTCGAGTTTGGCTGCTACGCAGGTGTACACGCACAACAGTATTGAGAAATTAAAAAGCATCCATGCACGGATGCATCCCCGAAATAATTGAAGTTAAACCCTTAAAAACGTTTTGAATTATGCAAGTTCAAGTTCAAAGTATTCACTTCGATGCCGACATCAAACTGATTCGTTTCATTGAAGAAAAGGTCAACAAACTCACTACCTTCCATGATCGAATTATCAAAGGAGAAGTGTTTTTGCGTCTCGACAAATCGGACGTCAATGAAAACAAAATAGCCGAAGTAAAACTGTCTATTCCAGGCAAAGAACTCTTCGCTAAGAAGCAATGCAAATCGTTCGAAGAAGCCACTGACTTTGCCGTAAGTGCTTTGCGTCGTCAAATTGATAAAGAACGCGCGAAAAAAGGATAACCATTAGGTAAAAGGTATTAGGTAATAGGTGACAGGTGCTTTGCGCCAACCTAATACCTAATACCTTTTTGCTTATTACCTGTTACCTGTTCTGGTACCTAGCTATTCCCTTGTTCAAACGCTTCAATGATTCGTTTTACGAGTTTGTGGCGCACCACATCGGCTCCGGTTAGCTCTATTACCGATATTCCATCAATATTTCTCACTAAATCAACGGAACGCAGCAGACCACTGGGTTGATTTTTCGGCAAGTCCACTTGAGTGGCATCTCCCGTAATAATAAATTTCGCATCGCGCCCCATTCGGGTCAAAAACATCTTCATTTGGGCCACTGTCGCGTTCTGTGCTTCATCTAAAATTACAAAGGCCTTATCTAATGTGCGTCCTCGCATAAAAGCAAGCGGGGCGATTTCAATCGTGTTTTTTTCGATATAATCCGCCAGCTTCTCGTATGGAATCATATCCATCAAAGCATCATAAAGCGGTTGCATATAGGGGTCGAGCTTTTCTTTGAGATCTCCGGGCAGAAAACCAAGATTTTCTCCGGCCTCCACCGCAGGACGTGTAAGAATAATACGCTTAACCTGCTTCTCCTTCAGTGCCCTTACGGCCAGTGCGACCGCTGTGTATGTCTTTCCCGACCCAGCCGGGCCAACAGCAAAAACCATATCATTGGTATCGCAAGCTTCAACCATACGCTTTTGATTGGCTGTTCGCGCAACGACCTTGTGTCCGCCGGGGCCGAATACCAAAACATCTTCAGCGCCTGAAAAATGACTTCCATGCGCAACTTCCACATGGCCATCAAAAATATTCTCCAGCGTATTCATGGCAAGCGAACTGTATTTCGCGATGTGAGCAAATACTTGTTCTAATTTCAATTCAAACCGATCAATTTCATCCTCGTCGCCATTGACCCGGATGATATTGCCTCGAGCCACTATCTTTAATTTGGGAAAGCGGCTTTGGATGAATTTAAACTTCGTATTGGTTGGCCCGAAAAATTCGAGTGGATCGATATCCGGCAGAATGATTTCTTTCTCTGTCAAGCGTTAATTCCTTTTTTGATAAGTTTCTAAACCGTAGGTGAAAATTCAGTCAAAAGTAGATGGATTTTTGTTGCTGTGGGTATAATTACGTTAACATCAGATCTTGGCTTGCGCGACCATTACGTTGCAGCGGTAAAAGCATCGCTTCTTTCACAAGCGCCACAGGCCGTAATTGTTGACATTAGCCACGAGGTAAGATCGTTTGATATTCACGCTGCGTCCTTTCTGCTTCGCAATGTTTGGCAGCAATTTCCATTGGGTACCGTTCACATAATCGGTGTAAATCCTGAGCTTACCACGCGCACTCCGCACGTCGCCATTCAATATATGGGACATTATTTTGTAGGAGCCGATAATGGAATTTTCGCACTCATATTCGAGCAAGAGCCAGAAGATGTTTTCGAGATTACCTTGGCCCAAGGTGATGATTGGACGTTCCCGATGAAAGGCGTATTTGCAACTGCAGCCGCGCATTTATCGCGTGGAGGATCCATCGATTTTCTGGGACAGCGCGTGCATTCATTTAATCAAGCGATGCTCCCGGCCCCCAGTCTGGAAGGCGATTTACTAAAAGGACATGTAGAATACATCGATCACTACGGCAACGTGTATTGCAACATCTCTAAAACACTTTTCGAACAAGTACGAAAAAAGCGCCGATACAATATTTTGTACAAACGAGTCGGCTTTGCCATATCCAAAATCAGCAACTACTACACCGATGTGGTGGAAGGTGAGCGCTTAGCTATGTGGTCGACCGGAGGGCGGCTGATGATTGCCATTAACGGGGGAACAACTATGCATGGTGGTGGTGCTGCCGGACTTTTTGGCCTTGAAATAGACGACGTAATACGCATTGAATTTCATGGTGAACCGAATAGTGAAGATGACCTTCCGGACTGAGGCAGCAGCGCAGTTTCTGGATATTTTCGAACAATACCACAACCAGATTAGAGCCGCCGAAGGGTGTTGCGGTTTAAAATTGCTACGCGATGCAAATGATCCGCGCATTTTCTTCACCTATTCACTTTGGCAGGACGAATCGTTTCTGGAGATTTACCGACAGTCGGCCACCTTTTCTGATGTTTGGCCTCAAGTTAAACCACTCTTTGCTGCACCAGCAGAAGCTTGGACCACAGCAGTCCTGTATGAGTTGTAAATGAAATTTCTTCTGAAATCCTACATGGCAGACAAAATCATTTTGTTGCCTGTCCTCCCCTAGTGTTTGAAATACTTTCTTTGTTGGCTTCTGCTATATTCGCGACCATGAAAACAAATCTATTTTTCCTTTCTATTTTTCTTTGCTTCGCAATTAAGTCCGCCACAGCGCAAACAACCGAAGCAGAAAAAGCCATTCGTACCGTTTCCAAGGACACCATAATGGGATGGAAAACCGGCGGATTGATTGGTATTAATATTTCACAGGCCTCTTTCACCAACTGGGCTGCAGGAGGACAAAACACTATCGCCTTAGGAGGTATTGTGAACCTTTTTGCCAAATACAAGAATGAGCACACGTCGTGGGACAATATGCTTGACCTCGGCTATGGCCTGTTGCAACAAGGCAAAGGTTCTGACTTCATAAAGACTGACGACAAAGTGGATTTCACTTCCAAATATGGCCGAAAGGCATCCGATAAATGGTATTATGCCGGGTTAGTAAACTTCAAAACGCAAATGACTGCCGGTTACAATTATCCTAACGTAACAAACAAGATTTCAGATTTACTGGCACCCGCCTACATATTGGCAGCGGTTGGTATGGACTACAAGCCGAATGATAAACTGACCGCTTTCATCGCGCCATTGACATCCAAAAACACAATTGTGAATAATGATTCCCTCGCTAACGTAGGAGCGTTCGGTGTAGAGGCAGCGACATATGACATCAATGGAACCCTGCTCACCGCAGGTAAAAAATCACGTTCGGAGGTGGGTGGTTACTTCCGAGCGGTTTACCAGCGAACTTTCTTCCAAGACAAAAGTGTAAGCCTAACATCGAAGCTCGACCTGTTCTCCAATTACAAGGTAAATCCGCAAAACATTGATGTAAGTTGGGAAACCATTATCGGTCTCAAAGTGAACCGTTTCATCACCACAACCATTACAACCCACCTTCTTTATGATGACGACATTGCCATTGGTGTGGACCGCAGCGGCGATGGAGTATTGGATGGCACGGGCCCGCGCACTCAATTCAAGGAAGTGATTGGGGTTGGATTGAATATAAAGTTTTAATGAAGGAGAAACCCAAGAATCATCTGAATTCAGCTGTTTGAACAACGCTATCTGACAATATCTTCGTCAACGAAATTTCATCTTAAAAAAAACGCAATGCGCACACTAAGAACTCTTCTATTAGCTGCCTTGATTGGAACATCATCTCTTCAGGCACAGACCACTTGGACTCTCGACAGCACCGTGTTGGTTCAAACCGATGTTGTAACAGGAATAACCCGTCCGTGGGAAATTCTGTGGGGACCCGACGACTACATCTGGGCGACCTGTCGTAACGGAGATGTGTTGCATATTGACCCGGTTACCGGCAATTATACCACCATACTAGAACTAACAGTGAGCAACAATGGAAGTGGCGAGCCAGGCTTATTAGGAATGGCACTACACCCCGACTTTTCCAATACTCCAAAGGTTTTCCTGGTCTACAATTACTCACAAGGTAATAGCGTAAAAGAGCGCTTGTCTTCATTCGACTGGAATGGCACAGCATTAACCAATGAAACATACCTAATCGACAATATATCGGGCAATCAAATTCACAATGGAGCGCGATTAGTCATTTCGCCTGATAGCAAAATCATGATGACAACCGGCGATACGGGGACCGGAGGCGACTTATCACAAGATCTGAATTCAAAGAACGGCAAAGTATTGCGCATCAACATGGATGGATCCATTCCAACCGATAATCCGGATCCGGCTTCATACGTTTGGTCGTTTGGCCATCGCAATGGACAAGGGCTATGCTTCGGCCCAACCGGTATCTTATACGAAAGCGAGCATGGACAAAACAGCAGCGACGAATTAAACATTATTGAGCCCGGCCGCAACTATGGCTGGCCGGAAGTTCAGGGTGCTTGCAATACCAATGCGGAAATCACTTTTTGCGATGCCAATAATGTCATGGAGCCAATCGAAGAATGGTCGCCTTGCGTAGCCGTGAATGGAATCGAATATTATAATCACCCTGCAATTCCGGAGTGGCAAAACTCACTCATCATGAGTGTTATGGGTGGTCTTGGCGGAACAAGTTCCAGCAACGACCGTGTTTCGATTTTACACATGAGTGATGACGGGTTGAGCGTTCTTTCTGAAGACAAACTATTTACAACACTTAATCAGCGATTCCGCGACGTTTGCGTAAACCCTAATACAGGAGCCCTCTACGTTGCATTAAACGGCACTCAATATCCGGGCACAACACCAAATAAAATCATCATGTTCGCACCACAAGACAATACAAGCAGCATTGTAAGTAAACCAACCGTGGGACAGAGTATGAATTTATTCCCAAATCCGGCGCAGACTACCATTACTGTTGAATCGGCTTCAACCTTTATTGGTTCTGAAATGACAATCTTTAATTATGAGGGCAAGCAAGTACTTCAATTCAAAATTCAATCGGCACAACAAAGCATCGATATCAGTAATCTTCCAACCGGATCTTATTGGACCATGGCGTCATCATCGTTGGGAACTGTAACAAGGACATTTGTAAAAACAAGTAATTAATCAAATAGCCATATTCAATTGAAAAGAGAATGGATGCATTCTCTTTTCTGTTTTAATAAAATCACCGACGCTTGCAAAAACGTTTTGCCATAGGAGTAGTTATACTTTGCCTTGGATATTATGTCCTGGAATGTTTCAATGGAAGAGCTCAAATGGCTGATTTTCGTGTTTATTACGATGCTGCAAATGCACTCCTTCATGGAGACTTACTTTACGGTAAGGCTTTTGGCGTAAGCAGCGGATTTTACAAGTATTCACCCTTTGCCTGCATCCCCTTTATTCCACTGGCATTATTGCCTTTTGGGCTCGCATCTTTTTTCTATTACCTGCTTATTACCGCAGCTATTATTTGGTTTTCGCAGCGTGTTTCGAAAGTTATTTTAGGCGCAGAAACAAAGGCCTTTATCGCCCTACCCATTCTAACCGGGTTGTTTTTAATTGATCATTTAGAACGCGAACTGCATCTCGGCAATATTAACCTGCTGCTGCTAATTGCCCTTTTCGAGTGCTATATCCTTCTGAAGTCGGACCGCAACGTGAAAGGCGGAGCATTGTATGGCTTAGTCTTGTTGTTCAAACCCCACTTCCTTTTGTTGTTGCCCTATCTCATTTGGAAAAAACGACTCACTTCGGTGTTGGCCTGTTTTTCGGCTGTCGGTTTGGGATTGTTGCTGCCCTCAGCTGCATTAGGATGGCAGCAGAATATACAGTTGCTAAACCAATGGGGCGATGCAATGAGTGATCATAATCTGGCTCTGCAATTGAGCCCGAATACAATTTATGGGATAATCAATAAAGTCTTCCTACATGGTAATGCAGGAGCTTGGCTCGTGTTATCCTGTTTAGCTGTAGTAGGAAGTTGTATTGCTTATTTGATTCTACGCAACGACCGATTAGCGGGTAAAGCATGGTCAGCCGAAGTGCGCTTCACAGAGTACTTTTTACTCATAGCCCTCGTGCCCAATCTAGTCCATACCGACACCGAGCATTTCATGTGGGTTTGGCCGATACTAGCACTAGCAATTTTCGATGTTATAAAAACCAATACGCCATGGCAGAAAACGCGTATTACATTACTGGCATTGGCATTTATACCGTTCGCGCTCAACAGTCCTGATATCGTCGGCAGTAAGATTCGGTTACTCTTCGATGAAGGTGGCCTGGGATTGGCCAATGTGATGATTCTAGTATGTGCTTTGATGACGAATTATGAATTACGGATTAGCGGTAAATCGGTAATCCGTAATTCGTAATCCGTAATTCGTAATCCGTAATCTGTCATCCTTAGTGATGTTCTCCGCCCGGGCCATGCACGTGACCGTGAGCAATCTCTTCAGCACTGGCATCGCGCACCTCGATTACCTCCACACTGAAATGCAGCTCAACGCCTGCCAGCGGGTGGTTGGCATCCACCGTAACCAATTCGCCTTCAACAGCGGCAACTGTGACAATGTATCGGCCTTGATCGTTTCCGGCCTGAAACTGCATTCCAACCTGCGGAACGGTTCCGCCAAAAGCTTCGAGCGGCACTTGCTGAACGTAATCCTCATTGCGCACACCGTACCCTTTTTCGGGTGCAATTACAACCTGGAAGGCATCACCTTTCACACGACCTTCCAACCCCTCTTCCATACCCGGAATGAGGTTGCCGAAGCCATGGAGGTAATATAGAGGTTGCTTTCCTTCGCTGCTATCGAGCGTTGTGCCATTGTTGTCCTTGAGAGTGTAGTGGATTGCTACTACTTTTTCTGTTGAAATTTGCATTGATTAGAATGGATTAATGCCGGCTTGTAGGCATTCTGATTCGTTTCAACAATGCACGAAAGACGGAGGCCGCGAATGTACGGGCAAAGTGAATTGCGAGAGACGAAACATTAGAATTAGTCGCCTGTTGTTGATATCTCGAAAAAAAAATCACCTATTGACTTGTTGCAATCGAAAATCTCACTACATTTGCGCCCCTGTTAAAAATGACAGGCGACGAATAAACCCGTCGGAAGTTCTTTGAAATACCTGATTTTTCTGCCGGTGTAGCTCAGCTGGCCAGAGCAGCTGATTTGTAATCAGCTGGTCGGGGGTTCGAATCCCTCCACCGGCTCCATTTTAACATGTGGCCCACGCAGCAAGAAATCAGGGGAGTTACCAGAGTGGCCAAATGGGACAGACTGTAAATCTGTTGTCTTACGACTTCGGTGGTTCGAATCCACCACTCCCCACGAAATTCCCCGTGAATCGACACCCCTATCGACAACGGTATAATGCGGGAGTAGCTCAGTTGGTAGAGCATTAGCCTTCCAAGCTAAATGTCGCGAGTTCGAGCCTCGTCTCCCGCTCCACAGTGTTCCAAACCGAAGCAGTTGTTCTTCAAAGCCGTTGTAGCTCAGGGGTAGAGCACTTCCTTGGTAAGGAAGAGGTCACGGGTTCAATTCCCGTCAACGGCTCATCGGTTTTTTGCAGCACCTCCCTATTCCTTGTAAAATCAGGTATTTCATTATTTCCGATATATGAAAGCGTATTTTTTTTAATTTATCTAGATAAAATAACAACAAAAACAATCGCCAATGGCTAAAGAGAATTTTGATCGTTCCAAACCCCACGTGAACATTGGAACAATTGGTCACGTTGACCACGGAAAGACCACTCTGACTGCTGCCATCACAACAGTTTTGGCTGCGGCTGGTCTTTCTGAAAAAAGAGACTTCGCGTCTATCGACAACGCTCCTGAAGAGAAAGAGCGTGGTATCAC
>Ga0315904_10003695_pt1 | contig 22291 bp, 17 predicted proteins | sample LakEriMetagenome_6_FD_203529 | JGI IMG/M metagenome (GOLD analysis project Ga0315904, IMG submission 203529) | Freshwater fungal communities from buoy surface, Lake Erie, Ohio, United States - Buoy 12 MA120 | ecosystem: Environmental > Aquatic > Freshwater > Lake | place: USA: Lake Erie, Ohio... | reverse complement strand
GACCCAATCCGTGCACCAGCTCCCGTAGCTGCTCCTCCGCGCGCTTCTCCCGCGCAGATCGCCCGGTGTCCTATGTCCTGAAATGCCCCCGCGCGGCACGTCTTGTCGTTACTTCTAACTACACTAATCCGGTTTCTTTATTAACAAACAAACAGGCATTTCCAGATACGTTTTTTGTGTATCCATTCTGTCGTTTTTTTACTCGCTGACGTTACCCCCGACTCGTCAACTCTTTCGCACGCTTTAAGCCGTGATTCACTGCTTGCGTCTTGCCACACCTCCAAGGCCATCCACCCTCGCCGAGCTTTCACGTCTGCGCGCCGCACGTCGCACGCTCCCGCACCATGGCCAGCGCCTCGAGCCTTAACCAAACCCCCGAGCAAGTCGCCCGTGACGCCATCGACGCCCAGCTGCGGGCGTCCGGGTGGAGCGTCCAGTCCAAGCAGGCCATCCAATTCAACGCCGGCGAGGGCCAGGCCGTCCGTGAATACGTCACCGAGACCGGCCCCGCCGACTACGTTCTCTTCGTCGACGGCAAGCCGGTCGGCGTCATCGAGGCCAAGAAGGAAACCCTCGGTCACAACATCACCACCGTCGAGGAGCAGACCGCCGACTACTCCGCCGCCAAGCTGAAGTGGATACAATCCGGCGGCGCCCCCCTCCCCTTCCTCTACGAGGCCACTGGTGTCCTCACCCGCTTCACCGACCAGCGGGACCCGAAGCCACGCTCGCGCTCCCTCTTCGCCTTCCACCGCCCCGAAACGCTCCGCGCCTGGCTCGCCGCGCCTTCTCCCGGTCAGCCCGCCAAATCGCTCCGCACGCAGCTGCAGGGCCTGCCCGCGCTCGATCCCGCGGGGCTGCGCGAGTGCCAAATCGAGGCCATCACCCACCTGGAGGCGTCGCTCAAGGATGCCCGGCCGCGCGCGCTTATCCAGATGGCCACCGGCTCGGGCAAGACGTTGACCGCCATCACGTCGGTCTACCGCCTCCTCAAGCACGCACGCTTCCGCCGGGTGCTCTTCCTCGTCGACACCCGCAATCTCGGCGAACAGGCCGAGCAGGAGTTCCTCGCCTTCAAGCCAAACGACGACAATCGCAAGTTCACCGAGCTCTACACCGTCGCCCGACTCGCCTCCGCCCACGTGCCGACCGACGCCCAGGTCTGCATCTCCACCATCCAGCGGATGTACTCCCTCCTGCAGGGGCGCGACCTCGACGCCTCCGCCGAGGACGAAAATCCCGCCGAGCGCACCGAGCGCCGGCGCGCACCGCTGCCGGTCGCCTACTCCGAAAAGGTGCCTCCCGAGTTCTTCGATCTCATCATCATCGATGAGTGCCACCGCTCGATCTACCATCTGTGGCGACAGGTGCTCGAGTACTTCGATGCTTTCCTCGTCGGTCTCACCGCCACCCCGGACGGGCGCACGTACGGTTTCTTCCACCAGAACGTCGTCTCCGAATATAAACACGAGGACGCCGTCGCCGATGGCGTGAACGTCCAGGGCGAAATCTACGCGATCGAGACCGAGGTCTCCCAGCGCGGCGGCGTTGTCCTGAAGGGTCTCGTCGAACGGCGCGAAAAGCTCACCCGCGCCCGTCGCTGGGCCCAGTTGGACGAGGACGAGGCGTACTCCGCCTCCAAGCTCGATCGCGACATCGTCAACCCGTCCCAGATCCGCACCGTGATCCGGGCCTTCCGCGACAAGCTGCCCGAAATTTTCCCCGACCGCACCGACGCCGCGGGGTCGTTCGAGGTCCCGAAGACGCTCATCTTCGCCAAGACCGACTCCCACGCCGATGACATCATCAACATCGTGCGCGAGGAATTCGGGGAGGGAAACGCCTTCTGCAAGAAGGTCACCTTCGGCTCCGGCAAGGGCGTGAAGCGGATCACGTTCGACGGGGATCAGGACCAGCGCCGCGTGGGCGACGACTACGTCATGACGCCCGAGGACCCGAAGTCGGTCCTCTCCCAGTTCCGCAACGGCTACCACCCGCGCATCGCCGTCACCGTCGACATGATCGCCACTGGCACCGACGTGAAGCCGCTGGAGTGCCTGCTGTTCATGCGGGACGTGAAGTCGAAGGGCTACTTCGAGCAGATGAAGGGTCGGGGCACGCGCACCCTCGACCACGACGGCCTGAAGAAGGTTTCCGCCGCCGCGAAGTCGGCCAAGACCCATTACGTGATCGTCGACGCGATCGGCGTGACCAAGTCGCTCAAGACCGACAGCCGCCCTCCCGTCACGCGTCCGACCGTGCCGCTCAAGGATCTCGCGATGGAGGTGGTGATGGGCGCCACGGACGCCGATACCGTTTCCTCGCTCGCGGGCCGACTCGCGCGCATCGAGCGGCAACTCAGTCCGAACCAGCGGCAGGCCCTCGCCGACAGGATGGGCGGCACGAGCATGAGTCAGCTGGTGAAGGCCCTCTTCCACGCGATCGACGGCGACGCGATCGAGCAGCAGGCGCGCGTGCTCGCGGGCGTTCCGGATACCGCGGACCCGGGCGACACCGCTCGCGAACAGGCCCAGCAGACCCTCGTCGCCGCAGCCCGCGCCCCGCTCACCGGTGCGGTCGTCACCCAAATGGTGGCGTTCTGCACGGAGAACATGCAGACGATCGACCACGACACTGCGGACCAATTGCTCCAGGCCGGCTGGGATGCCGATGCCCAGACCCGCGCCACGGCCTTCGTTACCGACTTTGAGACCTTCTGCCGGGACCACCGCGACCGGCTGGATGCGCTGACGATCTATTACTCGCAGCCCAAGCGCCGGCAGGAAGTGACCCTCGCACAAATTCAGGAGGTGCTCACGGCCCTGAAACAGAACGCCCCCAAACTCGCGCCCCTGCGCGTGTGGGACGCCTATGCGCGACTTGATTCCGTGCCGGCCAACGCCCGCCCGCTAACCGAATTAACCGCGCTCGTCGCCCTCCTCCGCCGTGCCTGTGGCCTCGACCGCAAACTTACGCCCTTCGCCGACACGGTGCGCCGCCACTACCGCGACTGGATCCTGAGGGCCAACGCCGGCCAACCCTTCACGGCGCAGCAGACCGCATGGCTGGAGCTGATCCGCGACCACGTGATTGATTCACTGCGCATGGAAAAGGCCGACCTCAACTACGCCCCCTTCGACGCCCGCGGCGGCCTCGGCCGCATGCACGAACTCTTCGGTGAGCGCATGGACACGCTGATTGATGAAGTAAATAAGGAGCTCACCGCGTGAGTGCGAGTGGCATCCCGATTTGCGAGGCCGTCGTTCCTCGTGTCGAAAAGGCCATGCCTACGGACTTTCCTGATGAGCCATTTCTTGGGCTGGACGACGTCGAAGCTCACACAATGCGCGTACTCGGTTCGAAGCCCGGCGGGACAATGAGGAGCGCGGCCAAACGATTCTATCCCGGCGACGTTCTCTACTCTCGCCTGCGTCCTTATCTGAACAAGGTCTGGCTCGCGGATCGTTCCGGCCTCTGCTCATCGGAATTCATCGTCCTTCCGGCGAACGAAATAGTCGACGGGGCATTTCTAAAGTATCGGCTCAACGCGATGGACTTCGTTTCCTTCGCAAACTCCCTGAACGCAGGCGATCGTCCGCGCGTGGACTTCGATCAGATAGGCAGTTTTCGCCTACCAGCGTTTCCGATCAGCTACCAGAAGCGAATCGTGGCGAAGATCGAGGAGTTGTTCAGCGAGTTGGAGGCCGGGGAGGAGAGTCTGCGGGTGGCGCGGCGGCAACTCGGCGTCTATCGCCAGTCGCTCCTCAAACAAGCCTTCGAGGGCCACCTCACCGCCAAGTGGCGCACCCAAAACCCCGACAAACTCGAACCTTGGTCGTGGCTCACGCTTGAAGACGTCGCGGACGTAACCGGCGGCCTCACCAAGAACTCCAAACGCGACAGTCTTCCGACGCGCATCCCGTATCTTCGCGTCGCCAACGTCTACGCGAACGAACTCCGCCTCGACGAAATCAAAGACATCGGCGTGACGCCCGAGGAAGCGAAGAAGGTCCGTCTCGAGAGAGGCGACCTGTTGATCGTCGAGGGCAACGGAAGTCTCGACCAAATTGGTCGCGTTGCGTTGTGGGACGGCTCGATCAAGAACTGCGGCCACCAAAACCACCTGATTCGCGCCCGTTGTCGCGCGATGGTGAGCCCGGCATTTGTCTTGATGTTCCTGCTCTCCCCGCGCGGCCGTGCTCTCATCGAAAAACAAGCTGCGTCCACCTCGGGCCTCCACACCCTGAGCGTGTCGAAAGTGCAGCGGTTGCCCGTTCCCCGCTGCTCCCTCCCCGAACAACAGGAAATCGTCCGCCTGCTCGACGAGCAGTTCGAGGTGATCGAGCGGAACGAGCGGGAAATCGACGGAGCGTTGCGGAAGAGCGAAGCCCTGCGGCAGGCAATCCTTCAAAAGGCCTTCACGGGCCGCCTCGTCCCGCAAGACCCCGCCGACGAGCCCGCCTCCGCCCTCCTCGCCCGGCTGCGCGCCGGAAGGGCGAACGCGCCAGCGACCTCGGACCGCCGGAGAAACACGATACTGCGATGAAGACGACCGTTGAGCAGATTGATCGCTGGCTCGTTTCCAGGAGCGAAACCCAGGTCCTAGAGTTCAAGGAGGCCAAAAACCAGTACGACAACACCAAGCTGTTCAAATACTGCGTCGCGATCGCCAACGAGGGCGGCGGGCATCTGCTGTTTGGCGTCAGGGACAAGCATCCTCGAAAAGTGGTCGGGAGCGCAGCCTGCAACGATCCCATGGGCATGGCCTCGAAACTATTCGAGCACCTAGGGTTCCGGGTGGATGTTGAAGACGTGGCGCATCCCGATGGCCGGGTTGTTGTGTTTCACATTCCAAACCGACCGCGCGGAACCGCCTATGCATTCGAGGGGGCCTACTTGTGCCGTATCGGGGAGGAATTGATGCCCATGTCGGAAGACCGCCTGCGGGTGATCTTTGCCGAGGGGCGAGCCGAGTTTATCGACTTGGCTGCACGAGAGGATTGCAGCGAAGAGGACGTCGTCCGGTTGCTCGACACCCAGGCGTACTTCGAGCTTCGCGAACGCCCTTATCCTTCGGCGCGCCCCGAGGTGCTGAGCATTTTCACCAGCAAGCGATTCATCGCTCCTTCCGACACGGGCTATCGCATCACCAATCTCGGGGCGCTGCTTTTCGCCAAAAACTTGGCAGACTTCCGCGGCTTGGACCGAAAGGCGGTCCGCGTGATCGTGTATGAGGGCGCGACCAAGGCTAAAGTTAAAGGCGGCAAGGACATCACGGATCGCAAAGGCTATGCCGCCGGTTTCAACGATCTCATCGACTACATCCACGGCCAACTCCCCGCGAGCGAAGAGATCCAAACGGCGTTGCGCAAGACGACCTACGCGTACCCGAAGAAGGCCATTCGCGAACTGGTGGGAAACGCCATCGTCCATCAGGACCTCAACGAGACCGGCACAGGTGTAACCGTGGAGATATTCGACGATCGGCTGGAGATCACGAACCCGGGCATCCCAATTCTTCCCGTTGACCGATTCATCGACGAGAACCAGTCGCGCAACGAACACTTTGCCGCCACCCTACGCGCGTTGCGCATTTGCGATGAACGCGGCCACGGAATCGACGAAGTGGTCAGTCACATCGAGGCATTTCAACTCCCTCCCTATTTCTGCCGGTTGGGCACTCGGCACACGACGGTCGTGTTGTCGCGCTATAAGCAGTTGCGCGAACTGACGCCCGACGAGCGAATCCAAGCCATTTACCAGCATTGCTGCCTGCGTTACGTGAACAACCGGATCACGAACAACGAATCCATCCGGGAGCGTTTCGGGATTGAAAAACAGAACTCATCACAAGCCAGCCGCCTGTTGAACGATGCGGTGGACAAACAGAAAATCCGCCCGCTGGACCCGGAGGCTGCGAACAAGCTGATGCGTTATGTCCCCTACTGGGCATGATTTGTTTGATTCGAACCAATGGCCACGTCCAAGTAAAATCCATAAATACCTATCCATGATGGCTTTGTTTTATTTGATGGGTATTTGACTCCGGATGCCCAAAGCCACTTTCAAATTCCCTGCAACGCCGAAGATGCCCCTCGCAGAATCGCGGCAACACGCGAAACGCTCGCCCACGACGTAGCGGTCCAGCTGGAACTCAAACGCATCCGCAAGGGCGGTAAAGGGTAGTCCATCCGATACCTCTACGGTCCACGCCGAATCGTCAGACACCGTCCATGAAATCGACCCATCGTCAGATGCCCCATCTTTGTCCAGGACACGATCCGGACCTTTGCGCGACGGTTCCGCCCGAATCCCACGCGGCTAAACATTCGTCTGCTCGGACAGAATCCAGTCTCAGTTCCAGAATCCCATGACCACCGACAGCATCATCTCCAAGGTCTGGTCCTTCTGCCAGACGCTCCGCGACGACGGCGTCGGCTACGGCGACTACCTCGAGCAGTTGACGTACCTCATCTTCCTGAAGATGGCGGACGAGTACTCGAAGCCGCCGCACAACCGCAAGGTCGGCGTGCCCGCACGGCACGCCTGGCCCGTCCTGCGGCCGCTCAAGGGTGCCGAACTCGAGCTCCACTACGTCGAGGCGCTCCGCGAGTTGGGCCAGCAGAGGGGCATGCTCGGCCAGATCTTCACCAAGGCGCAGAACAAGATCCAGGACCCCGCCAAGCTCGCCCGCCTCATCGAACTGGTCGACGAGGTGACGTGGACGTCCCTCGATGCCGACACGAAGGGCGACATCTACGAAGGCATCCTTGAGAAGAACGCCGAGGACACCAAGTCCGGTGCCGGCCAGTACTTCACCCCCCGCGCCCTGATCCAAGCGATGGTCGCCTGCGTCGCCCCCGAGCCAGGCAAGACCATCGCCGACCCGGCCTGCGGTACCGGTGGCTTTTTCCTGTCCGCGTACGACTATCTGGTGAAGCAGCGGACGCTCACGCCCGCCCAGAAGCGCTTCCTGAAGAACGACACCTTCCACGGAAACGAGATCGTCGCCGGCACGCGCCGCCTGTGCCTGATGAACCTGTTCCTGCACGGAATCGGCGAAATCGACGGCGACAGTCGCGTGGCATCGACCGATGCCCTGATTGCGACACCCTCCGTCACCTTCGACTACGTCCTCGCCAATCCCCCCTTCGGCAAGAAGAGCTCGATGACCTTCACCAACGAGGAGGGCGAGCAGGAGAAGGAAGACCTCGTTTACAACCGGCAGGATTTCTGGGCCACGACCTCGAACAAGCAGCTCAACTTCCTCCAACACATCCGCTCCCTCCTGAAGACCACCGGCCGCGCGGCCGTGGTGCTGCCCGACAACGTCCTCTTCGAAGGCGGCGCCGGAGAGACCGTGCGCAAGAAGCTGATGGAGACGACGGAGCTGCACACCATCCTCCGCCTCCCGACTGGCATCTTCTACGCCAACGGCGTGAAGGCCAACGTGCTCTTCTTCGACAACCGTCCCGCCAGCAAGGAGACCGCGACGAAGGAAATCTGGTACTACGACTACCGGACGAACATCCACCACACCCTGAAGCGGAAGCCGCTGCGCTTCGAGGACCTCGCGGAGTTCATCACCTGCTACAACCCGGCCAACCGACACCAGCGGCAAGAGACCTGGCACGCGGAGAAGAACCCGGAGGGCCGCTGGCGGAAGTTCACGCACGCCGAACTCTCGGCCCGGGACAAGACCAGCCTCGACCTCTTCTGGCTGAAGGACGAAAGCCTCGCCGACCTCGAAAACCTGCCCGAGCCCGCCGACTTGGCCGAGGACATCATCGAAAACATCGAAGCCGGCCTCGCCAGCTTCCGCGCGGTCGCGACGGCGCTGTCGAAGACGGCGAAGTAGCCCAAGTCCACCTAGCCTTTAGGGGACGCGTGAATGCACAGAGACGCGCACCTTCGTCGGCTCTCCGCGCCAAAGCTGCCACCGCTAGTCTGAGCTACATCGTCGAGGAAGCACGAACCAAGCTCGCGAACCGTCGCGACAACCCCGCAGCGAGTCGTCACTCCTCCGCAAAGAAGTTCTGGTCGACCTCAAGGACGCGGTGGGTCTGCTTCACGCGGACGCCGATCTCGTGCTCGAGCATGAGGTCGATCAGCCTTTGACCGTCGACCAACACGACCTTGGTGCTCGAACCTCGGGTGACGAACTCCTCCGCCGTGCCTTTGAAGCTGCTCGTGGTGATGAAGATTCCCTTCGTCACCCCATGCCCGGCGAGGGAACCGATGAAGGCTTGGATGGCCACCCGGTCGATCGGCCGATCCGGCGCGTAGCGCTTCGCCTGAACGCAGACCTGATCGAGACCCAGAGCGTCCTGGCTGATCCGGCCGTCAATGCCCTCGTCGCCGGATTTCCCGACATGGCGGAATGCATCCTCTCCGGAGGAGCCGTAGCCCATCGCCCGAAGAACGCGTAGAACTAACCGCTCGAAGAAGTCCGGCGGCTGGGCGAGGATCGCAGCGAGAGCGCACGCAAGGGGTCAGGCGGCTCTTCGGTTGGACCAGGGCTTACCCGATGGCCCCGCTGAGGGCCGATTTCTGCGGCCGCGTGTATCGGGGCGGCACATTATCAATTTCACCGTTTGTGTTAATTAAACCGCGAGGAGTCGCCTCAACCGTGGCGACGATGGTCAAAGTGATAGCGCGATGATCTCAGTATAGCGATTCTCGCATCTCATCGAATCCGCGAACTACCTACATCATCACCTTTAAACTTCTCTTTGTATCCATCGTTCGCAATTTTTGGAACGAATCATGAAGGGCTCCGCTCTCGTCTTGCTGCGTCGAATTACGGTCCTCGCCACCTGCATTGCCGCTCCTTTCCTGAGCGGATGCGCCACGATCATCAAAGGCTCCCATCAGGAGATCCCTGTGGCTTCCGACCCTTCAAACGCCTCCGTTCTCGTAGATGGCGTGCGACAGGGCTACACACCCACTAAACTCAACCTCGCCCGCAAGGGGACCTACGTCGTTTCGCTCGAACTGGAGGGCCACGAATCTGAGTCAATCACGGTTAAGCCCTCCATCGGAGGAGCCGTCGCGGGCAACATCATCGCCGGTGGCCTGATCGGCTGGGGCGTGGACGCCGGCACGGGTGCGCAGTACAATCTTCACCCGGATTCGATCAACATCCGCCTCCGCACACGCGCCGAACTCGTCGCTCCACCAAAGTCGGCGATTGACGAAATGCTGCGAGAGCTAGCGAAACTCGATTCGCTCAAGGCAGAAGGCAAGGTTTCCGACGAAGAGTACTCGTCCCTGCGGTCGGGCATTCTCAAACGCTACCAATGAAAGCCCGCCTGCTCCCGAAGCTCTTTGCCGCCATTGCCCTAGCGTTTCTGTCCACAGGCTGCGTGGTACCGCGGATCACCGCGCCACGCGGTAGCGAGCTGCTCCAGGCGAAGGCCGACCGCGATAAGCTCCCGATTAAGTCGTTCAAGATCGAGAGCAGCGACCGCCAGATCGAGACCAAGCATGACCTTAGGATGCTCGCCGGTACTTCCCGGCTTGTTTTCTATCCCAAGCAAGCGCGTGAGTTCATCGAGCAAGATCTTCGCGACTACGTGAACGCCACCTTCCGCGAGGATCCGTTGTCTGATGTGCTGCTCACACTGCGTATCGAACAGGCCTACACTTTCCTCACCATGATGGATAGCGGGGCCAACCTCATTCCCTTCGTCGGGGTGGTTACCAGCGTCACGGACAGCTTCCGTGATATCCCCGTCACCTTCATCACCGACGTGACCGTGGAAACGCGCGGTGGCGCGAGCACGGCCACTTCCGCCAACGTCTTCGTCAAGAATATCGAGACCGCGACCTCGCGGTGGGAGACACAGCAAACTCACGACGACCGCTATCGACGGCAACTTCAGGCGGTACGCACGGAGCTCTTTCAGCGACTTGACCAGCAACTGCTGCCGCTATGGCAGGGCCAGCAGTTCGTAGGCAAGCCGGTTGCGGGCTCCAACGGCAGCGCTGCCACGCTGGCTTCTGAGTTAAGTCGTCTCGATGCTTCGCTCGCGGAGGGCAAGCTGACCCCCGATGAGCATGCGACCATGACGAAGGCAGTGACGGAGCGCTACCGCCGCTAGCCGGATGGCCAATGCAGCCTTGCTTCGGATGAAGGCATCGAACCCCAAAGTGACCCCTTCGAGTGACTACGCTCCCCTGACCACCCCCACCCATGGCCAAAGCCGAAGCAACCGTTGAAGAACTCGTCGGGAAGATCGAACGAGGCGAACTCCGTCTCCCCGAAATGCAACGCCGCTACGTGTGGCGCTCCACGCGCGTGCGGGATCTGATCGACTCGCTGTACCGAGGCTATCCCTCCGGAGCGATCCTCATCTGGGAAACGGACGAGGCCATTCCCCTGCGGGACTTTGCGGTAAGCCAGCAGAGCACCCCGTATCAGACAAAAAGCCTTCTTCTGGACGGACAGCAGCGTCTCACCTCCCTGTCCGCCGTGATCCGCGGCGCCCCTGTGCAAGTGCGCGGCCGTCGCAGGCCCATTGAACTGCTCTTCAACCTTGAGCACCCCGACCAACTCGCCGTCGTGACCGAAGTCGACGAGGACGGTAACGGAGTCGAGGATGACATCGACGGATCGGACGAGGCGCCCGACTCGGGAGAAGACGACCTTCAACGCCGCTTCGATTCGATGGCATTTGTCGTTTCGACTCAGAAACTGGAGCAACTCCCCCACTGGGTAAAGGTGACGGATGTTTTCAAGACCGACAGCGACACGATGTTTCTTAAGCGGGCCGGAGTGACATCCCTCGATGACCCTCGGGCCGAGAAATACAGCCGTCGCCTCGCAAGACTCCGCAGCGTTCGCAAGTACTCATACCGGATGGACGTGCTGGAGAGAAACCTGTCCTACGACGAGGTGACCGAGATCTTCGTCCGCGTAAACTCGCTGGGCGCCAAGCTGCGCAGCTCCGACCTTGCGCTGGCGCAGATCACGGCGCGCTGGCGGGGTGCGCTGAAAGTCTTTCAGGACTACCAGAGGACCTGCGCCGAAATGGGATTCGATCTCGACCTCGGCGTTCACCTCCGAGCGCTAGTTGCGTTCACCACGGGCCAGAGTCGGTTTCTCACGGTCTGGTCCCTATCGCTCGCGCAACTCGAAGCGGGATGGAACGATGCGGTGCACGGTTTGGACTTCGCTCTCAATTTCGTGCGAAGCAACGCACGGATCGAGAGTCCGATCCTTCTTTCCTCGCCCTTCCTGCTGATCACAGTGGCCATTTTCGGTCACAAACGGAACTTCAGCCTAACGCCAGAGGAGGCCGCGCGCCTTCGCGCTTGGGTTCTACTCGCGAACGCGAAGGGTCGATACACGCGAGGGTCATCGGAGACCCTTTTGGATCAAGATCTCGCGATCCTCAGGGACGGTGGTGGCGCAGCCGAACTCATTGAGCGCCTACGGCAGCAGGTCGGACGCCTGGATATTGCCCCTGAGGAACTGGAAGGCCGGAATCAACGCAGCGCGCTCTTCAAGACCATGTTCCTTGCCTTTCGCGAAGCGGGCGCCCGCGACTGGCGGTCGAATCTCGGGATTTCACTTGAGCACGCCGGCCAGCAACACGCCCTTCAGTTCCACCACATCTTTCCGAAGGCGCTGCTCAAGGGATCACACACCCCGCGCGAAGCCGACGACATCGCCAACCTCGCGTTCATCAGCGGTCGTACCAACCGCGCGATCAGCGATCAAGATCCCGCGAAGTACCTTCAGGAAATTGTCGCGCAGAGTGGCTCCGCACCGTTCGATGCCCAATGCATCCCGACGCGACCGGAAAACCTCCAAGTCAACGCCTACAAGCAGTTCCTTCAGGAGCGACGGCAGCTAATCGCTAGCCGTCTAAATGAATTCCTTAGCCAAAGAGCGTTCGCTTGAGCGCACGCAAGGGGTCAGGCTTTGCACTTTGCCGTCCGGCCGCTTTCTGAAGGGCGGCGGAGCGACCCGGGAAACCGGCTCGGCTGAGGACGGCAAAGCACAAAGCCTGACCCCTTCAGGCGGCTTCCCAACGGTTTCTCGGCGGAGCGCCGCCAGATGCTGCCTACCAACTCGGCCTCGGGCGTCATGGCGACCGACTACAATGGCGACGGCTGGCTCGACCTTCTCTTTGCCAATCACCACCGCAACGGCAGCCACCGGAACAACTCCTACCTGTACTGGGGAGGACCCGAAGGGTTCCCTCCGGAGCGCCGCCTTGAACTCCCCGCGAAGGGTCCGCACCTGATGACCGTGACGGATGCGGGCAACGTCTTCGACCGCCGGACCCGCTACACTTACGTCTCAGCCGCCAAGCAGTTCCCCACGGCGACCCGACTCCAGGCTCTTTCATGGCAGGCCGACGCCCCGCCCGGTACCGCGGTCAGCCTGCAAGTCCGATCCGCCGCGACCGAAGACGCGCTCGCGAAAGCTCCGTGGGAGGGAGCGGACGGCGAAGCCAGCGCCTTTGCCGCGCCGGTGGCGGACGCCCGGCGACCGCTCCGCGGCCCGTGGGTGCAGTATCAAGCCATCTTCACCAACCCCGGAGGCGGCCTGCCCGTGCTGCGATCCGTCACCTTGGACGTGGAGTGAGACCGAAGGTCTAGAGCGCCGACCGCGGAACCAAACCGAGCCGGGGCGGGCGACCGCTCTCCCCAAGCCCCCTCGGATTCGGTGCGTCCGCAAAAAGCCGGCAAGAGATACCGCGGCGGAACCGTCCGCGAAACCGGATTAATCCAACCCAAACCCGTTCAGGACAGTTGGAGCAAGGACCCACCGTGCCGGGCGGGCCGGGGCGCGGACTCCCCCCTCACTCCTCCACGATCCAGAGCGAGTGCCGGGCGGCGACGCGGCGGCTTTCGCTGTAGTGGTGCACGGATACGCCGGTGTCCTCCAAGGGCGTGGGACGACAGACGAGGAACTCGGCCCAGTCGCCGCCGAGATGGGCGACATAGGCGAGGTGGAAGTGCTCCACCGTCTGGGGACCGGTCGGCTCGCCGAAGAACAACACCGGCCCGGTATCGACCTGGAAGTAGCGGTGCCGGTCGCTGTAGTTCACGGTCCGCACCGGGTACTCAATGGTGACCTCGCCGCCCGGGATGGCGTGCGTCGTCCGCGCGACCACCTCGCGGGAGCCCCGCAGTTCGTCGATGATGTCCTCGATCGCGTCGAGCCGGCGGGCGGGACGCCGCCGCAGGTCAAGCGAATGGCTTTCGAAGGCGGCGACCGGATCGACCGCCGCGCGCTCGGGCTGCCGACCGAGGCTGGACGGACTGAGCATGACCCCCTTCTCGGAGCGGTCGAAACGCTTCAGAATAAAGAACTGCCCGGCACCGCAGATCGCCAACATATCGGCGTTGGGCTGGTGCCAGACATCGCGCTCAACGAACACCTGCTCGGTCTTACAGGAGACCCCGAGCCCGAAGACCTCCTCGCGGCCGTGCCTTGAGACCGTCGCGATGCAGTCGAGCGGCATCCTCACGTCATTGAGCGTGGTCGGCGGAGGGCGCGACACCGTAGTAGGCATCCGTTTGGTGGTGTCGATGCGCCAACGGATTAACGAACGTGTGAAGTGGCAGACTTCGCTGTGGGTGGAGGGCGCGGGCATGGCGGACGATAACGGCAGCGCGGATCGGGAGGGATCAGCGGGCGAATTCGGCAAGGATCGGAACCGCAACCTCGGCCACCGCCTCGCCACCGGGGGCGGTGTACGGCAGGCGCATCGGCATGTAGCGGAAGAAACCGCCCATGTACTCGCGGTCGTCGCAGGCCGACGCATCGGGGATATAGCCATGGGAGCCGTCGGTGTAGCCGCTGGGCATCACCACGGGCAGGGCGGCGTCGCGCTTGATCCGCAGGCCGATCTTGACGAATGGCTCGAACGGCAGGCCGACGTAGCCGACGTCCCCGATGCGGGCGACAACGATCTGGATCGGGTGGCCCCGCACGAGTGAATCGGCGAGGCCGGAACGGCGCTGATCGACCGCCCAGACATACCACGGCCGGACCATCTCGACGAGGGTGGCCCGGTACGGGGGAGTCAGGGCCTTGGGAAAGTTCATACCCACGCACTCCAACGTATTCTCGTCTCCGGCGCGGCCGCGCCGGATGAAGTCATTGATCGACGCAAGGTCGCGCTCGAGGTCCGCGAGCGGCGGCAGGCCGGCCTGCGGGATGGTGACCGCGGCACGCGTCCACTGCAGATCAGTGCGTTTGGAAGGGCGGAGGGACTTGGTCGCGGCGATGAACGATTCGCCCAGAAACTCCCCCTGTTCGATCGCCTGCTCCACCGTCCCGGTAAGCAGGTACTTGGAATTGATGTCGCCGCAGCAGCCCTGGAAGAAGGCGACCGGCACGCCCCCGAGATGAGCGGAGAGACGATCGCAGGCCACCTGCGACCACTGGCCGAACGAGATCATCCGCTCCGGGTTGTAGGCGGTGACCGGATGCCCGGTGAAGAACGCGAGGGCCGCAACGGGCTTGCCATCGGTGCCGCGCAGCACCGTGACCGTGGCATCGGGATCGATCGTGCCCTTGTAGGACGGGTCCAGCAGCACCCGGTCCTCCTCGCGAATGAAATACGTCCGACCATCGGCGCGCCGGCCGCGCCGATTATAGGTTACCCGCTCCTCCCGCGCGACCCCCCACTCCACGGACACGGGTGCGGGCCGCCCGCGCAGGCCCGCCGCGGCGGCGCGGAGCTTGGTCATGAACTCCCAACCCAGCTCGTTCGCGTTGGCCCGGTTCGGCTCGACGTCGGGCCGACCCCAGCTCTCCGGGTCGCGCAGCGTGATCTGAGCGATCGTGTGATTGTGCGATGTGTTGGCCACGACCTGCGCGGGATTGAGGCCCAGCTCCTTGGCGACGAGCTGGCGGCAGGACGCGTTGATCGTCGGCTCGTTGAGCGGGAACGACGAAGTCACGAAGCACAGCTGACTGTCGCCCTGGTCGAAGAACACCAGCGTGGTCTTGAGATCGCCGACCACGGCGACGATCTTCTGCGGCGTGCGGCTCGGGGCGTCGACGCCGACGGCGGGCGTGACGGAGAACGTGACCGCGGCGGCGCGCAGCGCGGTGCGCGCGGCCGCCGGACTCTCCGCGGCCACGGAGGGCCACGGAAGCCCAATGAGGAGCGCGGCGAGGAGGGAGGCGCGGGATAGAAGTTGGCGACGAGACACGGAGCGCATGCAGGCGGGAGGAGTGATGTAAGGACGTGGCGGGAGGAAACGTTGGAGCGCGCGCTGAGACGGGGTGCGACGCGGCGCGGAGGGAGGGAAGTCCGCGCGAGAGATGGGATCAGCCGATCCCGCGCTTCCGAGCGTGGAGCAGCAGATCGGCGAAACGGTCCAGTTCGTCCTCCGTTGTATAAATGGCGGGAACGACACGGATGCCCCGGAATTCGGCATTCTCGATTCCCGCGACGAGGGCGCGGTGCTTGTCCCACAACCATTTCGCCAGGGCCACCGGGTGAAGCCCCTCGAAGTCGACGTTCATGATCGCGCCGCCCAGCCCGGGCCGGCGACTGGTGTTGAAGCGCACGCCCGGCAGTTCGGCGACCTTCGCGACCCAGCGCTCGCGCAGCCAGACGAGCCGTGCCATCTTGCGTTCCAGACCGATCCGGTCGACCACGTCGAGGGCCGCGCCGATCGCGAGGAAAGGCGCGGCGGAGGCAGTGCCCCGGGCCTCGAACTTGCGGATGTCGTCGCGGGTGAAGCCGGCCGGGGGCGGCACGGAAGGCATGAGCGGCCAGATCTTCGGGATCAATTCACGGCGCACGTAGAGGAAACCGGTCCCGTGCGGCGCGCCGAGCCACTTGTGTAGGGACGTCGTATAGACATCGCAGTCGAGTCCGTCGCGGGTGGCCGGCACGTGCGAGAAACCATGGGCGCCATCGACGATGACGAGGATGTTACGAGCCCGGGCCATTTGCACGACGGCGCGGATCGGCATGACCTGGCCGGTAAGCTGGAACAGGTGGGAAAGAAGGATCACGCGCGTGCGCCGCGTGATCGCCTCCTCGAAACGCCGCACCACCTCGCCGGCGTCCTCGGCGGGGATGGGGAGTTGGATCGAGCGGAGGACGATGCCCTCGCGCTCCTGTCGCTGGAGGAAGGCGTTGCGGAAGCGGTGGTAGTCCTGCGTGGTGGTGAGCACCTCGTCGCCGCGCTCCATCGGGAAGCCCAAGGCGACGGCGAGGAAACCCTCGGTGGTGTTGCGGGTGATGGCCATCTCCTCGGTGTCGCAGCCGAAGGCGCGGGCGAGTCGGGCGCGCACCTGCTCCACCTTGGGCCACAGGATGCGGGCGTTCGTGTAGGACGGCGCCTCGTTGGCGTAGCGCCACGCCTCGCCGAATGCCTGGTTCACGTAGGCGCACGCCGGCTGGAGACCGCCGTTCTCCAGATTCAGAATCGAACGATCGACGGCCCAGGCTGCTTGCACCTCACGCCACAACTCGAGGTCGGCCGCGGCCGCCGCCGGATCGGCGGCCGCGGTGCCAAACCGCGCCGCGATCCGGTCGGCCGCGGCCACGGCGGCATCAAATCCGGAAGCGGGCGCAGCACCGGCCGCGCCGGCCACGAACAACGGGGGTCCCGCGATGCCGGCGGCAACGGCGGACGACAGGAACGAGCGGCGCGAGACCCCCATGGGATGCCTTAGAACGAGAAGTTCAAGCGCGCGAAGGCCCGACCACCATCGGTGTCGTACGGCGAGAACCGCGAGTAGATCAGGCCCGCCGCGACATTGAAGATCGCCTTGTCGGGATACTGATCGAAGAGGTTCTCGGCGCCTACGGTGAGGGAAAGCTTCCGCGAGAACTTCCACGTGCCCGAGATGTCGAACAACGTTTGGGCACTGAACGTCTGGATCAAAGTCGGCGAGTCCGCGCTCGTCCACGTGCCGAAGTGCCGCACGCGGGCCATCACGCTGTACTTGGGGCGGTTGTATTCGAAGGTGATGTTCCCGTTGAATTTCGGGATGCGGGATTCGAGGTTCACGCGACCCTCGTTGCTGACCAGCCCGGGCTTGGCGCGGAGCATCTTGGTCTCGTTGCGGTTCAGGGCCAGCGTGACGAGCAGGTTTTCCTCCTTCGCGAACGTCCACCGGTGGGAGCCCACCAGATCGATGCCGCGCGTGCGCGTGTCGTAGGCGTTGGTGAAGAAATTCAGGCGGTTGATGTTCAGGGCGTCGACAACACCGGTGGCGGCCAGCGCCACGCGCTGGTCGTTGGTCAACGTGAAGGTCTGCGAGGCGGTGATGCGGTCATCGACTTCAATCTGGTAGCCGTCGAGGGAGACAGTGAACGCTTCGGTGGGATTGTAGACTGCGCCGAAGCTGAAGTTCTTGGACGTCTCCGGCTGGAGCGGCTTGGAGCCGAAGAACACGGCAACGGGATTGTTCACGCTGACCAGACCGGTCTGGGAATTGATCTGCGTGCCCGGCAGCGGACCCGAGGACGTGCGCGTGTAGTAGGTCAGGCCCGGGGTTGGAGCATGGAAGCCGGTCGAGGCGGTGGCGCGCATGGCGAAGGCGGAGGTCGCCTCAAGGCGCGCGGAGACCTTGCCGTCCGTCGTCTCGCCGAAGTCATCGTAGTCCTCGTACCGCACGGCGACCGCGACGCCGAAGCGCTCGGTCGGTTGGAGATCGAGATCGGCATACCCGGCGTTGCTCACCCGGGCCTTGCGGATGCCCTGATTCTGGGTCCAGCCGGCGTAGCCGTTGGATCCGACTCCGAGATCGATGAGCGGACCCCGGTCCCACGATGCGCGCTCGCCGGAGCGGATTTCGAAATCCTCGCGGCGCGACTCCAGACCGAAGGCCAAGTTGACCGGCTTGGCCATCCCGCTGACGTCCCACGTGCGGGAGAAGTCGGCATTCACGTTGCGCTCGCGCTGGCGCATCCCGCCAACGTCGAACCGCGTCGGGGAGGTCGCGCCATAGGACGGATTCCACGACTGGCTGAGGACGTAGTCGGTGAAGTTGCGGCCGGTCGAGGCACTCAGGTCCCAGTTGAGTTCGAAGGAGGTGATACCCTTGGCGCCCGCGACCATGGAGAAGTCGCTGGTCTTGGTGCTAAAGAGCGGCGTGAAGCCGCCAGGATAGAGCGTCACAAGGTTGAAATCGGGGAAGATGGCGTTCGGTCCGCTCTGCAGCGCCGAGCGGGCAAAGGCGCCGTTCGTGGCCGGATTGCGCCAGTTGAAGTCATCCGAGCCCTTGTCCTCGCCGTACAGTCCGAACGCATACAATTGGATCGCGCTCGTCGGGCTGATTTCACTGTTGAGCACGAAGCGACGGGCCTCGCGATCCGGCTGGCCCCACCGCTGGGCGGGGTTCGGCACGGACTGCGCGCGCGTGGGAAAAGCGGCGATGTAGGCCAACGCGTCCGGACGCTGGATCGCCCGGGACGTGCGCTCGCCCTTGGTGTACTCGAGAGACAGATTAACGAAACCATCCATCGGGAGCGCGATCCCGTAATTGAAACCGGCCTGGCGATTGAACCCGTCGCCCTCGAAGTACTGGCTGACGTTGACGTAGCCCTCGGCGCCGACGCGCCGTTTGAGGATCAGATTGATCACGCCCGCGATCGCGTCCGAGCCGTACTGAGCCGAGGCGCCATCGCGGAGCACCTCCACACGCTGAATGGCCGACGCCGGGATCTGAGCCATGTCGACCGCCTGAGTCGCGGCGGACGTGATGCCGGCGGTGCGATGTCGACGCTTGCCGTTGATTAGGACGAGCGTGTGGTCGGGGGACAGATTCCGCAGACGCGCGGGGCGGATAAAGGATGTCGTCTCGGACAGCGGCAGGCGCTGCACATTGAAGGACGGGATGTCCATCATCAGCTTGTCGGTGAGTTCGGACGAGACGGACAGCTTGAGCCGATCTTCGCTGAGGATGTCGACCGGGGCCATCGACTCGGCCGCGGTGCGGTCGAGCCGGCGTGTACCGGTGACGAGCATGGACTCCAATTTGACGACCTCCTTGTCCTTGGCCGCCTCGGCCGCAGCGGGGGCGGGGGCGGCAGCCGGGGCTTGCTGGGCACGCACGCCGAGCGGGAGGGCCGCGAGCAAGGCGAGGGTTAAACAACGGAGTCTCGGAACGATCAGGGGGACGGGTTTCATGGGGGGTTCAGAAGCAGAGACGGGGAGATATCCGGAAAGGCACGGTGGCCGGGACAAATGAGACCAGAAATGGGTTCGCCGGGGAAGCAGACTCAGTACGCCGAAGTATACACATCCGAATGTCGAGGTGCCAACGGACCTAGGATCATGTGAGGGTACCCGAGCCCGCGCGAGGTTGACCTACTGGTAAAACGAGATGAACAGTCTTCATCGAGAGAGGCACAACCTACAGTCGCAGGGGGTTACCCTCCGCTTTGGGGCTCTTCCCGAGCCGGGCGCCAGGTCTCCCGGCCCCTGCGTCACTCGTCTGGCCAGAGCAGTGACACGTCGCCACGAAGGGCCTATCGCGGCGAAGGCAAGGCAGGGCCGAAAAGCAGCACGGTGATCACGATCACGACCCAGCCTACGACATCGAGCCAGATGCCGTGGCGCATCATGGCGCGCAGGGGCACGCAGCCGGTGCCGTACGCCATGGCGTTGGGACCGGTGGATACCGGCAGGAGGAAACCCATCGAGCAACCGAGGCACGCCGCGAGGGCGGGTTTGAGCGGATCCACCCCCGCGGCCTGAGACACCGCGATCGCGATGGGTACGACCATCGTCGCGGACGCGGTGTTGGTCGTGGTCTCGCTCACGATGATGCCGACCGCCGTGAAGAGGATCGTTAAGCTGATCACGGAATTGCTCTGGAAGACCCCGGCCAAGCCCGCGCCGATCCAGTGCGCCAAGCCGGTCGAGAACATCAGTTCCCCGAGCGACATGCCGCCGGCGAAAAGCAGGATCGTGCCCCAGTCGATGCCCGCCGCATCCCGCCATTTGAGGAGCGCACGCAAGGGGTCAGGCTTTGCTCTTTGCCGTCCGGCCGCTTTCTGAAGGGCGGCGGAGCGACCCGGAAACCCGGCTCGGCTGAGGACGGCAAAGCACAAAGCCTGACCCCTTCAGGCGGATTCGACCCCTTCAGGCGGATTCCTCGGCCACCAACGCGGCCGGAGGCAACGGCTTCAGCCAACGACCCAATCCGTGAGCCAGCTCCCGTAGCTGCTCATCCCCGCGCTTCTCCCGCGCCGATCGCCCGGTGTCCTATGTCCTGACATGACCCCATTCGGAGCGCCGTGGCGACGAACATCGCCGTGATCAGCAGGGCGGCGGTGAGCTTCTGGCTCTCGTCACCGAGATAAGCGAGCCAGCTGACCGACGACCGCCAGATGAACACGATCCCCACGAGGGTGAGCGTCGCGGCGGCGCCGAACAGCGCCCAACGGCGCTGGCCCCACCAGCCGATCGCCCAGACCACGGCCAACCCCGCCACCATGCCACCCGACTTCAGCGCCGTGCCCGCCTTTTCGGGATTCGAGAGGTAGCCGAGCACGCCCATCAAGAACACAAAGGCACCGTAGCCAATCAGCCACCAGGACAACGAAGGGAGTTTCAGTTACGGGAACCGGTACGCGCCAACCCAACGCTTGCTACGGATCGGGTGCGATCCGCTCGCGCTCAGGGCAGCACGCGCCCACCCGCCTTGGCGCACGCGCGCTTGAGCGAAGCGTCGAGGGTGGCCAGCGGCAGACCCTTGCGGAGCGCGAGTTCGAGGTACGCCGCATCGTAGGCGGTCAGGCCGTAGCTCTCCCCGAGGGCGAGGGTCCGTGTCCAGGCGACCGACATGGTTTCATCGTCCACCTCGATGCCGACGGCCCGCAGCGTCGCGAGAAATCCCTCCACGCCCGCTTTGTCGATCAGTCCGCGGCGCTGCGCGCCCAGCAACGCGTTGGCGACCTCGAGGTGCCAGAGGGCCGGCACCCACGCGCGTGCGCCGGCGGCCAGTTCGTCGAGCAGGGCATCGGTGGCCGGAGTCGCCTCGCTGGCAAACGCCCACGGCAGGGTCGCCGAGCAATCCAGCACGAAGTCGCTCACCGCCGGCCCTCGTTGATCAGCTCGCGGACCGAAATGCCCTTGAGCCGGTAGCGTTCGCGGGCGGTGCGCAGAGCGGCGACGGCCTGCTGGCGCGACTCGGCTGAACGGTCGTCCACCGGCACGATCCGCGCGACCGGCCGGTCGTGCTTGGTGATCGTGATCTCGGCGCCGCGGCCGACGCGGTCAATGAGGTCGGAAAAGCGGTTTTTCGCCTCGAAGGTGCCCACGGAGAGACGCTCTGTTTTCACCATAACAGGCTAGATAAACAGGCTAGATCGTCAAGCATGTGAAGTGAGTGGAGTGCTCCACGCCCCGTCGTCTTCGCCGCGTCTTCGCTCGAACCCAAGCCGCGACCGCGCCCAAATCAGGGCGGAGAGGGTCAGGCTTTGTCCTTTGCACTCCTCCCCCAAAGCGGGGCCCGCGACCCGCTGACCAGTCGGAGTCCGCCGCATACGCCGCCTCCGACGGCAAAGGGCAAAGCCTGACCCCTTCCAACGGGAGCCGACCCCTTCCGACGGGAGCCGTCGGGTTGCGCGCGGTAGACTTGCTCCGCCATGCCCCCAGTGTAGGTTTCCGCCCGTTCGCCAATGACGATTCTCAATGACGTCCACTCTCGGCTGAATCCGACGCGACCCCATCGGATTGAACAGCCGACGAACATCGACGGCGTGGTCGCCGCCGTGCGATCGGCGCGGCACGAGGGCCGCGCCGTCAGTCTCTGCGGTGGCCGCCACGCGATGGGTGGCCAGCAGTTCGGCGAAGGATGCGTGCAACTCGACCTCACCGCGATGCGCCGCACGCTCCGGTTCTGCCCGACGGCCGGACACATCGAGATTGAAGCGGGGGCGGACTGGCCCTGCATCATCAATGCGACACACGCTGCGCAGCCCGACGGAATCCGGTGGGGAATCCGCCAGAAGCAGACTGGTGCCGATGCGCTCACGCTTGGCGGCGCGATCGCCGCAAACGCCCACGGCCGCGGACTTCTCATGCAGCCGATCGGCGATGACATCGATGACTGCACGGTCGTCCTCGCCGACGGCTCCGTCGTCCGATGCTCGCGCGAGGAACGAAGTGAACTCTTTGGCTTGGTCGTCGGCGGTTATGGGCTCTTCGGCGTCGTTGTCGCAGCGACGCTGCGGCTGGGCGAGCGCCGTCGGCTTGAGCGTCTTGTTGATGTCCTCGACCTCGACGACGCGATGAACGCGATCATGCGGCGCGTTTCCGACGGTTGCCTCTATGGCGATTTCCAATA
>Ga0315904_10003694_pt1 | contig 22295 bp, 18 predicted proteins | sample LakEriMetagenome_6_FD_203529 | JGI IMG/M metagenome (GOLD analysis project Ga0315904, IMG submission 203529) | Freshwater fungal communities from buoy surface, Lake Erie, Ohio, United States - Buoy 12 MA120 | ecosystem: Environmental > Aquatic > Freshwater > Lake | place: USA: Lake Erie, Ohio... | reverse complement strand
CGGTGATGGTCGTCGATCGGTCCTGCTCGCTACCCAGTCTCCGCACCGAGTGGATCGAGGGCAAAGCAATGCGCCGGGTGGCGTCTGTCTGACCATGGCAGTATCTGACAACCACGGCTTGTGCTGCTATGGGGAGTTTGCGAGCGGCCGTTATTGTGTCGGCCTTTCAGGCCTTTTTCAGTGCGAGTGGTGCGTAGACCGTGGCTCGATGAGCCACGGCAGTCATTGTGTCAGCCCGTCGGGCTTAAGAAGCCGAAGCCTCGGCTCGATGAGCCACGGCAGTCACTATGCCAGCCCTCCAGGCTTGCGAAGCCGAGGCCTCGGCTCGATGAGCGATGGCTGCCACTAGCCTGTCCCGACAACCTGTTCGCTAGCAAAACATTGCGGGTGTGGCACATATTAGCAAGGCCTTTTACAGTGCGAGTGGCGAGCAGACCGTGGCTCGATGAGCCACGGCAGTCACTATGCCAGCCCTCCAGGCTTAAGAAGCCGAAGCCTCGGTTCGATGAGCGATGGCTGCTATCTGCCTATCCCGACAACCTGTTCGCCAGCAAAGTAAACACAAGGGGACATGCATTGCGTTTTGGTCGGTGAAGAATGGCAGGTATTTCGTCGGTAACGTATCGGGGACCGAGCCAGGGGTAGATGGGAATCGTCCAGGCCGATTTCAAGAAGGTCGATGCGGGGATGGCTGCCATTGTCGCGACGCCTCGTTCGGTGCCATTCCTACCAAGGATCATCTGAGGAAACCCGCACTTTTCTCCGCGTCTTTGCTTCTCCGCGAGAGCTAGACTGCTCGGAGCTTCGTGCGGCGATCGGCCAGATTGAGATGGCCAGATTGAGATGGCCAGATTGAGATGGCCAGATTGAGATGGATAGTATGTCGCGACGATTTTGTTATCTTGGAAAAAATGAATGCACTCCATTATCTTCGCGCTGGGTTCCGTTTACTCGCCATGATTATCCGTGGGATCGGTCCGCATGCTGTCGTGGCGACTGCGGCAATGATCGCAGCTATTCTTTCGTGTTCCCCTGGCCGGGCACAGCTCCCCGCGACCGTCAAACGGATCTTGTTTGTCGGGGACAGCATTACCTATTCTGGCGGCTACATCGCGAGCCTCGAGGCGGCTTGGATCGTTCAGCATCCCGAGCAGCCGATTGAGTTCTTGAATCTTGGGCTTCCGAGCGAAACGGTTTCGGGACTTTCCGAACCCGGCCATGCCGGGGGCGCTTTCCCTCGCCCCGATCTGCACGAACGATTGCAACGGGTGCTGGACCAGACCAAGCCCGATTGGGTGATCGCATGCTATGGCATGAATGATGGAATCTACTACCCGCTCGGCGAGGAACGTTTCCAAGCCTTCCGATCGGGCATCGAGCGCCTACATGACGCCGTTGTGAAACATGGCTCGCAGATCATCCATCTGACCCCCGCCTACTTCGACGCGCTCCCCATCCGCGATCGATTGCTCCCTGCGGGGCGCGAGGAATATCGTCAGCCCTACGAAGGATACGACGAGGTTCTGGAGACGTACGCACGTTGGCTGCTCGAGCAACGCCAGCGGGGTTGGGTCGTTTTTGATGTGCACGATGCGATGAAGCAGACCGTGCTGACAGCGAGGAAATCGAATCCGACGTTTACTTTTGCTAGCGATGGAGTGCATCCGAACGCGGCAGGCCAAGTGGCCATTGCAGGACCGCTCGCCAAGGCATGGGGCTTGTATCTCAAGGAGGATGGGACCCCGGATCATGCCGAAGGGAAGCGGGTTTTGGAACTGGTCACCCAGCGGCAGGAGATCTTGAAGCATGCGTGGCTGACCAAGACAGTGCATCTGAGGCCTGGGATTCCTGCGGGGTTGCCGATTGATGAAGCGCAGGGGCAAGCGGCACAGATCGCGGCCCAACTGAAATCGATCGTTCAGGGGCTCCGCTGACCCGAGGGGTTGACTATTTTTTCCTCGCTGCAATCGTTGCGATCGATACGACCGGACGCAGGTGGGAGGATTCTTGCCAGGGCGGGTCGATTTGTTTCATGTTTCTATTGACCGAAGGTGCCAGCGTGGCATCTCATTAGTGCGGAATTGCGGCTCGGCTATTCCCCTTCCCGGAATTCACGCCACACCATTTCTCTGGAAGCACCCCATGAATTGCTCTCTCCACCTGATTCACGTTTTCGTAGTCTTTCTAGGTGGAATCGCAATCAACCTGGCCGCGAACTCGGACCAGGCGCATGCCCAAGGTTGCTGTTTCGGGACGAGCCGTGCCCCAGCCTACCCGGTGGGTCCTCCCGTTCCGGTCAATCCGACCGCGCCGGCAGGGACGGCGATGAACAGCTACTACGGCAGTTATGGCATGCTTCCCCCGTCCCCTGGAACGCTATTGCCTGCCGGATTGCCGCAGACTTCCGCGGCCTTTTTGCCGACGGCTGCGTACGACACGCGCTGGCAGCAAACGCCGGTGACGTACTATCGGCCGGTCACCCAGTACGATCCCAACTATGGGACGACAGTGACGTCGTTGCAACCGTGCACTTCGTATCAGTATCAAGCAGCTCGCGTCCCCTTGGTTGCCCCGAGCACGTTTGGCAGCCCAACCTACGCGGTCAATCGCATGCCGGTGACCAACATGCCTGCATACTACCCGCAAGCGGGCCTTCCCGTCGGCTCGGTGCCGATGCCATCCGCCTATCCTACCCTGCAGCAGTTGCCCACCGTCGGTACGCCCGTGATTGCCAACCGGATGAATCAAGCATCGACGGGAACCAGTTCCGGGCCATCTTCCACATTGCCGTTGGCCACGATGGCCCCGCCTGCCGGTACTGTCGTGACAGCCAATCATTTGGCCCCCATGTCGATGATGACTGCACCGAATGCAGCAACGCAGGCGACTGCATGGATGCCTGCGACGACGGTACCTATGCCCCAGGTTCCGATCACTTCGGCGATTCCAGGCACCGGCACTCCCGTCTATACCGTTCCAGCGACCGTACCCACGACATCGTTGAGTCCGTGCCCGAACGGTGTTTGCGCCCCGTCGATTCCTGGAGCGACATCGGTGATTCCGCTTGGGCCTCCTACATTGATGTCGCCTTCGTCGATGTCTCCTTCGTCGCCATTCCCATCGACTTCGTCAGCCTCGACGACTCCGTTTCTTCCGGGCGTGACCAACCCGATCCTTCCGAATCCTGGGGATACCAACCCAGTATTGCCGCCATTGAACAATTACGATCCTGAGGCAACCCGTCCACCGACGCTGGGCAATTCCGCGGCGATGTACCCCATGAAGCGAATTCCGGTTGCCGAGATCGATCGCGGGGCGCCGGTCCCGGTTCGGAGCGCTGAGCCTCCTGCGGCCCAGCCGATCCCCCAGCCGGAGAATCGGGCGTTGCCATCGGCTCCGCCAGTCTTGCCTCCATCGACGCTGGAGCCCCTGAAGGCTCCGAGTGATTTGGACGCCAAGCCGCGTTGGAATCCCAAATTGCTTCCGCGATCCAACGGCGAAAGCCGTGAGACCGTGGCGTCGACGCCGAAGCATTCTTCCGCTACCGTATAGGCAAATCGAATCCGGTCAGTTCGCGGACTCCTAGAGCGGTAATGGCATGACGAGTTGGACCACCGTTGCGTTGCATGGTCCCAATCGCTGGTCTTCTCGAAGCGTGTTGGAGCTGCACGTTTTACCCGCAATGGCTTGCGAGGCCGTATCCGGATCGCTGTCCCAGGATGTTGCGAATCTGTTGAGGGAATTCCTTGATGCGAGGAACTACACGACAACCCACGCACGGAGCGTCGATGTCGCCTACGCATCGCTCGATGCGATCGGCAGCGCTGCAACTCGCGGATCGCTGTGGGGAGCGGTCGCTCACTGGATGACCGCCATGGCGGGCGTTCCCTCCCGTTTTCTCTTCCTCCCGTCGGAAAGGATTGCGGATTCAACGGAATTGATGCGGCCGATCGCGGCGATCGAAATGGAGGAAGAACTTCTCAGTCGCCGCGCGTTCGACGCAGCTCGCGAGTTGATTGAAGCGGTGGCTTTGCAGAAAGAGTTTTCTGTCGCGGCTAAGTTCCGAGAGCTGTTCGATTACGCCGACGATGTGCGGCTGGGGCCCAGCTCGCGAGCGATTCTCGATGCCGCGACCGAACGAGAGATTCCCTACTACCGAATGACTTCCGGATCCCTTTGCCAACTGGGCGAAGGTCGATTGCAACGGCGAATTTGGACCGCGGAAACGGATGCTACCAGCGCGATTGCGGAATCGATCGCAAGCGATAAGGACTTGACGAAGCGATTGCTGCGCAATGTCGGCGTGCCGATTCCGCTTGGGCGCATGGTCAGCAGTCCCGAAGATGCGTGGGCCGCAGCGCAGGAGGTTGGATTTCCGGTGGTCGTCAAACCCCGCAACGCGAATCATCAGCGCGGGATCTCGATTGAGCTCACCAAGCAAGACGAAATCATGAGGGCGTATCACTGGGCGATCGAGGACGGTCAGACCCAGGATGTCATGGTCGAACAATTTGCTCGAGGCCATCACCATCGCTTGTTGGTCGTCGGAGATCGCATGGTGGCCGCCAGCCGCGGCCGGACTGATAGCGTTACGGGGGACGGCATCCACACGGTCGAGCAACTCATCGATGCTTTGAATCAGGACCCGCGTCGCGGCGAAGCCTATACCGATCCCCTGAGCATCATCAAACTGGTCGCAGCGACCCACATCGAACTCGCCAAGCAAGGGTTGACCGCTGCATCGATTCCGGAGCCAGGTCGAATTGTCCTGGTTCAGCGAACCGGCGATTTAACAACCGACTGCACCGAAGTTGTCCATCCCGATACCGCCAGGCAAGCGGTACTGGCAGCTCGGGTCATTGGATTGGATATCGCCGGACTCGATGTTCTCGCGGAGGATATCGCCCGGCCCCTCTCGCAGCAGCGCGGAGCGGTGGTGGAGGTCAATGCCGGCCCGTCCCTTTCCCCGCACGTGGCTCCCCTTTTCGGCCAACCGCGACCGGTAGGCCGAGCGATTATCGAGATGTTGTTCCCGACCGATCGCCCGTCCCGAATCCCGATCACGTGCGTCGTTGTCGCCGAGCTCCCCGCCGCCGGGCTCGCCGCCGCTCGCGTGCATCTGGACGCATGGCGGCAGCGCATCCACTCCCTGGGGGTGGTTCCGGGCGTGGTCGAGTCGGATGGAATTCGCGTAGGCTCCGAATGGATCCCGCTACCCGAACTTACCGTCTCCGGACGTGTTCAAGCGATGTTGGCACATCCGCATCTCGATGCGATGGCGATCGCGTGCGAGTTGCGATTCCTGGCGGATCAGGCGTGTCCGGTCCCTCGAATCGACCACTTGGTAATCGTTCCTCCACCCGAAGGGAGCGAATCATCGTTTGCGTCCGAGGATGCCTGGTCCACGATCGGGCATGCGATCCATGCTCGCACGGAAATCGATTGGAACGGCACGCCACCGCGTCTTCGATCGGCGATTGAAGCGATCTGGAAGGGTCTTGCAAAGTAAGCCAACACGTGGAGATTGATGATGGCGATAAAAGGACCTGATTCGGTTAGTGCGTACCTGGCTAGCCTGCCCGAAGATCGCCGACTCGCACTCGAGACAGTGCGCAAAATCATCCTCAAATCGGTTCCCAAGAAGATCGAGGAGGGGATTCAGTACGGGATGATTGGCTATTACGTACCGCACAGTGTCTATCCGAACGGATATCACTGCGACGCCTCGCAACCTCTGCCGTACATCGCCTTGGCGTCTCAGAAGAATTACATGTCGTTGTATTTGATGTGCCTGTACATGAATCCCGCATGGAAGCAGGACTTCGACGAGGCGTATCGCACAACCGGCAAGAAAATGGATATCGGAGCGAGCTGTGTTCGCTTCAAGCGTTTGGATGATTTGCCATTGGATGTCGTCGCAAAAGCGATCAAGCGGGTATCGCTCAAGGAGTACATCGCTTGCTACGAAGCGAGCATCACAACCCGATCGACGCGGGCCAAAGAGCGATCGCGACCCAGCAAGTCAACATAATCGAAAACGCCGAGGCCTGTGCTCTTGCCGGTCAGTGCTACACGAAGCGCGTTGATGCACACTCCCAATTTCAAGCCTTGCTCTGCCGCATAAGCCTTGATCAAGGGCTCCAGAGTGGCTTGATCCAGGTACTCGCTCTGGGCGATCATCGATCGGATCGCTTTGAGCGCATCGATAGCTCCGGCTTCGTTCTTGATCCGTTTGTTCCATAAATCCGGGTCGATCGCCAATTGATCATCGGCGCAGAACAACTCATCGAATTGCAGGATATCTCCAGCCACCTTGATTCGATCGCCGGCGGCGGTGACAACGCGTGTCAAATAGTCCGAGATCGAACATGGAGTCGGCGTTTCGATCCAACCGGCCTGCTGCAGGAACGGGACCACCATCGCGACTTTCTTTTTCGAATCCAGTTGGCTCATCCATCGAGCCTGGAACGCGAGCAGTTTTTGGGGGTCGAACGATGCGGGTGCTTTATTGACCCGTTCGAGCGAAAAATGCTTCATCGCGTCGTCGAGGGTGAAGTGTTCGGCGCTGTCGTCCAGAGACCAGCCCAGCAAAAGCAGATAATTCAGAATCGCGCCGGGGAGGAAGCCGGTCTCGCGATAAAAATCGACGACGACCGGATTGAAGGTTTCCGGAGTCGTGGTCAGGTGGGCCTTGGTCGCGATCGTTTCGCCGAGTTGGTAGAGGGTCGCAAAGTCTTTTTGTTTGAGGTACTTGTCGAGCTTCCGCTTGCTCAGTTTGGATGTTCCCCCCGGTTCGGCCACGTAGGGAAGGTGGGCATAGACAGGAAGGGGATAGCCGAGGCTTTGGGCGATGAAGATTTGGCGAGGTGTGTTTGGCAGGTGTTCCACCGCGCGGACCACATGCGTGATCGCGAAATCGTAATCGTCAACGACGCTAGCGAGATGGTACAGGCAGGTTCCATCGGCCCGCTGAATGACATGATCCTGTTCCTCGGACCATTCGAATCGGCATTCACCCCGGATTCCATCTTGGAACACGCACTGTCCCTCGCGAGGCATTTTTAATCGCACGACGCTGGTTCGTCCCTCGGCGAGGAACCGCGATTCTTGGTCCGGATCGGCGGCCATGAACGCGCGGTCGTAGATGAAGGCTTTGCCTTCTTGCTCCGCCTTGGCTTTGCCGGCAGCAAGTTCGTCGGGTTTGGCGAAATCGCGGTAGGCGAATCCGGCCTGGAGGAGGGTGTCGACCGCCTGTTGATAGCGGGCGGATCGTTGCGATTGAAAGTACGGTTGATAAGGTCCGCCGACCTCCGGTCCTTCATCCCACTGCAAACCGAGCCATCGGAATCCATCCAGGATCGGTTGCAGAGCCGCCTCGACATTTCGAACTTGGTCGGTGTCGTCGATGCGGAGCAGGAACTGGCCTCCCGACTGCTTGGCGAGCAAATAATTGAAAAGGGCGGTTCGCACACCTCCAATGTGGAGATAGCCGGTGGGACTCGGTGCGAAGCGGGTGCGTATCGTCATGGTGTATCCATCGCGTCAGCGAGGTCGGTAACGTAGAACTCTTGGAGCATTCGGTACAGATTGGGTTGGTACTCTCGCAGATCCCAAGGGATCTGAAAATAGCACTCGGTAGCCACCGCGAAAAATTCGCTTGGATGAGTCAATCCATAATCATCGACCACAATCGCCTCTCCTTGCTCGACCATGTCGCGAGCCCATTGGAATTCCATCTCGAAATCCTTTTTCCAGCGATCGGCGTTCATTCCCCGGGGAAGCGGCGGAACCCCGTCGGCTTTCGGGTCATCGATCATATCGAGTTGATGCGAGAACTCGTGGAGGACGATATGGTCTCCGTCGTTGTCCCGATGGATAGCCCGTTGGATATCGTACCAATTCAGGGCGATCGGCCCGCGTGCCAATGTCTCGCCCGAGCGGTAATACTCGCCCCCGAGTCCATGGTGCAAGTCCCCTCCACGCGATCGGGCTTTGTACGGTCTCGGATAGACCAGGATGGTCTGATTGGTTGGAAAGATCCAATCCGGATACGCGAGGACCAGCAGCGAGGCATTGAGCGCGATGGTCTTCTTGACTTCGTCCTTGATACGGAACCCGTTGCAGCCTTCCCAGTGCTTGCTCGCAATGAAACGTTTGGACCATTGGATCATCCGGCGTCGAGTTGGATCGTCTAACCAGGCCGCTTGCCAGACATAGCGATCCAGTTCTTCCAGTTCCCGGGGATCGATCGTATCCAGGGCGCGACTGGCATCGCGCGAGGAGTTGCCCCAGAGCCAACGCCACCAAAAGCTAATCGCCATCGTCGCCTCCACCGACTCGCAATTCCTCGAGAATCCCGCTGGGTTTTTTCCATGTCTGACGACTGACATCGTGGATGCGAAATAGATCATCCCAAGCCGATGGCGCTGTCGGATCGTCGGCGAGGGTCTGCAATAACTGGATCCAGGAATCCGGAGTCAAATCTCCCTTGAGTTCCAAATATTCGATTGCGCCATCCCGATCATAGACCATGCCATCGACTTGGTAGCGAAGTCCATCGACGCGCATTGCCCACACGAAGGAGCCGTCCATTTCGACGAACATGCCGGGCCAATCGTTGAGGGCCGCCACGAACGACTCAAAAGATTTCGGCAATCGTCGATCTTCGCGCGCGTAGACTCGCAGAAACATAGTAACGGTCAGGAGCTTTCGGGTGGGATGTGCTTGCCGTGGGGATCGGTGGGTGCGGCGCCGATCACGCGATCGAGTTCGTCTCGCATTTTGCTGTCGGTGTAATGTTCGAACGACTCGGCTTGCACGTGGAGTCGCGGATCGCTGACGCCGACCTCGAGGCTGAGGTACTGTTCCCATTGGCGATGGGAGCGGACGAGATTTTGCGCCTGGCGTTGTCCCTCCGCGGTCAGCGTGCACGCGCCGTTTTGCGCGGCGACATAACCCCGCTGCATCATCTCTCGGATGGCAGCGGTGATCTTGGAGGGGTGCGTCTTCAGTCGCTGGGCGAGTTCGGTTTGGGACAAGCCTTGCGGACTGGGAGCAGGGGCTTCGGTCTGCCGATACAGTAGGGCGAGGATGTCCTCGCTCAGGATGCGGCGGGCCAGTCGTTGTTTGGACAGCCACTGCGCCACCAAGCCACCTTTGCTGCTGCACAGAATCGTCGCCACGAGCAGGACTCCAGAGACCAGGGCCATCATCGCGGCGGAATTCACACTTTTGAACCCAAAGGCGTGCGGCAAGGTGATTGCGGCGCTATGACCCAGCACCGCGACCGCGATGGCCGCCAAGAGACTCACCAGGATCATTCTCGACAATCGTGAGCAGATCAGAAAAGCGATCGATGACGGGACGATCAGCATCGCGATCACCAAGATGTTTCCGACCGCCCGAAAAGAGACGATGCAGGTGACCGCCACCATGGCAGCCAGCAAGTAATGGAAGAACGCGGGGGAGATTCCCTGCGCCGAGGCCAATGCTGCGTCGAACGTGCTGAGGGTCCACTCCTTGTAAAGTATCAGGATCAAAATGGAATTGATCGCGAAGACGCACCCGAGTTCGAGCACCACGCGCGGTATTTCTCCCAAGGGTGTGGCCACCCGATCGAGGACGATCGTTTCGAGATTTCCATAGAGAACGCACGAAGGATCGAGATCCACATGATCGGTCCGGGCGATCATCACCAATCCGAGCGCGAAGAGGGCCGTGAAGACGACACCGATTGCGGCGCTTTCCTCCACGCGGCCGTATTGGCGAATGAATTCGGTCAGCCAGACCGTGAGCACACCGACGATGGCCGCGCCCGCGATCGCGACCCAAGCGCTTCGAGATCCAGTCCACAGAAAAGCCGCCGCGATCCCGGGCAATACCGCGTGGCTGATCGCATCTCCGATCAGACTCAAACGGCGCAGGACGAGAAAATTTCCCACCAGCGCGCACGACATCGCGCACAGCGCTCCCGCGAGAACCATCCAACCGTCGACTTGCCAGTACCAGTCCATTTTGTTTTCCAGGCTAACGCGGATTTTCGATTACTTGTGGTAGTCGTAGCCAACGTCGTCCAAGGGTTTGATCCAGACGTTTCGGAATCGGGTCGGACTGCCGTGATCTTGAAGGAAGACGGGGCCGATCTGTTTGGCGCGCTGCCCTACCCCAATCTTATCAAGGTACGGAGTGTTTCCGTAGCGGAAGGGATGATAAACGGACCGTGGTTCCTCGAAACGAGTATCGCGCTGCACGCACTGGCCGTTGAGCCAGGCAGTGACAGACCCGGGAGTTACGATCGTGCCACTTGCGTCCCGTCGCGGTGCTCGGTAGCGAATATCATACACCTGCCATTCCCCTGGTTTGCGAGCGGCGTTGACCAATGGGGCTGCGAATCCGTATAGGGCTCCTTCGTCATGCTCGGTGGGGGTAGGGACACCGTAGGAATTGAAGATCTGAAGCTCGTAGTTGCCGTGGAGATACACCCCGCTGTTCCCTTCGGCGATCTCGGAGACCATGAACTCGACGTGGACATCGGCATCGCGGAAATGCCATTCGGAGACGATATGGTTGACTCGCCCCTCGCTCCGGGTCGAGACCAGGCAACCGTCCTCGATCGGCCAATCGATGGCTTCCCCTTTCATGCTCCGGAAACGGGTCTTGGTCCCATCGAATAAAACGATCGCATCGGCTGGAGGTGGGGCGAGCAATCGCGATTGGTCGGGTCGGAACACCTCGCTGTCTTGGCCCCATGCCCACGAACTCCATAAAATCATCGCCGCTGCCGCGAAGCATTTGAAATCAATCATCATGGATGACTCCTTGGGAAGGTTGTTGAGAGTGCAGCCGGGAACGCAACCACTTTAGCTCGCGCGTGATCCCTTGGTGCAATTGCGGTTCCCGCAGCGATTTGGGGAGCACTCCCCACGCATAGGTTTCGACCTCCAAGTGCAATTCGGGTGAGCCCACGGTTTCTTGATGCTCGACCCAGCGCAGGAAACGTTCGATCTCGTTCTGCGTCGATTCAATGCGTCCCCAGGATGCGATATCGATCGGGACATGGAAGTGAATCCGCCATTCGTTTCGACACCATGCATCGTGCTGTTCCGCGACTTGCTTCAGGACAGATGGCAGATCCTCCATGAGCTGCGTGCGACCGTCCGCGAGAAAGAGCATCGTTTGATGCAGGTAGCGATCTTCTGCAAATTGACTGAGCTGATGAAGTGCCGCGAGACGGCCCTCCGCATCGAGTTGTTGCCAGGGAACGCGGATCGCCGAGGAGATTTGCACTTTGCCGATGCGAATCCCCTCGTGTCGGCAAGCGGATAACTCGCTGGCCTGATCCTCCCCCATCACCGCTGCATGGCAAACGTCGTGGCACATGGTCACATAGGTCCGGACCCGATCGGCAAGCGAACTCCCCAGTTGTTTTTCGGAGAGATGGTCCGCGAAAAATTTCCGGAGCGAAGGCGTATCGGTGATCGCGCATCCGGGCTCGGGCTCCAGGGCGATGACAATGCGCCGGCCAGTCGTCTCATGGCGCTGGTGCAATTCCTCGGCCAGGGCAACGAGATTCCCTGCCGCAGTCCGCCATTGTTCAGCAGTCGGTTGCGGCGAACCCCACGCGATTGGCAAGGTCGAAATCGATCCGAATCGCCCAGGCTCCAGGAGAAGGTCGAGCAATCGAACTAGGTCCCGCGTGTAGGCAAGCCGCGAGGGATCCCACCAAGTCGGCGAGTACACGCGATGCTTGACCACCGCGCTGTGGAAATCTCCTTGCGGGAATCCGTTGAACGTGTACGGGACTAGCCCCATCGTCTCGAGGCCGTTTCGCAATCGTTGCAATCCTCCCGGTTCGAGCGCTTCGCGCGCGGCATTCTCGGAAAACCATAAGCCGACAGGGAGAGTGGACAGTGCCAAGTCGCGCCGGACCGCCGATGCGTGGGTTTCCAGATTGCGGAGGATGGTATCGACATCGATTCCCGCATGAACGTTGGTGCAGTAACCGACCACGGGAGGGGGGTCAATCATCGTGGTTCTCCTCACCCGGCCGCGATCGCCGCCGCGACGAACGCGCCGCTTGGCGCTGAAAGTCGCGAAACTCTTGCGGCCACGGGGCGACGAACGACAGGGACTCGCCGGTGGTGGGATGGGTTAACGAGAGAGTCTCCGCATGGAGCGCAATACGGCGATGGGGCCATGCGGTATGCGATGCCATCTCCTTGCGATATCTCGGATCACCGAGGATCGGGTGGTTCGCCTCCGCCAGGTGAACACGAATTTGATTGCGGCGTCCCGTCTCCAACCGAACCTCGACCAACGAAGCATCATTCCAAACCACTTTGGTCGCATAATGCGTGATGGCGAGTTCCCCCTGCGATGGATCGTTGACCGAGAAACGATTCAGATCCGCGTCCGTTGCCAGGTAGCTGGTGACGGTGCCGCTGGGGGGATCCATCACACCGGCCACGAGCGCGATGTACTTGCGCTCCGGCTTGCGCTCGGCGAACTGGTCTCGCAACGCTTCCGCCGCCTTCAAGCTTTTCGCCAAGACGAGAACTCCCGAGACGTCGCGATCCAAGCGATGCACGCAAAAAACCTTGGCCTTGGGGTCCGAATTCTTCAGCCGACGTTCGACCGAAGAGACCAACGTTCTGGCTTCGCCATAGCGTGTGGGGACCGTCAGCAATCCCGCCGGCTTGACGACCACACACACGTCGGGATCGTCGTACAAAAATTCGATCGAGGAGCGATTCGGTTGCCGCTTGGCTCCCCGGGGACGCACCACGGGCATCGGGACCCAATCGATCTCCAGCACATCGCCTGGTTCCAGGCGTTCCCCCGTGCGACGGCAAATGCGATGGTTGATTCCAACGCAGCCGTTTTCGATCAGCCAATGGCTATGGCTGGCTGGAATTCCCAACAAGTTTTGCAGGACGCTCCCCAGCGAGCGGGCCGGGTACGGAATGGACGATGGAACAGTCAACGTTTTTTGAGTCATGGCCCCTAACAGGATAACCCATGAGGCCCAGATTGGCTTGAGGAAATTGATTCGTTCCGCAGTCGCCGATTCTTGCAAGACCGATAGGGGGACGATATCGTGATTCTGAATTTCCCGGAACATTCCAGGATTAGCCGAGGGTGCGAGTACGCCCCCAACCACCATCAACCCATCGCGGAACCACTCATGGCGACCGTTCATATCCCCGAGCAAAATCGAAACCTGACCGAATACGATGACATCATCGAGTTTCTCAAACCGTTTGGGATCTGGTTCGAACGCTGGCAGGTTGCTGGGCGACTCGACCAGAACGCGACCGATGCCGATATCCTCCGCGAATACGCACCGGAAATCGAAAAGGTCAAAGCGTCCGGCGGCTATGTCACCGCCGACGTCATCAACGTCCATGCGGACACCCCCAACCTCGATGCCATGCTCCAGAAATTCAACAAGGAGCACACGCATTCCGAAGATGAGGTGCGATTCACCGTGGAAGGTCGAGGAGTCTTTCACCTCCATCCGGAAAACGGACCGGTCTTCAGCGTCACCGTTGAAAGCGGGGACATGATCAATGTCCCATGTGGCATGAAGCATTGGTTCAACCTGTGCGACGACCGCCGCATCCGCTGCATTCGGTTCTTCGAAGATGTCGCGGGCTGGACTCCCCATTACATTGAGCAGGGGGTTCACGGCGAGTATAGCCCGATGTGCTTCGGCCCCTCCCACATGAAGGGATCAGAGTCGAAGACCGGCGTCACGCCTCTGATTAAGACCTAGCCGTCGTGGAGCATCCCACCGCCGCAGGCATAACCCATCGCACAGCCCGATGCGTGTTGCTCGATATCGAAGGCACCGTCGCCGATGTCCGTTTCGTATACGACGTCATGTTCCCGTTCGTCCGCCGTCAGGTCACGGGGTTCCTCGAGTCGCATTGGGATGACGATTCCGTGCAAACCGCCCTGCGCAACGTGGCCTGCGAAAGCGGGCTCGCGAGTGCCGACGATCCTTGGCGCGAGTCCGAGCTCGGTCGCTCACACGCTATCGCTAGCGCGGTTTATGCCGTGCACCAACTCATGGATCAGGATAGCAAGACCACCGGGCTCAAGGCGTTGCAAGGCCGAATCTGGGAGTCGGGCTTTCGATCCGGCGCGCTGCGATCCGAACTCTTTCCCGATGTCGTGCCGGCACTCCAGAAATGGAAATCCGCCGGGCTCGAACTCCGCATCTACTCTTCGGGGAGCATTCTCGCGCAGCGACTGTTCTTCGGACACACAATCTATGGGGATTTGACCCCCATGTTCGCTGCCCATTACGACACCACCATCGGAAACAAAAAAGAAGCAGCGAGCTATCAACGCATCGCCGAAGATTGCAAGCTGGCGCCCACAGACATTCTCTTCCTCTCCGATGTCGCTGCAGAACTCGTCGCTGCAACCCAAGCCGGTATGCAATCGCTCGCGTGCGTCCGTCCCCACAATGTCCCTCTCCCCGAATCCTACCAGGGGCCGACCCTCAAGTCCTTCGACACGCTCGAGATCTTCCAGCGTTTGTGAGCCACTCTTGCGATTGCTGGCTCGCATTCTTGTTCCATCCAATCCCAGCGTCGCCAAGGTACGAGCGAAGCGAGGGCAATGAAAGCCGAGCAGCGTAAGCTGCCGGGTGGGAACTGCGGCAAACATCTCGATCGTTTGCTAGCAACCTCGACTTGCCTTGCCTCGGCGCACTGGGTGGTTACGATTACAAACGCAGTGGAAGCCCTTACAAAGCTGGGGGAGGACTTTTGGTTACTTCCCTCGGCAAAACGCGGTTTTTTCGCGTTTTAGGAATCTTTTTCCAGGATGGAACGATGGTTGCACTGAGGGGGTAGGAAACGCAAGACCTCACGTGTCACATCCATCGACGATGCAAGGAACTATCCCCGAATCGTGCTTGATGTCAACGACAAGGAGTTCCGACTTACAATCATGTCCTTACGAAATGTTTTCCAGCGGTCATCTCGGTGGATGCTGTGGACACTAGCGATCGGCTGGTCGATGGTAGCCCAGAGCGCGGCGTTTGCCCAAGTTGTGTTCGATGTCAATTCGGTAGTGCCGGCCCGGAGCGCTGAGGCGATCGGGATCATGGCTCGGATGCCCCAATCTCGATTTGTCGAAGTGAGACTAGAGACTTCGGCTTTGTTTGAGCCGGCCTGGGCCAACTCGATTCAGGAACTCACGGTCCGCGCCGTTAGTCGTCACCACGATGTGCAGGTCGCCGATTATTCGCCTCGCACGGAGATGCAGACCGATGTTTTCGGACCGATGCAAGTGGCCCTCGACGCCGAGCGGTTTCGCGAGGGTGGGCTGCAAGGGGTAGGTGGCTATCCCGGGGTCGGTTCGGCATCGGGATTTGCCTACCAGATGGAAAGCGGCCAGCAGACGGTCCACTTCGCGCAGAAACCGGCGCTCGAGGTGGTGACGGCGTCCGGCACTCTTCAACGACAGCAAGGAGTCTACTTCAAGCAACGGCAATCGACGCAGACGACTCTCGAGGGCTCGCGCACCTTTCGCATCGTTTTCGAAGTCCCGGAAAGCTGGCGCGCCGATTTGCTCGATGTGACGATGGAAGCGGTCGGTCTCGAACACCCCAAGTCGCGCAGTTCGAAGATCTTATCGAGCCAACGTTTTGTCGTGGCCGTTTATCAGGAAGGGGACGAGGTGGCCGCGCGAGCCGCTGTGAACTACCGCAAGCATCACAGCCAATTGCTGCTGGCGGTGGACTCCAAAGCATGGGAGATCCAGCATCGAACGTTTCCCACCCCATTTCACAAGCTCGGAGCGAAACTCGATATCTATGAGCCCGAGCTTCCTTCGGGATGGCTCGAAACCATTGTTTATCAGCCCGGTGTCCCGTTGCCCATGCACCGACTGTCGATCCTGCCGGTCGACGTTCGAGTCGCCATCATGAATTATCTGGACCAAAAAGTGGGTGTCGAATCGTTGTCCGGAAGCCGAGATGTGGAACGATGGTTTCGGCAAGAACGCGTTGCGACGCATGGCGAATACGCCCGGCGATGAGGGGCTCGCCACTCAGACCCGAACATCCGCCGATAGTTCGGCATCCGATGCTGAGTCCGACAGCGCCGGGGCCAGAACTTCCGTGAGAAATTCATGGACTTGCTCCGGTGCTCGGCCAACGTATTGTTCCGGCGCGAGGATATCGGATACCGACACGTTGGCAAAAGCGGGGTCTCGCGCCAATCGCTCGAGCAAATCGTTGGGCAACCCTTCTTCCTTCACCCGATTGGCGGCTGCTTGACTGTGGACTCGGATTACCTCGTGCAAATGTTGGCGATCGCCACCTGCAGCGACACCTGCCATCAGCAACGACTCGGTCGCCATGAACGGTAGCTCTTCTCGCAGATTCTTTTCAATGGTTTTGGGGTAGACTACCAATCCGGAAGTGACGTTTTGGAGCAACACCAGGCACGCATCGATCGCGAGAAACGCCTGCGGAATCACCAATCGTCGGTTCGCGCTGTCATCGAGCGTCCGTTCCATCCACTGGGTTGCCGCCGTCATCGAGGGACTCGATTGCAGGCTCATCACGAACCGGGCCAGGGAACAAATCCGTTCGCAGCGCATCGGATTCCGCTTGTAGGCCATCGCGGAGGATCCGATTTGATGCGACTCAAAGGGCTCTTCAATTTCCTTCTTGTGGGCCAGGATCCGCAGATCCGTTGCCAGCTTGTGGACGGTGACGGCGATACCCGCCAAGGTGTCCAGCAGAAACGCATCGACTTTCCGCGAATACGTTTGGCCGGTGACCGCGTAGGAGTCTTCGAAACCGATCTTGAGCGCGATGCGCCGTTCGAGGTCTCGCACGCGGGCGTGATCGCCGTCAAACAGTTGGAGAAAGCTAGCCTGCGTCCCAGTGGTTCCCTTGGCGCTTCGAGCTCGCAAGGTTCCCAAGCGATACTCGACTTCCTGCAAATCCAAGAGCAAGTCATACATCCACAGTGTCGCTCGTTTTCCGACGGTGGTAGGTTGGGCAGGCTGCAGGTGGGTGTAGGCCAGGCACGGTAGGTGCGCGTGCCGACGGGCGAATTCCGCCATTGCGCGCAGGCACGCTTGCAATCGTCGCCGCACCATCCGAAGCGCGTCGCGCATCACCATCAGGTCCGAATTGTCGGTCACGTAGCAACTGGTTGCTCCGAGATGGATGATCCCCCGCGCCTCCGGGCACTGGTCGCCATAGGCATGAACCTGGGCCATGACGTCATGTCGCAAGTCTCGTTCGTAGGCTGCGGCGACCTCCAAATTCAGCGTGTCGCGAAATGCTTTCAATTGGGCGATTTGCGCATCGGTGATCGGGAGGCCGAGTTCTTGTTCGGTTTCCGCCAGAACAATCCATAGGGTGCGCCACAGACGAATTCGGTGTTCGGTGGCAAAGAGTTGGGCCATTTCCCGCGATGCGTACCGGGAGATCAGGGGGTTGTCGTAAACGGGTTCGGACATCGATCTTGGAAGGAATGCTATTCCGTTGGAGTCGGGGATCTTGTATGGGTAAACCATGCAAGAATATAGCATCCAACGCAGTGGGCGTCGTTGCCAACAGACCGATCGAGCGTTCGTTCCGGGGGAATCGTATTACTCGGCCGTCACGGTGCGCGGGGGCGAGCTTCGTCGCATGGATCTCTCCGTGGACGCATGGAAGGGACCTCCTCCCGGCGCGGTCGGCTGGTGGCAGAGCCGGATGCCGGACGAAAAGAAAAGTTCGACCAAACCCGCTCCGACGCATGTTTTGCTATCCACGCTGGAAACCTTGTTGATGGAAGGGACTCAGCCCGTACTGGCGACTATGCTCGCCCTGCTCCTCGTCCGACGACGGATCCTGAGCGAGCCAACGATGGGTGTTTCGGAGTCTGTCGAACAGCTCGATCTCGCTCCAAAAAACCTTCATCTGGTCCATCCATCCACGAATCGCGAGTTTCATATCCCGGTGTGTGAACCGCCACTCGAGGAGTGCGAACGGGTTCAAGAACAATTGACTCGGCTTCTGTTCTGTGAGGATTGAGGAGTCTATGCGGGGACCAAGCCGGGCAACCAGATGCGAGACCGAGGGGGAGTGCGCGGGCGGGCGTTTTCGATTCGCAAGGCATCGATGCTGTGCATGGCTTGGACTCATGACATTGATCTTCGTTGGATCGGGTGCGACCTGCGTTCCGAAGCGAAATATTCCGGAGTTTCAGCCAAAGGTTTTGTTCAACAACACCCCGACCTCCGAGCAGTTGCTCGAAGTTTTGAATCGATCGCGGAGCATCCAATCGCTCCAGTCCAATTTCGTGACGGTGAATCCCAACAAGATGCGGAATCTCGACGCCACCTTGGTTTGGCAGCGCGAGCGACGATTTCGAGTCACGGGCGGAATCTCGCGCATGATGGGAAACAACTTCGATGTCGGCAGCAACGACGAGTGGTTTTGGATGGCGGTCCGGGATGGGATGAACCCCCAACTGTACGTGGCGCGCCATGCGGATTTCGAATCGCAATCGCAACGTAGGATTCTGCCGGTCTCGCCGTTGTGGATCGTGGAGGCCTTGGGGGTCATCGCGGTCGATCCACAGCAGTTGATGGGACCACCCGTCCAGCGACCGGATGGCCTCATGGAACTGAACACCATGGCACCCTCCCCGACCGGTACGTACACGCGGACCATCGTTGTCGACCCGAAATTCGGGTACACGCGTCAGCTCCTGCTGCGCGACCCTTCCGGGCGCATGGTCGCGACCGCGAATCAGCTCGAGCATGAATTCTATCCATCGATTGGGATGTCCCTGCCTCATCACGTGGTGATCCAGTTGATCCCAGCCCTCGATCCTCCGACGGAGATCGATATCACCATTGGCAAGTATGCTGTCAATTCGCTCGATCCCAATCAGGTCACCGGATACGAACTTCCCCACAGCGCGGGTTATCAAATCATCAATTTGGTGCAATACAGCCAGGGGATTGCTCAGGCGGTGACACCGATCCCTGTTGCACCTGCGGCCGCACCGCCGAATACGGCGTATCGCGGCGTTCCCTGGGAAGGCCCGCTGTTTCGCTAAATTTCTGAACCGCCTCTCAGGTAGCTACCGCTGCCAAGCGGTGGTTTAGCCTGATCATGGGGTAGGTTGCCTGTCCAAGTTCTATTTCCCAATGCTTTGAATGCATTGCAATCGCTGTTGATTTCCAAGGGGAAAACCGAGTACAGTCCCAGGGCTCTTGTTCGATCACGGAACACCGACCGGGGATCCTTGGATCCGCAGGTGCCTATGTTTGCACGCTGGACGATTCGCAAAAAGCTTCAAATGACGATGATCGTCTTGGGGATGGTCATCACGGTGCTGGGTTACAGCAGTTTTCGGGGTGTTTACGCATACAAAGAGCTTGCGGCATCACTCAGCGTCCGCGCTGCTGAGATTCCGATCACGTCGGAGTTGACACGGGTGATCGACGAGCTCCGTATCGATTTTGAGAATCAACCGCTGCCGACTCAGGAATTGTTTCGCATAGGCGTGGCACCGGAAAATTCCTCGCCGGAGAGCGAGTTCCTACGCAATGTGCAGCGTGTGCGCGAGGTCCTGGCCAGTTACAAATCCAGGCTCGAAAATACGCACGCAGTCGAGCAGTTTCTCTCGGACCGGAGTGAGGAACTCGAGCAAGCAACTCGCATCAGCGAATTGCTCAACGAGGTTGCATGGCGCTGGCAGCAGAATGATTCCATGATTCAACCCCAGGCGCGTGTCGAGCAGCTGAACGATCTGCGGGAGTTGTCCTCCTTGGCGCACCAGCTTCCGATCTTGCTGACCAATCGCATGGTCAGTTTTCGCGATGAAGTTCGGACCCGTTATCGAACATGGATCGGCATGGCGTGGAGCAGCGCGATCCTGTCCGCGATCCTGTTGTTCGGTTTGATTACATACGCTCGTATTTCGGTCGTTCGACCGTTCAAGGAATTGCTGGAGGGGGCACGAAGGGTCGCTGGCGGCGACTTCGCGTTCCAAATACCAGCATCGCATTCCGACGAGATCGCAGAGTTGGCCAAGGCGATCAATCTGGGTGCCCAGAGTTTTCTGGCGATCCAGCGGGACTTGAACCAGCAGGTACGCGAGCGATCGGAAGAGGTCATTCGCAATGAGCAACTCGCCAGCGTCGGCTTTTTGGCTGCGGGGGTTGCCCATGAAATCAACAATCCCCTGGCCTCGATCGCTTGGAGTGCCGAGGCGCTCGAGGCTCGGCTTCATCGCATTCTTCATCCCGCGACCGGGGAGTCATCCTCCTCCGAGGGCGGCGGCGCTGAGGAGGATTCCACTGCGGATGGGATCGATGTCGCAACTCTGCGAACGTATCTGCGACGGATCCAGGACGAAGCCTTCCGCTGCAAAGGGATCACCGAACGGTTGCTGGATTTTTCCCGGTTGGGAAATATCCAGCGCAAGCAGTCGATCAACATGTCGGAGATTGTTTCCGACGTCGTCGACATGGTTCGTCACCTGAGCGCCTATCGCCGTCAAAGGATCGAATTCCAGGTCCCCTCCGAACCGATGATCGCTTGGGCGAGTCCTCAGGAGATGAAGCAGGTCGTGCTCAATCTGCTGACCAATGCGCTCGAGTCGCTGGACCCGGAATCGGGAGAGGGCTGTGTCAAGATCGCTCTGCACGGGCAGCCCAACGCTGTCCGACTGACGATCGAGGACAATGGATGCGGGATGAGCGAGGAAGTGCTGAAGCATCTGTTCGAACCGTTCTTCACGCGACGTCGCGATGGGCGGGGTACGGGCTTGGGTCTTCCGATTACCAACCGAATCATCACCGATCATGGCGGCCGGATTACGCCGCGCAGCGACGGACCCGGCATGGGGTCTTCGTTCGAAGTCACATTACCTTCCCAACCCACTTACGATGCGTTGTATGACAATCAACAAAAGCTCGCCGCCGCATGAACCTCTCTCGATCTTGTTCGCTGACGATGAGGTTTCGCTGCAGGAACTGATGCGGGTCGAACTTCCGCTCCTCGGTTACCGAGTCACCGTCTGCCCGGACGGTTACACAGCCATCGCAGCGCTCGAGCGGGAATCGTTCGATTGCTTGATCGTCGACCTGGACATGCCTGGCATGAATGGCATCCAGGTGATCGAGCGGGCCTTGACGTTATCTCCGTCGACCGAAGCGATCGTGCTTACCGGAAAGCAATCGCTGGAATCGGCGATCGCGGCCCTGCGATTCGGAGTGGTCGATTATCTGAGCAAACCGTGTCGTCTGTCGGAGCTTCATGCGCTGCTCGATCGTGTCGCCCAACGCAGGTCGCTCAAACGGAAAACAGCGACCATGGAGCGAGCCGAACGAGCCAAAGAGCCTCGACCGACGCTCTTGGTGGGGGACTCGCAAGCCATGCGAGATGTTTCCAAATTGATTGCCAAGGTCGCTCCGACCCAAAGCACGGTCTTGATCCGTGGAGAAACCGGGTGCGGCAAAGAGCTTGTGGCTCGCTCGGTGCATGAGCAAAGCTTGCGACGCAATCAGCCTTTCATCGCGATCAATTGCGGCGCCCTGCCCGAACATCTCATCGAGAGCGAGCTGTTCGGACACAAGAAAGGAGCGTTCACCGGGGCCGATATGCAGCGCCAAGGTCTTTTTGAGGTCGCGAATGGTGGAACGATCTTTTTGGATGAGATCGGTGAGCTTCCCCTGGCGATGCAGGCTAAACTGCTGCGGGTATTGGAAAGCGGTGATGTCCGGCGCGTCGGGGACAACGAAACGCTGCGGGTCGACACGCGCGTGATCTGCGCAACACACCGCGACCTTGAGGCCATGGTTACCGAAGGGAGATTCCGGGAAGACCTTTTGTTCCGGATCAATACCTTTGAAATCCATGTTCCTTCGCTCCGCGATCGCTTGGAGGACGTCATGCCGTTGGCTCGCCACATGTACCTGAGGCATCGACCCGAACATGCGCAGATTCAAAACCTTTTTTCCGACGAAACGATTGCCGCGTTGATGCAGCATCCGTGGCCTGGCAACGTGCGCGAGTTGGCCAATGTGATCGAGCACGCAACGATCCTATGCGAGTATCCCCCGATCCTGCCCGATCATCTGCCTCGCCACTTCGTCGACCGACGGCTTCGCAAAGAAGTCCGTTCGGGCAGTAGCTCGACCCCCCTGGTCTCGACCCCGATGAGCCTTCGGGAACTCGAAGCCCGGGCGGTTCAAGAAGCGGTCAATCGCCATCAGGGAAACAAACCCGCAGCAGCAGAAGAACTGGGGATCAGTCTCAA
>Ga0315904_10003693_pt1 | contig 22295 bp, 11 predicted proteins | sample LakEriMetagenome_6_FD_203529 | JGI IMG/M metagenome (GOLD analysis project Ga0315904, IMG submission 203529) | Freshwater fungal communities from buoy surface, Lake Erie, Ohio, United States - Buoy 12 MA120 | ecosystem: Environmental > Aquatic > Freshwater > Lake | place: USA: Lake Erie, Ohio... | reverse complement strand
CCATTCCTTTCAGGCATTGGCACCTGAACGATCCGGGTTCGATTCCCAATATGCTCCAGACAGGCGCGGGTTCACCAACGGGGATCCTGGTATATGAAGGAAAATTATTGCCTGAGGCATTTCAACATCAATTGATCCACGCCGATGCAGGTCCCAATGTAGTGCGTGCATATGCCGTAAAAAATCAGGGAGCAGGCTATTCGGCCAGCATCATCAATATATTGAAGGGCGAGCAGGACAAATGGTTCCGCCCGGCAGACGTTTGTATTGCACCTGATGGATCGCTCATTGTGGCGGATTGGTATGATCCCGGCGTTGGCGGACACCAGGCCGGTGATCAGTCGCGCGGAAGGATCTATCGCGTGGCGCCTGAAGATGCTGCGGCTTACAAGATTCCTGCCATGGATCTGTCAACACCTGATAGGGCGGTACAGGCGCTGCAGAATCCTAACCTCGCCGTTCGTTTTCATGCATATAATGCCCTGCAGGGATTCGGTAAAAAATCCGTGGCTCCTTTGGAAAAATTGTGGAGGTCGGGATCGGATCCTGCGATGCGCGCGCGCGCTTTCTGGGCACTGGTGACCATAAAGGATGCAAAGGCAGATAAATACATCAAACAGGCACAGAAGGAGAGCGATCCCAACCTCCGTGTGTTGGCGATACGGGGTATGAAGCGGATCAATGGCAACCTGATCCCGCTCGTGCAGGCCATGAAGAACGATCCTGATCCCATGGTGAGGCGGGAATGTGTGCTCGCCTTGCACCACCATAAATCCCAGGATGCACCAAAACTTTGGGCGGAGTTGGCAGCGAAACATGATGGGCAGGACAGGTGGTATCTCGAAGCGCTCGGCATCGGGGCCGATGCCCAATGGGAAAGCTATTTCGCTGCTTACCTGGCGTTGGTTAAAGATCCGTTGAAGAATGCAGGTGGCAGGGATATCGTGTGGCGGGCAAGGACGGATGCGGCGATCCCTTATTTATCGTCACTCGCAACCCAAACTGCCTATCCCCTCAATGACCGGCTCAGGTATTTCCGTGCTTTCGATTTCAATACGGGTGCCGCTGCCAATGCGGCGTTGCTGAAGATCATCGAGGGAAATAAACAGAACGACCTGGCCTTGCACAAACTCGCGTTATACTCGTTGAATAGCCAGTCTGTCAATCAATCTTCTTCGGCTCAAAAAGCTTTGAAGCTGGTGTTGGACGATGTATATGGTACGCAGCAGTACCTGGATCTCGTGGGTCGATTTGAAGTGAGAGAAGAGAACGCAAGATTGCTGGAAATGGCGATCAGCAACAGCAATAATAATCTGGGCACTTCGTCCGGCAGGTTGCTGCTTTCCCTGGGTGGATCTGACATGGTGTGGAAAGAGATCAGGGGTAATGACGCTATGCGCTCACAAGCGGTTCTGCAGGCATTGTCAAAAGTTGGGAATACAGCATCGGTAGATATCCTGCAGAATACTGCGCTGGGTGAAGGCTATTCCGATGAGACCCGCAGATATGCGGCGAACAGGATCGGAAAGAGCGGGGAAGGTGAACGAAGGGTTTTGCAGATACTCAAAGCGGGGAAGGTCCCTCCGGCCCTGATCCCCGATGTGGTGGCCAGTGTGAGTGGGGCATGGCGTGAGTCCGTTCGCACGGAGGCAAAATCTTATCTGCCCAAAGCGGAAGTAGCTGCAGAGGTGGCAAAAGGTGTTCCAGCCATGGAGCAGCTGAATGCCCTGAAAGCCGACCTGGCAAAAGGCAAGGCCGTTTACGGGATATACTGCGCAGTTTGCCATAAGATGGATAAGGAGGGCTATGAGTTTGGGCCGAAGTTATCAGAGATCGGTTCAAAGTATGGGATGGATGGCCTTCTTAAAGCGATCGTAAGTCCCTCAGACGGCATCAGCTTCGGTTACGAAGGCTGGATCATCAAGTTGAAAGATGGGTCTGAGTTGGCTGGGATCATCGCGAGCAAGACCGAGTCGGATATCGAAGTCAGGATGCCCGGCGGTATGGTCCAGAAAGTAAAGACATCCGCCGTGAAGTCCATGGAGCAGATGAAGGTATCCATGATGCCCGCTGGTTTACACGGCGGAATGTCGACCCAGGATATGGCGGACCTGCTGGGATACCTGGAAGCGAAGAAGAAAATGTAATCATATTTTCTTCGGCCTCCGCGTCGATTCCCGCTGTATAAACTCGCCCTTCACCATGATGGTCTTTGGCTGTTTTTCTTTTGATATGATCTGCTCCAGCAATACCCTGGCAGCGGCTTCACCGATCTCTTTTGTCTTTACGTTGAATGTGGTGAGTTTGGGTTCAACGATTTCCCCCGTGTATTCGTTCCCAAATCCGGCCACATTGATGGCTTGTGGAATTTTGATGCCCTTGCTTTTCAGGTGCCTGATGATCTGCACGGCCGTTTTGTCGGATATGGAGAAGATGGCATCCACTGCGGGTTTCATGGCTAGCCAGCCATCCACGGCTTCCGTTACTGAGTCGTTGCTGAAGTTTACATATTTGACCAGTTTGGGGTCCGGTTTGATTTTCCATTTCTTGAGCATCTTCAGGTAGCCCGCCTCCCTTTTTGCCGTAATCGGAAGATATTTGGGGCCAAGTAAAATAGCGATGCGCTTGCAGCCGCTTTTCAACAGGTTTTCCGTAACCTGAGATGCGCCATTCTCATCATCCGCAAGTATCTTGGAGATCTCGAGTTCTTCTGAAACCCGGTAGAATTGGACGATGGGTATATTCCTGTTCATCTGCATCCTGATATGATCGAAGGTGGACGTCTCCAGTGTATGGCAAATAAGCAGGCCATCTATCATATTATTCATCAGTGCCTGAAGATTGGATATTTCAGAAAGAAGGGATTCGTCAGACTGGCAAATGACCACCCGGTAGCCCGACTGTGCCGCAATGTGCTGGATGCCGCTGAGCATGGATGAGAAGAAAGTGGTTTCCAGGTTGGGGATGATGACACCAAGGGTACTGGTGGACCTGTTGACCAGGCTCTGCGCAATGATGTTTGGTTGATAATTCATGCCATCTGCCAACTGCCGGATCTCATGGCGTGTTTCCTTGCTGATGTCCGGGTGATTGTTGAGCGCCCTTGATACCGTTGTAATGGATACGCCTGCGGCCTTGGCAATATCTTTCAGGGATGTTGGCCTGTTGTTGCTGTTGTTTTCCAGCTTTGATTTTCGGGTATTGTGTACCAGGGTGAAGTGGTAGTTGCAGTCTTTGCAGTAAAAGCGCTGTTTGCCGCGTATGATCCCAGATTTCAGGATCCGTTCCGTTTTGTTGCATTTCGGGCATCTGCTTCTCGGCATGGCTCAGATAATTTATATATCTATCACAAACGTTTGTGCAATGGATTGCGATAGAAATTATAGATGCGATGATAGCGAAAATGTATCTAAATGTCTAATTGTTCGATATTTTCAGCAGTGAAGAGCGGGGCATGTTTTTGCCTTTGACCGCGCTTCACTGAATTCAACTAATGTCAAATGATCATTGAGAAGGGTGTTCAGGGAAGGAAGTTCAGGACTGTCGAGCAGAAGGCTGACCTCGCAGTGATCGGGGGCGGTATTTCCGGTATATGTGCAGCGGTTTCCGCTGCCCGGTCGGGCCTGCGTGTGGTGCTGGTGCATGACCGGCCAGTATTGGGCGGGAATGCTTCCAGCGAGGTACGCCTGTGGATCCTCGGGGCTACTTCCCATATGGGTAACAACAACCGCTGGGCCAGGGAAGGAGGTATTATGGAGGAGATCCTGGTGGAGAATATTTTTCGCAACCCGGAAGGCAATCCGGTGATATTCGATACCATACTGCTCGAAAAGATCTGCCTTGAGCCCAATATCACCCTGCTCCTCAACACCGCTGTTTTTGAAGTGGATAAACGCGATGATGTGACCATTGGATCCGTCAGCGCATTTTGCAGCCAGAACCAGACCATGTATCTTATACCGGCACCCCTTTTTGTAGATGCATCGGGGGACGGCGTGCTGGGTTTTCTTGCCGGCGCTGCTTTCCGGATGGGAGCTGAGCCCGCTTCAGAGTTCAACGAGAAATTCGCCCCTTCGAAAGAGTATGGCGAGTTGCTCGGACACTCCATTTATTTTTATTCCAAGGATGCCGGTCGTCCGGTCAGGTATAAAGCCCCTTCTTTCGCCCTAAAAGACATTTCAACCATCCCCCGTTACAAAACCTTCAATGCCAGGGATTTTGGGTGTAAGCTCTGGTGGATCGAATACGGCGGCCGGCTGGATACCGTATTGGAGACGGAAACGATCAAGTGGGAATTATGGAAAGTGATCTATGGCGTATGGGACCATATCAAGAATTCGGGCGAGTTCCCGGAGGCAGAGAACCTGACCCTGGAATGGGTGGGCATGATACCCGGTAAAAGGGAGAGCAGGCGGTTCGAGGGCGACTATATCCTGGTCCAGCAGGACGTAGTTGAACAAAGACAGCATGATGATGCAGTGGCTTATGGCGGCTGGAGCATTGATCTCCATCCTGCCGATGGGGTATTCAGCGAGAAGCCCGGCTGCAACCAATGGCATAGCAAAGGCATGTACCAGATCCCGTACCGATGCATGTACAGTAAAAACATCAGCAATCTGTTTTTTGCCGGAAGGATCATCAGCGCATCCCATGTAGCCTTTGGATCAAGCCGTGTGATGGCCACCGGCGGATTGGTAGGGCAGGCAGTTGGAACTGCAGCAGGACTCTGTTTGGCCAACAATACCCACCCAAGGGGCCTGTTGGAAAAAGGACTGATCGGTGACCTTCAGCAGTTGTTATTGAAGAGGGGTGTTTTTATTCCTGGGCTTGCCATAAAGAACAGCACTGATCTATGTGCAACAGCCGACCTGAAAGCATCAAGTGCGTTGCATTTTAAAGGGTTTGAAGAATCTGATGACTTTATTTCGCTGACCAGTTCCGTAGCGCAGATGCTGCCCCTGGTTCCGGGATCCGTTCCTTCCATCAAACTTTGTTGCCGGGCATCCGAAGAGACTACACTGCATATTGAACTGCGAACCAGCGTGCATAGAACGAATCATACACCTGAGAATATACTGGAGAAGCTCAGTGTGGAACTGAAGCCAGGTTCTAATGAGCTGAAGCTGAATTTCGACTGCCTCATGACCGATGAGGCCTACGCCTACCTGACCTTCATGGCCAATCCTGCGGTCAGCCTCGCTTGCTCCCAACAGCGTGTGAGCGGTGTGCTTTCATTGTTCAACCACATCAATCCTGCGGTGTCGAATTACGGAAAGCAGGCGCCGACGGAGGATATAGGCGTAGATGCCTTTGAATTCTGGTGCCCGAAGCGGAGGCCCCAGGGTAAGAATCTGGCCGTACAGTTGGTACTGGATCAGAAGGTATTTGCTGTAAAGAATATACTGAACGGGATCGATCGTCCCACCCACCATCCGAATGCATGGGTGGCTGACCTCCACGATCCCTCACCCGTTGTAGATATGCACTGGAGCGAGAAGAAGGAGATCAGGACCATAGAGATCATGCTCGACACAGACTTCGACCATCCGATGGAATCGGTATTGATGGGACATCCTGAACATATCATGCCTTTCTGCGTACGGGATTTTTATGTGCAGGATGAACAGGGCGAGGTGATCTGGCGGGTTAATGATAATCACCATTCGCTGCAGCGGATCACACTGGATAAGCCATGTAATACAGGCAGGCTCTCTTTCCATTTTTCACATCCCGGGCCCAATATACCTGCTTCCGTATTTGCTATTCGTTGCTATCAACATTAAAAGATTAAGATGGGTCAGGTGGACTTCATAGTGCTGGTGGTTTTTGCTTTCATGATCTTCGGGATAGGTGTTGCCTTTACCCGTGTTGGCAGTAAAAGCGGGCAGGCTTTTTTTGAAGCCGGGGGCGCAACGCCATGGTGGATCAATGGTCTTTCGCTGTTCATCAGTTATTTTTCCGCAGGCACTTTTGTGGTTTGGGGATCCATCGCATACAGTTCAGGCATTGTAGCCAATACCATCCAGCTGACCATGGCCATCAGCGGTTTCATTGTGGCGATCTTCATTGCCAGGAAATGGAAAAGGACCGGTGTGAAAACGGCTGCCGAATATATAGGGAAACGATTCAATACAAAGACCCAGCAGTTCTATACCTACATGGTGCTGCTTTTGAGTCTGTTCACCACCGCGTCGGTGCTCTACCCTGTGGGGAAAATGGTGCATGTGGCAACGCCATACTCCCTGAATACATGTATCATCATTATCGGTCTCATCATCGTTTTATATACTGCTGCAGGTGGTTTATGGGCAGTGCTGGTGACTGATGTGATCCAGTTCGTTATCCTGACGGCTTCTGTACTGATCGTCATCCCACTCGCATTTAAAGAGATAGGCGGCGCACAGAACCTGGTCACCAAAGCGCCCACGGGATTCTTCGAACCCTTCAATGCGGAATATACCTTACCCTTCATGTTGGCCTTCATCGTGTACCAAACCGTCTATATCGGCGGTAACTGGAGTTATGTGCAGAGGTATACCAGCGTGAAAGATGAAAAGTCATCGCAAAAAGTAGCTTACCTGTTCACCTTCCTCTATTTTGTCAGTCCCTTCATATGGATGATCCCACCTATGGTGTATCGCGTGATGAACCCCGATCTTGCGGGCCTGGGCTCAGAAGGTGCGTACATGATGCTTTGCCAACAGATTCTTCCTACCGGCTTGATCGGCCTGGTGTTGGCTGGTATGATCTCCGCCACATCCAGTAAGGCCAATACAACCATCAACCTGGCCGCTACTGTTTTCGCTACTGATCTTTACAAGAACCTCGTTCGGAAAACCGCGTCGGAGAAAGAGCAGATCCTGGTGGCCAGGATCTTTACGCTGTTGTTTGGAGCGGGTACCGTGGGCATTGCCTTACTTGTCCCATACGTAGGCGGCATTGTGGATTTTGTACTGAGTACGGCCTCTATCGCTGGTGGTGCATTGTTCGCCCCGATTATATGGAGCCTGTTCTCAAAACGGCAGACCGCGTTTTCTGTTGTTACCACTACACTGCTGACCTTAACGATCAATCTCTTCCTGAAGATATTCGCCCCCTCGCTGCTGGACCTTAAGCTCTCCAGAACCATGGAAACCGTGGTGGGTCAGATGATCCCGCTTATCACCCTCGCTTGTTTTGAACTCTATTATCGTTTCCATAACCGGGTAGCTCCGGTACCCTCAGTTGACTTATCTGATCAGATCATCATCATAGAAGCGGAAACAGAAGCGGAAGCCGTAAAGCAGAATAGTTTCGGCATCCGTGTCATCGGCATTTCCATGGCCCTCGTAGGGCTCGGGATCGCTATTCTGGGTTTCTTTTCAGGAAGCGCATACATTGTTGCCAGTGTGGGATCCATCATTTTCCTCATCGCCATGTTTATTTTCCGCATAGGTACCAGGTCCGCCGTAAAGCCATCATTCAAGACGATCAATAAACATGTCATTCATGAATAAAGTATTTTTTGTAAGCCTGCTTGTGTATCTGTTGTGTTTTCATGGCCATGCTTTTTCTCAACCCAGTGCCATTGGCACAACGCTCGTGAACCAGGCCGGGTATAACGCAGGAGAATCGAAACGCCTTGTTGCCTGGGGCATTGCCGACGGAACCACATTCACCATTCGTTCCACCAAAACCGGCAAACCTGTTTTTGAAGGCAAGATCGAACATTTTGCAGGCGACTTCACCGCTTTTGAACCAAAGGATCATACCGATGAGTATGTGGCTGAAGCAGCAGGATTGAAACCCTCCGTACCATTTAAGATCAGGCCATTCCTGATGGAACTTCTCTCCTCTAAACTCGCCTATGATTTTTTTGTTGATGTACGCGGTTCCACAGATCCTGTTCATTCCAACGAGGCCAAAGTATATGGCGGGGGTCCTTCCCGCGATTGCGGCGCGTATACCCTGGAAACCGTTTTCGAAACCATGTTCTACGCCAGTAATCCCGCGCTGTTTGATAACTGGAAAAATGAGCTGGGAGATGGAAAGATCCCGGATCTGATCTCGTTGATCCTCTGGCACGCGGAGTTTGCCTATCACCACCATACTTATAATGGTCCTGTGAATACGCGGCATGGTTGGCTGGGTTATGAAGGCACCCCGAAAATGCAGTATGATTACTGGAATACACTCGATCAACTCGCAGCCGTTTGTGCGGCCTATCATAGTTTCCTGAAACCCTACCTGAGCGAGGAGAAGTACAAAGCCTATAGGAAAGTTTGCCTCGATAAATGGGAGGAATATGAACGCAACAAAGTAGTTCGGTACTGGACCTACAGCAATAAATGGGTCGACAGCGGCTACCAGGAGTTCAATGAAATGGGTAACGCGTTCGGTCAATCGGTATTCAGTAACCTGTTCATGTATCTCACCGAATTAAATGAGAAAGACGGACAACCCGAGAAGTTTCTTTCCTGGGCACAAGAGGGTGCATCTGATATCATCCGCAACTGGGATTTCAATAACATCCGGCACATGTGGTGGATCAGGAATGCAGAGCATATTACGCCCCAGGCACTTGGTTTTTTCCTGATGACGGCACCTGACAAAGCGCCTCCCGGGACTGCCGCCAAACTCAGCGCGTGGATGGATCATATCCTTGCCAGGTCCCAAAACCCCTGGCATTATCGTGTACACAGCGACACCGAATGGGCACATCCTAAAACCAAGGAGCTGGGCGGTTCGCCAGCACTGGGAGGAAGCCTTTTTGCTGCTGCTCATGTGTTGAACAGACCCGAAGCCAGACCCGTTGCCTGGTCCCAGATCAATTTTACATTCGGACTTAATCCCCTCGGTGCCCATTTTTCAAATAAAAGCAAAGAGAGGCTGGCCCTGAATGGCTATTGGGAAGGTGTGGAGCATGGCTGGCCAGATGCGCATCCAAACGGATATGGAATGCTCGGCCTGGTGAGGGGTACGCTTGATGGAACTCCGCTCGACAAGGATTTTCCTTCCATGAAACAAAAGTTAACTGCGGTGGAGACAGTTGTTGTTGGCGATAAGATCGGCATGAATGCGTATGCAACAGAAGGTTGGGCCGTTTCAAACCGGGGCTGGATGACCACCCTTACATTTTCTTCCCTGCACCGTATTTCTGTGGCCATTACAGATCATGCAGGTACACCACAAAAAGATTTTTCAAAGCGCTCGAAGTATTTTGCCAGCCTTCGTGCGCCGCTGAACCTGGATCCGTCCAAAGTTGAAAGCGCATGGGTCATGGTGAAGAAGGATAACCAGACCGAACAAAGGTTGATGCTGACTGAAACAGCTCCTGATTCCGGCATTTTCACTGCCCCATTGAATGTAAAGAAAGCATCTGCCATTACGGTATCCTACGGATACTGGGGATTCAGGAAAGAGGCACGAATCCACAAAATGAAGTCATGAGGAGATTACATCTATGCATACTGATGTTCCTGGCGTTTATCAGTATTGCTCCTGCCGCATTTTCGCAGGAGCCAAAGTTGGATAAGAAAGGAAACCTGGTGTCCATGGACGATGTGGATATGAGCAGGATGGTGCAGCCCCTGCCTGAACAGAACAGGTTCATCGATCCCGATTATAATATCTGGTGTGGCTCCGTAGTAAAGGGCCCTGATGGGAAGTACTATATGTTTTACAGCCGCTGGCCGAAGTCCGCTGGTCATGAAGCATGGATCACCCATTCCGAGATCGCCCTGGCAAAAGCGGATAAGCCCGGCGGCCCTTACCGGCACGTTAAAGTGATCTTTAGTCGTCGCGCAACCAGCTACTGGGACGGCGTTTGTACCCACAATCCCGCAGTGGTTGAACACAAGGGCAAGTACTATTTGTATTACATGGGAAGCACCGGTACGGTGGATATAAAGCCTCGTGCCCAGTACACGCAGGAGTGGTACCATTACAGGAATAACCAACGGATAGGCGTAGCCGTAGCGAGCCATCCTGAGGGGGAATGGAAAAGATTTGATCAGCCAGTGCTGGATGTGGCGAAAGATTCTACAGCCTACGATGCCATGCTGGTTTCTAATCCGGCAGTGACGGTTGAACCGAGTGGCCGGGTGATCCTGATGTATAAAATGGTGGAGAAGAACGGCACTTACCGGGGCGGGAATGTACGGATCGGCGTTGCCTTTTCCAAGTCCATGACAGGCCCTTTCGTAAAACACCCCAAGCCGATCTTCGAAGACAAGGCAGGAACCGGAACGAGGCCCTGGATGCTGGCGGAGGACCCTTTCATCTGGAACTACAAAGGGATCAACTACGCGATGGTCAGGGATGCATCCGGAAGGTACACAGGCATCGAAGGTGCCATTGCAATGTTCCGTTCGTCTAACGGGTACGACTGGGCGCCCACAAAGTATCCACTCGTGATCCCCAGAAGTATTTATACCGAGGCGGGGACAAAACTGGACGACCGGCTCGAACGACCCTGGATCCTGTTTGAAAAAGGCGTTCCGGTGTACCTGATCGGCGCCATGGGGATCAATAAGCGGGAACACAGCATGAATATTGCTATTCCGCTTAAATGGCAGGATCCGGCATCCAGTGCAAAGGAGGAAAGGTTGTGGTATGAGGAACCTGCCACCAGCTGGCTGGAAGCCCTGCCCCTGGGTAACGGAAAGATGGGTGCTATGGTGTTTGCTGATTTTCCTGCTGAGCGAATTCAGTTCAATGAATCTTCGCTGATCACGGGTACTGCGGAGACAGTGGGATTTTACCAGCCATTTGGAAACCTGTTTTTCAAATGGGAACATCGCCCTGCCCATGCCTACAAACGTTCGCTTACGCTCAACAATGCCGTTCATACTACTACCTATGAAGCCAATGGCACAAAGTATAAGCACGAGTATTTTGCCAGTCATCCGGATCGCTCCATCATATTGATGATCACCGCAGAGAAAAAAGGATCGGTTTCAACGGAGATCTTATTGAAAGATGCAAGGCCAACCGCCTCTGTGATCAACGGGAAGGATATTTCATTTAGTGGTAAACTCGATAATGGTGTTTTGTATGAATCCATCGCCCGGGTAATTAACAAAGGCGGGGCATTTACTTCCACCGATTCCAGTTTGAAAGTATCGAACGCGGATACCCTGATGGTTTTCCTGGTTGCCGCAACTTCCATCAAGCCTTTTTCCGGACGGGACTACCTGGGCGATCCACCTCATGCCAGACTGTATGATCAGTTGGGAAAGATCTCGGTCAAAGACTATGCTATGCTGAAAGAAGATCATGTCAGGGATTTTTCCGGCATGTTTAACAAGGTCTCGCTTGATCTTGGACCGGAGCCTGCAACATCCATCTGGGATCGCGTATTGGCATACAATAAGGGTATGAAAGATCATGCCCTGGAAGCTTTGCTCTTTCAATACGGCCGGTATTTGTTGATCAGTTCGTCAAGGCCCGGCGGGCTGCCTGCCAACTTGCAGGGGCTTTGGAACAATGAGTTCAAACCGCCCTGGTATTCGCAGTACACCACCAACATCAATGTGGAGATGAATTATTGGCTGGCGGAGCAAACCAATATTTCATCCAGCCACCTGCCCATGTTGGATTGGATCGAAAACCTCGCCAGAGTATCAAAGTCCTCTAAAGATTCCGTTCTTAATGTACCTAAAGGCTGGGTAGCCTACAGCACGAATAATGCATTGGGTGGCCCCAGCAGATGGCGCCTGCACAGACCAGGAAGTGCATGGATGAGCCGGCATTTCTGGGAGCATTATGAATTCACCCGGGATACTGCTTTTTTACGCGTAAGGGCCTATCCTTTATTGAAGGATTTGGTGGAGTATTGGCAGGGGCATCTGGTGGAGAACCCAAATGGGAAACTCATTTCGCCCGACGGATGGTCGCCGGAGCATGGGCCTGGAAAGAATGAAGAAGATAAAAGGCCTTATCCGGGTGCTTCGTATGACCAGCAGATCGTGTACGATCTTTTTTCGAACTATATAGAAGCTGCAAAGCTGCTGCAAATTGATCAGCCCTTCCGGGAGCAGGTTGAACGATCAAGGGCTAAGCTTCTTGGCCCACAGATCGGGAGATGGGGACAATTGCAGGAGTGGATGGAAGACGTGGACGACTCCACCGATCATCATCGGCATAACTCCCACATGTTTGCGGTTCATCCCGGCAGGCAGATCACACCCTTGTCCACCCCACAACTTGCTAACGCCGCGATCCGGGCCCTCAACGCAAGAGGGGAAAACAGCACTGGTTGGAGTTCCGCGTGGAAAATAAATATTTGGGCAAGGCTGTTCCAGCCTGAGAAAGCATATGCCCAGTTCCGGTCACTGTTCCGCGTGGCCAAAAAGGATGGCGGCATTGAGGTGGCTGCGGACGGAGGGTTATACAGGAATCTTTTCAGCGCATACCCGCCTTTTCAAATGGATGCCAACTTCGGTTATACATCGGGGGTAGTTGAGCTTCTTCTGCAAAGCCATGACGGGAGCATTCATCTTTTGCCTGCGCTTCCATCAGTCTGGTCATCGGGCAGTGTGCGGGGCCTGAAGGCCAGGGGAAATGTAGCGGTGAGCCTGGAGTGGAAGGGAAGTGTTTTGCATTTGGCCACACTGACACCAGCGTTCACCGGAAACTATACCCTTCGATACGGGACCCATGTTAAAACCCTTCAGCTCAACGGCGGCCAGCACTATCAGTTTGATGCCCGCCTGGATCCTGTACCGGTTAAGGAAAAATGATCGTCCACAAAACAACCCACTTTATGCTTAAGAAGTTGCAGTTCCTCTTTATGACGGTGTTTGTGATGGTAAATATCGCCATCGCCCAACCGGTAAATGTCAGCGGTGTATATCCATCACTCGCCTATTACAATACCGAAGGGGAGTGCGGTACGGGTGCCGTAGTGTCCTGGGCCGGGAAGCTTTGGGTGGTGACCTACAGTCCGCATAAACCATTCGGTTCTTCTGATAAATTGTATGAGATCGGCCCTGATCTGTCCCGCGTGGTGCGTTCTGAATCCATTGGCGGAACACACGCCAACAGGATGATCCACAAAGAAAGTAATCAGCTCTTCATTGGATACCATGTCATTGATGCAAAAGGCAATGTGAGGACCATCCCCTGGCAGTCCATGCCAGGCCGCTTGACCGGGATGGCAAGAAGTGTGACCGATCCCGCCAATACCATTTTGTATGCCACTATGGAAGAAGGATTTTATGAAGTGAATGTGCATACCCTCGAAGTGAAAGTGCTTTTCAAAGACGGGAATCAACTCGCAAAAGAAGGTGCCAAAACATATGAGAGTGCATTGCTGCCAGGCGTGCATGGAAAAGGTTTTTACTCAGGACAGGGCGTTTATGTGTATTCAAACAACGGTGAGGCGGGTGAACGCGCGAGGGTGGATCCGAAGATCCAGGCCGGTTCATTGAGTGAATGGGATGGTAAAAACTGGAAGGTGGTGAGGCGGAACCAGTTCGTTGAAGTGACTGGACCTGGTGGTATCTATGGCAATCCGAATCCGTCCGCCGATCCCATTTGGGCCACTGGCTGGGACTTCAAATCTGTATTACTGGCTGTTCGTGATAAAAACAAATGGAAGTTCTTCCGGCTCCCCAAGGCCACTAATACTTATGATGGGGCGCATGGTTGGAACACTGAATGGCCAAGGATCAGGAACATTGGTACACCGGAGAAGAAAGACCTGCTCATGACCATGCACGGTATGTTCTGGCGCTTTCCGGAGACGTTCAGGCACAACAATACCGCGGGCATCAGGCCCAGGTCTTCTTATCTTAAAGTGGTGGGTGATTTTGAGCGGTGGCAGAACAAACTGGTGGTTGGTTGCGATGACGCGGCCTTCAGTGAGTTCCTCGGCAAGCGTCCCGAGAAAGGCGGCATCGCCGGCCCCGGCCAGTCGAATTCCAATCTCTGGTTCACGGATCTGGATATGCCAGACAGGAACGGGGTGATCGACGCCTATGGTTCCATCTACCTGAAAGATACCGTTGGTAAAAATGCAACTTCCGAACCTTACCTGTTTGCCGGCTGGGCCAACAGAACGGCCTGGATCGCAAATCATGGTAAGGACGTGGTGAGGTTGTCTATTGAAGCGGACCTTGCCGGTACGGATGTGTGGAAGGTCTTTAAGACCGTTGAGGTTAAACCGGGCGCATCAATGTCATACGCCTTCAGCCCATCTGAGAAAGGGGAGTGGATAAGGATCAGAACGGATAAGGAAGCGGTCCTTTCATTTTCCCTGGCCTACACAGATGGCAAAAACAGAATGAACCGTTCAGAAGAATTGTTCACGGGGTTGGCGAAACTGGATGGCAGACCATCGATCGGTGGCATCCTTCATTCCCTGGGTGGTGATACCCGGCGTTTAGGGTTGTTGACCAACGCGGGCTACTATGAAATGGACAGCACCATGCGCATTGTCCGCAAAGAAGGAAGTGAATTCGAAGGATTTATTCGGGAGAAGGTAAAGATCCCGCCTGAATTTGCAAAGTTGGAAGACTCTTCCTACCTGATCGTAGATGTAAAGGGACGCAGGTGGAGATTGCCTCTTGGCAATCCATCGTATAGCCAGCTGATGAAAGAGCAGGCCTTGCGTATTTGCCGCGAGGTGGTAACGGAGCGCGATCTTTTCAACTGTGGTGGCACGTTCTATGAACTGCCTGCGGAGAATGCCGATGGTTATGCGAAGATCCGGCCCATTTCATCCCACGATCTCAAGATCAATGATTATGCATCATACCGCGGCATGATGATCCTCTCCGGCATTGATCCCGGATCGGCCAAGGGTAACAAACATATTTACCAGTCAGATGATGGGAAAGCTGCCCTTTGGGCCGGCGTGATCGACGACCTTTGGAAGTTAGGCAGGCCCGTGGGCCGGGGTGCCGTATGGTATAATACACCTGTAAAGGCTGGCCAGTCATCAGATCCCTATTTGTTTGGCGGATACCAGAAGCGAAGCCTTTCCTTGTCTGCTTCTTCTGACAAGGCAACCAGGATAAGAATAGAGATCGATCCTACAGGTGAGAACATCTGGTTCAATTATATGGAGAAGACAGTTCCGCCGAATGGGAAATTCGAGCATGTTTTTTCAGCGTCCACACAGGGTAAGTGGATCAGGTTTACTTCACTGGACGATGCATCGGTCACTGCGAAATTGATATACGAATGATGCTGAGATCATAACTTCTGAAGGGGTGCTTATGGCACCCCTTTTTTATTTGTTCCATCCGTTCCCGAGAAAAATATAGGGATCGTTGGAAGGATGATTCCTGGTAATTGCCATGGCGTTTAGATCCAATACTGGTAAGGGTTTCGGTATTTTGATCCATAGTTGAAATCGCACCAAGAATATGTATCTATCATAATCGTTTGCGTAATCGTTTCGATACATTATCTGCTGTTTTCAGCCGTCTCCCCCCATGCAATAAGAAATGTTATTTGATACTTTCATTCTCCAACCAAAATGACTGCAGAATGAAAAAGCGGCTAATTCATTTCTTCTATTTTTTAACCCTGATGCTGCTGTTGCATATTCAGGTATTTTCCCAAACACAGAATATTACGGGTACCATTACTGCTGAGGACGGTAAAGCAATTGAATCTGCTACCGTGTCAGTAAAGGGAGGTGCTGCATCTTCAGTAACCAATGCCGGTGGTGTGTTCACCATCAGTGCAAAGACCGGAGATGTGCTCCTGGTATCAGCTGTAGGTTATCAACTGCTTGAGTTGCCCGTTACCGGTACGGTGGTCAACGCCGTCATGCGTGTGCAGAACGAAAGCCTCGAACAGGTGGTGGTAGTAGGATATAGTAAGCAAAAGAAAGTTAACCTCACCGGTGCGGTGTCAACGATCACTGGCGAAGAACTTACCAAACGTCCCGTATTCAATACCAGCGTCGCCCTGCAAGGCACCCTTCCCGGCGTTACGGTTAGCCAGTTCAACGGTGTCCCTGGTTCGGAAGCACAGATCAGGATCCGCGGTCTGGGTACGTTAGGCAGTAATGAACCTTTGATTCTGATTGACGGGGTGGTGGCTGCTTTTGGTGACGTGGATCCCAATAATATCGAAAATATCTCCGTACTGAAAGACGCAGCCTCTGCATCTATTTATGGATCCAGGGCGGCCGCCGGTGTGATACTGATCACTTCCAAGCGCGGCAGATCTGGCAGAATGAAGGTGGATTATGACGCGTTCGCGGGCTTTCAGGCACCCGTGGACCGTCCGAAGTATCTCGATGCCGTGAATTTCATGAAGCTTCACAATGAGGCCCTGACCAATGAAGGCGCAGCCCCCAAAAGGAGGATATACTCAACTATGTTCGGTCTAAAAAAGAACTAAATGAGTATATCCGGCCTGAGAGCGTAATTAAAATTGTCCCAATAATTGAAGGAATTATCGAGAATAGAAGAAATGGTATTGAGCTGAATAATGGAAAGCAGTTTGGGGAGAAAACGGTCCTATCATATGGAACATTTCTGCATACGTTAGAAGCGTTCAATGATAATGTGATGGAATTAAATACGAAGAATATTATTAAGCTCGACACAATATCTAAATTTCATGCTTTCCTAAATGAAAAGAAATTCAAGCTTAATACAATCGGGAAACGTTTAAGCCATTTGAGAACCTTTCTAAATGTTCTTTATAGAAGGGAACTAATCGACTATAACCCTTTTACCAAATTCCGTATTACTATCCCAAATGAACCATCTGTCAGCATTGCATTAGATGAAGCAGAATTGAAAAGGTTATCTGAACTGGATTTAGCGAGCCAGCCTACGTTTGCTTTGGTTAGAGACCAATTTTTGGCCATGTGTTGGACCGGTCTCCGTATAAGTGATTTCAGGAACTTCGTCAATCTCGATTTTGGGAAAGAGGCAATTGTTACAACAATCAATAAAAAAACAGGGAAGGAAGCCCACATACCTATACTTTCTCCATTACGCCGAATTTTAGAGAAGTATAACGGAAGTTTTCCACGTATGATTAGCGAGCAAAAAATGAGGATATACCTTAAACGTATTGCCGAGATGGTCCCTGAAATGCACAGCAATGTGGAAATTCAATATACCGAGGGTTCGAAGACGAAAAGGATGATTATGAAAAGATATCAGCTCGTGCATCTGCACACAGCCCGACGGACGTTAGCTACCCTCCTTTACAGGAGGGGATTTGAAGTGGAGAAGATTATGCTTGTAACAGGGCACAGGACACTAAAATCGCTAAAAACTTATTTGAAAATCACAAAAAAAGAGGTGCTTAACGACATGGTAGTTCAATTTGAACGTCAAGTTGTTCAAGATGCTTCCGCTACTGTCTCTGCTACTGCCAGTTCTGAATAACACAAAACCCCTTGATAATCAAAGGGTTTCTTGTTAAGGTGGTGGTCTCGTCAGGAATCGAACCTGAATCCAGGGCTTCGGAGACCCTTATACTATCCATTGTACTACGAGACCAGGCAGAAATCGCGAAGCGATTTCTGAATATGATTAATGTGATCAATGTGGGAAATGTGATGAATTCGCTAATCCGCTAATTCGCCAATCCGCCAATTTATTCCCAAAGCCCCCTCACATTGGTGGTAAAGATCTTTACGGCAATGGCCAGCAAAATTACGCCAAAAAATTTACGTACGGCCAAAAGGCCGCCAGTTCCCAGCAAACGCGCGATCCTGTTGAGTGAACGCAATACCAGGTAAACGAAAACCAGGTTGGCAATAATGGCCACCAGCACCAGCCATTCGTTATACACCGCCCTCAGCGAAATCACCGTGGTCAACGTGCCCGAACCCGCGATGAGCGGGAAGGCAATGGGTACTACGGTGCCTGAAGAAGGATTGGCCTCGGACTTAAAGAATTCCACCCCCAAGACCATCTCGAGGCCCAGGATGAAGATCACGATCGATCCGCCGACGGCAAATGACTTCACGTCAACGCCCATGATACTCAGGAAACGCTCACCCACCAGCAGGAAAAGGATCATAAATGCCCCTGAGATCAGGGTGGCCCTCAACTCCCGGATCCCGCCCATTTTTTCCTTGAGGCTGATCAACAGCGGGATGGACCCGATGATATCAATCACGGCAAACAGGGTGAACGTAACGGTCAGGAATTCGTCGAGCGAGAATGTCATAACAGCGCTTAAACGGCGAAAATAAGGAAAACTGAATGTGATTAATGTGATGAATCCGCCAATCCGCTAATCCGTCAATCCTCCAATCTGACCGCTACGCCCACCATGAAATTGATCGGCCTGGTGGTGAAGCCGCTGATGTCGATATAATTCTTGTCGAATATATTCTTGAGGTCCAGGAACGCCCTCAGGTTCTTACTGAATCTATACTCTCCATACACGTCAAACACGGTATAGGCGTCCACCTCCACAGGGCTGGCCATGAACCGGGGTTCAAATCGCTTTCCTGCAAAACGGGTATGGATACTCGCAAAGAATTTTGGCGTGAACTGGTACCCTGCAAACAGGTTGAGGCTGTGTTTGGGCCTGCGGAACTGGTAATTGTAGGTGGTATCTCCATTGGGGATATAACTGAAACTGGGGGCATCGTACCGGTATTTCACGGTATTTACCTCACCTGTTACATAGGTGTAATTAAAGCTGATGTTCCACTTGCCTTTCCGGAACATGCTTTCCAGTTCCAACCCCAGGTCGGAGGCCTCATTGTTGTTGAAATAGGCAAAATCCACAAAACTGTAATCGATGCCATCACGAAGCTTCCTCGAAAACACGACGGCCCTGGTTTGCCATGCATTGTTCATCGCGCTATACTGCAAGCCACCTTCAAACGAGAGTGAGCGTTCGGGTTTGAGGTCCGCATAGCCACTCACCGGATCATACAACTGGTAAAGGGTAGGGGTCTTGAACGCAGAAGCCAGGTTGGCGAAGAACTTCCAGTTCCTGTAAACAAAGGATGGATTCAGGGTGAACGTGGTGTTGGTGCCATACATCGAATGCTGGTTCAAGCGACCTCCAGCCTCCATGAAGAAGCCCTTGCCCGATGTGTAGAACGCCGATGCATAGGCGCTGTAGATCTGAATGTTCGCGGAGTCGGAAGATAAGCTCGTCTTATAGGGTCCGAAGCTGCTGATCGACAGGTAGTCCTGGTCTGTGTTCTGCCATCTGCCATCAACACCCGTGATGAACGACCAGTGTTCACTGGCCTTGATATTGGCATACAATTCCGCGAAATGGCTCAGGCCTTTGTAAGTGGAGGTGCTGAATGTCGAAAATCCACTCCTCGATGCTGAATCATCACGATAATCCCTTTCAGTTTCATTCAGGTTATAATTCGCATGGATGGTAGCGCTTCCTGCCTTGTAACTCAGGCCTGCTCCGGCCAGGAAATGCCTGTTTTTTACCGTATGATCCTTGTCGTCCACATAGGCGTTGCCATCCAGATCTGTTTTGTACAGGTTCATCTGCCCATACAGCTTCCAACTGAGGGCCGTGTTGAATTTTCCGCCAACTGAGGCATTCAGGTTATGCTGGCTGAAACCGTCCTTGTCAAACCCCTTGTTGCCTGCGGTGTCGATCGCGGAGGAAAGCCCGGCTGATTGCATCTGCTGGTACTGCAGGTTGTAATGGGTGTTGTTTTTGCTGCCATTGATACCCGCCCCGATCTTATACGTGCCAAAGGAGCCGGCGGCTGCATTTGCATTCAACTGCAATGGTTTTTCAGCGGCTTTCCTCGGTATGATATTGATGACCCCCGCTACCGCATCGGATCCATACACGGTAGATTGTCCGCCTTTCAGGATCTCCACCCGTTCGATCATATCGGGGGTGAAGAAGTTGAGGTCAAACGCTGATGAAATGGAGGATACATCGTACATAGGTACTCCATCCACCAGGATCAGGGTATTGCCCAGGCCGGCGCCACGGGTATATACGTCGATGTTTGTACCCGGATTATTGTTTGCGCCGATGATGGTCATGCCCGCATATTGGTTCAGCACTTCTCCCAGGCTTTTGCCCATGCTTTTATCGAGCACACTGCGGGGGATCACGGTAAGGACCTTGCCGGTCTGTTGTTGTTTCTGGGGGAATCGGTTAGCTGTAATGACCACTTCGTCAAGGGCACTGGCAGTGGTGTCTGTTTGCGCGGAAGACAGGAGACTGCAGGCTAAAGCCGCAGCAGAGAAAAACAAATGTTTCATTAAAGATTAAGTTGCGGGACAGGGAGCAGAGAAAGAATACATTCCTCTTCCGGCCGGAAAGAAAAAGGCATACCAACTCTGGCTTTTCACCCGAAAGCCCAGTTAAAAAATGACGAAGGCAGGTCTTCTGGCTTGTTTCTATGCACCTTCCCAGAACTTAGGTTCTAGTGGTTTTTTTGCTTCGCAAAAATCAGCTCATTGGCTAATTGGCTCATTCACTCATTCTCATTAGCCAATGAGCTAATGAGTCAATGAGTCAATGTTTCCTGCGGAAACTTACAGCTACGGGGATAGCGCCGGACTCTCACCGGCTTCCCTTTTCATCCCGAGGTCATCGGGAAACCATTCGCACAACAAAAGTGGCGGGAATGCGACGAATAACAAAAAAGATTTTTTGCCAACTGTATATTTTGTTGATTTCGCGGATTTCTCATCTGCACACAGGGTATGGGCGAGGCACTAAAAAATCTTTATCTTGACCATGCGTATGAATGAACAACGTTCCTCTAAATCCCTGCTCAGCCTGTTCGACCTCACCATGATCGTGATCGGGCTGGTGATCGGTCTCGGTATTTTCCGCACTGCGGCGGACTCTGCAAAGGCGGCGATCACGCCCAATGTTTTTTTTCTTGCCTGGCTGTTTGGAGGTGTAGTTGCCCTTTGTGGAGCGCTTACCTATGCCGAGATCGGCTCGCGCTATCCTGTTACAGGCGGCTACTATAAGATTTTTGCAACGGCATATCATCCTTCCATTGCCTTTGGTATCAACTGCATCATCCTGATCTCTAATGCCGCATCCCTTGCGGCTGTAGCGCTGATTGGAAGTGAGTATCTGGCTGAGATCGTTTTCGATGTTCCACCCTCGGACCTGGTTAAATCTTTCATGGCCATGGGTGCCATCCTTCTTTTTTACCTGATCAACCTGATGGGATTGAAGGTCAGCGCCAAAACACAAAATCTCCTTATGATGATCAAGATCGGCATGTTGCTGCTGCTGATCTCGGCGTTGTTCTTCCCTGCCAGTCATACGGAGGTCAAAGCTGTTGTGGATACCACGCAGTTTTCCACCATGGATTATATTCGCTCATTTGGTCTCGCGCTCATCGCGGTTTGTTTCACGTACGGCGGGTATCAGCAAACGATAAATTTTGGCGATGAGGTCAGGAATTCCCGCAAGAACCTGCCCCGCGGTATTTTTATCGGTATACTCGTGATCATTGGCTTGTATCTCCTGGTAAGCTATTCCTATTATAAAGTGATCGGCTTCGAAGACCTGAAAACATCGAAAGGTATTGCGGCGATCATCGCAGAAAGAATATTTGGCGCACCGGGTAAGTATATATTCTCGATCCTGCTGTTTATTGCAGTACTGGCCTATGTGAACGTGATCCTGCTCAGCAATCCGAGGGTGATGTACGCGATGAGTGAAGACGGCATCCTGCCCGCCGCCTTCAAGAAGAAGGATGGAAAAAAGGGTGTACTGACCGTCAGCCTCACTGTATATGCACTCATCAGCATAGGAACTTTGTTTTTTCTGGATACGTTCGACAAGATCCTGGGTTTTACCATCTTTCTCGACTGCATCGGTATGGCGTTTTCAGCCGCTACCCTTTTCATCCTGCGGAAAAGAATGAAGGGGCAGGACGATAGCCATATCTATAAATTGAAACTCTATCCGTTCATGCCTTTGCTCTTTATTGCTACCTATGTTTTTGTGGCCCTGAGCATCGCATACGACCAGCCCTATACGGCACTAACGGGCGTGCTGGTTCTGGGAGGATTCATCGCAGTATATTTCCTGACCGCCAGGTTTCGCAAACTGAAAACCACGCCTTAAATGGACATCTCATATATTCTCAACCAGCTGGGAGAAGACCGCGAAGATTATTTCAATGCCATTGCTCCTCCCATCATTCAAACCAGCAATTTCGCATTCGATACCGTTGATGATCTCCGCAAAGCTTTTGAGGATGAGATGGGGTCGTATATATACAGCAGGGGCATCAACCCAACCGTGGATATCCTTCGAAAGAAACTGGCCGCGCTCGATGGTGCAGAAGATGCACTGGTGTTCAACAATGGAGCTGCCGCCACCTATGCCGGTGTGATGGCGAATGTGAA
>Ga0315904_10003687_pt1 | contig 22323 bp, 17 predicted proteins | sample LakEriMetagenome_6_FD_203529 | JGI IMG/M metagenome (GOLD analysis project Ga0315904, IMG submission 203529) | Freshwater fungal communities from buoy surface, Lake Erie, Ohio, United States - Buoy 12 MA120 | ecosystem: Environmental > Aquatic > Freshwater > Lake | place: USA: Lake Erie, Ohio... | reverse complement strand
GAGCGCCCTATGCTGCCATTCATGCCGCTAGTGTCGCCAAGATTGGCGATGTGCCGGAATCGGCGATGGTTATACTGCGCGATCCTGATCAGTATCGCCAATGGTCAACCTTCTACGCCAGCCTGCTTGACTGGCCTGAGGCGGAGGCAGTGGCGAAGATCTCCTGCCCGAAGTTGCTTTATTTCGGAACCGAGGGCGACCTTATCGAAGCGGGATATCACGTTCCTATTGCCTCCTCCTGTCGCGAAAACCGGAGCTTCCTTGAAACGCAAGGCTGGCAGGTCGAGGAGATCGCGGGCTTCGGCCATGAAGTGATTGGTCAGTCTGGGCTTGTCGTGCCGCTGGTAAGCGACTTCCTGGCTAAGGCTCTGTCATGACAGAGAAATGTGACACACGTGCCACCCGCTTCCCGCTTGGCGCAAGCCTGAGCATCGATGCACTTGCTCGTGACCCTTATCCCTTGTTCCGCAAGCTGCAGGAAGAAGAACCGGTCAGTTGGGTTCCCGCGCTGAACATGTGGATGGTGACACGCTATGCCGATGTGAAAGCGATCTTGCTCGACCATGCCCGGTTTTCGGTGCGATCGAAGCATTCGCTCGTTCTGCGCGTACTGGGGGAACAGATGCTCTCGCAGGACGGCAAGCCGCATGATCTGGCCAAACAGGCGTTCCAACACCGATTTCGGCCCAATGCCGTGCGCTCCGAAGCAGAAGCACTGATCATGCGGGAGACGCAGTATCTGCTCGACACATTGGAGGGACCGGTCGACCTGCGCAGAAGCTTTGCAGCGCGTCTGCCGATCCGGGTGATGCTGGCTCTTTTTGGTATGCCAGCCGCGCTGGAGTCTGACTTTCGTCAACTCTACTCAGCCATCGAAGCGGCGCTTTCGAACCATCGTGGCGATCCGGCAAGGGAGCAGCGAGGGCTATCGGCCGTCGCGGCGTTGCAAGAGTTGTTTGCCGAGCACGCAGGATTCGACGAATCGGAGACTAGCTTGGGCGATGATGCCTGCTCCCGGAATCTGACCCTGATATTCTTCGGTGGCATCTCGACCGTGGAGGCATTGCTTCTCAACGCGGTATGGGCACTGCTGGACACGCCGCAGCATATGAAGCGCGCGCGCAACGAGCCCGGCCTGCTGCCGCAACTGCTCCACGAAACCATGCGCTGGAGCGGGCCGGTCCAATCGGCATCACGCCATTGCCTAACTGACGTCGAGATCGCCGGCGTCGTAATTGCCGAAGGCGACACAGTGGCATGCATGCTGGGCGCCGCCAATCGGGACAAGGACGCGTTCGCAGATCCAGACCATTTCGATCCCGACCGTGCGAATCTGCGCAGCCATCTTGGCTTTGCGGCTGGCGCGCATTTTTGCCTGGGCTCACACCTTGCCATGCTTCAAGTGCAGATCGCCATCGGCCAGCTTCTTGCACATTTTCCGCGCATCGAAAGCGAAGAAGCAGTGCTTCCCGCGCTCAGTGGCCATGAGTTTCGCCAGCCCGCGATCATGCCGGTCATTCTCTCTCGCCACGTTCCATAGCCCATGACCGAAGACCCGCTCGCCTTCCTCTATCCCGAAATCGAACCCGATGCTTCGGGCTATCTCGACGTGGGCGATGGCCATCATGTGTGGTGGGAGGCATGCGGCAACCCCACCGGTGTTCCGGTCATCTACCTGCATGGCGGCCCAGGCGGTGCTACCCGGCCGCTTGCTTGCCGTTTCTTCGATCCCAGCCACTTCCGCTATGTCACCATGCACCAGCGCGGCTGCGGCCAATCGACACCGCTTGCCGAAACGCACGGCAACACCACCCAGGCGCTCATTGCCGATATCGAACGCCTGCGGAACCACCTCGGCATTGCCCGCTGGCTTGTCGTCGGCGGTAGCTGGGGCACGGCATTGGGCCTGGCCTATGGGGAGAGCCATCCGGAAGCCTGCCTGGGCTTCGTCCTGGCCGGCGTGACACTGGGCCGTGACGTTGACCGGCACTGGTGGTGGCACGGCACCGCGAAACTCTTTCCCGAAGCGTTCGATGCCTTGATCTCGGCCTTACCCGAAAAGTCGCGCAATAATCCGGTGACCGGATTCCATGCGCTGCTCATGGATCCCAATCCGGCCATCCATCTTCCGGCGGCACACGCGGTCTGCATGTTTTCTGCCGCGACAGTGGGACTGTCACCCGATCCCGCACTGCTGGAGCGCTACAAGAATCCCGACTACGCACTGCCGCTTGCGCGCCTGTTTCTGCATTACTCGGTCAATCGCCATTTCCTGCGTTCCAACCAGCTTCTGGACGAGCTTTCGCGAATTCGCCATTTGCCCTGCGCAATCCAGAGTGGCCGTTACGACGTGACAACCCCGCCCGAAGCCGCTTGGACCCTGCACAAGTCCTGGCCCGGCTCCACGATCGATATTGTAAGGGACGGTGCACACAGTCCGACGGATCCGTCGGTTGCCCGGGCTATGCTCAATGCTGTTGAGACCATCAAGGAGCAGCTATGACGCTGACGACCAGCCTGATCGACCCTTGGAGCGGACCTTATGGCGGCCTGCCGCCATTCGACACGGCAACGCCCGCCGCGATCGAAGCGGCCACGCTTGCGGCACTTGAGTTGAAACGCGGCGAGATAGCCGTAATCGTCGACCACCCTGCTCCACCGGACTTTGAAAACACGATTGCAGCGCTCGAGGATGCCGGGCGCCCGCTGAAGCGGTTGGCGTCGCTTGCCGCCATCTTGTTTTCCACCCGCAATCTCGATGGCATGGCGGAGGTCGAGCAGCGCCTTGCTCCACTGCGTGAAGCGCTAGAGGACGAGATTGCGCACAATCCGGCACTGTTTGCGCGGATCGACGCCGTTGCGGGCGATACCTCGCTGACGCCCGAACAGGCACGCCTGGTTGAGGTGATCCGCAATCGATTCGTGCGGCGGGGCGCATTGCTATCGCCGGAGACGCGCGCCGCCCTGGCAGCGATCAATGGACGCATCTCGGAGCTACAGTCGCGATGTCATGCCAACATGATAGCGGACGCGGCTGAGCGCTATGTCTTGGTCGAAACCGAGGCGGAGCTGGCGGGTTTGCCTGGCGAAGCCGTGGCCGCGGCGGGTCGCCTGGCTGCCGAAAAGGGGCATGAAGGCAAGTTCGCCATCGCCAATACCCGGCCCGCGATCTGGCCCGTGTTGCAGCTTTGCCGCAATCGCGGCATCCGCAAACAGGCGCGCGACATGTGGATGACGCGCTGCGCGATCGATGGCCCTCACGACAACCGCCCTTTGCTGTCCGAACTGGTGACGCTGCGCGGCGAGAAGGCGCAGCTGCTGGGGCATGAAAGCTATGCCCATTACGCCATCAACAGCAAGATGGCCGGCACGCCCGAGATTGCGCTGGCGCAGCTGGTAAAGACGCTGGGCCCGGTCCGGCGCAATGCCCGCGCCCGGCTCGATACCATCCAGATGCTCGCCGATGCCAATGGTCTGGGTGATCGTGTCCGGGCATGGGACTGGCCCTACTATCTCGACAAGCACCGCAAGGCGCAGTTCGGGCTCGATGCTGAAGCGGTGAAGCCCTATCTCTCGCTCGACAATGTGCTGGCGATGATCTTTTCGGCAGCAGGTCACCTTCACGATCTGGCGTTTAAGCCACTCCCCGATGCGCCTCGGGTCCATCCCGACGTGCGGGTCTATGAACTTGCGCGCGGCAGCGATGTGATCGGCGTGGTGTGGATGGATTTGCTCTACCGCGAAGGCAAGATGCGCGGTTCCTGGCAGGAGGAAATCCAGGCGGCAGAGAATTTCCACGGCAAACGGCTGTGCTTCTCCAACGTCTGCTCCAACATCGAAAAGCCGGCCGGCGAAGGCCCGATCCTGATGGGCTGGGAATATGCCAATGTGCTGTTCCACGAATTCGGCCATGCGATGCACATGCTAATGAGCCGCGCGCGTTATCCCTCGCTGGGTCCGATGGGCGTGGAATGGGACCTTGTTGAATTGCCGTCACAACTCAACGAACGTTGGCTCTACGATCGCGAGCTGCTTCGCCGCTATGCCCGCCACTGGCAGACCGGCGAGCCGATGCCGGAAGCCATGATCGAGGCCATCGAGGCGGCTTTCCGTTTCGACCGCGTATTCAGCGTTGGCCTTGAGTATCTGCTGCCGACGCTGGTTGATTTCCGCATGCACCTCGCAGCGCGCGGCGCGCCGGTCGATCCGCTCGCGATCGAACGCGAAACCTATACAGAGTTCGATATCCCTGACGCGATCGATCCGATCTTCTTTCTGCCGCAGCAGTATCACAGTTTCACTGACGTCTATGCCGGTGCGCTCTATTCCTACCTGTGGGCCGACGTGATGGTGGCGGATGTTATCGCGGCGTTCGAAGAAGCCCCTGGCGGGCTCTATGACGCCGATGTCGCAGCGCGATGGCGGGACATGATCTTGAGCGCCGGCACCTCCGTCCCCGGGGCCCAGGCTTTCCGCAACTTCCGCGGCCGCGATCCCGATCCGGAGGCTTTGCTTCGCCGTTTCGAGCTAGCATGAGATCCCAAGCGAACCCGGACCGTCTACGCGAGACCTCGGTCGGGACGCGTTATGAAACTGGGCGCGATTTCGCGTCGCCCGGAGCCGGAGCACTCTCGGTTGTCGTTTGTTCGACAATCGGGCCGTAGTGCTCGACCCGGCGATGCGCGGCGAAATCGAAGATGTGATCGCGAATTGTGCGACCGAGGTTCAGGTCGCAATCGTAAACTAGGACTTCGTCACCCTCGCCAATCGCTCGCACCGCGATCTCGCCAGTGGGCGCCACGATACAGGAACCGCCCATCAGATGGTGCCCGTCCTCCCATCCCGCCTTGGCCGCCGCAAGTACCCACAATCCGTTCTGGTAGGCACCGGCCTGCAAGCTCAACAGGTGATGAAACATGGCCAGATGATCGGGGGCAGGATAGTCGGTGTCGGGTGTTGGCGTGTTGTAACCCAGGGCAACCAGTTCGGCGCCGCGAAGGGCAAGGACACGATAGGTTTCCGGCCAGCGGCGGTCATTGCAGATGCACAGGCCGACTTGCATGTCCAACAAGGGCCAGGTCTGGAAGCCGGTGTCGCTTACCGAGAAGTAGCGTTTCTCCAAGTGCTGAAAGGGCAAGTGTGGCCGGTTGTCGGCATGGCCCGGAAGGTGAACCTTATGGTACCTTCCGGCAATGCTGCCGTCGGGAGTGACCAGAATGCTGCTGTTAAAGCGCGCTTGTGCCGTTCGCTCTGCATAGCCGAAAGTGAACGCGACCGACCGTTCGCGCGCACGTCCAAACAATGGCATCGTCTCTGGTGAGGGCATTGCCTCCTCGAAGAACCGACCAACGTCCTTCTCGTCCTCGAACCAGTAGCGGGGAAAGAAGGTCGTTAGTGCGAGCTCGGGAAAGGCGACAAACCGCGCCCCATCATCCGCAGCGCGATCAAGCAGTGCGACCATGCGATCGACGACATCGCTCTTCCTGTCCTGTAAGGACACTCCCGCCATCTGCGCAACCGCACAGCGGACGATGCGTGGCAAGTCTGTCACTGTTCTGAGTCCAGGCTGAGTATCACCTTGGCTTGCTTCCGATATGCCACACCAAAGTTCACCATATCAGACCATGGCCGAGCCAACCATTCGAATCATAGCAAACCTTTCTCCGTCAAAGCGATTGGGTCCAATCATGTCGATCACTCCGGGCCGCTGAGTACAATGGTGAGGATTTGGACAAAGGTCGCTGGCGTTGAGATCGGATGGTTTTCTGAGCAGCGAATGCGATAGCCTGCGATTTCCACGGTCGTCCGACGGAGGTCAACGTAATGAAGGGCACAGCCATAGAAGCTTTCTCAATCAAGAACGCTAGCGAATGCGCAATTGCTGTCCGAAGTGAGGCATTCCAGAATTTTCGACAAGCTGGTGCAGAGAATCTTGCGAATGTCGCATTTCGCGAACCGTCAGCTCCTTTTTTTAGCCAGCCCAACGTCCGCAATCGGCCAGAAGCTGCGATAAGTATGGCCTGAACGTACAGCAGCTTCTGTTGGATCAATCTGAGTCCCCGAACGCTTGGTATGTTAGCGAAACCAGCCCCGCCGAACTCTTTTTCATTGGCGGACGACCTGCCGCATCCTCCTTCCAAGAACGCATCCCCTTTCATGACTAATCCACGCCCCTGACCGAACCCGGCCAGGCCATGCAACGCGCGCTCATGCGGACCGTGTTGTCATGCTTTGCATGCCTGCCCGCACCACTCCTTTGAGCGACGTTTCCCTCTCTGCGTTCGGTGCAGAACTGTCCGTGCCCGGCCTCTTCGGGGCTCAGTCAAAGGGATGGTCCCTTGGACGGAAGAACAGCTTCGAAAGGTCAATCTCATGAAGAACACCGTCACCCTCGTCGGCTTCGTTGGCAACAATCCCGAGGTCCGCACCGCTCAGTCGGGAGCCGCAATCACCAACCTCTCACTTGCCACCACCCGCAGCTTCAAGGACGGCGACGGCAATCGCCAGACCGAGACCGAATGGCACCGGATCACCTGCTTCAACGGTGTCGGCAAATGCGTCGCCGAGCACGTCACCAAAGGTGCGATGGTCATGGTCACGGGGCGCATTCACTACTCGCGCTGGACCGACAGCGAGGGCCAGACCCGCTACGGCTGCGAGATCATCGCCGAGCAGGTCGACTTCCTCGCGAAGGCCAAGGAAGCAACCCCGGCTGAACCCAGGAAGCGGCGCGCGAAGTAGCGCCGCTTCACGCCCCGGCGGGTCCTCCGCCGGGGCGCTTTGCACTGTCTGCCTCCGCATCGAACGCACGCTTGCCCTTGCGGCGGAACAGCACCAGGGCATTGGCGCCCTCCTCCCCGCGCAGCTTGGCCGCGACCGTCAGGAACGCACCGTAGAGCGCAGCGCGGTCATCATCGGCCAGTTCAACCAGCCCCGCCTTCACGACCAGCCCGCCGAGCTCGATCAGTTGGCGGGTGCGTTCGCGGCGTTGAACTTGCCAGTCGCGCATGTCGGTCCTCGCCTTCCTCGCTTCAAGCCGATGCCGCGCCGCTGTCGCGCGCAGCAATGCTGTCCGGCTTGTCCTGAGCTCCGCGCGCAGACTTGCTCCCCTTGCCTTGAAAGAACGCCGCGCCGCGTCTGCGCCAGCCCTCCTTCTGTGCGGCATCGCTGTTCGCTGCATCGAGCAGCACACCGGCCAATTCGTCCGGGTCAAGCGCATCGGCGCCGGTCGCCAGGACCAGCTCGCCAAGCTGGCGCGCGCGGCGCTCCTTGAGCTGCCTTGCCTTGTCGGCGAGCGCCTTCAGTTCCGAATCGATATCGCGGGGTTTACGCATTCCATTGTCTCCGTTTGGAGGTGATGCGGCGATGATACGGCTGCGCTGGTTCCAATGCAGCAAGGTCAGTGGGACGGTCTGATACGGCTGAGTCCCGAGCGAGAAATTTTCGAGAGAGGGCGCGCTTATACGTCGTGCCGACGCGGCTTTGATGGCGTAACTGGATTGCCGTTATGGCAATCTTCCACTTCAGCGCGAAAGTGATCGGCCGCTCAAGCGGGCGCAGCAGCGTGGCCGCTGCCGCCTATCGTGCGGGCGAGCGGCTGCACGATGAGCGGATCGATCGTGACCACGACTTCACCAGCAAGGCCGGCGTCGTGCACTCCGAAGTGCTATTGCCCGAAGGCGCGAGTCCTGAACTCGCCGACCGGGAGCGACTGTGGAACGCGGTCGAGAAAGCGGAAAAGAGGAAGGACGCGCAGCTCGCCCGGGAGGTCGAGTTCGCCCTCCCCCGCGAACTGAGCCAGGAAGACGCGATCGAGCTCGCGCGCGAGTTCGTCGAGGCAGAGTTTGTTGCCGAAGGCATGATTGCCGATCTCAACGTCCATTGGGATATTGGCAAGGACGGCGAGGTTAAACCGCACGCCCATGTCATGCTGACGATGCGCGAGGTCATCGGCGACACGTTCGGCGCGAAGATGCGCGAGTGGAACCGCAGCGAGCTGATCGAGCAATGGCGCGAGCGCTGGGCCGATCACGTCAACCGCGCGCTTGCGGAGCGGGACATCGATGCGCGGATCGATCATCGCAGCCTCGCAGACCAGGGCATTGCGCTCGAACCGCAGGACAAGATCGGCCCCGCCGCTTCGCGCATCGGCGGGCGCGGGCTCGAAGCCGAGCGGATCGAGGAACACCGCGCGATTGCTCAGCGCAATGGGGAACGGATCATTGCCAATCCGGAGCTCGCGCTTGATGCGATCACCCACCACCAGGCGACGTTCACCCGGCGCGATCTCGCCGTGTTCATTCACCGCCAGAGCGACGGCAAGGAGCAGTTCGATGCTGTGCTGAGCGCAGTACGCGCCTCCCCCGATCTGATCCTGCTCGGCAGAGATGGACGCGGGCAGGAACGGTTCACTTCGCGCGCGATGATCGAGACCGAGCAGCGGCTGCAGGGTGCTGCCGTTCGGCTCGCGGAGCGTGCGCGCCACAGCGTCAGCAACGACCATCTTGTCCAGGCTTCAGAGCGTTCCGCGGCCCGAGGTCTGATCCTGTCGGGCGAGCAGCAGGCGGCCTTCGAACATGTCACCAAGGGGAGAGGCCTGGCTCTGGTCGTGGGCTATGCTGGCACCGGCAAGAGCGCGATGCTGGGCGTCGCCCGTGAGGCCTGGGAGCACGCGGGCTATGCGGTGCGCGGTGCGGCTCTGTCGGGCATTGCTGCCGAGAACCTCGAAGCCGGATCGGGGATCGCCTCGCGAACTATCGCCAGCCTCGAACATGCCTGGAGCAAGGGCAACGACCTACTCAATTCGCGCGATGTGCTGGTGATCGACGAGGCCGGGATGGTTGGCACCCGGCAGATGGAGCGCGTGCTCTCCCGCGCAGCCGATGCAGGCGCCAAGGTGGTGCTGGTCGGCGATCCGCAGCAGCTCCAGGCGATCGAAGCCGGGGCCGCTTTCCGTGCTCTCCATGAGCGCCACGGCGGGGTCGAAATCACTGAGATCCGGCGTCAGCATAATGGCTGGCAGCGCGATGCCACGCGCCACCTCGCGACGGGCCGGACCGGGGAAGCGATCCGGGCCTATGACGAGCACGGCATGGTCCACTTGACCAGCACCCGCGAGACCGCACGCGAGGCGCTGATCCAGGGATGGGATGGCGCGCGGCAGAGTGATGCGTCGGCCAGCCGGATCATCCTCACTCACACCAATGACGAGGTTCGCGAACTCAACCTGATGGCGCGTTCCCAGATGCGTCGGGCAGGCGATCTGGGCAACGATGCGACCATCGAGACCGCGCGCGGCGATCGCCAGTTCGCGTCCGGCGACCGGATCATGTTCCTGCGCAACGAGCGCGGCCTCGGGATCAAGAACGGTACGCTTGGCACCGTTTATGCGGCGCATCCGGCACGTCTGGCCGTGCGCACCGACGATGGCCGGAAGGTCGCGTTCGACACCAAGGACTATGCCCATGTCGATCATGGTTACGCCGCAACGATCCATAAGGCGCAAGGGGTGACAGTTGATCGCAGCCATGTCCTCGCAACGCCCGGCATGGACAGCCATGCCAGCTATGTTGCGTTCTCGCGGCACCGCGATGGGATGGACCTGCACTACGGCAAAGATGATTTTGCCGATCAATCAAAGCTGGTCCGACTACTCGGCCGCGAGCGGGCCAAGGACATGGCGAGCGATCACGCCCAAGCCGATCCGGCCAAGGAATTTGCCGAGCGGCGCGGCATCACGTTCCGCGAACGCATTGCTGAAATGGTGCGCAAGGTTCCCGAAAAGGTGCGCGGGATCTTCGACGGCTTTCGGCCAAAGTCAGCCGGGCTGGAAAATGCCCCCGCCCCGCGCTTGCCCGTCAGCGATGAGCGCCGTGCGGTCGAGCGTTATGCGCGCGCTTATCAGGACGTCGCTCAGACACAGGATCGTGGCCAGCCTGTTCTGCCGCATCAGAGTCTTGCCCTGGAGCGCGCGGGGCAGTCGCTGGATGCAATTCGGCCCCATGCTTCGACCGATCTGGCTAGCGCCTTTGCCCGTGGTTCAGAACTGGCGAGCGAGGCTGCTGAGGGGCGCGGCCAGGCCGCCATGCGCGCCATGAACCACGAGGCCGAAGTGCGGAGCGACCCAGTCCAGCGGGCCGAGCGGTTCGTCAGCGACTGGAAGCAGCTTGGCGCGGCACGCGAGCAGTTGCGCTCCGATGGTGACCGCGAAGGTGCAGGCAAACTTGCCGTGCGCATGGCCGAACTCGCCAAAGGGATCGAGCGCGATCCGCAGCTCGAAAAGCACCTTCGCGACAAGGCCAAGGAACTCGGCATCGAACTCCAGGGCGAGCGCAGCCTGGAGCGCGAACTCACCAAGACATTGGCGCTCGATCGTTCCCGCAATTTCGGGATGAGCCTCTAGGAGAACGGATATGCAAGATGATGATGACGGCGAAGTGGAACTGCCAATCGAGCCGGAAGACGATGCCGATAATGTGGCAACCGTCCAAGCCGAGGCACCCTCAGATCCTGCCACCGAGGCATTCACCCGGCTAGAGCACCAGCTCGCACTGATGCGCCGCGCAGTCGAGCATCTGGCCGCCGAGCGTGCCGACATCGTGATCCCCGACTACGGCGCGACGCTGTCAGGTATGACCACGAACATCGCGGCGGTGGACCAGAGCCTCAAGGCTATCGGTCAGATGCCTGCCCTGCAGTTGACGCCCGAGGATATGGTCAAGCGGATCGAGCAGACTGCCCGCTCGGCGCGCAGCGACTATGAAGCGACCATCCAGCAATGGCGGACTGCGGCCTGCGGGCTCGAACGGAGCGTGTCAGAAGCGCTTGGCAGTGCGGCCCGGCGCGATGAACAGGTCAGGCGCGAGCGTTGTTTCTTCGGTGCCGGTGCTGCGCTGGCGGCGGTATTGATGACGTTCCTGCCGGGGATCATCGCCCGCGAACTTCCGGCAGGCTGGCAACTGCCCGAACGGATGGCACGGCGCACGCTTGGCGAGCCGACAATTGTCGATGCGGGTATCCGATTGATTCGTTCCGAGAACCCGTCGATGTGGGCGGCAATCTCCGACGCGACTGCCGCATATGGCGCAAATCGCGTGGCGATTGAGCGCTGCAAGGACGCCGCTCGCAAGGTTGGGAAAGCTGTGAACTGCCAGGTTTTGATTGACCGCTAAGTCGGACTATCCGGAACGGCAGCTTGCAAGAAGCCTTCGCGGCGGAGCGGACGTTTGCGCAATCCCGTCGATGCTTTGAATTCCTCTTGAGCCGCCAAGCACTGTCGATCAGTCAGACAAGCGTTACAGCACCTACACACCGGATACAGAGACCTCGGTGACAAGGATCCTTGCGCTGGGGTTTGCGGCGATCTCGGCAGGGTCGTGGCTGGCAGAAGCGCAGATGAACAAGTGTCGCCCCTCCGGGCCGCCTAGCATCACGGCGTATGCATGTCCTTCAAGCGCAATGGTATCGGTTACTTCGCCGCCTTCACGCACCCGCAATATGGCAGGGTTGCCAGCAGGATTGGCAACCCAGACCGCACCTTCGGTATCGAGGCAGATACCATCCGGCTGCACGCCATCGGGAAGCTGGGCAAAAACCCGCCGGATTGACAAGGAACCATCGCTAGCCACGTCGAACGCAGTTAGGCGGAACGCGTTGGTTTCGGCCACGATCAGCGTCTTGCCATCAGGCGTGACAACCATTCCGTTGGGAAACTCCAAACCGCCAGCGGCCTTGGCAACGCTGCCGTCCAGATCGATCCGGGCAATCACACAGGTATCGACGGGAGAGGCCTCGGGATTCCAGAAGTTGTAGCCGATGTCGCCGACGTAGGTGCGGCCCTGCGCATCGGTGATCGCATCGCTGAGGCAGAACACGGCCGTGCCATCGAGGCTGGCCAGATCGTGCAGGGCGGCGCCGTCCCAGCGCTTCATCGCCAGGTTAAGCGCATCGCTGAACACCGCAGAACCATCGGGCATGAAGCCAAGGCCGTTGGGCTTGAAGGGCAGGGTCAGCTCCGTGCGCAGATCGCCGGCCAGGCTGACGGACTTGATCGCGTTGTCATGGATATCGATGAACCACAGCCGATCCCTGCGCCAACGCGGGCTTTCGGTGAAGCGCAGGCCATTGCCCAGGTTAATCAAGGTTTGCGGGGTCTGCATGGCCGGGGTCCAGTTCAATTGGGGACGAACGCGACGACCCGCGAAGGGGCGGCGCTGCACCGGGCCAGCTTGATCGGGAAGAACCCGACATGGAAGCCGGTCGGCGGCAGGGCAGCCAGATTGCAGAGCTGCTGGACGATGAAGGCTTCGCGCTTGGTGATGGCCTTGTGCCCATCCCACAGCAGCGCCTTGTCGCCCTGTTCCTGCCACTTGGCGTTCATCAGGCGGAAGGGCAGGTCCCAGCCAACCGCATCGGTGCCAAGGATAGTCGCGCCCATTTCGGTCAGGTGCAGCGTCGATTCCGCCGACATGCCCGGCTGGTTGTAGAACTGCGGATCTTCCATCGTGAAGGCTTCCTGCCCGGTGCGCAGCAGCACCGCATCGCCGGGCTGGACCGGACGCCCGACCGCGGCAATCGCGCGGTCGAGCATGTCGGGCGTGATATACTCGCCGCCCTTCGCCCAGGGGCGGAGGTCCAGCACCATGCCGGGCCGGTACAGCTCGTTCAGGTCGATCTGGTCGATCGTCCGCGCCGGCTGGCCTTCGCAGCGCGTGCCCGAATGCAGCGGGGCGTCGACGTGGGTGCCGCAATGCGAGTTGAAATCGTTCAGGTGTTCGCTGCCCCAGCCTTCGCCATCCGGCAGGTCGGCATGGGTACAGCCCAGGCTGGCGCAGAATTCATCCTTGCCGGCCTGTTCCGCCGGGTTGTTGTAATCGATCCGCGGCGCCACCACGCCCGCGACGTGTTGCAGCGCGGGGGGCAGCTTCTCGCGGTTGGCGGGATCGAGCAGGACGGTCAGGTCAATCAGGCGCATGGTCTTCTCCGATTACTTGCTGAGGATGTGCACGGCAACTGCCGCTTCCTCAACGCCGATGTTACCGCCGCCGTTCTCCTGGATGGCATGACGAGCCCCTTCGACCTGGCGTGCGCCGGCTTCGCCGCGCAGCTGGGTAACCAGTTCGTAAAGCTGGCCAATGCCGGTTGCGCCAAGCGGATGGCCCTTGGATTCCAGCCCGCCCGAAGGGTTGACCGGAAGGCGGCCGCCAATGGTGAAGTCGCCGCGCTCCGCTGCCGGACCGCCTTCGCCCATTTCCACAAAGCCAAGGTTTTCGACTTGGATGATCTCACCCATGGCCGCAGCATCGTGCACTTCGGCAACGTGCATGTCATCGGGGCCAAGGCCAGCGATTTCGTACGCCTGGTTGGCAGCAAGGCGGGCCAGGTTCAGCTCATGCTGGTCAATCGACCGGCTGGTGGCCGACCGCACGACGCTGGCAACAACCTTGATGCTGCGGCTGCGGTCTGCGCCTATGCGCTTCAAGCCTTCCTCGGTACAGATGATCGCCGCCGCCGCGCCATCGGTAACCGGTGCGCACATCGGCAGGGTTAGCGGAAAGGTGATCGGCGGCGCGGCCAGCACTTCGTCAATGGAGAAGGGCTTGCGGAACTGCGACCACGGGTTGTGCACCGAGTGCTGATGGTTCTTGGCCGAAACGGCCGCGATCTGGCGCTGGGTGGTGCCCCACTTCTTCATGTGGTTGCGGCACAGTGCGGCATAGATCGACATGAACTTGGAATAGGGCTTGTCAGACTCCGAGCCTTCCGGCGGGACGATCCCCTCGCCCAGCTTGACCAGACGGGCATAGTTTTCCTCAACCCGGCTGACGTCCCAGCCTGCTTCCATAAGCTTGAGAACCGAAAGCTTGTCCTCGACGTTCATCTTTTCCGCGCCGAGCGCGAGGGCGACATCAGTTACGCCGGCTTTCAGGCTCTGCACTGCCAAGGCAAAGGCTGACGATCCCGCCGCGCAGCCGTTGTCGATATTGTAGACCGGGATGCCATCGATCCCCAGCTTCCCCAACACGACTTGGCCCGGAATGGCGAACTGCCCCTGAAGCGGACCATTGGTGATGCCTGCATAGAATGCGGTGCCGAGGTGTTCCTTCGCGCAGCCTGCGTCCTTCAGCGCGCCATCAACGGCTTCGTGCGCCAGGTCTTCAAGGCTCCGTTCGAAGTGACGGCCAAAGACCGTCATGGCGATCCCGGCGATGTAAACTGCGGTCATGTCCTATCCCTTCAGATTTTCTTGTCATGGCCCTGCCAGTAGGCAGCGCGGAGATCTTTCTTGAGCACCTTGCCCACCGGGCTACGCGGCAGCGAAGCCATGAAATCGACGGTCTTGGGCGCCATCACGCTACCCAGCTGGTCCTTGCACAGGGCGATGATTTCCTCGGCGGTGGCGGTCTGCCCGGGGGCGAGCTCCACCACGGCCTTCACCGCTTCGCCCCACTTGGGATCGGGCACGCCGATCACCGCGCAATCCTGCACGGCCGGGTGGCCCCAGATCACCTGCTCGACCGTGGCGGGGTAAACGTTGAAGCCGCCGGTGATGATCATGTCCTTCTTGCGGTCCGTCAGGTGCAGGTAACCATCGGCATCGATGTGGCCGATGTCGCCGGTGTGCAGCCAGCCGTCGATGATCGTCTCGGCAGTCTTGTCGGGGGCTTTGTAGTATCCCTTCATGATCAGATCGCCGCGCACGCAAATCTCGCCGGTTTCACCGCGCGGCAGGATGCGGTTCTGATCGTCCATGATCTCGACCCGCACCAGCGGATTAGGCCGACCGACCGAGGCCAGCCGTTCATCGCTGGCGACCTGCCCGTCCACCATATGCTCATCCGCGCGCAGGGTGGCGATCGAACCCATCGCTTCGCTCTGGCCATAGGATTCGGCCAGGACCGGCCCCCACAGGGTGATCGCCTTTTTCAGCTTTTCGACCGACATCGGTGCGGCCCCGTAAAGCAGGTAGCGCACGGATGAGAAATCGACCTTCTCTATCCCGGGAGCCTCCAGCAGGGCATAGATCACGGTCGGCGGCAGGAAGAACTCGGTCACCCGGTGCCGGCCGATCGCTTGCACCAGCAACATCGGATCGGGCTTGGCCAGCACTACTACAGTCCCGCCCTGCGCCGTGCAGGGCAGTGACAGCAGCCCCGCCGTGTGAGTCATCGGGGCGGCGGCCAGGTTCACCGGCCGCGCGCCGCTGCGGTAAGTGCAGGTCAGCATGAAATGCACGAAAGTCGTCTGCGCGGCGCGGTGTGTATTCATCACGCCCTTCGGCGCTCCGGTCGTTCCGCCGGTGGGCATAATGATGAAGACATCGTCCAGCCCAGCGACGATGGCCGGCTTGATGGCGGGCTGCGCCGCGCACCATTGGGCGAGCCCGAGCGCATCGGGCAGGTCCGCATCGATGCAGATCCAGTGCTTGATCTTCGGCAGGGTCGGCCGCAGCGTGGCAATGGTTTCGCTGAAGGCGTGCTGGAAAAACAGCACCTCGCAATCGAAGGCATCGAGGAGGTAGCGGTTGTCATCGGCGGCATTGCGCGGGTTGACCGGGATCCAGGCCATGTTCGCGCGCCATAGGCCGAGGGTGCAAGCCCAGGCAGTAACATCGTTCCCCGCCCAGACCGCGCCTTTGGTTTCCTTTGGCAGGCCCAATTCGATCAGCCGGTTCGCGATGCGGCAGGACAGCGCGCCCACCTCATCGAAAGTATAGGCCCGGTCATCCTGGATATACGCGACGGCATCCCCGCCCATATCCCAACCCCGGTCGAAAAAGTCGATGATTGCCATTGCTTCACCTCTCTCATTTGCGGACCGGTCGGCGGGCCGCGAAGCCCACCCCGGCCTCTATCGTTCAGAAGCCCAGCCGGACGGTCATGCCCACCTGGCGGGGCGCACCGAGGAAGTTCTGGTAGCCGGAAGTCGTGCCGAAGAGGCTGAGCACGCCCGACTGCTGAACGATGGTCTTGTCGAACACGTTGCTTGCCCAGAACGAGACATCGAGGCCGTTGTCGAAGCGCACCCCAAGACGCGCGTTGACCAGTGCGAAGTTGGCCTGGACGTGGCGCGGATCAAGGCTGGCGCTGTTGACGTTGGCCTTGCTCTGCCAGTTGACGTCGGTCCGGGCATAGAGTTCGCCCATCGGCACCGGGTGTTCATACTGCAGCGCGCCGGTCACCCGCCACTTGGGGGCAAGCGGCAGCTGGTTGCCGGACAGGTCGCAGCTGGTGAAGGCCCCGGTGCTGGTCGGATTGGCATCAGGGGCGCGGCCGAACCAGCAGGCCCCGCCAGTGTACTTCTTGAATTTGGCGTCGATGTAGGCCCCGCCGAGGTTCAGGGTCAGGCCTTTGGTCAGCTTGAAGGTGCCTTCCGCTTCGACGCCGGTCACCTGGACCTTGTCAGCATTGTTGACCAGGAATTGCAGGCCCACGAAGCCGGCATTCTGGTAATTGGTATAGTCCGAACGGAACAGGCTGACGGCCAGACGGGCGCGGCGATCAGCCAGATCGAACTTGCCGCCAAGCTCCCAGTGATCGACGCTTTCCGCGCCAAACCCGCGCAGCGCTGGGATGGCACTGCCAAAACCGATGTTGTGCCCGCCCGACTTCGATCCGCGGGCAAAGCTGGCATAGACCAGCGTGTCGTCGTTCGGCGTAACGTTGGCCGTGACGTTCCAGGTGAAATTGTCATCCTTGATCGTCGGCAAGGGGCCGTTGATTGGCACCCCGCCCGGGAAGGTTACGCTGGGGACCAGGCTGGCGGTAAGGATGTTGATCCCGGCCAGCGGATGCCCGACCGGCAGGTTGGGATTGGGGGTAAACGTCGCGCTGTTGGCGATCGAGGCCTTCTTGGTCTCGGTCTGCCAGCGCAGCCCTCCGGTCAGGGCGAGGAGATCGCTGAACCGGTAAGTGGCCTGACCGAACACGGCGAAGTACTTCGAACTGGCGCGCGAATCCTGGAAACCCTTGTCGCCGGGCTGGCCTTGCACAACCTGGGGCGGAAGCAAGGGCGAGAGTGCGAAGAGGGCGGCGGCGGGCTGGGCTTCAAACATCGCCGTGCGCCCGCGATCGCCGCGTTCGAACTTCGTATCCAGATAGTAGCCACCGACCAGCCATTCGACTGTCCCGCCAGACGGGGAGACCAGCCGTAATTCTTGCGAAAAGCTCTCCCCGGCCTGGGTGTCATGAAAGGTGAACAACGGCAGCGAGACCTGATCGATGTCGGTTGCCAGCAGTTCGCTTTTATACTGCGACCAGGCGGTGATCGAAGTTAGCGTCGCGAGGCCGAGATCGGCGGTCAGCGCACCAGAAACCATATCCGAGCTGCTGTTGGAACGGTTGGGATCGGTGGTGCAGATGACCCTGTTGGTCGGGTTGTTGTCCGGGCAGGCCGTTACGCCGAAACGGGCATTGAGCAGCGGGTTGTTGTCCAGCACAAAGCTTGGTTCCGGCGATACGCCGCGTGTCCAGTCGGGATTGGTACCATTGCTGTCGAGCACTTCGCTCCGCGCGCCGGTGAGGTTGAAAGTGATCGAGTCCGACAGGTCGAACTCAATCTGGCCGCGCAGCGCATAGCGCTTCATTTCGTTAGGCTGTTCTCCGGCCGTCAAGTTGCGGAAACTGGCCCCGGCTTCGTAGTAAACACCGGTCACGCGCACCCGGACGCGGTCGGTGACCGGCCCGGACAGCGAGCCCGCCAGGCGGTAGGCCAGCGGGGTGCGGCCGCCGTCGATCCAGCCGAGCGTCGCTTCGAAACTGCCTTCGAACTGGTTCGACGGACGCTTGGAGATGACGCTGATGACGCCCGCCGTGGCGTTCTTGCCATGCAGGGTCGATTGGGGCCCCTTGAGCACTTCGACCCGCTCGATATCGACCAGATCATCGACGCCAAGGCCGGTGCGCGGCATGTAGACGCCATCAATGAACAGGGCCACGCTCGGTTCGAAGGTCGGGATGTTGGGATCGGTCCCCAGCCCGCGAATACGATAGCTTTGCGCCAGCGGCTGGTTGTTTGCGACCAGCGAGAGCGATGGCACAAGTGCCGCGACACCGGCAATCCCGGTCGCGCCAGAATCGCGCAGCGTGTCAGCCCCGACGGCGGAGATCGAAATCGGCACATCCTGCAGTGATTGCTCGCGCTTTTGCGCGGTGACGACGATTTCCTCGATGCCCTCGTCCTCAGCCGGCACATCCTGTGCCAGTGCCGGACTCGCATGCAGCATCGCCGCGATCGTCATGCCGCTCGCACACGTGAGCCAGTTTTTACCCTGTGCCATAGACAAATCCTCCCTGCCCCGCCTTTGCGGCGAGTTGTTGAAATCAGCAATTTCGTTGAAACGTCGGTAGTTTAGATCATGCCCTGTCCCCGAGGGGATCGGTCAGGTCGCGCAGCATCAGCCGCGTGACATCCAACAGCATCTGGCGGTATTCGGTGCGGGTGAGCCGCTCGGTTTCAAGGCGCTGTTCGGCGTGGACACCCACCATCATCGACAGCAGCGCCGCCGCCGTCTGGTACACGCGCCGTCCTTCCACTCCGGTTTCCCGGCTGAGTTCTGCCGCGATCAGCTGGCGCAGATGTTCGTGGAACCCAGCATAGACCGGGCGGATAACATGATCGTCGCCGAACTCCACCAGCATGCGCGCGAAGAAATCGGCCGTCGCGGAATTGTCGAACGCGCGGTCCAGCCGTTGCATCAGATCCAGCGTGCCGGAGTTTTGGGCCGGAACCAGATTGGCTTTGGCCCGCTCCAGCGCTTCCTCAAGGCAAGCCTCCAGCAGACCAGCCTTGGTCTTGAAATGGAAGAATACCGTGGCCTGGCCATAGCCGGCATGCTCGGCAATCTCGTCGGTCTTGGTGCGGGCAAAGCCCTGCCTGCCGAAGATCAACGTGGCCGATTCGAGAATCTTGCGCCGCGCTTCGGCGGAGTTCTTCGAGACACCGCGCACCCGGCCTTTTGCGGGTGTCAGCGAAGCGAATTCGAGTTTGTCGGCCTTTCCCATGACGCCCATATGGCACAGTCGCAATTTCTGAGCAAGAACTTATTTGAGTCGTGACTCAGTTAAGCCGTGAATCAGATTTGGGGCCACGAGTGCGACGCTAACCGGCGCGGTAAACCTGCTTGCGGTGCCACTGGACGCTGGTCCTAACGGGGTTGCTGTTTCCGGGGCCGGTCATCGGGACGCAGCGGCCGAAAGAGCAGGCGATGGACGGCCCTGAAACCGGTCGTTCGTGATCTCAGCAAGCTTTTTGAATGAACGGCCGGTTGTGACGGTCCGGTTCAAGTCAGCGAATGGCAGCAATGTCAGCGGAAGCCGCACGCTGTTGCACTCCTGCCGCAGCCTAGCTCTGCCTTGTCGCATTTCTCGATTGCACCGCCCGGAAGATATCGGCGGTCGGCTGCCAAGCGAGCGCATCCGTCTCATCGTTGATGGAGACCATTACTGGATCCGACAACTCCAGCCGCGCCGGGGCGATACTCTTGAACTTGGAATGGATGCCGGCTTCCATGAGGAATGACATGCCGCCAAGCTCCATATGCCATATGCAGCGATCGGGAACTGCGACACGCCATGGAAGGACGATCATGCGTCCCTTAAGAGATCCAACACGGTAACTTGTGGCTGCGGCGACGGCGGTCAGATTGTCAGATGAGACGTTCTCAAATACCCATCGCTCAAGCGTCGCACGATGTTCTGCCAGCGCCGATGCATCGTTCTCACCATGTGGGCTGAGGAAGCACCGCCACACGATGCTGGCAACAAAGCGTGACAGCTTAGCCGGGGTCGGATTGGGAACGTCAACGGATTGGGCGTCGGGAGACGATCGAACCAACTGGCGCGCCTTGCGGATGAACTTCATTCCACAAGTATCGAGTTCCGCCGTTACCTTTTCATGCTGGTCGCACAGGAGGTCCCGATCAAACGGGCCCGCCTGCATGCTTTGGGGGCGACCTGGAGTGCGCGAGAGAAGTGATAATGTTTTGTCCTTGCCCCTTACCTCCAGCGCCAGCGAGCGAGGCACCAAGTGACTGCGGACAGTTTTCGGATTGCCACAGATCAGGCAAGGCATGCAGCGATAGTCCTATTAGCACACTTCACAGGATCACACCCCAACACTTCCTGGAGGCACATTAGCTCACTTCCCGGAAATTCCCGAATCTGCAGCGCAAAAATTGCCCATGAATGGATGTCTGCTTTCAAGGGGCAAACTTGGGGCTGAGAACGACAGCAATGTCAGCGAACTCAGTCAAAGGTCGGAAGCAGGATTGGCGCTGCCCTGGCGGGCAACCTGCTCTATTCGCCGATGCGAACCGGGCCCTAGTCCCGGCCCATCCGGGTAACGATCAGGAGCGTTTGGTTGAGCGGGAGGTCAGATTGACGCACTCTGTCCCGCGCTACGCGCTCCTGAGGGTGCGGCGTTTTTGGTGCTGACCCGCTGGCACACTTGCCTCGCTCAATGCCGGATGCCCGCTGGCGCACTTTCGCGCGCGCAGGGCCTCCGTTTGCTTCGCGAAGTTGCAAGGGTGCCGTCCTTAGTGGTAGGGCTGCGCCGTCGAAAAAATTGACCGGATTGGCAAACATGGATCCATTTCCAGCCAAATTCGGTGTTGGTAACCGGGCAGATAACAGCCATTTTTCGTTTTCATATTTTTGATATATTTTAGAAATTTAGTCGAAAAGGTCGAATCCTGTCTCCCCGACCAATTCCCCTTCCCCGCGACATTCCAATACAATTTGCGGCGTGACAGCGCCGCTCGGCAGGGCATTCTATCGCTCCATGCATGAGGGAGCATCGCCAGTGAGCGGCAGCAGTGTGGCCCTGAACCGGTTTGGCCTGGGTGGACGAAAAGGTGAAGCGCCGCCCGCGGATCCAAAGCGTTGGTTGCTTGACCAGTTCGCCCGGTTCGATTCGCAGCCAACCGCGATCACGTCCCTGCCCGGCAGCGCCACTCTGGTCACCATGTTCCGTGAGGCGCGTGATAATCAGCGCGATGCCAAGCAGGCGGCTAAAGCATCAAGCAGCCAGATGCCTGACATCGTCCCTGAACTGCGCCCCTACCGCGCGCTGCGCGATGTCTATGGCCAGGCGGCGGCGGTGCGGACCAACCTGGCACTCACCGCGCTGGCTCCGTTTATCGAACGGCTGGTGCATTTCTGGGCCAACCACTTCGCCGTGTCGGTCGACAAGATCGTCACCCTCGGGCTGGCCGGTGCCTTTGAATTCGAGGCAATCCGGCCCAACGTGCTCGGCAAGTTTGCCGACCTGCTGCTGGCTGTCGAACGCCATCCGGCGATGCTGCTCTATCTCGACCAGGCTCAGTCGGTTGGACCGGATTCGATGCTGGGCCAGATCGCCGCACGGCGCGGCAATGCGCGGGGGCTAAACGAGAACCTCGCCCGCGAGATCCTGGAACTGCACACGCTGGGTGTTCGCTCGGGCTATAGCCAGGACGACGTCACCGAACTGGCCCGCGCGCTGACAGGCTGGAGTGTCGGTGGATTGGCCCAGCAGCCGCGCTTGCGCGGCCCGGGACCAGGATACTGGTTTGCGGAACTGATCCACCAGCCAGGCGAACGCAGGGTGCTGGGCAAGCGCTATGGTCAGCGCGGCGAGGCACAAGGCGAAGCGATCCTGCGTGATCTGGCCGTCCATCCCGCCACCGCCCGCCATATCGCGACCAAGCTGGCGCGCCACTTTGGCGGGGATGAGCCGCCGCCCACGCTGGTGAGCCGGCTCGAGCAGGCCTTCCAGGGCTCGGGCGGCGACCTGCCGACCGTCTACCGCGCACTGATCGAATCGCCCGAAGTCTGGAACGGCCCGCCCAAGTTCCGCCCCCCCTGGGACTGGACCCTGGCAACGCTGCGGGCAGTAGGCACCGAAAGCCTGCCGGCGCTGATGAATGCCAATGCCCTGAACCAGCTTGGTCAACCGGTCTGGCGCCCCGGATCACCAGCCGGCTGGGACGACACGGCACCAAGCTGGGCCGGGCCGGACGCGCTTTACCGCCGGGTCGAAGTTGCCGAACGGATTGCCAGCCGGGCTGGCCCGATCGATGCCCGGGCCCTGGCCGAGCAGCTCTTTCCCGGTACGCTGACTGCGCCCACCCGCCAGGCCCTGGCCGGCGCGGAAAGCCCGGTCCAGGCGCTGGCGCTGCTGCTGGCCTCGCCTGAAATGATGCGGAGGTGACGATTGTCCCCCGTCAGCACCAATGGCACAGATTTGAGGTTGTGATTTAAGGAGTGTTGAGGCTTCGTCGTAGTGACGAAGGAACGAAGATGAAGCCCCAACACTCCTTGAAAAAATCGCCTGCCAAGGCCCCTG
>Ga0315904_10003686_pt1 | contig 22325 bp, 15 predicted proteins | sample LakEriMetagenome_6_FD_203529 | JGI IMG/M metagenome (GOLD analysis project Ga0315904, IMG submission 203529) | Freshwater fungal communities from buoy surface, Lake Erie, Ohio, United States - Buoy 12 MA120 | ecosystem: Environmental > Aquatic > Freshwater > Lake | place: USA: Lake Erie, Ohio... | reverse complement strand
GATTGAAAATCCGCGTGTCGCTGGTTCGATCCCGGCTCGAGCCACCACCTTGGAAACAAGGACTTGGTGGGCTGTGCGAATCTGGCCGCTTTTGAAGCGTGCTGCGGCAAGACTGACATTATCAGCGGGAGGCCTGCTTCGGACCGCAAAACGAAGGGCGATACGCCAGCGTTTGGCGCCCGGAACTGGCACGATTTCCATCAGGCCGCTGGCTGGAATGGCACTCACTCGGCAGGAAAGGGAACTGGCGCTGATTTGTCGTCATGCCTGCCTAACAGAATGCCCAGCTCATGCCATCGACGAGCGGCGGCGGATTGGGACACGTGATTCATGGGAAAAAGACGACGAAAGTCTTTCGCATCGCCAAGGACACCGGGAGCAAGGGCAAGTCATCTGATGCAAGGTAAGTCGAATCGCCGAAAAGGCGGGAAAAGCCTGCAGGCAATGCAGGCCCGGCACTCCGGGCGCCAAAGGTCAATGCCAGACTCTTCGCAGCTGGCTCGGGAGCGGGTGGTGTTCCTCCGGAAGTCGGAAAGTCTTCTGTTAGATTCAGGCGGCTTGGTTGTATTTGATTTTTCGGTGGTCTTGGTTGGTGGGAAGTATCTGAGTGATTGGTGGGGAGTGTGGTGGTTGGAGCGGTGGATCCAGGCACGAACTCGCCGCCGAAACCCATCGAATGGATCAGGTAAGAGGCGCATCGACCGCTGCGGGCAGGTCCCGCAGGCTCGCTTCATCGGGCAAGTCCGCTTCCACAAGATGCAGACGGTTTCATCAATTCCGAAGTTCTCGGCAGGGAAACGCCGGCGGTCGCGCATCACGGCTTTGATTTTATGCCCGGTTTCCAGCAAGGCCTGAATCAAACGAAGGCTGAGGCAGCCGTTGGAGTCCCGGAGAATCTGTTTGACATCGAAGTCCGGAGAGAGAATCCTTTTTCAAGAATCTAAAACCCCATCGGTGTATGAAATTCACCGGAAATGTGTTGAAATCGGTGTTTGTATGCTTGGTCTCCACCGCCAGCGCAGGAACCGTCACCCAGGACTCTGACAGCGGTCCGGGATCATTGCGCTCAATACTCGCCGCCGCCACAGACTCCGAAACGATCAGTTTTGCTCCGTCACTTGACGGCGCGACGATTGCCCTTACCTCGGGAGCACTGACCATCAACGGTATCCGGCTCACCATAGACGCCACCGCCCTTCCCTCCGGAATCACGATCAGTGGCAATGACACGTCCCGGATCCTCACCATCGCTGGAAACTCAATCGTCACACTCAAAGGACTGCATCTGCGGGACGGGAGGGAAATCACCTCTCATGGCGGTGGAATCTACGCGGTTGATAGTCAGTTGAATCTGGAGGCATGCACAATCCGTGGCTGCTACACCACCTACAATGGAGGCGGCATCTATGGTCATGGCCTGACCGGCGCCATCAACCGCTGCCTGATTGCCGGAAATCAATCAATGAGCTTCGGCGGCGGAATCTATCTCATCGATGTGGACACCTTTGACGTCAGGAGTTCACAGATTTCAGGCAACAAATCCCCGGATGGCGGAGGCATTTCCGGCCTGGGTGCACATCCCTCGCTTTCGAACTGCAGCATTCAAGGCAATAGCGGAGGTGGCATCCGGAATGATTTTGACTCAAATCCAATGCTTTCGAACTGCATCGTCTGGGGAAACACCGTTTCCGGTGGCACTGTCGCCTCCAAACAAGTCAGGAGTTCCACCAATTCCCACCCCAACATCACATTCAGCCTGATCGAGGGCGCATCAGGTGCCGCAAGCTTTAACGATGGAGCGCTGGTGGTCTGGGGTGCGGGCAACCTCAACGGCTCCCTCGCATCCAGCGATCCTGATTTTGTCGCGCCCGTCAGCCCCGCCAATGCGCCGAATCCAAATGCGGACCTCCGTGTTTACAACAACTCACCGGTCATTGATGCGGGCGAAAACAGCCCCGCCAGCACGGCTCTGGATCTGGCTGGACATTCCAGAATTCAGGGTGAGATCCCCGATCTCGGAGCCTACGAAGGTGGCTATGTCTCCTTCGCTTATCTCCATCCGACCCTCGATCCCACAGGCGACAACAACGGCAACGGAATGAGCAACGCCTTCGAATACGCGCTCGGCGTCGATCCAGACGCTCCATGGGATCCCGCTGCCCTTCCGTTTGTTTCCAAAGACGCCAACCGGCTGCTGCTGACCTCCACCCAGCGAACCAACGGAATCGACATCACACCGCTGTGGTTGACATCGGCAAGCCTGTCCCCGGCTTCCTGGATTCCGATGATCGAGAATGTCCACTTCGTCCGGGAATCCAACACCACCCTCGCACCTGGCAGGGATAAGGTTGTATTCCTCCTGCCGGAAGCTGAAACTCACCGCTTCTACCGCCAAGGCTTCTCGGTTGGCGATTGATCCCCGATACCAAAAACCAGGCAGGAATTTCTCCCTGCCTGGCTGACGATGCGGTGACCCGTGAGGAACGCATTCGCTGATCTGGTGGTTCAGCTCCTGCCGAGAATGTGGCGGGTGCCATGAATTCCCAGTAGCGAGAGCCCGAACAAAACCAGTGTCATTCCGCCATCCGGAACATGGGTGGTCGATTGGAATGAGAATGCCGGGTGACTGGAGCCCCCAACATCGGTCATGTTGAACGACCACACCCCGTTGGTGCGGTCAAAGCCGTTGCCATAGGCGATGCCCGTGCCCCAAACGTCGAGATGCCAGACTCCGTCCGCGTCCTTTTCCTTTGAAAACATGGAACTGGTGAGGTCAAAACTGAAGCCGTTCACCGTCCAGAAAGGAGACAGGCCGGGTGCATCGGTCTTGAAACTCCATGGCGACACGATGGTCACCAAGTCTCCGACGCCTTGGTTCTCCGCCGCTGTCAAGACATAGGCGTCGAAGTCTCCGGTGGCAGTTGCAACCCTGGGCCAGTGGAAGGAGGCAACCTTTGTCGCAGTTTCAAGCGACACGGTATCCAAGGTCACCGGCCCGGTGAAGTCGATGGTCCCACTGATAAACTCCGCGTGGGCACCAGAGCTCAGCGTGAGGGCCACAAACAGGGCCGCTCCGGCATTCGATAATCTGTTTCGTTTCATGGTTTTATTGGTTTCGGGTTGTCACTGGGTCGTCCCCTTGATGGCGGGTGATCCGCTGCTGTCGGAATGGACGCAACATCCGTGCCACGCTGCTTCGCCTCCATCGCAACCGATTGATTTTCTGATGAATACAAATGCGACAAAAACCGGGCGTTGTCGTCGACTTCCCAACCTGCAAAACAATCCGACACTTGCCGGCGATCCACGTCGCATCCAACTCGCAAGAACCCGGGAACGCGGTCACCAGCGCCGCTGGCATCCACTGTAAAGAATTCCGACACTCAGTCCGATGATGATAAGTATGAAAGCTTTTCTGGCAGCTTTCTTCGGTGATGATATAGTGCGAGGAGTTTCATCCCCCATTCCATGAAACCCCTACCTTGGTTTTGTGCCGCCACGATGGCACTAGTTGCGACGTTGCCATTCACCGCGGGATGCTCGAGGGCATCCAAGATCAGCCGGAAGCTTGAGAGCGCCCGTGATTATCTCGGGCAATCCAACTTTGCTGCAGCTGAAATCGAATACAGGAACCTGCTGGAGCTTGAGCCGAATCACCCGCAGGCATTCAAAGGTCTCGGTTTGATCCGTGTGCAACAGGGCGCCATGCTCGAAGGCGGACGGCTTCTCTCCAGTGCCAAACAGAAACTCCCCGCCGACGACGAGATCGGAGTCAATCTGGCGCTATCAATGGCGGAACTCGGATTCGTCGGTGATAGCCGCAAGGCGCTGCTTGAGGTGCTCGACCGCAACCCCTCCCACGGGGACGCCCTTGTCATGCTCGCAGAGACCGCTTTCACTCCTGAAGCATTGGCCGAGACGGAGGTCCGGATCGCCCTTGCCAAAGACGAATCCAAGGCTCCGGTGCTGCTGGCCTCCGCCATCGTCGAACTCCGACGCGAACATATGGGCCCTGCGGAAGAGATGATCGTGAAGGCTGTAAAGCTCGACCCGGGATCCGCCCGCGCGCTTGCCGTGCATGCCACGGTTCTCAAACTGAAGCGGCAGTCGGACAGCGCCCTCGCCACCATGAGTGAGGCGGCAGCACTCGCGGGACCAAGATCAAGGGAGGCCGACGCCTACGCCAAGTGGCTGATGGAAATAGGTCGCAGGGATGAGGCGCTGGCTTTTCTCGAGAAAGCCATACACGAAGCTCCGGATTCCCTTCCCAAATGGAGAATCCTCGGCCAGATCGAATTCGCCGCGGGCAACGATGCCAAGGCCGCCGAGTGTTTCTCAAAGGTTCTCGCCGGCAGCCCGCTCGACATCGAAACCGGATTGTTCCAGGCGCAGCTTTGGCTCCGCCATGACGAGGCGGAAAAAGCCGCCAACCTGCTCGAACAGATTTCCAAGACCTTTCCCTCCAGACCGATGGTTGAGGTCGCGCTCGCGAGGAGCCGGCTGGCCACCGGAGATTCCCGAAGCGCATCAGAAACCCTCGACCGACTACTCGCCATCGTGCCGGGACTTGCCGAGGCGGTCATCTTGCGGACACGCATCGACCTGAACGAAAAGAGGCCTGAAGAGGCGATCCTTAGAATCGAACCACTCGCAAAGGCCGAACCGCAGAACACGACGGCCCAGGAACTGCTCATCGAAGCCTATCGCACATCCAAACGGACCGACGATGCCATCACGCTCCTTCGCCAACTGGTCGTTCGCAATCCCGGAAATCCGGCCCTTTGTTTCCAACTCGGCGAGTTGCTTCGGCTCCAGGGCAAATCCAGTGAAGGACGGACCGTATTCGAACAAACCTTGAAACTCGATCCCGAACACCTTGGAGCCATATCTCACTTGGCGGCCATGGACATGAACGAGGGCAACGCAGGTAATGCGATGGCTCGTGCTGAACAATACTTGTCGACGCACCCCGATTCGCCCGAGGGGAATCTTCTGAAGGCCGGGCTTTCCTATGCCGCCAAGGATTTCGGAACGGCCGAATCGCTCGTTACCAAGACCCTCCGGCTCCAACCGGATGCGCTTAACGCGCTTGCCTTGCTGGTCCGTATTCAAACTGATGACGGACGCACGGACGAAGCGGCGGAGAATCTCAGGAAGTTCGTGCATGTCCGGCCTGACAATGTTGCCGCACGCATGCATCTGGGGTCACTGCTGCAGCAAGCGGGACGCTCCAGTGAGGCTCATGCGGCTTTCGAGGAAATCATCAGGCTGTCGCCGGAATTCGCGCCCGCATACAACAATCTGGCCGTGATTGAGTCAACCGTTCCCGGTGAACTCGACAATGCGCTGAAGAACGCTCACAAGGCTCGTGAGCTGGCACCCGCGGACCCATCCGTCTGTGACACCCTCGGCTGGGTCGAATGGTTGCGGGGCAACTACCCCGGGGCGCTGGCCCTGCTTCGTGAGGCCGCCGCCGGACTGTCAGAAAATGCGTCTGTCCGGTATCATCTCGCCATGGCCGATTACATGATGGCCCGGATCCCCGATGCCATCGGCGGATTCGAAAAGGCGTTATCGATGCAAGGGGATTTTCCGGAACGAACGGATGCCGAAAACCGGTTGGCGGTGCTCCGTGAGCTTGATCACATGGAGGCTGGCAGTTTGGAGGATCTCCTGAATGCCGATCCAAAAGATGTTGTTCTTCTCCTGGAGCAGGCACGAAGGATCGCCATCACTTCGCGCCGTGACGAGGCCTTTGCTGTGTACGAGGCCGCCCTCACGATCAACCCCCGACTCGAGGCGGCCCATCTCGGAAAGGCGAAACTCTATCTCTCCGCCGAAAACCAAGATCGAAAGGCCTTCGAGTCCGCCACAGCAGCCCGTGAAATCGCGCCACAAAGCCCTCATGCGGCCGCTGTTCTCGGTGCCGTGAACTTCCGCATGGGCAATCACGACCCTGCCTACGGCTTGCTGAAGGAAGCCGCCATCAAACTGCCGGACGACGCACGTGTCACGTATGACTACGCGTGGGCCGCCTACAGCATGGGACAGGTGGAGGAGGCCCGCACCGCCATGGCCAAAGTCGCGGAATCACCAACAGAGCACTCGCAGGAAGCCCGGCAGTTTCTCCAATTGACCGCCCCTGATGCCATCGACTCATCCGAAACCACCGCACTGACGGAGGCGACTCTCGAACGAACCCCCGACTCTGTCCCCGCCTTGATGGCGAGCGCCGCGTTTGAGGCACGCGCGGGTAACCCGCCGGTTGAGATCTATCGCAAGGTGATCGGGCATTACCCGAACTTCGATCCCGCACGCAAGGCTCTTGCCCGTATCTGCCTCGATATCACCGGAAACCTCGATGAAGCCGAGAAACTGGCTGCCGAAGCCCGTGCCCGTCTCAAGGAGGATTCCGAAATCACCAGCATTCTCGGAATCGTGAATCATCGGAAGGGCAAGCACGAATACGCCGCCCAACTGCTCGGCGAACTCGCGTCGAAACGACCGCTTGGTGGCCCGGAATTGCTCGCTCTCGGACTGTCGCAGGCAGCCATCAAGAGGACGGTGGAAGCCCGCAGGAACCTTGAGGAAGCCATCCGCTGCAATCTGTCCGCTGAGGAGGAATCCGCTGCCAGAAGGGCAATCGCCCAACTGGATGCGACCAAGGAATAGGTAAGTGATCCTTTACAGGAAGCCCGCGGCATTCTGTCGGAAATACTTACAATCCAGACCGTGGCATATGATCCGGGAAAAACCGTGATTCATTAACCTATTGAACTTGGGCAACTTAGGTGAACGGAATGATTTCAGGCACGGGTTATGCTATTTGATTCCTGAGAATGAATAGCCCGTGCTCCCGGAGAAGCTGGTGAGACGGAAACAGAACCCCAAACATCCAAAAACCATGAAAACGAAGCTTCAGAGTGTTCTCACGGCTGCCGTTTTCGCTGCGCTAGGCATCGTCAGTGAGGCGATCACCATCACGCCTGCGAGCGGAATCCTGAACACAACCCTCTGGCAGGGAAACGAGCGAGGCCAGTCGAAGATCGATTCCGTGCTGGATCAGATTATTGCCGGAATCTCGTTGCAAACCATCTATCGACAGAACGTCGGTGGAGCGGAGGAAGGGACCCTGTCAGGGAGCTACACCACCGTGTTCAGCGAGACGCCATCCGATCCGAGCGCTGCCGCCATCACCTATGACGGGGGTGATATTGTCGGCCCGAATGCCTATCTTCTCGTCAAGGATGGCAATCAGATACCGGCTTGGTATTTCTATGACCTGACGGCTTTCGGATGGAACGGAACCGAAACGATTTTGCTTTCCGGGTTCTGGCCGAATGCCGGTGCGATTTCACACGTCAGCCTCTATGGCGGCCAAAGCCAGGTGCCTGACGGTGGTTCCACACTCATCCTGCTGGGCAGTGCGTTCCTGGCATCCGCGTCGCTTAAAAGATGGCTCGGACGCAAGGCGTGAGGACCCGCAACCTGATCCGGTTCCATAGCAACAAAGAAACCCCGGCGGGACTCCTGCCGGGGTTTTCGTATCGTTCGGGTTTTCGGTTGTCAGATCCTTGATACCCCAAGCTTTTCCATCAGTTCATAGAGGGTGGGTCGGCTGACACCCAAATCCTTCGCTGCCGCCGAGACATTTCCTTCATGCCGACCCATCGCAGAGACGACCATCTCGCGCTCAAGGTGTTCTCTTGCCTCGCGGAGTCCACAGCAATGATCGGTGCCGGAAGAAGGGTTGGGAGATTCCGGTGCCGGGTCACTTCCAAGTTCCAGATCCGTGTCGGTGATTCGTCGGCTATCCGCCATGATTACCGCCCGTTGAATCCGGTTCTGAAGTTCCCTCACATTCCCTGGCCACGGGTGTTGCAGGATCGCCTGGGTCGCACGGTGATCGAAAGACAGCGTGGGCTTGCGATTCAGCGCGCCGAAACGCCTCAGAAAATCATGGGCCAGATGAATGAGATCATCCCCTCTCTCCCGGAGTGGCGGCAGCTTGCATACGACCACGGCGAGGCGGAAATAGAGATCCTCCCGGAACCTGCCGGCTTCAAGCGCCTTGGACAGATCCACGTGGGTGGCTGCAAGCACTCGGCAATCGACCTCGATCTCCTTTCGTCCGCCCACCCGCTGGATCCGCTTCTCTTGGAGAAACCTCAACAGTTTCACTTGAACGGGAGCGGGCAGGTCGCCGATTTCATCCAGGAACAGGGTTCCTCCTTCCGCCGTCTCGATCAGCCCGGCACGTTGGGTATTGGCTCCGGTGAACGCGCCCTTTTCGTATCCGAACAACTCGCTTTCCAGCAAAGTCTCGGGAATGGCGTTGCAGTTGATTGCAACGAAGGGTTTTGACTTGAAAGAACTTCGGAAGTGGATCGCATGGGCGACCATTTCCTTCCCTGTTCCGCTTTCACCGAGAATCAGAACCGGGACTTTGGTCCGGGCCACCTTTTCCACGGTCCTGAAAACCTCCTGCATGGAATCGCAGCCGCCCAGAATTCCCTCGAACATGTCCGGCCTGGTCTCGTCCTGCATCCGCCGGTAGTCGCGCTCCAGATCGGATCGATAGATGCAGCGTTGCAACAGCAGGCGAAGTTGCGCGAGATCCAGCGGCTTGCACAGGAAATCATTGGCCCCGGCTCCAACCGCCCTCACAGCGTTGTCGCGGTCACTTTGCCCCGATATGATGATGATCATTGCGGCATGATCGAGGGAAAGCATCCCGGCCAGCGCGGACATGCCTTCGCTGGTGTCGAGCGGGCTTGGCGGCAGGCCAAGGTCCAGCAATACGACGTCCGGACGGTGTTTGATAAATGCCTCGATCGCGGTTCTCCGGTCCGACGCCTGGATGATTTCATATTCGGCTCCCAGAGCCCATTTCATCTGGGTGCGGATTTGCCCGTCGTCATCAATGATCAGGATTTTCGGTTTCATGGTGACTCGTTTAAGGACTTTGGATCGGTGCTGACAGGCAACAGAATGGTACAACAGGTGCCGCTTCCCGGCTCGCTTTCAACAAGGATGCTCCCACCGTGCGCTTCGACAATCTTTCGGCACTGGTACATGCCTATCCCCAATCCCTTGCTTTTGGTGCTGTCAAACGGACGAAACAGGCGGGTCCGTATGAAATCCTGACCCATGCCGCAGCCATTGTCAGATACCATCAGCATGACATTATCCCCCTCAGGACGGGTGACTATCTTGACCAGTCCCGTTTCTCCCAACGATTCGCGGGCATTCGCGATCAGATTGGTGACGACACTTCTGATCGCGTCCGGATCGAGGGACTGCGTCGGCACGGGCTGGAGATCACGCTCGATTCGACACCCAGGCAAGCCGTCGGCATCAGCTGCATCAAGCGCCTCGGCGCACAGTCCATCAAGGCGACATGGCTCCGGATGAAATTTGCATTCCCGCCGAAGATCACCCAGCCTGAGAATCAATTGATTGATGCGGTCCACCGTGTGCGCCACGACGCTAATCGCGTCGGCGCGGAAATCCGGATCGTTGAAATGTTCCGGAAGATTCTGCAGCATCAGTCCCAGGCTGTTCGCCGCGTTTTTGAGATCGTGAACGAAGAAGGTCGAAAACGTCTGGAAGGCCTCAAGTTCCCTGGCTTGAAGCACCTCTTCGGTGAGGGCGACATTGAGCAGGCCACCACCCAGTTGGTCGCCAATGCATTTGAGCAGATCCGTTTCCTCGTGACCGTAGGACGCCCCGTTCACCCGGTCCGTGAGCACCATCAGTCCGACCAGACGCTCGGCGGCAACCAGCGGGACAACCATCCGTTCGCCTCCATGATCGAATTGGCTCGGACAAGTGTCTCGCAAGATAGCGGACCACCCTTCCTGATTCCGATCGATGTTGACGGGCTGTCCTCGACTGGCGAGGTTCGCCAATCCTGTGGCATCCATGGTGGACAATGTGTCGACTCGACACTTGCCGGTGGAATGAAGCAACACAAGGCCGCTGCCGTCGGAGATTCTTCGGAATATGCTCACTCCCATCACATGGAAGTATTCCGAAACCACTTCAGCCGCGTTCTTGGCGAGGCTGGCGGCGTCCAGCGCACTCGATGTGCGGCGCGTGAATTCCGTCCAGATCCTCCGGAAATCATACTCGGGTCGGCGGAAGTGCCTGCTGATCAGGCGTTGGAGAGTGGAGCGGAAACGCTCGGAAAGGAACATGACGGTGAGACCGATTGCCCCGATCAGCAGAATAAGAGACTGCAAGGGTAGCCCCGGAAGTCCCCCGAATCGGTCGGCAAGCTGGGCGATCAGGCCAATGACGATGAAGTATCCCCCGGCAAGAAACAACGTCACCGAGCCCTGCAGCAAGGCCCGCGAGGGGTAAATCTCGAACCTCCCGAAGCAACCGCGCGAGAGTCCTAGTCCGATTACCAGGCATCCGAGCACGAGGGACACCCGTCCCAGTTCTGAATTCTCCGGCTCATAGCTCGAAAACAAGAGGATCTGGCTCGAAGCGTAGAGCCTGACCCCCATGATCAGTGCAATTCCGAGAACCAGGTATTTGATCCGCCACCGGACCAAACCTACTGAGCTTCTGAAGGTTTTTTCCAAATTGATCAGGATCACCACTGTGATCAGCAGGGCTGTGGTCGCCCATGCCTTTCCTGCGGGTTTCAAGCGCACCAGTGCCTGCCCATCGTGCCAGCCGACTTCCTGGAATTTCTCCGGAAATCCGATCAGCAACGCCATCGGAACCAGGATGGCGGCTGAAACGACCCATTTCCAGCGACTCAGGAAACCTGCCGGATCTCCCCGGCCATAAACCAGGCTGAAGGCCATCCAGACACCCGGGATACAGGATTTCAGCAGGGTTGCCGCCCGAACCAGGTTGCTGAACTCGGGGGTTCCCAAAGCGATTTCCGCCCGACTTTCGATCCAGCATTCCCCCGCAAGCAGGGCCATTCCTGAAAAAAACAGCGGCCCGGTCAAATGCCCCGGTCGCAGCACAAGCGCTGCCACTCCGCACAGCAGGCACAGCCCGGCAGCAAGCCATGAAACAAGAAGCTGCGTTTCCGGTGTCATCCAACCTTGCCGGGAACCCCTGCATTTTCAGTGGATTCCCACCTAGCAGTTATCTATCACTAACAGCTAACAGCTAACAATCCGTAAATCGGCTTGGGTGGCCATGCGCGGATCCGGAAGATCGCTATTGCGGAAATCCGCAATGCGCCATCCGCGGATTGCGCAATTTTTGATTGCAGCACCCATCTGGGAGTGCATTAGTCCCACCGTTTCAAATGAAAATACCCGCAACTCCGCAAAGTCAGGAAGGGCTTGCCTCAAGGCTTTCTTAACCTTGTAGAGGCTCCCGATTCATGCTGAAAAACGACCCCATTTCACCTCGAACGCCAAACCCTCGTCCTGTGAAACACGCCATCCGAACCTTAGTGCTTGCCGTGGCACTCGCCGCCGGCCTCACATCTTCCCACGCAGCCACCCTGGGCAAAAGCCGGTTTCGCTGGGCCGCCGTCGACCATCCATCCGTGACCGGATACAAGGTCCATTGGGGCACCCAAAGCGGAGTTTACAGCCGCAGTGTTGATGCGGGAAACACCACCGAAATCATTATTCAAGAGTTCTCAGAGGGTGTCGAATACTTCTCCGCCGTTACCGCCTACAGCGCCACCGGCGAGGAAAGCGACTTCTCACCCGAAACCACCTTCACCTACGATTCCGTGGACCGGATCATCCTCCTCGAAGCGGAGAATGGCGCGATCAACGGGTCGATGCAGGTATCCGGTGATGGCGCGACCTCCTGGGTGTCAGCAACCATGCCGGATAGCGCCTCCACCGCGACTCTCGAATTCTCGGTCCCGTACCAGGCGGCGTTTTATGTCTGGTGCCGTGTCCTCGCGCCGACGGACTCCCAGGATTCGATCTTCGTGGCAGTCGATCAACAACCGGAGCACGTCTACCATATCTACGGTCAGGATTCCCCTCCCATGGAGGCATTCAAAACGGATTGGGTTTGGAGCAGGATCGAACTTTCGCCCGGAGTGCCTCTGGCCTACTCATTGGACTCAGGAAGCCACACGATCCGATTCCGCTACCTCGAAGACGTGAAAATCGACCGCGTCGTGGTCGTGAGCAATCCCGACTTTGTGCCTACCGATTCGCTTCCACGGACAGGCGATTTTGTCGAAGTGCTGGCCCACCCCCAGAACACCACATTAGCCGCAGGAGATTCGACGGCCCTCTCGGCTGCGTTTGTCTCAACCGGACCAGTGAGCCTTCAGTGGTATCATGACGGTGAAGCCATCCCGAACGCCTCCAACTCCGTTCTTGATCTCAATGAAGTCAAGCCAGCCGATGCCGGCGAGTATCGCGTCGCCGCATCACAACGATCTGTGTCCGCCATGACAAACCCGGCCACCCTGAACGTCCTGCCGGCGACAAGCAACGAGGTCTTCCGTGTCCGTAAGCTGAGTATTACCGGGGGGGGGCAGGTGACTTTTGAGATCGTCGGAGCAGTCGGTTCGGAGATCGGCGTTTTCGCATCCTCCGACTTGGTGAACTGGTCGTTGCTTTCCACCCATCCCAACACAGGGGGAACGCTCACCATCAACGACCCGGCTTCTTTTGGCGCTGCCAGGCGATTCTACCGGCTTTCCGATACCGTGGCAAAATGACTCGCCGGATACGTGAGTTCCTTGTTCGAAGCTTAGCCGACGGTTTCCTGGAGCCGTAAATTGGTCGATTTCCGACCTCTCGTGCAGCGTGTTTTGTGCAGTAACAAGGCGATTCCCGGGGGACATCCGGCAGCCCCGAGCTTGAATCGTTGTGGGTGCTTCCGGCGATGGGAAGCTCCGTCCTGAGAGGATCCCGACTACTGACCGAAAACGGAACGTGCCGGCTCGGCACCCGCCATCGCTTCCAAAAAGCGACGGAAAACACCCAAAGACACGCACCATTGGTTTTCACGTACCGCCAGAACATTCTCCGGGGTTCCTGAATGATCCGGTAGAGCCACTCCATACCGCAGCGCTGCATCCACATGGGCGCGCGCTTCACCATCCCGGCGATGACATCAAAGCTACCTCCGACACCTTGGATCACACGGGCACCGAGCTGTTCCCTCCATTCGTCCGCTAGTCGTTCCTTCATCGGCGAACCCAGACCCAGAAACAGGAAATCCGGTGCCTTGGCCCGAATCTCCGCCGCAATCGCCGGAATCTCGGCCTCGCTGAAATATCCATGGTGCCAGCCAGCAAGGTCCAGCCCCGGAAAGTCCTCGCGAATCCGGCGGACACATTCATCCAGCACATCCTGCCTGGCACCGAGCAGATAAACCGAGAAATGCCTGCGTTGAGCCAGACCCAGCAACTTTTGCATCAACCCGATCCCGTCGATTCTTTCCGGAACCCGCCATCCCAGCAACGCAGCCATTGGCAGCATCGGCTGGCCGTCAGCCAGCACGTAATCCGCCCTGCGCAGGATCGCGCCGATCGTGGAATCATGGCGCACCATCGCCACCTTGTTGGCGTTGACAAACTGAATGACCCTCGGCGGCTGTTTCTGAACGATGCCAACTGCCAGCTCCTCTAGCAGTTCAGTGCTTGTCATGCAATCCAACGGACACCCTAGGAACTCGATTCTTTTCTCGGATCTGCTTTTCATCACGATATCCCCCAATCCAACGTTTGAATCCAGCATCGGAAGACGTTTCGACCCTCCCTCTGAAGTGAAAATCCGACTCAACCGACCGGATTCTCCCTCTCGCGGTGGCGCATCCATGCGGCCAAAATCAGAAGCGGCGCGAGCGTTACCGCGAAAAAGACCGGGCCGCCATGATGGTGAATCCAGCTGTCGATCATCTGCGGGCCAACATGCACACAAAGGGATCCGATGACGAAAACCCTGAACGCATTCCGCAGAATGCCGATGGGAATCACCAACGCCACCAGCAGCGCACGGTGCCACGGACGGCGGAGAATCAATTGGGCCAACATCAGGCTTGTAATGAACAAAACCAGCGTCGAACGGATTCCACTGCACTCCCGCGCCACCTCAAGGGTCGTCCCCGGTAGCTGAATCACCTGCCCGGTCCGGTAAACCGGAGTGCCCGCCAAGCTGAAGCTCCATTCGGCAAGGACTGCGGACCCGCGCATCAGGAAATCCTCCAACCAGGCAGCGGCCAAATCCGGCAAAGGCACAAGCAGCAACAAGATGCAGAACGGAAATGCCAGCACCCGCATCCAAGGTGTGCCGAGAAACAGAAAACCGCCGGCGACAAGCAGGAGCACATAGCAAGCGACCGATCGTGCCAACTGGTCATTGATACTCCAGTCCGAAATGCCAACATTGATCGGGTAAAGATACAAAATTCCCGCGGCAAGCGTCAATACGAACGCGCCTACCCTCGACCCCCGATGAAACACTGGCAGCTCGTCCCGATGCAACGAGGCCAGATAGCCAACCACGAAAGGTATCAGCAGAATGTGCGAGTGCAGCTCCTTCGCCGCAGCGTGCCTGATCAATGACCCGATAGCCTCCCGGGACAATATCGACAAAAGGACCACATACGAAACAAACCTGATGAAGCCCCGGTCTTGCCACCACCGGTGACTCCGGATGTTCCCGGCCATGACGTCGGCCGCCAATGATTTGCCCGCCTTTTCCATCCCAGGAAGTGAGTGGTGCCCCTTCACAGTGCACACGCCGAAACCGGATCTCTATGCCTTCCACACCTTGCCGGCCTTCGTGGGTATCCCCTTCATCGCATTGCGGGTGTCAACAATGCAGTTCGCCCATCTGCCGAGTTCCACATAGTCCACGCAGGCGTGGGCGGTGCTGATCAGGACCGCATCAAAGGAACTGATCGTCGGCCTGTCCCAGCTCACCGACCTGGTTCCCGCCCAGTGCCCGTGCTCACGCGTCGGCCGGATTACCGGTATGTAGGGATCATGATATCCCACCACAGCACCCCATTCCGCCAAATGCTCGAGCAATTTGTAGCTCGGCGACTCGCGGTCGTCGTCGACATCAGGCTTGTATGCCATCCCGATCACCAGGACCCTCGAACCATTCATTGCCTTGCCGGACGCATTCAGTGCTTCCACGACACGCTCAACCACATGCATCGGCATGGCCGTATTGATCTCACCGGCAAGCTCGATGAATCGTGTTGGTTGTTCGTATTCACGGGCCTTCCACGTCAGGTAAAAGGGATCAATCGGAATACAGTGCCCGCCCAGGCCGGGACCGGGATAGAACGCCATGTAGCCGAAAGGCTTTGTCCGTGCGGCATCGATAACCTCCCATATGTCGATGTTCATAGCGGCATAGATCTGCTTCAGTTCGTTCACGAGGGCGATGTTCACGCTGCGGAAGATGTTCTCAAGCAGCTTCGTCGCCTCCGCCGCACGGCATGATGAGACCGGTACCAGATGGTCAATCGCCTTGCCATACAGTGCCATCGCCGTCTCAAGACATGCCTGACTGTATCCACCAATCACCTTGGGAATGTGGGCAACTACACTCTGAGGATTCCCCGGATCCTCGCGCTCCGGCGAAAACGCCAGGTGAAAACCCTCGCCCGCCACCATTCCGGAACCTGATTCCAGCACCGCACGGAGTTCCCGATCCGTGGTTCCCGGATAAGTCGTGGACTCAAGAACCACCAACGAGCCCCGGACCAGATGGGGGGCGATTGCCTCGCCCGATTTCAACACAAACGAAATGTCTGGCTCGCGGTTCGGACTCAGCGGGGTGGGCACGCAAATGATCACCGCACCCACTTCGCTGACCCTGCTGAAATCAGTCGAACCGGAAAGACGTCCCGCCGAAACCAGTTCGGCGATGTCCTCGTCCCGGATGTGATGAATGTAGCTCCTCCCATTCTGAATAGCCTCGATTTTTTCGGGATCCACATCGAGCCCGATGACCTCGACTCCTGAGCGGGCGAATTGAATCGAGAGGGGAAGTCCCACATAACCCATGCCAACGATTGCGGTTTTCATATTATATTGTTCCATTGTTTATGAGTTCGTGAACGATGTATGGATCGGTCCCTTGCCCACATGATTCTCCGGAGCGGCACCGGTTGAAGATGATCAGGTTCGTCAGGGCGAGAAAGCACTGCGCCTGGGGCCATCGAATGAATGGATAGCGATGGCGTATCCCGCCCCGATACACGCGAGTGACAAAGTATCCCGGCGGGGTCTGATATTCACTTATCAGACTTTTGGCCAAGCGGATCGCAAGTTCCGCTGCATCGGGATGATCCGTCCCGAGCAAGGATCCCAGGGTGATTGCCTCGGCAAAATCATAAATCTCAAAAACGGCCAACTGGAACCTCGGCCTGACGGCGAACGGCCTTGGATAGCCATCGGTGCCAACCAAATGCTGCTGGTAATACCCGAATCCCCTCTGGATTGCGTGTTCGACCCGGTCCTCGTGGATAAGCCGGTTCGTCTTGAAGAGATTCTTGAGATTGAAACAGGTGTGAAAATTGTCGATGAAGCTTTTCTGGCCCTCCATCGCATAGTGCCAGGATCCATCGTTTTGCTGCGAATCCAGGACGAAGTTCAGATTCCGTCTGGCGGTTTCAAGGAAATCCTGCCGGGCAAAGCGCATGCCCGCCTCATAAAGTACGAAAGCGCGGTAGGCGCTCGCATTGACAACCCGGCGCCGGTCGGATGGGGAATAGCTACCGGCCGCCGAGTCCGGTCCGGTTTCGCTGTCTCTCAGGTCGCCGTGCACAAACTCGGCGATACGGGCTGCGATTTCGAGATGCTTTCGATCCTTTGTCGCCTCGAACAGTCCGACATAGGCCTCGTAGCAGTATGGCGTGCACGTGATGAACGGAGTATCCCTGTGCCAAACCTCGTCCTTGTTGATTCGCCAGTCGAACGGATAGCCCCAGCAGGGACCTCGGTATCCGGGAATGGATTCGGCTAGAAGTTCCTCCCCCAGCGACACCGACCGTTGCAAATACCGGTCATCGCCAGTGATCGCATACAGGTTCAGAAACCCAAGCAGGAGTTGGGCATCGGCTGTCGCAAAGCGTTCTTTCGCCACAAACCAACGGCGGAGTTCGGGGCAGAGCACCTCCATCGCAATCAATGGCGCGACCAATGCCGTGCCGAGGGCTGCGTGCGCGTAATAATGCTTCCGCGCCCACAAGCCATAACGACTCCCCCAGATATCGTAAGGGTCGTGGCTCGTGTTGCCATTCCTGTCGAGCCATCCAAGAAAACGGCTACAGGAATCAGACAACCATGCGTTGGAAATCATACACTGAAATACCTTGTGTTCGCGGCCCGTCGGGAAGGCTGATTCTAGGGAGGAAGCTCACACGAAGGATGTCCCTCATCAGCCTGCAACGGGATCCGAAACGAAGTGGGTGAAACCATTCGCATCTCGGCGTCCGGCAGCACTGATGCCGCTGATTGTGCTTCCAGTTGAGCCGCAATCCCGCTCATCGTAACGACCTCGAGACTAGAATCGACCGCTACTTTGGAAAGAAACCGTTCAAACTCCCTATCGTTTCTGTGTTCCTTGCTATGGCCGATGAGGACCAGCACATCAAGATCTCCCTCCGGAGCTGGCGGAGCGGTCCGGATCCATCGTAACATTTGGGTTGCGGACATATTGTGGAAGTCCAGCTTGATCGGGAACCGCTGACCGAGAAACCGGAGAATGCTCGCGGGTGTTCGGCCAAGGCCGAGCTGCCCCAGCATTTGCCGCTGCCTTTCCTTCGGCACCTGTCGTGAGAACTTGGCCAACAAGCGACGCGGCGTCAGCTGCTGGAAACGCCTGCCCATCCGGGAGTAGATCGGGATCTCGCTCACAGCTCCGCCACCGTCCTCAACCGCCACATCCCCTGCCACGCGCCAGTGGCAGCGCGATTCCGGAGCCTTGCTGAAGTCAAGGCAGACCCTATCGTTCCTGCGTATCATTCCTTTAACCACTGAACTGTCGATCAGGATTCCGTTCTTCGCGAGAGCGGTCAGGAGTTTGCGGCCGGGTTGGGCGCAAAAAGAACCGCAGCGATAGGCTACTACCCTTCGCTCGCAGCCCGCGGCCTCATAGAAGCCGTCAATCACGGCCTTTCTGCGCGCAATGTAATCGTTTGCCTCGACTTGGGTGTCGAACAGGCAATCGACCGTCGGTCGATCCGGGCGAAGGATCCAGCTCTCGTCCTCAAATCGAGCACCAACCCACTCCGGATGCAGGTGGAGTTGTAGGTCGTGCCCGCGCCGCGCCAGATCGATCGCCTGAATGGCCAGCTCGGACGCGGGGAAATAGCCCCAAGCCTTCCTGACCGAATCACGCTCGCGCTCGAACGCCAGATACTCTTCCACTTCAAAGAAGACCGTCAGCGAGATGCCGAATCCCTCGCAGATCCGTGCCATCCGCTCCGTTGGCTCCAACATGTGGCGACGTGCGTCACCGGTGCCGTTGCCGAAGATCTCGTGGTCGACCGTCAAGACCAGCTGGCGTCTGCGTTTCATGAGTCTACGATGTGGGGCCGGGCGGGGATTCGTCCCAGACGAGCGAGCGAGCGCCGATACACGGAGAACCCGAGGTTTCGATCTCGCTCCCTGTTGGGAGATTGAAGCGGAGGTTGGACTTTGGAGGGAACACAAGGGTCTCATTCCTCTATGGTGGCAACGCACCATCCGGCTTGATCGGAGTTACTTTCAATGAGCCAGGTGGAGCGATTACCGGGGCGCCAGGATACTCGTAGGCCCCAAGGTCCCAGGCTGTACCCCTAGGGCGTGTGACTGCAAGGGCATCCATGCGCAAATCGATGCCGAACCGATTGCGGAAGTCATCGAGGAAGGATGATGTCTCGGTCGTCGGCCCGGCATTCACAGGCGGACTGTCTTGACGAAGGGAATAGTTCCGATTGTCCGCGTCCACGAAGCGTATGTCCGCGACCTCGATTCCATGGGTTTCCTTCCCCGTCGACGTGAGCATCGCGGCCGGGTCCATGAAATCCCTTCCGGCATGATTGACGGCCATGTTGGTATAGCAATTGTAGTCGATGGCGGTAATGGCGGCGACGCTGGTGACAGGAACCAGAATGTCGTCTCCCCCCTTTGGCACGCGATTTGCGAAAATGTTCCCTTTTACCAGATAGCCGGCAGCTCCTGTGGGAAGCTGCAATCCGACATCATAGTCGTGGAGGGTGTTGTAGGCACAGCCACCGTTCGACGACCTCATGTGCATCGCCGCGCCACTGGAATAGGCGGAGTTCGGATCCCACGACTCGGCCGGATTGTGGTGAATGTCGTAGATGACGTTTCCGATGAACCAAGTGCTTCTGCTGCCTGTGGTTTGGATTCCGACTCCCGCTGCATGGACACGGTTGTATAGACACCAGACGCCGGATGGGTCATTATGGATTACGATGGCAACTCCGCCAAGGGTGTCGGCAGGGAGGAAGCCGTAGCAATGATTGCCGGAGATAACGATGTCATTTGCCTCCTTGATATCGATTGCATTCTCCAAATTGTCATGGAAAACGTTTCCACCCGCAAAGATTCGTGTCACGCGGGCGGAATCGACAATTGAAGCGGTGCCGATCTGTATGGAATCGCCACCCATGTGGTGGACTGTGTTCTCCAATACCCATACGTTATCGGTTTCCTGCGAGCACAGAATGCCATGGTAATCGTTCTCGACGGAAGCATCATCGTCGCCGAAATCCCGAATGGTATTGCGGGCTATCACGATATTGTGGAACCGGTTTCCGGCTGTTCCGTAAATCGCAACACAAGCGGCGAATCCGTCATTTATCCCGGAGCCCTCGAATACGCAGTTTCGAACCACCGCATGGTGCAGGTTGCTGCTGCTGTGGGGTCGCATCTGAATGTTCCTGCGCGACACGTTGAACCGGAAGCCGTCAAACAGCACATAAGCCCCCTTCAGAATCGTTTCGCGCTGGATGATGGGATGATTCACGCCAAAGAACCAGCAGGGCGCAATCTCAGTGCCTGCGAAGGTCATGATCAGCTGGGATCCGGTATACGGGCCGCCATGCACCTCGATTCTGGCACCGGATGCATAGGTCGCCGGTATGGTGGCCCGGGGTTTGGCGGGAAATCCATATGGGTTGTTCGTGTCGGTCGCCAGAACATGGGTGTTGTCGATGTAGTAGCAATTCGTCGTTGGTTGGCCCGGCCAGGAGGACGGCTCCGGTGGTGGTTGTGCATCGATCGGGTGCAGCGTTCCCCATTGGGGATTCGGAATTCCGATCGGTGGAGTGTAGGCAACTGCCGGTAAGCAAGCTGCCACCGAGAGAAGAATGAGAATCTTGGTTTTCATTGGATTGTTGGGTTGGTGGGAGTTGGAGATTTGGAACCCGCTATGTTGGGCGTCGCTGATTGTGCGAGGATTGTCGTGTAGGCATTGTCAAGGGAGGAGAAGATCATGTCGCGTTGCAGATGTTTCTGGAAAACCGTTCTCGCCGCCTGTCCGAGCTTGTGTGTCTCCGCCGGGTGAAGTAGGAGGTGTTCCAGTGCCGCTGCCAGGGCTGCGGCATCTTTGACTGGTACGAACACAGCGGATGCGTCCTGTTTGAAGAACTCTGGGATCGCCCCCACGGGTGTGGTGACAATTGCCAGTCCCGCGGCGGCGGACTCAAGGACGACCAAGGGAAAGTTCTCGTAGTAGCTGGGCAGAACGAAGATCGAGCTGTCCCTGAAGAGAGACGTCTTATCTGCGCCAAAGATCGCGCCCCTCAGTGAGACCACGCCGGAACATGATTCATCGGCAATTCTCCGTTCAACCTCGGCTTTGATACCGGGTTCCCGTTCCGGGCCGACTAGCATGAGATGGAAGTGGCGCCCCATACGGTGGAGAATTCCGCAAGCTTCGACCAACTCGAACACACCTTTGTCCCGGCCCAGCGTCCCCAATGAGAGGATAGTGGTTTTCTCCCGTTCGATGGGAAAGGATAGGGCTTGTTTCTCAAATGCCGGTTCGATCGGGTTGTTGACTACCCACAGGTTTTCCTTCGGGATCCCGACGTTATTCGCCATTTGTCCGCGCCACCACCCGCTTAAGACGATGAAGCCATCGAGTTTGAGCATTTGTCGCTGCGCAAGGGCGCGCCTCCACCCCGGAAGATGTTGCCAGTGATGAACAAAGCCGCCGCTATGCAGGTGGCCTATGGCCTTCGCCCCGGACCATCGTGCAAGCATGAGCAGCAAGAGGCTCTTCTCCATGGCCCATCCCGAACTCACGGCATAGTGTGCGATGTGCGGTCGACGGTGCAGCAGATTCCAAAGCCAGTGGGTGGCCTCGAGGAACGCGTAGAAGCAGTTCCAGCATGTGATCATGGCCTGACGGGTGCCTCCATGCGTCCGATTTATCCTGGAGAAGATGAACTCGTAGCGTTGGCTGAGACCGGCCACGATGATACGGTTCACCGACGACACGGATTCGGCCGGATCGGTGAACATCGGGCCCAGAAGAACCCTTGGCTTGGAGATACTCATGAGCTTTGACGGGGAGCGCGGGTTTGGGAACGTTCCGCTATCGACCATCCCTGGCAGCGCGGTATACCCTCATGGTCCTTTCGCTCACTCGGGAAGGATGAAACCGATCATGCGCGAAGGCGCGGGCATTCGCGCCAAACGCATGCCTTAGGCTGTTGTCTGCAAGGACATCGCCGATCCGATCGCGAATCTGTTCCGTGTTTTGGGGATCCACAAGGAATCCGCTTTCGCCGTCCCGCACCATGTAGGGCATTCCACAGCGGTTGGATGTCACGATGGGTACTCCGGCCGCCATCGCTTCGGCAATTCCCATCGGCGCCCCTTCCTCAAACGAACAAAGGGCAAACACGGTCGCCATTGAGAGTTCATTCCTGATTTCATGCGCGGACAAGCGACCGAGCAATCCGATCCTTTCGCTGATCCTATGATCCTTAATGGAAGCCTTGAGCCTCGCTCCATACTCGGTGTCGGTGACAGGGCCTGCGATGCGGAGGCTTGCAGAGGAGCTTGGTCCTAGCATCGCCACAGCATCAACCAAGGCTTGCTGATTCTTGCGGTGGCAGATCACGGCGGCGGACAGTATCCTCCCCGCCTCCGCGCGTCGCGGAACATCGAAACAGGCAGGATCGACTGGATTCTCAATGTCGTGGATTACCCCGCTGGCGATGCCTCGGAGGCGTTCCCTGACGTAGGGGGAGATGGAGATAATGTGCGGTTGTTCGGACCAAGTGGCAAGTTCTTCACGCTTCCAGAGAGCAGCGCGCACCCGGTTCTGCCAACCGTTCTTGAGCCGGGTATCCTCGTGGATGAATCCATGGATTGTAAAGACGCGTGG
>Ga0315904_10003683_pt1 | contig 22348 bp, 19 predicted proteins | sample LakEriMetagenome_6_FD_203529 | JGI IMG/M metagenome (GOLD analysis project Ga0315904, IMG submission 203529) | Freshwater fungal communities from buoy surface, Lake Erie, Ohio, United States - Buoy 12 MA120 | ecosystem: Environmental > Aquatic > Freshwater > Lake | place: USA: Lake Erie, Ohio... | reverse complement strand
TTCCGGCGCCATTGCCGTACCAGCCGACGTCCGGGTTGACGAAGGAGATGTCGTCCTGCTTTCCGGGATAGGCCTCTGTGGGCAGCAGGCGCCAAGTGGCCGGGGCCTTTGGCGCGGCAGGGGCGGCAGCAGGAGCGGAGGCGCACGCCGTCAGGCCCAACGCGGCCGCGGAGAGTACGAACTGGCGGCGATTTAGGATCATCTCGGGTCTCCGGGCTTGGGGCAGCATCGACAGCGAATCAGCTAGCCGATGTAGTCAGTTTGAAAAGGCCCCGGGTTTTGACTTTCGCCAGTAGCATCGTTTTTTCGTTGTCCGGACGGTTTCCGGCGGACGCGCAGCGCGTTAAGAGAGGTCATGAGACAGACATTCGACATCAAGGGTGGGCCGCAGGACGGCCGGGCCCATCTTCCGCTCCTCCGGCGTGAACTCGCCGCGCAAGGCCTTGATGGCCTCTACGTGCCGCATGACGACGAGTACCAGAACGAATACCTGCCGGACGCCAACGAGCGACTCGCCTGGGCGACCGGGTTTACCGGTTCGTTCGGTGCAGCCTTCGTGTTCACCGACAAGGCGGTACTGTTTGCCGACGGGCGCTACACGCTGCAGGCGTCGGACCAGACGGATCCAGCACTGGTCAACGTCGAAGGGATTCCGGATCCCGGCGCGTTCGGCTGGCTTGCGAAGCAAAGCCTGGCGGGTAAGCGCGTGGGCTATGATCCGCGCCTGATGAGCCCGAACGATGTGGCGGCACTGGGCGTGGCGGCGGCGAAGGCTGGCTGCGTGCTGGTCGCGGTCACCGAGAACCCGATCGACAAGGCCTGGAAAGGCCGCCCGCCACAGCCGATGGAAAAGGTCGTGCCGCACGCGGTCAAGCATGCGGGCGCGGCGCATACCGACAAGCTGAGTGCTGTGGGCGTGCAGCTGGCAAAGGACGGGGCGGACGCCGCGGTGCTGACTTCGCCGGCCTCACTCGCCTGGGCATTCAACATCCGGGGCGGAGACGTAAGCTGCACCCCGCTGCCGCTGGGCCGCGCCATACTGTATGCGGACGGTTCGGCAGAACTGTTCATCGACGAACCGAAGACAGACGGCGCGCTGCGCCGGCATCTCGGCAATAAGGTCACCCTGCGGCCCCTGTTGCAGCTGGAAGACGGGCTCGCCTCTCTGTCGGGCAAGACCGTGAGCCTGGACCCCGACATAGCGTCGGCCTGGTTCTTTGACCGGCTCTCGGCCTCTGGCGCGAAAATCCTGCGCCAGCGCGATCCCGTGTCGCTGCCGCGTGCGTGCAAGAACGCGGCTGAGATCAAGGGCACGACGGCGGCGCATGCCCGCGACGGCGTGGCGCTGACGCGCTTCCTGCACTGGCTGGATACCGAGGCGCAGTCGGGCGAGGTCACCGAGATTGATACGGTGATGAAGCTCGAAGCCTTCCGTGAGGATCTTGGCAGCCTGAACGACCTGTCCTTCCCGTCGATCTCCGGGGCAGGGCCGAACGGGGCGCTGCCGCACTACCGCGTCTCGACGGCATCCAACCGGAAGCTGGCGCGCGGCTCGCTGTTTCTGATCGATAGCGGCGGTCAGTACCTCGATGGCACGACGGACGTGACGCGCACTGTGCCGATCGGTCAGCCCTCGGACGGCATGGTCCGGCACTATACGCTGGTGCTGAAGGGGCATATCGCGCTGGCGGCGGTCCGCTTCCCGGCGGGCACGACCGGCACGCATCTCGATATCCTGGCCCGCCACGCGCTGTATCAGGCGGGACTCGATTACCAACACGGCACAGGGCATGGAGTCGGGGTGTATCTCGGCGTGCACGAAGGCCCGCACAGAATCGCGAAGGTATGGAACGCCGTGCCGCTGATGCCGGGCATGATCGTCTCGAACGAGCCGGGCTTCTACAAGGCGGGCGAATACGGCATCCGCATCGAGAACCTGCAATACGTGACACCCCCGGCCGCCATTCCCGGCGGCGAGATCCCGATGCTGGGCTTCGAATGCCTCACGTTCGCGCCGCTGGCGCGGCGGCTGATCGACGTGAAGCTGCTCACGAAAGAGGAGCGGGCCTATGTCAACGACTACCACAAGCGCGTCTGGAAACTCCTGAACCGGAAGCTCGAAGGCGAGGTCAAGGACTGGCTCAAGGCGGCATGTGCCCGAATTTGAGGCAGTGGCTGATTTCCCCAAGGCAGATGCGCGCGGCAGCCTAGGTCGCCGGGCGCGAGTCTCCTAAGCAAGGACAGCTTTAGGGAGGCTGTCTTGGAACTTGAAACGATGCTTGGCCGTGCACTGGATCTTTTTCCGGCGGAATGGAGCGATGGCGCGAAGCTGGCGGTGCTGGCCGGCGTGATCGTGGTATGTTTCGTCGTGCCGGTGGTGATGATGCTGGCCGCGTTCGGCAAGAAGCGGGCACCGGAGAAGGCGAGGTCCAAACCGGTTGCGGGCCAGCCGGCAGCAAGCAAGCCTCGAGCGAAAGTGGCGGCAGGTGCGCCGCTGGATCTTGATCCGGAAGAATGGGTCTCCGGTAACGTGATCCACTATGACCGCCAGCGCGACTTCGGCTACATCCGCTGCGACCGGGTGAAAGGGCATGTCCGCTTTCAGGCGGCCGACTTCAAGCGCGCCCCGCGCGTCGGCGAGACGGTGCGCTTCAAGGGCCAGCACGGTGCGCGCCGAAAGCCGGTGGCGGTTGTGGTTGAGCGGATTCCGGAGACGAAACGGGCAGGCTAGGGCGCGAGGCCGAGTGCTTTGAGGGCATCGGTCACGCCGTCCATACGCGGGCGCATGTCGTCTGCGATGTGGGCATGGGTGGGAATATAGAAGAGGCCGAGGTCCATGCCCTTCAGGGCGATCTCGGCGCAGCGCTCCGGCAGGATGATGTGCATCTCGGGAGGAAGGTCCTTCGGGTCCGGGATGTGCTTTGCGATCAGCGGCGTGTAGACGCCGCCGGGCAGGAGAATGTGGACGTCCATCGTCTCGCCGCGCAACTCCTCATGCAGCCACTCGACCATTATCAGCACGCCGTGCTTGGTGGCGCCGTAGGCGGCCAGGCCGTTGCGCCGTACGGCGCCGGGCAGGCTGAGAGAGTTTTCCGAACCCGTGATCATCAGCCGGCCCCGCTGGCCAGCGGCGGTGAGGGCGGCGGCATAAGCCTGCGCAAGACGGAACGGCGCAAAGAGATTCAACGCGAACATGTTCATCGCCGAGTCGTCGAAGGGGTCCTTGATGATCCGCTTGTTGCGGCCATAACCCGCATTGGCGCAGACAAGATCGAGCTGGCCCCGCCACTCAAAAGCGCGTTCAAGGAGCGCTGCCGGAGCGGCCGGATCCGACAGGTCGCAGGCAATGGCGAGACCGCCGAGGCTGGCAGCAACGGATTCGGCGGCGACCGCCTGCCGGTCGGCGATGATGACCGCGGCGCCGCGCGCCACAAAGGCTTCGGCGAGTGCCTTGCCGATGCCGGAGGCGCCGCCGGTGATGAGGACAGTCTGGTCGGCATAGTCGATCATGGGGTTTCTTTCAGTTGCCGGTGTCTTTCCGGACGTTATGCCTTCCGCGCTTGCCGCAGCCCGGTCATCGGCCCAGATACTTGCCGAGCGCCCGTAGCGGCGCGGACTGAAGTTCGGGGACCGAGCCATCGGCACGGGGCCCGATATTGATCAGCAGGTTGCCGCGCTTGGTGGTGACGTCCGTATAGAGATCAATCAGGCCCTGGGCATCCAGAAAGTCTTCCGGCAGCTCGTCCGTGTTGTAACCGAAGCCGAGGCCGAGGCCGCGGCAGGACTCCCACTTCTGTGTTTTCGGAATCGCGCCGAGACCGAACTCGACACATCGGAAATCGCCGAACGGGGCGGGGGTCTCTTCCTGCTGGCCGCCGGCGGTTCGGGCTTTCAGCATGGCATTGAAGCTGGCGCGGGATGCGGGGTCGCGCAGAGAGTTGAAGAATTCGGTCGCGGCGAGCCAGCGGTCGTTGGTCACGCCGTCCGGCACCGCGGCATAGTAATAATCGTGAAGCGTACTGACGCCTTCGACATCCGGCCAACAGATATCGTTCCAGAAGACGGACGGCTTGTACCGGTCAATCAGCTCCTTCGCCTGCGCTAGCGCGTAGGCGCGGTAGTCTTGCTCCGTCGGTACGCAGGCGAACATGTCGCCGATATTCGCGATCGGCGTGTTGCGGAAAGTCCAGTCAAGGCCGCCGGAATAGTAGACACCGAAGCGCAGGCCGCGCGCGCGGACGGCGTCCGCCAGTTCGCCGGTAAAATCGCGGGGCGTGTTCCAGCCGGGACGATGGGGATTGGGCACGTCTGTCGGCCATAGGCAGTAGCCGTCATGATGCTTGGTAACGAAGACGACGTAGCTTGCGCCGGATTCGACGAAGAAATCTGCCCAGGCATCTGCATCGAAGCTCTGAGCGGCGGCGTCGAATTCCGGCCGGAAGTCCGTGAATGATTTGTCGCCATAGAGCGCCTTGTGCCGCGCGCGCGTGGGGCTGCCTTCGACGCGCATCGCGTTCTCGTACCATTCCGAATACGGCGTCAGCACGGCGCTCCTGTCATAGTCGTCGCCGATCAAATCGTGGATGGCGCGACCGCGCGGGGCCCAGGCCGGGACCGTGAAGATGCCCCAATGGATGAAGATGCCCAGTTGCGGCTTTGCATACCATTCAGGGCACGGGCGGGTTTCACTGTCAGCCATTTTTGTCTCTTCCTTCCAAACGGTCCAGCGGCTCGGTAACACTCCAGGCGAAAGGCGCGAAAGCGGCGCGCGGCAGGCCGGCCTTGCCGAGCGCACTGGCGGTCCACTGGTTGCAGGTGTTGAACGGGCTGTATCTTCCTTTAGCGGAGAGCAGCAGCTCGCCGGGGACGCTCGTCTCGATAGGCCGGTAGGCGCCGTCGGCATCCTTCTTCAGGCTCGTGAGGATTTCGTCGATGAGCGCGGCTTTCGTGCCCTGCCCGCCCCGCAGTGGTTTGCAGACGCTGCGTACATCCGAGCCGTAGACTGGCACGATGCGCATCGCGACCGGGTTCATGCCGGCGAGGGCTTTAAGGGCGCGGGAGGGGGTCAGGTCCTCCGGATACAGAACTCTGGTAAAAAAGACCGAGTCGCCCCAGCCGAACAGAAGATAGGTGTCGCGGGGCAGGTAGTCAGGGATCAGGCCGCGGAATTCCTTGCGCCAGTTGATCACTTCGCCGTCGAGCGGCAGGGCAATGTCGGTGTGGAAGGCGGCTTCGCAGAGATAGGCGGCGGGCTTGGCGGGCGGCAGATGCGCCGTCCTGCCGGTGAGCGGTAGCGCGCCCGACAGCCAGGCGGCGCCCAGATACCAGAAACCGCAGATCAAGGCAGCGATGAGCGCCAGGGCTGCCCAGCGAAGTCCGGTGATCAGTAATCTGGCTGCGTCCACCCCGTCTCCCCTGGCCGCAATCCGCGCTGGGGACAAATGAAAGCAACGCGTTGCGGGTGGCAAGCAAGATTCTGTTTGTTCATCTTTTGTTCCTGTGATAAACTGCCCCGCATGATGCTGTCTCTGTCCATCCGTGACTTCGTGCTCATTTCCCGGCTCGATCTTTCGCCGGGCGAAGGGTTCACCGCGCTGACCGGCGAAACCGGTGCAGGCAAATCGATTATTCTGGATGCGCTGTCGCTGGCCCTGGGCGGGCAGGCCGACCGGTCGGTCATCCGGCACGGCGCCGCGCAGGCGAGCGTTGCGGCGGAATTTGCACCGCCGGGAAGTCACCCCGTCTGGGCGCTGCTGGCGGCCCAGGGCGTAGCGGCCCAAAACGGCGAGACGCTTACGCTGAAACGTCTGGTGCGCTCGGAAGGGCCAGCGCGGGCGTTCATCAACGATCAGCCGGTCAGCGCTGTGCTGCTGGTGGAGGCGGGCGAGCTGCTGGTGGAAGTGCATGGTCAGCATGCTGCGTCGAGCCTGCTGCGGCCTGCGGCGCATCGGCGTCTGCTCGACCAGTTTGCGGGTAATGACGCGCTGCTCACGGCATGCGCTAAGGCACATGCGGCGCAGATGGAGGCGCGGGAGGCGCGGGTTGCGCTGGAGGCCGAAGCGCAGTCGGCGGCCGAGGCGCAGGCCTGGTTGCAGGACACAGTGGCGGAACTGGCGAAGCTCGGCCCGCAGCCGGGAGAGGCCACGCGGCTGGCGGCCGAGCGCGCGCAGCTGATGCAGTCGGAACGCGTGCTGGAGGCGGTGGCCGAGGCGACCACCGCGTTGGCGGCGGCAGGTGCGGAGACAGCCTTGTCGAAGGCCTCGCGGGCCGCGGAGCGGATCTGCCGGCTACCTGGATTTGAAGGTGGGGCAGGCGCGCTGCCAGCAGCGGCGAAAGCAGCGTGCGAGGCGATCGAGCGTGCGATGATCGAAATGCGCGAGGCCGAAAGCGCGATTGCGCGGTTGGAGCGGATGCCGATCGATGGCGGAGATCTGGAAGGTGTCGAAGGGCGGCTGTTTGCGCTGCGCGCGATGGGGCGAAAGCTTGCCTGCGATCCCGATGCGCTGAATGCACAATGGGAAGCTCTGGCCGCGCGGCTGGAACTGGTCGAGGCGGGTGAGCTCGGCATTGCGGCGGCCCGCAAGGCGGAACGCGCCGCCGAGGCGCGCTGGCACAGCGCGGCGCACGCGCTGAGCGAGGCGCGCCGGGCGGCAGCGTCACGGCTGGAGGCAGCGATTGCGGCAGAGCTGGCGCCGCTGAAACTCGGGCGGGCAACGATACGTGTCGCGCTGACACCGTTGCCGCCCGATGAGGCCGGCGCGGCGGGCGCCGAGCGCGCCGAATTTGAAGCGGAGACGAACACGGGCGCGGGCTTCGGACCGCTGCGCAAGGTCGCCTCTGGCGGCGAGCTTGCCCGTGTATCGCTCGCGCTGAAATGCGCGTTGGCTGAAGCCGGAAGTGCGGGCACGCTGATCTTCGACGAGGCGGACCAGGGCGTCGGCGGGGCGGTCGCGGCCGCGATCGGCGAACGGCTGGTGCGGCTCTCGGCCTCGCGCCAGGTGATGGCGGTCACGCACAGTCCGCAGGTCGCGGCGGCGGCGGACGCGCACTGGCTTGTTGAAAAGTCGGCGAAGGCTGGCGGGACGCGGCTGACCACGCTAGATGCGGGGACACGGCAGGAAGAAATTGCCCGCATGTTGTCCGGCGCCGAAATCACCGATGAGGCGCGGGCCGCAGCCGGGAGGTTGTTGGAGGATGCATGAGCGGCGGAATACCTGCCAGCGCGCTGACCGAGCAGGATGCTGCGGCAGAACTTGCGCGCCTCTCGCGCGAGATCGCCGAGGCCGACGCCGCGTATTACCAGAATGATGCCCCCACGCTGACCGACGCCGCCTATGACGCGCTGCGCCTGCGCAATGCCGAGATCGAAGCGCAGTTTCCGCACCTGAAGCGCGAGGACAGCCCGTCTCTCAAGGTCGGCGCTGAGGCAGGCGACAGTTTCGCCAAGGCGCGTCACGGCGTGCCGATGTTGTCGCTGGAGAATGCGTTCACGGACGAGGATGTCGCCGACTTTGCGGCGCGTATCCGGCGCTTCCTTGGCCTTGGCGAGGACGCCGAACTCGCCTTCACGGCCGAGCCAAAGATCGATGGCCTGTCGCTGAGCCTCACCTATGAAAAGGGAAAGCTCCTGCGCGCCGCGACACGCGGCGACGGGCAGACCGGCGAGGACGTGACGGCGAACGCGCGCACGCTGGGCGATATTCCGGCAAAGCTCGCAGGCAAGGACTGGCCGGCCTCGATCGAAATCCGCGGCGAGATCTACATGGCGAAGCACGACTTCGCGGCCCTAAACACGCGAGAAGCCGCCGCCGGTCGAAAGGTCTTTGCCAATCCGCGCAATGCGGCGGCCGGAAGCCTGCGACAGTTGGATACGGGGATCACGAAATCGCGACCACTCCGGTTCTTCGCCTATGCCTGGGGGGCTGTCAGTGAACCGTTCGCGGACACACAGTCAGGTGCAGTTCAGAAGCTGGCTGAGTGGGGATTCTCGACCAATCCCCTGATGGTCTGTGTTCTGACGGTCAAGGACATCCTCGCCAATTACCGGGAGATCGAGGCACAGCGCGCGGGCCTGCCCTATGACATCGACGGGGTCGTCTACAAGGTCGACCGGCTCGACTGGCAACAGCGGCTGGGTTTTGTCAGCCGGGCGCCGCGCTGGGCGATCGCGCACAAGTTTCCGGCCGAGAAGGCGACGACAACTCTGCTTGGCATCGATATCCAGGTCGGCCGGACAGGTTCGCTCACCCCGGTCGCACGGCTTGAGCCGGTGACGGTTGGCGGCGTGGTCGTCTCCAACGCGACCCTGCACAACGAGGACGAGATCGCGCGCCTCGGCGTCAAGCCGGGGGATGTGGTCGAGATCCAGCGCGCGGGCGATGTGATCCCGCAGGTGCTGCGCCTCGTGAAGGCGGGGAAGGGGCCCGGCTGGGTCATGCCCGAGGTTTGCCCGGCGTGTGGCTCAGCGGCGGTGCGCGAGATCGACGAGGCGGGCGAAGTGGATGTGCGACGGCGCTGCACCGGCGGCCTGATCTGTCCGGCGCAGGCGGTTGAGCGGCTGAAGCATTTCGTCTCGCGCAAGGCGCTCGACATTGATGGTCTCGGCGCGAAACAGATCGAACTGTTCCACGAGAAGGGCGTGCTGCGTGCGCCGCAGGATATCTTCCGGTTGCGGACGAATGTTGAAGCTGCAGGCCTGCCGCCACTCGAGGCGTGGGACGGGTTCGGCGCGGCGTCGGCGAAGAAGCTTTACGCGGCCATTGATGCGCGCCGGAAGCCGGAATTTGCCCGATTCCTCAACGGACTTGGTATCCGGCATGTCGGACAGACGACGTCCAGCCAGTTCGCCCGTGGCTTTCTCAGCTGGCAGGCCTTCTGGGACGCTGTCGAGCGGGCGGCTGTGGGCGGGCCCGGCAGCGAAGGCTATCTTGACCTGACCGGGACAGACGGCATCGGCGATGCGGCGGCCAAGGCCCTGATCCAGTTCCAGGCAGAGCCGCATAACCGCGAGATGTTGGAGGCGCTGCTCGCCGAAATCGAAATCGAGGATGAAACGCCCGCCGTAACCGACAGTCCGGTCGCCGGAAAGACGGTCGTCTTCACGGGCACGCTTGAGCGGATGACGCGCGACGAAGCGAAGGCGCGCGCCGGTGCGCTGGGCGCGAAGGTTGCGGGATCGGTGTCGGCGAAGACGGATATCCTGATCGCCGGTCCGGGCGCAGGCTCGAAACTCACCAAGGCCGAGAGTCTTGGCGTGCGCACGATGACGGAAGCCGAATGGCTGACGTTGATCGGGGATGCCTGAAGATCAGGTGATCCGGGGGCGGACTACTTTCCGCCGGGAATGAGACGCTGCAGAAGCGTGCGGCGCTCGGAGGCGCTGATCGCTTCGAGGTCGACGCCTTCGTTGGTCAGCAGACGGTAGCTCATCTTGTACCAGTCGCTGTCCGGATAGTTGTAGCCAAGGGTCGCGCCTGCGGCGAGCGCCTGATCCTTCAGGCCGAGCGTCAGGTAGGCTTCGACAAGGCGGTGCAGCGCCTCCGGCGCGTGGTTGGTGGTCTGGAAGTTTTCGACCACATTGCGGAAGCGGTTGACAGCTGACAGCGTTTGGTTCGAACGCAGGTACCAGCGTCCGACCGTCATTTCCTTGCCCGCGAGCTGGTCGTTGACCATGTCGAGCTTGATGCGGGCATCCTTGGCATATTCGCTGTCCGGGAAGCGGCGGATGATGTCGTTCAAGGCCGTGCGGGCGCGTTCGGTTATCGCCTGGTCGCGGCCGACATCGACGATCTGGTCGAAGTGGCAAAGGGCCGTGAGGTAATAGGCGTATTCAGCTTCCGAGCCGCCCGGGTGCAGGGCAAGGTAGCGCTCGGCGGCGGCCAGGGCCGTCGTGTAGTCACGCGTCTTGTAGGACGCATAGGCGGACATCACCATCGATTTGCGCGCCCATTCAGAATAGGGGTGCTGGCGCTCGACTTCCTCGAACAGCAGGATGGCATTCTGATAGTCGCGGGAATCGAGCTCTGCGGCGGCCTGATTATAAAGTTGTTCCACGGGGCGCTCGACATAGGCGAGCTCCGTGTTGCGCCGCGTAGACTGGCAGGCGCCAAGCACCAGCGCGCAGGCGGCAATCGCCAGGGGGAGGGGTGTCAGTCTGGACATGGTGGGCGGCCTGTATCAGCGGCGTTGTGCCGTCTACCCTGTCTGCTTAGCGCGAATGCGCCTGCTTTTCCAAGGCCTGAAAGGCAGGGTTCGCGACGCAGGATGCGGCCAATTTACCCAGAAACGAAGATTGTGCTTGCTACGCGCCACAATCGCCCTACGTGTAAAGTGCTGTTATCCGGGCCCGATTCCCGGAAGCCGTGACAGGCAACCCACGATCCGGGCAAGTGGACGAGAAGAGCTAAAGTCATGACCACCCGTAAGCTGAGCGACGCCAACACAGTCGACCGCCAGGTGGGCGAGCGCATGCGCCGCCGCCGAATACTGCTTGGTCTGACCCAGGACCAGCTGGCAGACGCGCTCGGTATCTCCTACCAGCAGATTCAGAAATACGAGACCGGTGCAAACCGTGTCAGCGCCGGGCGCCTGGCTCAGATTGCGGAAGTGCTGGAGGTTCAGCCGGGCTGGTTCTTCGGCGCGGCCGAGAAGAGCGAGTCGGCGGGCGGGTCTTCGCGCGCGGTGATCGACCTTGTCCGCAACTTTTCCCGCATCGAGGATGAGCGCGTGCGCACCCACCTGATGGCGCTCGTCCGGTCACTGGCCGGGCGGGGTGATGAGGATGGGGTACCCGATGATCTGGCCGGCGACAGCCAAGGCCTGATGGGCTGAGGTTCCGTCAAGCAATCAAAACATTCAGACCGCCGCGCGCACGTCTTCACGGACCGCTTGCGTGCCAGCGTCTTCCCAGCACCAAGCCGACGGCGTAGCGAGCAACTTGCGGACGAGCTTGTTGTTGAGGCCGTGGCCGGGCTGCACGGCGTCATAGTCTCCGGCAATCGGGGCGCCTGCAAGCATCAGGTCGCCAACTGCATCCAGCATCTTGTGGCGCACGAACTCGTCCTCGATGCGCAGGCCTTCCGGGTTCATCACGCCATCTTCGCCGATCACCACGGCGTTCTCGAGCGAGCCACCTTGGGCAAGGCCCATCGAGCGCAGCATTTCGACATCGCGGGCAAAGCCGTAGGTACGGGCAAAGGCTAGGTCGCGGGCGAACATGCCGGGCGCGAGCTTCATCGCCATCTGCTGAACGCCGATATGCTGGTCGTCATACTCTATACGGGCGCGCAGGGTTAGCACATCGCCGTTCGAGGGCGACAGGGTGGCGCGCTTCGGGCCTTCGCGCACTTCGATGGTTTCGAGAATGCGGATGCGCTGGCGGCCGGCGCCTTGCGCTTTCTGGCCGGCCAGCATCAGGAGTTCGTAGAATACGCAGGATGAGCCATCCATGATTGGCACTTCAGGGCCGTCGATTTCGATGAGCAGGTTGTCGATGCCGACCCCGGCGATGGCAGCCAGCAGGTGCTCGACCACAGCGACCGAGACGCCATGCTCGTTCGACAGCGTGGTACCGAGCTGCGTGTCGGACACCGCGTCGGCATGGGCCTGGATTTCGCCGGTGCCGGCCGGGGCGTCGATGCGGACGAAGCGGATGCCGGTATTCATTGCGGCTGGAAGCAGCGTGAGGCGCGCGCGCGCGCCAGAGTGCACGCCAATACCGGCGCAGCTCACCTTGCGGGAAATCGTTGTCTGCCGCGCGTGCGCCATGTGTGTTTCAGCCTTCAGCCCGGAACGCATAACCATGACGGAGTAGATGGCCTGCCGGTCCGCCGCACTCAAAACACGCGATGTTTCGGCTTGTTACAGTTTTGCGGGCAAGTTCAGGCTAATGCGTTGAAATATAAAGACTTTAATCTGCAGGAAATGTGTCGCCCGAAGGCCACACAAGGGGTCAATGATTTGCAGAGCGGCGTAGGAAGGCAGGAATCTCCAGATCGGCGTCATCAAAGGCAGCCGGTTCCGGCTGGTCATCCGGCGAGGAGATGATCTGCGAGCTGGTGGCAGCGCCGCGCAGCTCAGGGGCGGAATCGTTCTGACCTTGGGGGGCGGGGCGGCGCCAGCCGAAGAGGTTCGCGAAGCCAGAGGACGGCGCCGCGCCGTCGCGAACCGGCCGTTCGGGGGCAGGAGCGTCGGTGCGCTCAGAGAAAATACCCGCCGGAGCTACCGGCGTGGCAGCTACGCGGGGCGGCGCCACGATCTTCGGCCGGTCGTCGGCGTCTGGGTTGTATGCCGGGGCAGCGGACAGCATCTCGGCGTCCTCAGCGGCCATGGCTTCGTCTTCCAGGGCGAGCGCTTCTTCGTCGGCGATTGAGGCCGGGGCAGCCTCGGTCGCTCCAAGTGCGCGCGGGGCGATCGGTTGTGCGGCGGGCAAGCGGCGGGTCGCGGCGTCGAGGCCGGCGGCGACGACCGAAACGCGAATGCGGCCTTCGAGGCCCGCATCGAACGCCGAGCCGAGGATGATGTTCGCGTTGGGGTCGACTTGGCGGCGGATTTCGTTGGCCGCTTCGTCGAGTTCGAACAGGGTCATGTCATAGCCGCCGGTGATGTTCACCAGCACGCCCCTGGCGCCCTTGATGGTGACGTCGTCGAGCAGCGGATTGTCGATGGCGCGCTTGGCGGCCTCGAGGGCGCGTGCTTCGCCGGTCGCCTCGCCCATGCCCATCAGGGCCGTTCCCATGCCGCGCATGATCGCGCTGACATCGGCGAAGTCGAGGTTGATCAGGCCCGGCATGACGATCAGGTCGGTGATGCCGCGCACGCCGGAATAGAGCACGTCATCCGCCATACGGAAGGCGTCGGCGAAGGTCGTCTTGTCATTGGCGATGCGAAACAGGTTCTGGTTCGGCACGACGATCATCGTGTCGACATGGCCGCGGATTTTCGCGAGGCCTTCTTCGGCGAGGCGCATGCGGTGTGCGCCTTCAAAGCCGAACGGTTTGGTGACGACGGCAATCGTCAGGATGCCCATGTCCTGCGCCGCGCGGGCGATGATCGGGGCCGCACCAGTGCCGGTGCCGCCGCCCATGCCGGCAGCAATGAATACCATGTGTGCGCCTTCGAGACGGGCACGGATGTCATCGAGGGATTCTTCAGCCGCTTTCGCACCAATCTCGGGGCGCGCGCCGGCGCCGAGACCGGAGGTGGTGCCGAGGCCAAGCTGCAGCGTGTTTTCAGCGCGCGAACGCGAGAGAGCCTGCGCGTCGGTATTGGCTACGATGAACTCGACGCCCTGGAGGTTCGCCTCGATCATGTTGTTGATCGCGTTGCCGCCGGCTCCGCCCACGCCAAAAACGAGGATCCGCGGCTTAAGTTCCTGGGTCATTGCGCCTCAATCTGCGTCTGCATCGGCCGGGGCTGGCTTGAGCGGGCAGAATGCGCGCCTGCCGCTAAAAAACGCTTAAGTGACGACGACTGGAGTCAGAAATTTTCTTTCAGCCAGTAGAGCATACTTTTGAGCTTTCCCGAGCCGCCCTCCGCCTCAGTTTCCAATGACGATACGCCAGCCCGCGCAGCGTCGGTGAACCCCAGCTCTGGATAGAGTAGCAGGCCGGAAGCCGTTGAAAAAGCTGGCGTAGCCAGTTGTTCGCCTAAAGTTTCGGCAAGGACGGGGCGGCCGAGGCGGATCGGAGTCTTGAGGATGCGGCTGGCCACTTCGCGCACGCCGGGAAGCTGGCTGGCGCCGCCGGTCAGCACCACGCGCTGGGGCAGGACGGATTTCACATCGCTCCGGGCGAGCAGGTCCAGAGTCATCTCGAAGATCTCTTCAATGCGCGGCGCAATGATGCGTGCGAGTTCGGCGCGCTCCAGTCGTGAGGCATGCAGGCGGCCGTCATCGCCAAGGCGCGGGGCTTCGATGCGTTCGGCCAGGCCCGGGCCTTCAAGGTCGGCGGTGCCGTATACACTCTTCAGGCGCTCCGCGGCGGCAAAGGTCGTACCGATGCCCTGCGCAATATCGGCGGTAACATGCGCACCGCCGACCGGCACAAGGCCGAGCCAGGCGGGCGAGCCGTGCAGGTAGACCGAGACGGCGGTGACGCCGGAGCCAAGGTCTATGCAGACCGCGCCGTTCTCGATCTCGTCCTCGATCAGCGTGCCGGCGCCGCTGGCAATGGCGGACGGAATCAGCTGGCGGACGCCGAGATGGGCGCGGCCGACACATTCCACCAGGTTCTTTACGATGGCGCGCGGGGCTGAGACGATCGACATTTTTACCGTCAGCGTGCCGGCGATCATGCCTACCGGCTGGCGCACGCGGCCGGCAGCCTTGTCGATCGTATAGACGACTGGCCAGGCCGAAAGGATGTCTTCCTGCCGGTGCGTCGGGGACTGGGCGGCGCGCGTCAGGGCCTGGCTGTGGAGGCGACGCACATCCTTGGCGGTGATCGCCCGGTCGCCAATGTCTATACTGGAGGTGATCAGGCGTGACGAGAGTTTCGGGCCGGTGATACCCAGGATCACTTCCGAGATCGGCTCGCCTGCCTCGCGTTCAGCATCTTCGACCGCAAGGCGGATGGAGCGTTCAAGCCCTTCCATGTCGGTGATCATGCCACCCGCGAAGCCGCGCGTCTGCTGACGGCCGGCGCCGATGATGGTCATCCGGCGCGGATTATCCGTATCCGGACGGGCGATCAGGCAAGTGGTCTTCGAGCAGCCGATGTCCAGCGCTGCGACCGTGCCGCTGGAGCGGCCGTTGAGACGGGCGAGGCGCTTGGAAGAGAGTTCGGACATCAGGTTTTCTCGGCGGCCTCGCGGGCAGGGGCAGGTTCAACGGCGGATTCGGCCAGGCGGAGATAGACGCGTCCCTGGCTGCGCAGGTCGATCATTTCCAGCGGGCGCTGTGTGAGCGCGGTGCGCACTTGCAGTTTCGCCAGCCGCTGGATGGCGGGCTCAAGGCCCGGGTCCTCCGGCAGGCGGACGGTGACGCCATTGATGAAGCGCATGTCCCAGCGGCGCGTGCCGATCCGGGTGGCGACCGCTACGCGGCCACTGATATCAGGCGCGGCGGCCAGTGCGGAAGCCAGCTGCGGGGCGGCTTCCGGCGCGCCCTGGCCGGCGAGGCGCAGGAGACCAGGGTGATCTTCTGCGCGGGCGCCCGGCAGCAGGCGGCCGAGGCCGTCTACGACCTGCCACTGGCGGCCATCATGCCAGAGGGCAACCGGATCGGCGGCGTCGGCGAGAATGACGATCTGGCCTGGCCAGAGGCGGTGGACGCGCACGTTGAGCACCTTGCTGGTGCTTTCGACACGACTCTTGATCAGGTGCGGATCGGCGCGGAACATGTTCTCGCCGGGCTCGATCATGGCGGCGGCGCGCACTTCGTCGGCGAGCGCAGGATTGTCCTCGAGGCCCAGGACGGACACATCTTTCACATCGATGCCGACAAGGCGCGACGTATCATCAATGAAGCCGCCGAACCGGGCGCCGATCTGCGACATCGATCCGCCCATCCAGGCGGCGGTGGCCACAAGGATCGCGACCAGCATCACGACGCCGAAGATGATCGAGGAGACGCGGACTTCCTCGCCCGTCGTCTCGTCGATGATCGTCGCCGGACGGCGGCGGCCCGAAGGCACGGTCTGGTTGCGCTCTATCTTTGGCATGAGGCGTCCTCGATCATCCAGGCGACGAGGTCCACGAAACTCATGCCCATATGTGCCGCCTGCTCAGGAACGAGCGAGGTCGGCGTCATGCCGGGCTGGGTGTTGGTTTCGAGGATCACTAGGCGGTCCTTCTTCTCATCGTACCGGAAGTCCGAGCGCGTGGCCCCGCGGCAGCCCAATGCAAGGTGAGCCGTGAGCGATGCATCCATCGCCGCCTTGGTCACATGCGCGGGCAGATCCGCAGGGATCACATGCTGCGATCCACCAGCCGCGTATTTTGCATCAAAATCGTAATAGTCTCTTAAGGTCGTGATCTCGGTCACCGCGAGCGCGCGGTCGCCCAGTACGGCGACTGTCAGCTCGCGGCCGGGGATGTATTCCTCCGCCATCAGATAATCGCCGTAACGCCAGTTCGGCCCGGTCAGTTCCTGCGGCGGGCCATTGGTGCCCTCGCGTACGATCAGTACACCGAAGCTCGAGCCTTCGTTGACCGGCTTGATCACATAGGGCGGTTTCAGCGCGTGGGCGGCGGCGGCCTCGGCGCGCGTGACGCGGCGGTCTTCGGCGACGTCGAGGCCGGCCTGCTTGTAGACGGCTTTCGATTTCAGCTTGTCCATTGCGAGGGCCGAAGCGAGCACGCCGGAATGGGAATAGGGCAGGCCCATGACTTCCAGCAGCCCTTGCACAGAGCCGTCCTCGCCCCAGGGGCCATGCAGGCCGTTCAGCACGGCGTCCGGCTTGGCTTCGGTCAGTTGGCGCGCGAGCTCGCGCGTCGCGTCGATTTCAATGACGTCATAGCCGGCCTGTCGCGCCGCTTCCGCCATCTGCCGGCCGGAGGAAAGGGACACGGGGCGCTCCGAAGACCAGCCGCCATAGATAACCGCCACCCGTTTCATGCCTGCTCCTTCTGAGACGCGTTTTAGCCTCCGCGTCCGTCATGGATCGCTGCGGTGAACACCAGCTTAAAGAGGAGGACACGGCGAATGTCCGGCCCAATTCTGGCGGATTACAGAGAAATCATCTCGTGGCGCGCCGAAAAGGGTTGACTACATAAGTAGTCAATATTGATAAACGAGAAATAAGTGCTGAAAAACGGCAACACTCCGCGGCCTCTTCAGGACTTCGATGTGCGCCCAGGGGGATACACTGAACTGCCGCTGCACCGAATCCTGTTCGGCACCGCTGCCGCGATTGTGCTGGTGGGCCAGTCCGCCGTGTGCCCGGTTTTGCCATTCAGAGCGATGACGTTGGAAATCGTGGCTTCGGCTAGGCGCGCGGCAATGTGCTGATCGACGGTCAGCGGGTCCCGGCAAAATCAAATGGCGCCGAGGCGGCGCTCGGCCGTATCGCTGTCACACGGGTTGTCCGTATCGAAGTACTCGACGGTGCGCAGACGGATACTGCCGGCCTCTCCGGCAAGGTCGTCAACGTCGTGACTGAAGGCAAGGGTGCGCTCGATGGCGCCTGGCGTTAAAAATTGCGCACCCGTGAAAATCTTCCGCCGAGCATTGTCGAACTGAACGCCACGCTGTCCGGTGCCGACGGTGCGCTGAGCCGGACCCTCGAGGCCGGGAGCCACCCGGGACGCGGCGGAAACGCTGGCTGGCGCGACATCTGGGACGGCACGGGGATGCTGATCGAAAGACGTGACGAGAATTTCACGTCCATCGAGGAGGATATCTCCGTATCCGGATCACTGGCCTGGAAACCGGCCAGTGGCACGGTCGCCAATCTCAATGCCATGGCCCAACTCTTCGAAGGAGACCAGAAGCAGGTCTCCAGGCGCTTTCCCGCAGGCGGCCCTGAAGGCCGGCGCCTCTTCCTCGGAGCGCACCAGCGCGACCCGTTCTGGAGGGAAGTCTGTGCACCGGACCGCAACCGCGCGCTGGTGCGCTCCGAGGAATACGCGCGCGCGTTCGGTCCGATTTTCACGATCGAACTGAAAGGCAAGTTCTGAGGCTTCCCGTAGCACGGCCCGCCAAGCGGGCAGGGCTGGCGACCGAAATGAGAAAGCGCCGGTCCGGGACGCATTGCGATGCGAAATCATTGGACATCGGCGTGGGAAAAGGTCCACTGGAAAGCGTGGGAGACGCCAATCCGGATGTTAGAGTTGCGACGGTTCTTGAACCATGTGGCGGCGGCGCTGGCCTTAGCTCCATTGGGTGCTCCAGCATTAGCTGAGACGGTTGCTGACACGATAGACGGCGTCAGTCCCGAGGACCGGACTATCTTGACCCTGGAAGATTTTGCCCAGTTTGCTCCGCGCACAGCGCTGGATATGGTTCAACGTGTGCCGGGCGTGTCGATATCCAAGGATGACAGCGACTCGCGCGGCTTCGGCCAGGCCAGTGGCAACGTGCTAATCAACGGCCAGCGCGTCTCTGGGAAGTCCAACGGCGCGAGCGCGGCGCTCGGCCGGGTTCCGGCAAGACAGGTCGAGCGGATCGAAGTTGCGGATGCAAGCGTCTTCGGCGTGCCCGGACTATCCGGCCAGGCCATCAATGTCGTGACATCGGGCGAGGCCCGCCAATCCGGGTCCTGGAAGATGCAGGCGCGCTGGCGCGATGATTTCCAACCGTCGCTCGGCGTCGCCAATCTGGCGCTATCGGGCCGCAGCGGCGATGTCAGCTGGAGCGTGGAGGCGGACAATGCGCCGGAACGGCGAGGCAACCAGGGCTTCCGGAACGTGACGGACGGAACGGGCAACCCGCTTGAACTGCGCCAGGAAAAGTTCACCTTCTATGTCGATAAAACATCGTTGTCGGGCTCGATGGCCTGGAAGCCGCCGGGCGGCATGGTGGCCAATCTCAATGGAAAGGCGGCGACTTACCGTCAGGAAATCAAGGATCGCGCCCAGGTGTTTCCAGTTGCGGGTCCCGAAGGTCGGCGGCTGTTCGAGAGCCTTGAGGATGAGTGGAACGCGGAACTCGGCGGCGATGTCGAATTCGACCTCGGTCCCGGTAGGCTGAAAGCGATCGGACTGGCACGCCGCGAGCGCAGCCCCTTCAACGATACCTTCCTCAGAGGCGGTCTCGACGGCTCGAGCCTCTACCGGTCGGACTTTCGTCAAACCACGGATGAAGGCGAGTACATTCTTCGCAGCGAGTATGGCTGGAAGACACCTTCAGGTCCGGAGTGGCAACTTTCGGCGGAAGGTGCCTTCAATTTCCTCGAGGCAGAATCGGAACTCTCCGAGGCGATCAGCAACGGGCCGTTCATGGCGGTGCCGCTCGATACATCGAATACACGCGTCGAGGAACGCCGGGCCGAGGCGATGCTGACGCATACGCGGTCGCTGGCGACCGATCTCACGATGCAGCTGGCGGTCGGCGCGGAGTATTCGGAAATCTCGCAATCCGGCGACACGGAGAAAGTCCGCACATTTACGCGTCCCAAGGGGTATGCAAGCCTGACCTGGGCAGCCAGCGAAACGCTCAGCCTCGTCACTCGGATCGAGCGCAAGGTCGGACAGCTCGACTTCTTCGATTTCGTTACTTCGGCCGACCTATCGCTGGACAACAACAATGCTGGCAATCCCGACATCGTTCCAACGCAGGTCTGGAGCGCCAGCCTGCAGGCCGAAAAGGATTTTTCGGAGTGGGGCGCCGCCACGGCCAAGATCACCTACGACAAGATCGAGGATATCGTTGACCGTGTGCCGATCGGGACCGGCGACGGTCCTGGCAACATCGACACAGCCTGGGGGGCGATTGCCGAGCTTGACGCGACGCTGAAACTTGCACCGCTCGGTTTCGAAGGCGCCGAAGTGACGGCCAGCGGTGCATGGATCGACTCGCGGGTAGATGATCCGGTCACGGGCGCGTCCCGACGGATCAGCGATGACCTGCTCTATGAAGTCAACGTCGAGTTTCGGCATGATGTTCCGGGTACGCAATTGGCCTGGGGCGCAAAGCTCGAGCGGATTGCTTTCACGGACGAGTTCACGCGAAGCGAGCGAAGGCTCGAGCGGCAGCTGCACGGGATCGGTGAAGTCTTCGTCGAGCACAAGGACCTCTGGGGTGCGACCGGGCGCTTTGAGGTTCGCAATTTCCTCGATCACAGGGACGTGGTGGAACGCACGGTTTTTGCGCCTGATCGAAACGGCCTTGCTGTTCGCCGGGAAGTGTCAGAACGTGATCGCGGCCTGATTTTCGTGCTGTCCCTGAACGGAACTTTCTAGATCGGGCCGGTTTGTCCGATCCGGCCGATGCGGCGTACTTCCCAGCGCAGGCTGACGCCGGACGTCTCCAGCACGCGGGCGCGCACCAGTTCGCCGAGCGCTTCAAGATCGGCAGCAGTGGCCTCGCCCGTGTTGATCAGGAAGTTGCAATGCATCGGCGAGACCTGCGCGCCGCCGACCTTCAGGCCGCGGCATCCGGCGGCGTCGATCAGTTTCCACGCGGAGCGTTGATCCGGTGTGCCCGGCGGATCGGGGTTTGCGAAGGTGGAGCCGGAGGTTTTCTCCCGGATCGGCTGGGTCTCGGCGCGGCGGGCCTGTAGCGCCTCTATTTCTGCCGCGATCTCACCCGCGTCCCTCGTGCCGGAGCCCCGAAGGACGAGGCGTGTGACAATGAAGTCTTCCGGCAGGTCGGTGTGTCGATAGCTAAAATGGACGGGCGCGTGGCCCTCGCCAAAGACGCGCCGCTCGCCGGCGCGGTTGATGCCTTCCAGGCGGATGAGCACGTCCTTCAACTCACGGCCATAGCAGCCCGCATTGGTACGTGTGGCGCCGCCAAGCGATCCGGGAATGCCGGACAGGAACTCAAGGCCGGTCATTCCGTGTTTAGCGGCCGCCTTCGCGACGGCGAGGTCGAGCGCGCCCGCGCCGGCCGTCAATTCCAGCTCGCCGGTTTTCATCACTTCGCCCCAGGCACGGCCCATCAGACGAATCACGACGCCGGGGATGCCGCCGTCGCGCACGATCAGGTTAGAGCCTACTCCGAGTGCGGTGACCGGAATGGCCGGGTCCAGCGCGCCGAGGAAGCCCGCAAGATCTGTCTCGTCCTCAGGCAGGAACAGAAAATCTGCAGGACCGCCGACGCGAAACCAAGTGTAGGGCGCTAGTGCGGCGCCTTCGATCAGTTTGCCGCGCGCTTGAGGAAGGAAAGGTCGGGTCATGGATGACAGCGGGTCACCCGCCGCAGCGGCGGTGTCAAGCGGCAGGCATGTCCGGCGAAGGACGCCTCAGTCGTTGCCGGCGCCGATCCGGTCTGTCGGCGGACCGCCGGGCGGGCGCCGGTCGGGGCGGTCAGGTTTGGGCTCGGGCGCCGACAGCTTGGCAAGCTCGATCGTTCCGTTGCCGTCCTGATAACTGGTCGCGAGCTGCGCGATGACGGCCTTGAACTCGTCGAACTTCACGATCCGGTCGAGGTTCGGGTCGAACCGGACGGGATTGGACAAGGTATCGTCGCGCGTCGGCAGGCCGGCGGCCCAGTCTTGTTGCTCGAGGGCCACCAGCTCGCCGTCTCCATTGGCATCGGCGAGAAGGAAGGCGGCGCGGGTGCCTTCGGCCAGCTCTTCGGCTGAAATCCGGCCATCGCCATTGGCATCAAAGCTCGCAAAAAGGCCGCCGCCGGGGACCAGGCGTCCCAGGTTGCGCTGGGCAGGCCCGGTATCCGGCTTGACCAGCCCCTGGCCAGGAAGGCGAACGAGGTCATCGCCGTCATCTTGCGCCTGGGCGTTGACCGGAAGGGCTGCCAGCAGGACAGCAGCCAAAAGAATAGATGGCAGGGTGCGGCGCATGATCGGTGCCTCCTCAGTTTGCCCATGGTTACCCTAGGCAGGTGTGCTGTTTATGCAACAGCCGGTTACAGCATGGGCGCTGTCCGGAAGTGCTTCGCAGGCCGACAATTAACCCTGCCTTAACGCTCGCGGGGCCAATCGTTAATCAGTATAAACTTGCCAGAGTTGCGCCCCGGCAGGCGCAAGATGCCGCGCTTGGAAAGGCGACCATCCGATGAACGCAGAACAGGTGCCCATCATCATGGCGGTTGGTACCGCAATGCTGGCCCTTGGTGCGCTGCTCTGGGCCTTGCGGGTTTCGGACGGGGCACGAGGCGCTGCCAAGCGCTACCGCGATCTGGCCGGCGACCGGGAGACCGAAAACGCCGCCCTTAAATCTGTGTTAGGTGCCCACCCGGGCGTGATCCTCGTCTGGCAAGGCGAGGCGCTGGAAGTCGAGGGCGACGAAATCACGCCGCCGGACGTATTCGGCTCGTCGGTGGCACTGGCGGGCCTGCTCAGCTTCACCGATGCGGCGATTTCAGACAATCCGACGGTCCGGATCGTCGAAGGCATCGCCGATCTGGAAGCACGTGACTCGGCTGGGCAGGACACGACGCTTCGCATCCGCCTGCGCGAGTTGCGCGAGCAGGGAAATCCGTTCTCCCTGACAATTATCGGCCCCTCGGGACGCTTCCTTGAAGCGGATGGCCGCACAGCTGGCGCGCGCGCTGTGGTCTGGGTCACCGACGCGACCATCAAGGGGCTTGAAGAAAGCTCCGCTCGCGGAAAATTCGAGGAAGCGCGCCAGGTGATCGCGCGCGATCCAACCGCATTCCTCGACATGCTGCGCAAGGCGCCGTTCCCGGCCTGGCGCGTGTCCGGCATGGGCCGCCTGCAATGGGCAAACCCCGCCTATCTCGCCGCCGTGGACGTCTCTAGCCTCGACCGGCTTCTGGAGGAGCAGA
>Ga0315904_10003682_pt1 | contig 22352 bp, 38 predicted proteins | sample LakEriMetagenome_6_FD_203529 | JGI IMG/M metagenome (GOLD analysis project Ga0315904, IMG submission 203529) | Freshwater fungal communities from buoy surface, Lake Erie, Ohio, United States - Buoy 12 MA120 | ecosystem: Environmental > Aquatic > Freshwater > Lake | place: USA: Lake Erie, Ohio... | reverse complement strand
ACCTCCGTATTGGCAAAGCACAAAAAAATTTCATAAATAAAGAATAAATGGATCTAATTTGTGAAAAAAGTCTTATAAAACAAGCCACTAGTAGGTGTTTGTATTGCAATTCCACTAGCTATGGTAAAGGCTGTCGTTATGCCCCTAAAGGTGTGCATTTTCATCCAAGTGACCCTAAAAAGTGTTCATATTGTGGATCTGTTAGTTTTGGAAAAGGTTGTAAATTAAATCCTTTTGATGATTTACATCTTCACGGAATTAATTATAACTCTATGTTTAAGGAATCTTTAAATAACAAATTTATTATAGAACAATTAAGCAAAAATTTTAAAGACTACGAAGCTTATAAATTAGGTATTATAGATGAAAATGGTAATAAAATTAAAGAACCTATTACCGAAGCAGAAAAGGCTTCTTATAGTCCAACAACGAAAACCTTTTTAAAAATTAAAAAATATTTGGGTGGCAAATGGGACTTAATTCAAAGTACAATGGTATTAGAAAGTCTTGCTAAAAATGATTACTCTAAAGAAACACACCAAAAATTCCTGCAATACGAAAACAAAATACAGGACTTGCTTACCCAATTACACGAATTAACCAATCAAGCTTTAAGTGAAGGTTTATCATTAGAACAAGTAGAATCATTCTTTCATTAAGATCATGCATAAGGAATTTCCTGTTTCTAGAGTGTGCGTAATTGATTACTATCCTCTTTTGAAGTCTTCTATCAAGGAGACTATTCAGATGTGTAAAAAATATAATATCCCGTTTGTTACTCAGGGACGTACCTCTAAAGACATACAAAAGTTTTTTTATCACTATTGTCTCGAAAAAATTTGTTCGGAGTACAAAAAGTGTCCTAGTAGCTATGAAAAAGTCTTAGCTGTTTACCCAATACCCAAAGAATTACCATTTTCACAAAAAAATTTAGATAAAATATTATCGGTACTACCAATACCTTGGTGTAAGGTCTCTTCTTGGCATTCTCCAGATTTAGAACTAAGTGCATTTAAATCACTTTCAAAACCAAAATCACCTCAAAAGACTCTTACTTTTGCGAATAAACATGATTTACATGTGGTTCTAAAAAATATTCAAAAAAATAAAATTTTCTCTAAAGGATCCGTTGACTTTTCAGGTAATCTTGAATAAATGGATTTAAAGGTTTGGGGCTGGGGGATTAAAATTAATTTTTAAAGAGAAAGGATCTCGATAAATAATAACATGAAATTCGACCAAATTCTTAATGAGCTAACTAGTAATTTAAATCAAACACAACCCCAAACAACTCCGGGTACACCTGCTGCGACCAATACCACAAGCACCACTCCACAACCCTCGCAGCCAAATAAACCTGTTCAGCCGGTCACCCCAATTAAACCAACTACCCCGGTTAACAATAACCAAAAAGTAGATGCTAAAAATCCGGTCGTCGCTGAATTAGTAAAAGCTCAAAACCCAGATACGGTATTAGCTGCTTTAGCTAAATTAGGTATAGTCACTGCCAAATAATTAAAAATGTTAAAAAATTCATTCAGTAATTTTTTTAAAAAAGGACCTAAATCTCCTGTTCTAGAAAAGAAAAAACCTTATTATAAAAAATCTAAAGTAATAAGAGAAAGTAAGATTAATTTTCAATCTCACTTTAAAGGTAGTTTATTGAATGAAGGTGGACAAGCCGCCGAAAATCTTATCGTAGATTTAAAAAAGAATACGGGTAATGAAAATTTAAAATACGTTCGTGCCAATCCTACACCGGAAGTCATAGACGAAATACAAAGACTTCTCACACTTTTAAGAAGTAAAGGATTTGTGGATTCCCGAGAACCTTCTTACTATCTAGGTTCTAGTCGTTTATTTGCTATCAAAGCAGGCATTAGAGCTCCCGAACCTAATGAAATAGAAACTCAAGAAATTATTCAAAAAGCTTTATCTACTAAAAAAGATTTTGGAGATATTGATTTAGATGTACACTTTCAAGAGGGAGTAACAACCAAACAAATTAAAGATTTTTTAAATTCAGAGTTTCCAGGAAAATACGCAGCAGACACAGCCGCTGAAGAAGTTAATACTGCGGTAGTTGTTGGAAATTCCAATAATGTTATTCAAATTGATATTGTCAATATTAAAGGTAAGGAAAAATATTTTGGTGTTTCGCAATTTGCTAGTATGGCAGATATTGCTCAAGGTATTAAAGGAGTAGTAAGAGATCTTCTAGTAAGAGGAATTGCGGCTTCTACTTCTATCAATCCCAAGAAGACGGAAATTTTAGATCAAGCCATTAAAAACACCGAAGAGTATAAAAATTTTGTAGAAAAGTATAAAAAGAACGGCGAGATCACTTATGATATTCGCTATACTCTAGGTGGAGATGGTTTAGCGTATAAAATTAATTGGATGGTTGATGGAGTTTCTAAAAATTACAGTAAAGGTGGAGTAAAATTCGATCAATTACAAAGGTTTGTTAGAGGAAAAGAAGTAGACCCGGTAACCTATGAAGATTTGGATACTCTAGCCGCTATTTTAGGTTTTGCTAATCCTGATCATTTAAAACACGTGGTTAAAATGGCAGAATTGGTTTCTACTTTCGATCAAGAACGTAAACAAAAACTTTGGGACAATTTAGTAAAAAATATCAAGTCTAAGCTTCCCAACCCATCTACTGGTCGTACTCAAGGGCAAATTTCTAATCAAGAAGCCAAAAGTGCTTTTGAATACCTTAAACCTTTCTTTGGCAATGTGAATACAGAAGAGTATGTTCAGTTATTTGGTGAGAGCTTGAACGAAGCCGTTAAAATGGTTTCTATTCCCCACGTTGATCAGATGACCGCTAAAGATTTTTGTAATCTTTTTAGTGGAGGAGCTTGGGAAGTTTCTGAAAAGTATGATGGCTCTAATGTTTCTTTTGGGTTGACAGAGGAAGGACAAATTTTTGTCAAATCTAAAAAAGGAAATCCTGTTACCGATCCTTCTGAATTTTATCAACAAGCCAAAATGTATGATAATGATATTTTTGAAGGATTTGGCAGATTTTTAGAAACTTTACAAAAAAGTAAATTAGAAAATCTTTTAAAACAATTAAGTGGGATGGTTGGTTCTCCTCTTCAGATTTTTGGTGAGATGTTCAGTAAGGCACATATGAATGTTATTCCTTATGCAGAAGATTTAATTGGCAATGGAGCGGTCGTAGTTTTTGGAATAGTTAAATTAGATTCACCTAAAGGTACTGATATTACCACCACCAAAGAAGGCAAAGTTATCAAAGATAAAATTGTAGAACTTCTTAATAATTCCACTGACTGGAAATTTTATGATAAAAAACCTTTAGCGTTAGACATTGATGAAACCATCAAATCCCAAATTCAAAAAACCTGTAGTGCAGAAAATATGGCAGTAATGGCTTCACGCAAAAGAACAGGCAATGAAGCTGAAATGAAAGCTAAAGCGGTTAAAGAATTTGAAATTTTAAAATCTCTTATTAAAAAAACTCTCTTAGGTTCTCTAGGAACTGTACCTTCTTCTTTAGGTGCTTCTGAAATTGAAGGAGCTATTATCCGTAATATGGAGACAGGAGCTATTGCTAAATTAGTAGATTTAGAAGGTTTCGGTAGAAGAAGAGCAGAACAGTGGGCTGGAGTAGATGCACTCAAAGACTATCGTAAAAATCTTTACAAACAACTTCAAGAAGATGTATTAAAAAATGCCGATATTTTTATTTTAGATGATAAGCAAGTTCAAAAATTAACCAATGCCATGGAAACTAAAGGTTCTCGTTTTGGTTCTATGGATGAAATGTTAGATGTTCTTTACGGTGATGCTTCTGAAGAAGTTCAATTTCAAGAAGCTAAACAAATGGTTTCTGACTTGACTAATTCTTTAAACAATTATAAAAAGAATATTGAAGAAGCTTTAACTAAGATTAATAAAGAAGATTCTAAAGCTTTAGAAGATACTAAAAAAGCCATTGAGGCAGAAAAGAGAAGAATTGATCAATTTGTTTCTGAATTAAACAAGAGGATTTCAGATCAACAAAATCCGTATCTCTCTATCATTCGTTTTGTTTTAGGACCAAAAACTTTAGAAGAATTGGGTAAAAAATTTATTCAAGTAGTAAAGTAACTTGATTTATATTCGTTCGTGGTTATTATTCAATCCATGAGCAAGAAAATTTCTCTAGAATTAGATGTAGATCAAACCAACCGTATTATTGAATCTTTACTTTTTGCATCCTCTGTGAGCGTGGGTGCAGACTGGAAAAAAGAAGATTGTGAAGGCATGCTTGATATTGCTAGACAATTAAAAAATACTTTAGGTGATGATTTGAAAATTGACAATATTAATTTCTTCAAAGAAGACTATTACGAAGATTCCTGTTCTGAGAGTATTCTGAATGAGTTTGGAAATCACTTTGATATCGTTTCGTTAGACCTATAAAATATATTATGGCTTATATTTCTACTAAAATTATAGAGTTAGGTTCTTGTGCGTTTCGTCAATGGAAAGCAACTGATACACATTGTTGTAAAGTACATGGGTATCAATTAAAAGCTAAATTTTGGTTTGAGGGGGAACTTGACGATCGTAATTGGGTGGTTAATTTTGGAGGTCTTAAAGAATTAAAAGCAGAACTCCAAAAACAATTTGATCACACACTATGTGTTGCTGTTGATGATCCATTGGTATCTCTTTTTCAAGAACTTCATGAAGCAGGTGGGTGTGATCTTCGAATTATGGCAGACGTTGGTATTGAAAAGACAGCAGAATGGTGTTTTAAAAAGGCTAATGAACATATTAAAAAATTAACCAATAATCGTTGCAGGGTTGTTAAAGTAGAAGTTTGGGAACACGACTTGAATAGTGCATTATACCAGGAATGAAGAAACAATTAGAAATTATCAATACTACATTTGAAAAAGTTGTTCCTAAAAGTGAACCAAATAAAGCTAATTTTTGGTCCTTTTTAACTACCACTTTTTCCACCTTCTTTGCTTTTTTGTTTATTATATTTTTTATGTTATTCCTTCATCCTTTTGGGTGGTTGAGTATTGTTATTATGACGTTATTATATAAATTTGTTATTTCTTAAATTATGAACACTAATTACCTATATCTCAGTGACGATAAAATTTTCTACACCATTGAAGGAGAAGGTGAATATGTAGGACAACCCTCAGTCTTTATGAGATTGTCTATGTGCAATCTTACTTGCAAAGGATTTATTTCAGAGGATTCACCAAATGGGTGTGATTCTTTTATTTCTTGGTCAGTGAAGAATAAAATGACTTTTGAAGAAATCTTTCAATACATGGAAGAACGAAATTACATTGAACATCTTAAATGCAATGCAATTTTTAAATTGACTGGAGGTGAACCTATGGTTTCGCAAAAAGGTCTTCTTTTGTTTATCGAGAGCTTTGTAAAGAAGTATGAGTTTTTGCCTCGTATTGACTTCGAAACGAACGCAACTATTCAACCAGACAATCGTTGGGTTGATGAATTTAAAGCTACCTTTACTACTTCTCCTAAATTGACGACCAACGGTGATCCTGAAGAAAAAACATATAAGCCAGAAGTTCTTGGTTGGCATGTTGATCATAATTCAGGATTTAAGTTTGTTATTACTTCAGACAGAGACATTGAAGAAATTTGGAGAAAATATGTAAATGATCATGAAGGAATTAATGTTCCTTTGAATCGTATTTGGTTTATGCCATGTTGTGGATCACGAGAAGAACACATCGAGAAAGCACCGGCTGTTGCTGAATATGCTAAAGCCATGCATGTTAATTTTAGTCCGCGTTTACATCTTTGTCTGTGGAATATGGCGCTCAAGGTCTGATAATTAAAACACATGAAAATTGCTATTATAGGATCACAAGGTTCAGGGAAAAGTCATTTAATTAAAGAGTTCCTTGAAAAGTGGACAATGTATAAAACTCCCGAAAAAACCTACAGGGATATTATTAAAAGTCGAAATATTAAAATTAATCAAGAAGGTGACGAGGAATCACAAAAAGCTATTTTGAATGCTTTGATTGATGAAGTTCAACAAGCTAAAGGTGACTTTTTAATTTTTGATCGATGTGTTATCGATAACATGGCATACACTCTTTGGTTAAATGCTCATGATAAAGTTTCTAATAAATTTGTCATGGATACTAAATTTTTGACACATCAAACTCTAAAATTGTTTGATATGATTTTTTATGTTCCTGTAAGACCTGAAATTGAATTACAAGAAAAAGAAACAAGAGATAGTGACCCTAAATTTAGAGAAGAAATTGATAACATTTTTAGAGCTTTAATTTCTTCTTATGAAAAAGGTACAGGAGCATTTTTTCCTTTAGAAGATTGTCCTGCTATTATTACTTTAGAAGGTCCTCCCGATTTAAGAAAAGATCAAATTAGTCTTTATATTAAAGATAATGGAATGCCTTTTAGTGAAGAAGATGGCTCTTTATTGAGTTAAATTCCATAAATAACCATATACTTTTATGGTTAATTTTGATACATTAGTAGAAAAAGTTCTATTAAATGAAGCTGGTGTTGTTGGTGTACCTGACTGGTTTCAGAAAATTATTAATAAACATAGAGAACTTTTTGGTATTGATATTACTGATGAAGATATCTCAGATTTTTTTGATTTATTAGACGACGCAAGAATTTCAGAGACTGATGGTTTAAAAAATTATAATAAAATTAGAATTTTAGATTTCATGAAGACTTTTTATGACTCCATGAATCCTAAACCAAAAGACGTCAATGAATTTAAAAATTTATTAACTAATAATACAAACTTTGCTAATTTACCTTTAGTTAAAAAGATTTTATTGTTAAATCCGACCACCAAAAGTCAATGGGAACTTACCAATAAAAATATAGCAGATTTAAAAGTTCGTTCTGAAACTTCTGCTGGTCAAAAAGGTGCTGATGCTTTACAAAATGAATATGGTAATGATTTTATTATCCCTGCTGTTCAAAAAATTATAAATAAACGTATAGGATTTTTTACAAGAGTAGCAAAACTTAAAAGTCCCACTACTCCATTTGCTAACCTTATTAATGACGTATTTAAAAATCCTGAACAATATGAATCAGGAGCGAAAAGATTTACTAGTGATTTTGAAGCGGTTGATAAATTTTACATTGATAATCTCATAGAAATTGCCAAAGCAGCCAAACAATTTTATGCTAGTGAAATGGCTAGAATAAAATTATCCCCAGAACAATTAGGAGGTTTTTTAGAAAGCTTTACAATGTGGGTTGATGATATTTTAAATGAAGCACCACTCACTTCAGCTCTTCAAGCAGGTTTAGCCAGAGCCAATCAAATATCATCACAACCAGTTCAACAACAACCAGCAGATAAAAATCAGGTTCTTAGAAATATAGCAGCTAGTAGAACTGCAAGACAGGCAAGTAATTTTAATAATAAACAAATATCACCACAAGTAACAAAAGATCTTAAACAAAAAGAATTACAAGATATACCAAACAGAATTTTATATTTTAGTGGACAACCTATAAAATTTAAAAAATTTAAAGTCGTTAATGCTAATAAGATAGAAGAAACTGATAAAGAAATTACAATAACACCATTAAAGGTTTCACAAATATCCCAATTAAAAACACCTGAAGCTACTGCTCTATCTCAAGCTTTGAGTAAGGTAGCAGAGTATACCAAATCTCGTATGGGTGCAGGTGAATTGATTAAAAAGACTGGACAAGCTTTAGCAGCGGCAGGACAAGCAGGAAAAGCTTTCGCTGGTGTCACTTAAAATTATGAATAAATTTGATACTCTTTTAGAAAATATTTTTCCTTCAACCATGAAAATGGTTAAGAGGATTCATTACCCAAAACAAATTCAATTCTCTGAAACTTTTTTAAATGCGTTATCCGAAGAATTTAAAAGACTTCAAACATTAGAAGAGAAAGAAACAGAAAATAAACCTATTAGAAATTACAAAGAAAAGTTTTTAAAGGCTGTAGACTTTTGTGTTTCTAATTTCAAGTAAATTACTTCATGTAACGGGAAATGAGTCCCTGTAGTTTTGAAATAATTTGTTCTCTTGAAGGAGCATTTTCTTCTCCTTGAACATAGTCTTCGAACTCTCTTGTATACCAACTTGCAAATTCTTGTGTGGTAATAATTTTGTGGAAAATTTCAGCAATCTGTGAAGATTCTAAATTTTCATTGACTACTTGATTATAAAATTGATTGAAATTGTTCATTGTTTTATTATTTATTTAATTTTTCTTAAATTTCATTAAAGCTTCAATTCCCGTAAAGGAATTTTCTACTATAAACTTATAAGGAAATTCTGTCAAGTTTAAAGAGCAACAAATCTCATTAATGTCTTTATATTTGTCCATTTCTTTTGGCCATATAAACATCTTTTTATTTTGTTTAATGAGTTGTTTAATCTTACGATCCATTTGTTTATTATTCTTGTCATTATCATAAACAAAAATAACTTCATATCCCAGACATTTCTTTAAGAATGTTTCCTGTCTTTCTGTCATGGTTGAACCCCCGATAGCTACTGCATTTTTAACAAACATAGCGTCAATTGGGCCTTCAAAGACAAAAATATAAGGAATAGAAGAATCTAAGTTATTTTCTCCGTAAAGACACTTTTCCCCGTATTTGGTTAGGTACTTTGGATATTCATCACTATTCAAAGAACGACTTTGATAAGATTCTACTTTTCCTGTTTCTGAATAGAAAGGAATAATCAATCGATTCTTGTGAATGTAGTCTTCTGCAGACACATAAAGAGACTTAGGTCGGTTGACAGCTTCTAAAATTTTTCTATTAGTGCAATAGTTAATAGCAGTCTGAATTAGCTTATATTCTCTTCCTTCTTTGTAAAAATCACATTCTTTGGTGTTACATATGTCGATACTATCATGAGGAATTGGTGGAACATCTACTTGCTTAGTTTCTGTTTCTTTTTCTATTTTTACGTTAAGGTCTACAGAACAAGTAAAGTTAGAAGATTCTTTTAATATTTCATGATAGTTTTGATGGGTGACTTCTTGTACCCAATTTAACTCTTTCCAAGATCTTCCGCAATTAAAGCAATAAAAATATCTTTCGTCTAAAAAATAAAAGAGTCTTCTTTTCCTGCCAGAAGAACCCCCTTCATGACATATACAACATTCCGCATTATATACCTTTTGATATTTTTTATATACAGGTCTTTTACATCTAGTGTAAATGGTCTGAATAATATAATCTTGAGGTAGTCCTTCCACCTCTTTAGTATACTATACCTTAAAAGAAAATACAGAGTTTTTATTACTGACCTGCAGCAATGTCTCTTTTACGCTTTGCCGAGTTAATAACAAAACCATCTAAAATAGTAACAATTTCCTTAGCATCTCCAGCAATCTTAATAATGCGAGAAGACAATTCTCTAGAAATACCCATAAAAAGACTACCAGGACGATCTAAATCATTAACCAATTTTTGCAGGCATTCGGTATCTGTGTTTTGCATAGAATCCGCAAATTCCTGTAATTGGGTTTTATATGTTTGAATACCGCTAGCATCAGTTCCCCCTAATACCGGGGCAGGTTCTACATTAATACTATCAGGAGTAGCGACACCACCTTCAGGTGATGCAATTTCATCTTCCGGAGTTTGTTCAGGAACTTCTTCATCCTGTTCAATTAAAAAAACCTGGTTGTACAAATGATCAAATTTCATATAAATAATGTATATTTATTTAAGCAAATATGTTAAACTTTCTATATAGTTTAGGTTTTGTTGTAACCTTATTGGTAATTTGGTTTAAAACAGATGCCTTTTTTGAGTATTGTAAAATTTTTAATTTTAAATGGTTACTCTTTGGATATGATGTTTCCAATACAGATCTTACTTTCCCTCAATTTTTATTTGTTAAAAAACATCTATTAACAAAAAGTAAATTTTGTTTGTTTTATATTAAACTAATTACTTGTCCTCTTTGTTTATCTTTTTGGTTTTGTTTAATTTGCGGATTAATTTTTATTAACCCTTTACTGATACCTTGTTTATATATTTGTAGTTTGTTCGTCTATTTGAGTCTCAGCAAACTTCTTGACCATTAAATTAATTTCTGATTGAAGATCTAATAGTGGTATCAATTTATAATTGTCATTGTTTTTATTGAGCCACAAAACATATAAATTTTTAATCTTTAAAGAAGTATTATCTTCTATAAACTTCTTATAAATACCTAATTGTAAACTATAGGTATTAATTTCACAAGCCTCCAAATGATTTAAAGGCGATAAAAACTTTTTGTTGTGTTTGCTACTAAAATTAATTTCTTTGTTGGTTTTGAAATCATATATTTCCAAGCAATCTTCTTTTGTGTTATAACACAACATATCCAACATACCACAAATCCTAGTATTTTTGATGTCTCCTATGACTAACTCATTTTTAATTGGTATCAAATAGGACTTAGTATCATTATAAAAATTATTAAAGTGTTTTAACAGGACTTTTAATGTTTCTCTTAATTCGTCGTGTTGCTCCGATGTTAATTGTGAAGAAACCCAATTTTTATCATAAGGTACTACTTTATTGTTATAATAATTTTCAGCATAACCATGAAAAACTGTACCCAATACTTTAGAGTACATATTTTTTTGATCCCAACTCCAGATAATTTCTTCGGCTGTTAATCCGAATTGTTTTCCTTTGATTTCAGCCCACTTATCCTTTTCAAAAGGTTCTTTAAATGATTCTATAAATCCAGTAACAGAAAAATTAGCTGAAGGTTTATTGTCTATTTTGTAGGTGTGAGACCCCTCTAAAAAAATTATATTATCGAATATCTTCAGTTCGTTTAAAATATCATTATTCATTTTTTCTTTTTAATCTTTCCATTCTTTTTCTTTTGTCTAAATTTTTAATCGGACATGCACAGTGTTCTTGTAAAGAACATTCTGAACAACCAGAGTCCAAATAAATATCAGGTCTCCAACAAGCAGATTGTGTGATTTCTGCACACATTTTAGCATCTTGTGTCAAATCAATCGTAGTGTTAGGTTTATTTTCAAATATAACTCCTTTTGAAAATTCTTCTCTGAATTCTTTTAAATTTCGATTTTTTCTTTTTACAATTTTTTTATTAGGCATTTACGATAATTAATTATATCATGCCTCTAAAGAAAGGTTCATCAAAAAAAACTATATCAAAAAATATCGGAGAACTTATGAGGTCATTTAAGAAAACTGGTAAAATAGGAACATCTGAACCAGAATCTACTAAAGAAGCTCAAAAACAAGCAACCGCTATCGCTTATTCTAAAGCCGGTAAATCAAAGAAAGTTAATGAGTCTTTTAACTCGATTGTTTCCTCGATTCTGAATTCTTAACCTTCTTAAATCTCTTTTGAGCGTCTTGCATATCTAGACAAGTCCATCCATTTTTACCCCACTGAGTAGAAGAAGGATACATTTCACTTGGTGGGAATTTAGTACCATTAATTTCATAACCGTTATGTGATTTGATAATGATAACTTCATAACGAGGAGTTGGGTTTTCGTTGTCTATTAATTTTTGTTCGTAAATCGCAACATTATCTTCACGAATGATTTGTTTAAAGCTGAAACCTTTATTAGTAAATTTTTTTTCTAGTTTTTTCATTTTTTAATTATAAAAAAAAACTCTCTATATTTCAAGAGAGTTTTTTAATTTCACTGTGATATTTTTATTACTCGCTGACTCGTGCAAAACGACCGAATGAATCACGAACGTTGTGGAAACGTGGGCGAAGGATTGCGGTGTTTGAACGATCCAAGAAACCAACAAACTCATACTTCGATGGGTTGATATACTTGTCTACGATGTTTTCCTTGATACTCTTAGGTACCGTTGGCGGCACATAAAAGTTGGAGATATCACTTAGTTCTTTAGTTGTTACGGTATTACTCATAAGACTTTTATAATATATTTTTTTGAAATAATGTCAACGAAAACCCATTCTTTTTTCTTCAAAAAGTTCAGAAGAAACTACGATTGAATCTTCTTCATTATTGTAAATATCAGCAAGAATCATAGGTTCTTTAACTTCTTTTTTAGTACCCAATTCATCCATAATTTTTTGGGTTTTGCTTACAGAAAGTTTACCGAATTGATATTCTGCTTTAAGACGACCTTTTCGAAGAAGGGCCTTGTCTATACATTGACGCGATGAATTGTATGTGGCAATAATAGCAATGTTAAAAACATTAGCCATGATACCATCTGTAATATTTAATATAGCAGAAACCACAGAAGAAGAATCACTAGGATCTCGAGCCAATAAAGCTTTTTCTGCATCTTCAATGACTAGAATACTGTGTTTCTTGTGAAGAAGAGCAGGAAGGAAAGAAGGATCAGACAACGACTCTACAAAAGCAGTAGGGACATAAATGATGTCTCTATCTACTAAAGAGGAGAGATGTTTAATATAAGTCGTTTTACCTGTTCCTGGGTCTCCATGAAAAAGATAAAGACCAGATTCATTCTTGTTTAAAGAACCTACAATAGCTTGATGAACTTTACCAAAGTCATCATTGTAACATTTATCAATATCAAAACTTTCAGGAACAGCTACTTCAAACGGTTCAAATTTAATAGAACCGTGTTCATCTCTCATGATGGTAAAGATAACATTTTTGATATCTTCTTTTATGAAAAATTTCTCTAGATCTTTTATAGGTAAAGGATTAGATGAAGAATAATAAAGAGTCATTTTAAAGTTACTCTTTTCTAATTTAATTTTTCGTGAATGAGTTCTTTCCAAACAAATTATAATATCTTTATAAAAGAAAGTTTTACTTTGGGACATCTCTGACTCATCATAAACATCCATAGTACTGTATACAGAGGTGGATGTTGGTCCTTCTCGAGGAATACAAGTACCCTCATAAATTAGTTCTCCCTTCTTTTCCAAGAATGACACAATATCCATTGAGACTGGAGTTTCAAATTGGATATTAGAAGCTACTGTATTATATCTCTTTTGAATGTAAAGAGAGTGGGGGAAAAAATGATGAGAATTACTGGGTGCGTAAAGTTGAATTTCTTCGTCTATAATGTGAGGCTTAGCACCAGTAGAAATAGGAAGTTTCATAAAAGAAATCCTAAAGAGTTATATTAAAAAAGCAATATTATTTTTTATTTGAAGATCGATTTTGTTTTAAAATCTTATGCATTCTTTTCATTTTCCTAACTTTAATTTGTTTGGGAGTTTCAAAAGATCTTCTGCGTCGAACATTTTCTAAAATTTCTTCTGCGTCTACTTTGTTTTTAAATCTGCGCAAAGCAGTATCTATATTTTCTTTACCGAAATAATCTCCTTTATTTAATTTTAGTGAAACATTGATCATGTATTTTTAATTATGGAAAAGAGTGCCCCTAGTGTTGAAACAAACACTAAAAAATTAGTCAACTCGAATGTCTATATTATAAACCTCTGGTTGTTTTACAGGAACGGTTACTCGCAATAAACCGTCTGTGTATGTTGAAGTGATGTTTTTAGCATCTGTTTTTTCGCTCAAAGCGAAAGAAAGACTTCCTTTACGTTTGCTTATACCTTTACGGACATAAGAAATGTTTTTAGCCTCTTCTTCCTCTTTCAACACATCAATTTTAAGGTGACCATCACGGACCTTTACATCAATGTTATTTTTACCAACTCCGGCAAGAGCCACTTCTATGATGTAAGAAGTAGGTTCACCTTCATCGTTAGTAATAGCCCTTACATTGTAAGGATATACTGCATTTGGAATGTCGAAAGCTTTTTCAACGTCTCCAAATAATGATTTAAACCAGCTGTCGTTAAAAATAGCAGGAAGCTGGCTTGCCGAACTGCTATAATGACCTACTGTGTAAGTCGGGTCGTATGTTGTTATTTTTGTTGTCATATATTTCTCCTTTTTTTATAAGCGAGATGTTGTATTTTCTAGTTTCTGTTTCGAACACTAGGGCAAAAATATTTATCCACAAAATCCCTTTTAATGCAAGAAAGGATTCGGAGCTTGAAAAGAAAGATCAGGACCTTTAAAAAATAACTCAGAAGCAAGATTATTCAAATACATGCTAGTTGATTGAGGTAAAGCTTTTTGATGTGATACGCAATGAGTAACTCTATTAAAAAATTCATATGAATTAATATTAGAATTGGCAGACGACAACCAACGACTATTTTTATAACGAATTTTATAAGGTTTATAAGCTTCCTGAATTGCTTCATCGTTGAAATAAGCATCAGCTAAATTTTTAGATACCCCCAAACAACATTCTCTTGCGTTGAAGTATTCTCGAAGAGAAGCATTATTTTTTCTCATTTTGTCACAAGAAGACACCGTTAAATGTTTTAAATCTTCTGATAAAGTTTTACCTATTAAACGGTTAAATGATTTTTGGCGGAGACCTTTATTACTAAAATACCTTTGAGATACATTATGTGTAGCAGTCATCCCATTAGTACAAATTTGACGGAGGAGAAAAGGAGAGATAACAGTTTTATTCAAACCATATATAAAGCTAAATCCAGTGTCCCACATATCATTACCATCACCAAAAACATCGACTTGATTTTGTAGGTCTCTAAAAGAAGTTTCTAGAGATAGTGTTTCTTCATTAAATTTCATAGTATGAAGATTAACATTTTCTCCACAATTTTTTAAATATCCTTGAAGTAGATCAAAGCCATAACCAAGTCCTAAAGATTCTTCTTCTTTAATTTCTTCTTTTAAAAATTTAGTAATAACTTTTTCATTACCTTCATTTTTAGTAATAGCAGTAATTGTTTTATCTTTTTTAATATTTGAAAGACAACGTTGTAAAGGCATCCACTGATGTTCATCATCTCGAATCTCTCTAATCAATTCCCCTTTGATTGAAAAAATATTCATAAGATCATTAATAGCAGATGTTTTTACAACTGTACCATCACATAAAAAACGGCGCCCTACTTTATTAATATTTGATAATTGTACAGGAGTTTTACGGAAGAGGTTAATAGTATTTTTAGTTTGATTACTAAACTCTTCAAATCGTGTAAGTAGGGTATTATCCATAATGCCTATTCAATATTAGGTAATTGTTGTAAAGCTCGGCCCAAAGCAATTTCATTACCAACTCGTCGATTAAAATTATCATCCATTGAACAAATAGATTTACCAAACACTGAGGTTTGTTTATCTGGTGTGGTTACTTCAATAGTAGTCGAACCGCCACGCGCATGTAGTTCTTTAGAATAACCATTGATTCTACTCTTAATCTGATATTCCCGAGAATGGATGACCCGAACTTTATAACCTTTCCTTCGCAAATCTTTAATTGTGTATTTCATATTAGAATTCAAATATACAGTAAAACCATTTTTTATTCAAGAAAAAACATAATTATTTTATAACCTTAATGAAATTTTCGGAATTGTTAGAACAATATCTCAAGGAAGTAAAAGAAGAATCAGATTCTATTGAAAGTCCTTGGTCTATTGAAATTACTAAAGATTCTAAAAAAAGTGACGAATATAATCAGTTAGGTGAATTAATTATCCGCTTGTCTTCTTTAAGATCTAAAATGAATTAATATTGAATTTCAGCTTCCGAAATTCGACCTACAATTTTACCATTGTCTTTTATGACAATTTCCAATTCAGCTTCATTTAGTTCTTTAGATGCTTTTTTAAAAGAAACTACCTTTTCATCTTCATTTTCTTCATCATCATCTGAAAAGAAATATTCTTCAACTTTTTCAAAAACCTCTTCAGGCAAACAACGAAGTGAGCCACTATCTTTAAAAATTTCTGAGTATTTGGATTCAGAAATAAATTTTAAAGATTCGTAAAGATAACGTGATTGTAATAAAATTTCCTCTAAATTATTGCCTAAGTCTTTTGTAAACTCTTTAAAATTATTAATTAGTTCATCAATAATTTCTTGTTTGGTTACCTCGATAACCGTTTTATTTACGCTTTTGACTATCATATTATGACTATATTTAAAACAAAAGCGCTAAAAGATAACTTATTGAGCGATTGCTACATCAACCGGAGGAGCTTCTTGATTTTGTTGATCATTAAAATTTCCTTGTACTATGTTTGATGATTCTAAATCTGAAGTATCAGAATATGTGTTATCGCCGTATTGGTTATCTACATTAGGTGAATATTCTACAGTTTCTTCTTTTGGCTTTTTGGCTAAAAGATCTTGAATTTCAGCTGGAGTTTTTCCGTGGTCTTTTAAAATGCTAACAAGATCATCTCTTTCTGTTTTAAGTTTTTGATATTCTTCTGAACCGGGTTCAGCCTTTAAAAGAGCAGCAGTTACTTTATTATACCTACGAGCAAATCCTTTATTGATATATTTGCTTTCAAGTATTTTTTGATAAGCTTCCTCTAAAGCATCTTGGTCTTTTTTCTTTTTAGAATTACCTTCTTTTGCTGCTTTAGCCTTTTTAATGGCTAGATCTTTAGCTTTAATGTAATCATTAGAATCTACTTTACCGTCACCGGTTAGATCCTTCTTTTTACCTTCATTAATTTGAAGGTAGGCTTGTTCTAATAATATTTGATCTTGAGACTTCATGTATATTATTTATCCAAAATTACTGAAGAACTATGTAACTCTGGACCACTTCGACGGTTTCAACAGTCTCACTACCACCCCAATCCATATCACTAAAGTTTGAAGAAGGTTTACTATAATGCTTTGTTTCTGATTTAACAATTCTCCGTTCTGGTTCAATGGCGACTGCTTTTTTTACAGGAATAGGTGTTGGTTGGGTCCTTACTATGATTTCTTTCTCCTTTTTAACATATTCGATGGGGGTAATTGTTCGAGCGACTGGTTTCAATGGTACCGAAGAAGCATAAACCTTTTTAGGAGTCGGTGTTGGTTTGGGTTTAGCTATCTGAACAGGGATTTTCGGTAATTCTATTTTCTTATTAAAGAAATTTTGAAAGTCTTCAATAAACCTAGAAACCACATTTTCTTTTATTTTGATCTCATTTTTTTTCTGATACAATTCTTTAGGGACAGCAACAACTACTGGTTTACTTTTTTCATTTTTAGGCCACTCTATGGTTTTGGTTTCATTATTAGCATAAAGTTCTTCTCGGGCTTTTTTTAACTCAAGAGCTTTTTGTTTTTTGTAATTAGAATACTGGGCGATACTCAAATAACCAACTCCATGTAGCAATATTACTACTAGAAATGCATGCTTCCATTTGATGCTTTTAATTTGGTTATTTTTAGTAAACATAATATTACATGAATTTGAGTGTTTCTCCTACTTTAATTTTATTAGGGTCTTTGATTCCGTTAATTTTGATTAGACGATCATAATTGAGTTTATATTTTTTTGCAATACTAAAAACAGTATCGCCGCTCTTAATTGTGTAATCTTTTGTCAAATTATTACCTGATTGGGGTTTAGTAATAATTTTTTTAACTTCTTTAGGCTCAACTTTTGTTGGTGGTTGTAGTGGCTGTGGTTTACCATCCATAGGAGCTTGAGATTGAGGAGCTGGTGTTGCTTCTGGTGTCGGTTCTGGCGACGATAGAGGTTGAGGTGGTGTATTTTCTCCTACAAATACCTTATCATCTTGTATGATATTTTCTGGTACTGTTTTATCTTTTTGAGGTGCCGCTGAAACTGTAAGTGCAGTTAAAAGAGCGGCATGTATAAAAACTACACCCCAAAAAATTTTGTTCTTCATAAGATTTGAACTAGGAGTTTTTTCTTTTTCTTCTTGTTCAGGAATTTCTCGAAACAAGGTATCTTCTTCTGGAGTTACGTCAATGTGATATTCGTTTTGCATATTTTTTATTTGGTTTGTATTAATGATGTATTTTTTTTACTGGAAAAGCCACAACTTTTTTAAAAATTAAAAGAATCCATTAATTGACAACATTTAAGAAATTCATCATAATTCCACTTTCTGCATTCAGTTATTCCTGAAATAGGATCTTTTTCATACCAATTATGAAAATATTTTTCACTTCCTTTGATATTATCCATAATATGTTTTTCAAGTACCAATGCTTGTTGTTGATCTTTAACCCATCGACTTTTCATGACCTTGATGTCGTGAAAATAATTTTTAATAGGATAAGGTTCATCTGGTCCTTCATATGTTAGTCGATCCATTGCATCTTTTGAACCTGTTATCCCAACTTTAAAAACAGTTTTAGGATAAGAATTACCTCTTTTTAATTTAGCGATATAAACTTTGTACATAACTTTATATTATTTGTAATTGTATTTCTTTGAAAAGGTTTTATTGTTAGCAAGACAATAACTATTCATACTGCAATAATCACAGGTGCGATCAGAATCAAGAAAGATATCTGGTCTCAAACAAGCACCCTTTGTGTGTTCCGGGTGTTCACGAAGACTCAAACTAGTATGAGGTTCATTCTTAAAGATAGGAATGTCATAACGTTGATCCTCTGTCTTCTCCAAAAGTTTGGTCTTTTTAACTTTCTTAGGTTTACTGACCTTTTGAGGTTTAGAAGCAGACTTGGCTTTACGAGAGACAAATGTCTTCAACATATTTTCCAACCCACCATATCGATCAATTTTCTTTTCTAGCATTTGACCGAAAGCCATTACCTTTTCACCTGTAGCGGTACAAATAAGATAAGGGTGGGTGGTGAGCCTTTTGGTTGATTTGAAACAATTGATCTCTTGTTGAATTTGTTCTTGTGTCATCATGTTTTAATACTAGAGCGATTTATGTTTTTGGTCACGGAAAAAAGATTAATCTTTATAATTTCGATTTATCAATTTGAAACCAAATGGTCTACGCGATCCAAATGACTTGGGATAACTTTGCGGACGAACCACTATTCCTTCTGCATCAAGTCCGCTAAGGTATTTTTGTTTGTCTGCTACTTCTTGTAGTTTTTGTAGAGGATTGGCCCATAATTTTACTGTAGCACTAACATCAAGATGGCAAATTAAAGGAACGACATCGCATTTCAATTGATTGAGACAAAAATCTTTCATTTCATCGTATGTCATATATTTGTCATTTGTTTTGATTTGAAATACAAAAATTTTAATATCTTCTAATTTGAGTTGATTGCGTTGAATGCCGTTTCCGCAAAGTTCACCTTGAATTATGCCTGTCCAATTCTCTGGAATAATAAGTTTTCTGGCCGCTTTCCAGAAAGCATTATTTTCATTTTCCTTTTTAGAAAAATTTCTAGTACAAACTCCAGAAAGTACCCCATTCTCTACAATTAATGTTATAGAACTTCCATCTAATTTTTGTGTAACTGTAAGAAAAGGTTCATGATATAAAACTTTATTGACCAATTCGGGATCGTTTAATCCATTGTCTTCATCTGTTTTTGATGCAATGTGAGTAGGAAAATCTCCAGCAGTTTCACCTGAAAGGTTAGCAGGAACCTCTTTTATATACTTTGTAACACCTATTATTTCGGTGAGGTCTGTACCTATTTCATAATCTTTAAATGGCGAAGCTGAAAACTCGTTTAATGAAATTACCAACCCTGAACTATATTCTCCTCTAAGTTTAATATTTTTGATTCTGATTGGTTTATCCGGATTTTTAGGATCTGCTAGAAAATTTGTCCAAGTATAATGAGGTACAATACTATCAATAGTAACAAATACAATCTTATCACCCTCTTGGTGAGTACCTCTTTTAACAACTACTTGCCACCCCAAAACTTCAGCAATATCTAAAGAATCTGCATTAGGGTGGTTGCGTATATTTTTAATGACTTCTATTGAGGCTAATTTCATACCCCAATATTATAAAGATAAAAAGAAACCCTTCAAGAATTATTTGAAGGGTTTTCTAAAATATGTATTTTTAATTTATTATCCTACAGCGCCACCAACGGTACGAAGAAAATCACCAACTGCTCCTTGAACATCTTCAAAGTTATCCCAAAAAGCTTCGCCGTCTTGATGTTCTCCTTCTTTGATCCAATTTTTGAATTCTTCAATCATTTGATCTTTTACTGGATGTGAAAGTGTGTCAAATTCGTGTGAAGAAGTTTGTTCTTCTTCCTTCATTTTTTGTTGATTCCATCGATCAAGACTTTCATCTTCAGCAATATAACTTTTTACAAGATTGTCAAATTTATTCATATATTTTATATTTAATTAATCTTTACTCAATTCCTCAAAAAGTCGTTGAATCTCTTCATAATTTTTTTGGGTTAATGCCCAGTGCTCTCCGGTTCTTTTATCTACTAATGTTTTTTGTGAATCGGAATCAAGTCCTACAACATATTCGTAAACGTGACCCCATCTTTTTTCAAATTCTTCTTTAGTCATAAAAAAATTATTTAATATAAATAATGGTTAAATACAATATATAATATGGCAATTAATTTTCCAGACTCTCCAGTCTTAAATCAAGTTTTTTCTTCTGCTGGAAGAAGATGGCGATGGGATGGAACTACTTGGATATCTTTATTTGATAAAGGTAACGTAGACATTTCAGATACTCCTCCTTTAAATCCTTCTTTAGGAGATCTTTGGTATGATTCTTCTACTGGGGTTTGTTTTCTTTATTACTACGATGGAAATTCTTATCAATGGGTAGACATTAGCTCAGGTAATCCTACTTTACTAGCAGACATCGATACTATTACAGACGCAATCATTTTTGGATAAAATAATATATGAAATCAATACTATCTACAAACCCAACTTTCACACCAGGTGCTGCAAACGTTGGAACTCTTAACTTTTCGTCAGTCAGCGGTTTTAACATAGCTGGTCTTTTAGCAGTACTAAATCAAACTCGTGGAGTTCTTTTGTATGCTACGGGAAAGCAACCAACAGGTTATTTTAGTTGGAACAGTGGAACCAAAGTAATGACTTTAAAGGTAGATACCTCTACTCATTCTTCTGGAGATCAATTACAGGTGATTTATGATGGACCAGGATCTAATGGCCCTGTTTTAAATACTTTAATTTCTGGTGGGGTAACAGATTCCATAATAACCGCAAGCCCTGCAATATTACTTGCGGTAACTCCAAGCGGAATTCAGGCTTCTGCTGAAAACTGGGATTATTTGTATTATGTTAAAAACGGATCAACTACATTATTAGAAGGAAGAAGCACAATTTCAAGCGGGTTCGCAACAAACCATCCTGTAATCCCAAGCTCTGGAATAGATTGTCCGAATGGAATAAAAGTAACAGTAAGCTCAACACCGAGTGCAAATGCTCAAACATTAGCAAATGCACGATTGACCATCAACTACATTTTAAAATAATATGGAATTTGTATATGTTTATAGGGATGAGAATGGAGAGATCACGGGTTCTGCAACTCACGCAGAAAACGGGGAGAAAATGTCTATTAGCAATCCAGAGTATGTAGCTTGGTCAAATAAGGTTTATCCTCCTACTTGGGAGCAAATCAGATCAAGAAGAGATCAACTTTTAAAAGAAACAGATTGGGCTGCATTACCTGATGTTAATTTTGATTCAAAACAATCTTGGTTGGTCTACAGAAATAAACTTCGAAACATTCCCCAAAAATTTAAATCTCCAGAAGAAGTAGTTTGGCCTGAGAAACCTAATAATTAAAATATATGGCTATTAATTTTCCTAATAATCCGGGTAGTGGAGAAATTTATACAGAAGGTAACAAAAGCTGGCAATGGTTAGGTAATCGTTGGGGTGCTTATAATATACAAAATCCAGAAGCTTTTGCTTTTAGGAATAAGATTATCAATGGTAATTTTGATATTTGGCAAAGAGGAACAAATTTTTCTATAACAAATTCAGGAACTTATACTTCAGATAGATGGTCTATAGTATATGATGGAACAGGAGCAACACGAACGGTATCTAGACAATCATTTAGTGTAGGACAAACAGATGTCCCAAATAACCCTGATTATTTTTTAAGATGGAATCAATCTGTTGCTGGATCAGGGGCGAATTTTAATGTATTGAGACAACCTATTGAAGCTGTAAAAACTTTAGCAGGAAAACAAGTAGTTGTAACATTTTATGCAAAAGCTGCAAGTACATTAGATGTACATGTATTTTTTCAACATTATTTTGGAACGGGAGGATCACCATCATCTACAATTAATATACCCGGAGGAACAACAATAAATTTAAACACATCATGGCAAAAATATTCTGTTGTGTGTGATATAACGAATTTAAGCGGTAAAAGTATTGGAACTAACAACAATGATTATTTAGTTTTAAATTTCAATCCTAGTCCAATTAATGATAACGCGACCTTTACTTTTGACATTGCTCAAGTCCAACTTGAAGAAGGCTCTATAGCAACTCCATTTGAACATAGACCAATTGGAACTGAATTGGCTTTGTGTCAGAGGT
>Ga0315904_10003680_pt1 | contig 22358 bp, 17 predicted proteins | sample LakEriMetagenome_6_FD_203529 | JGI IMG/M metagenome (GOLD analysis project Ga0315904, IMG submission 203529) | Freshwater fungal communities from buoy surface, Lake Erie, Ohio, United States - Buoy 12 MA120 | ecosystem: Environmental > Aquatic > Freshwater > Lake | place: USA: Lake Erie, Ohio... | reverse complement strand
CAGGCTTAAGTTCAGTTTACCGAAATTGCTTACTCCTGAGCACCTGCATGAGCAAGTCATGTCACTCACCAGGAGGAACCAACTTGCCGATGCGCGGATTCGGATCACCTTTTACCGCGGCGAAGGCGGTTTGACAGATCAAACCAATACTGCTCCGGGATTTGTCATACAAACCTGGCCCATAGACAAAGGGGCACTGGACTTTAACATCAACGGACTGAGGATCGGAATTTTTGAAGAAGGCAGAAAGGCCATCGATCATTTCGCCAACATTAAATCAAACAATTTTCTCGTTTATGTTCAGGCCGCCCTTGAAGCCCGTGAACAGAAATGGAACGATGCCCTCGTGCTCAACTCGGAGAACCGGGTGGCTGATTCCACTATCGCAAATGTATACTGGGTAAAGGACCATCGCATCTTTACTCCGCCCCTAAGCGAAGCGCCAATTCAAGGGGTCATGCGGCGCTATCTTCTTGAACAGGCGCTGATCCATGAACAACCGCTGACCATCCAGGACATCCTTCAGGCTGACGAGGTGTTTCTTAGCAACGCCGTGAGAGGTATCCAGTGGGTGTCGTTCGTGGGTGATACGCCCCTTAAATCGAACAATATTGCGTCTATCATGTACCAGGACCATATCGCGCCATTATTTTCCTGATCCCTCAACCAATTTTTACAACCTTTGTTTATTGGGTATCATATGCCCAATACCGTCAATGTTTTCTGGTTCCGGAGAGACCTTCGGTTCAATGATAATGCCGGCCTCTACCATGCACTGGAAAGAGGACTTCCCGTTATCCCCATCTTTATCTTCGACAGGGATATCCTGGACAAACTTGACGAGAAGCACGATAGGCGGGTGGTGTTCATACACCGGGCCATACAGGGACTCCAGGAACAAATGGTGGCCATGGGAAGTAGCCTCTTGGTGTTCTACGGCAAACCCGTGGATGTATTTGAGAAACTGGTCCGGGATTACAAGATCAACACGGTATTCACCAACCACGACTATGAACCCTATGCCAAACATAGAGACGAAGCGGTTGCGGGTTTCCTGAAAACAAATGCTGTTTCCTTCCTGAGTTTCAAGGACCAGGTGGTTTTTGAGAAGGATGAAGTGATGAAGGATGATGGAACACCTTACACCGTATTTACTCCCTACAGCAGAAAGTGGAAAGCAAAGCTCCAGCCGGGGCACTTTGATCCGTATCCAACCGGATCGCTTAAAGTGAATTTACACAAACAGGCGCCTCATCCCGTCCCAACCCTGGAACAGATGGGCTTCTATAACATGGACCTGGATTTTCCAGACAGCAATGTCCAGGAAGAGATCGTAAAAAAATACAAGGAGCAGCGCGACTTCCCCGCTCTTCATGGCACATCCAGGCTGAGCGTCCATCTTCGTTTTGGTACGATCAGCATCAGGCAACTTGCCAAACAGGTGATGCACCTAAGCGAGTCATTCCTGAATGAACTGATCTGGCGGGAATTCTACCAGATGATACTTTGGAACTTTCCGGGGGTGGGAGAAGGGAAGGCCTTTAAACCCGCCTACGATCTGATCAAGTGGAGAAATGATGAAGTTGCCTTTGAAAACTGGTGCGCAGGCCAAACGGGCTACCCCATTGTGGATGCGGGTATGCGGGAATTGAATGCCACAGGCTTCATGCATAACCGCATCAGGATGGTGGTTGCGTCCTTCCTTTGCAAACACCTTCTGATCGACTGGCGTTGGGGTGAAGCATATTTCGCTGAGAAGCTTCTTGATTTCGACATGGCCTCAAATAATGGTGGTTGGCAATGGGCCGCCGGAAGCGGATGCGATGCAGCGCCCTATTTCAGGATATTCAATCCCAGGCTGCAAACAGAAAAATTCGATAAAGACCTGGTCTATATACGAAAATGGGTGCCTGAGTTTCAGGAGTTCAACTACCCAAAACCCATAGTAGATCATGATTTTGCCAGGAAAAGATGCATTGAAACCTATTCAAAGGCGCTTCAGCCTGGACTATAGGAATACTTCGAAAGAACCACTGACAGGCTGCGGGAAGATCTGTTCTGCTACTTCAAGCATCTGCCATATGGCAGCCTTGCCTTTCTGCCCAAGATCCAGGGAGTAGTCATTTACATACAGGTCGATGTGCCTGCGCATAACATCTTCCTGCATCTCCTGGGCATTGCTTTTCACAAAATCAGACAACTCCGGGTAGTTTTTTCGTGCATACAATAGACTCTCCATGATCAGCCTGTTAACTTCCTTCATGGTGTGGTTGTCGTATTTCCTGTTCATGACAATGCCGCCCAATGGAATAGGAGCCCCGGTGTGCTGCTCCCAATAATCACCCAGGTCCATCAGTTTGTGAAGCCCCTTTTGCTGGTAGGTGAACCGGTTTTCGTGAATGATCACTCCGGCGTCCACTTCGCCCCGCAAAACAGCATCTTCAATGGAGGAGAAAACCATGAACTTCTTCTTTACCGCCTCAGGGAAAGCGATCGAGAAAAGCATATGGGCCGTAGTGTTCATGCCCGGTATGGCTACTACCATCCCGTTCACCTCGCCGGGTTCAACAGGCCTGGAGGTAACCAGCAGAGGTCCAACGCCCATTCCCAAAGCGCCGCCCGCATTCAGTACCTTGTACATCGGCAGTATCTTTGACAATACCCCGTAACTGATCTTGGTGATGTCCAGTTTTTCAGCCAGGGCCATCCGGTTCAATGTTTCAACATCGTCCATGACCACCTCAAACTCGAATTTCCCCGTATCGATCTTTCGATTCACCAGCGCATCGAAAATGAAGGTGTCATTGGGACAAGGGGAAAAGCCTATTGTATATGTCATATCGGTAAGTATGGGTCGGTAACCTGATTCAGGAATTTAATGATCTCAGCATTCAACGATCGAATGGATTCGCCCAGTTTCCATTTTTCCTTGTCCCTTTCCCCCACCATATTTGAGATACCCCGGAACTGGATGAAAGGGATGTTTTCTTTCAGGCAGGCATAATGAAATGCAGCTCCTTCCATACTCTCTACCACCGGCATATACTTCTCCTTGATGACCCGGATGTATTCCGGCTCCGTGGAGATACGGTTCACCGTAATACCCCTCACGCATTCCAGTTGGACTTTCGATAAAAGACTCCGGTGGGGGTTCGCCAGCTTTTTATCCTGCCAGGGCGGCGTATTAGCCTGGGCCAACCCCAGGTCATACAGGTCCAGCCACCGGTTATCCTGCATTACTCCCAGATCTCCAATCATATCCTCTTTCACCGTGACCACCATCCCCGGTGAGAAAATGGGATGGAAAGTGCCTGCCACACCAGCCTGAATAGCCAGCGTGGGCTTGTACTGGGAGAAATGTTTGGCCAGGCAATAAGCAGTATTCATCATGCCTACACCCGTAGTGATGATCTCCACCTTCTGGTGTTTACGCAGATAGATCCTTTCAGACAGATACTGGGTGACCGGTTCTATTTCCTTTCTGGTGGCAGCAACCAAAACGATGTTCATGGCTCAAATTTCTGAAATAATCCCTTAAGTGTTAACTTTGCGCCTCTTATCTATCATGGTATTTCTAACAAGGGTTGAACATTTCAATGCGGCTCACAAGCTCTTTAATCCAAACTGGAGCAGGGAGAAGAACGACGAAGTCTTTGGACGATGCGCGAATGAGAATTGGCATGGCCATAATTTTGAGCTTTTTGTGACCGTGAAAGGCACCCCGGACCCTGATACAGGCTTCATTGTAGACGCCAAACTGCTCAGTAAGATCATTAAAGACCATGTGATCGAGAAACTCGACCATCGTAATCTCAACCTCGATGTTGACTTTATGAAAGGTAAAATGTGCTCCATTGAAAACCTGGTCATCGGCATATGGAACGAGCTTGAACCATTAATGCCGCCTGCCGTCAGGCTGCACTGCATCAAGCTGGTGGAAACTCCCCGTATCTTTGTGGAATATTTTGGGTAGGTTTTTTAAACCCTTCCAAACCTTTTTAGCCAAGAATCGTTATTCTCTTTAGTTATGGATAGAAAAGTGGCGGTCTTCCGTAAGGAACATTTTAACGCTGCGCATCGGCTGCATAATCCGGCGTGGAGCGACGAGATGAATCAAAAAGTCTTCGGCAAGTGCAATCTTCCCCATTATCACGGCCATAATTATGAGTTGATCGTGAAAGTGACCGGTGTTCCTGATCCGCAAACTGGTTATGTGATGGATATGAAAGTGCTTTCAGATATCATCAAAGCTGAAGTAGTGGACCGCTTCGATCATCGTAATTTAAACCTGGATACACTTGAGTTCAGGGACCTTAATCCAACAGCCGAAAATATCGTTGTTGTGATCTATGATCTCCTGAGAAAAGAGATAGACAGCCAATTTGACCTCAAGGTCACCCTCTATGAAACGCCCAGAAATTTTGTAGAATATCCTGCATAGGGATCAAAAATAACAAGCAGCACCATGGCTTATAAGAAAGTTGAACAATACGGAGACAAGATCACGTCGTCGTTAACCGATAACTACCGTGAGTCCCTTGGGCTCCTTGGAGAAGATCCGGATCGTGAAGGACTCCTCAAAACACCTGAACGTGTAGCCAAAGCGATGCAGTACCTGACCCAGGGGTATCATATGGACGCTAAAGCGATCCTCAACTCTGCCAAGTTCCATGAGGAAGTCAGTGAAATGGTCATCGTTAAGGACATTGAAATTTACTCTCTCTGTGAACATCATATGCTTCCTTTCTACGGCAAGGCCCACGTTGCGTATATCCCTAACGGGTGGATCACAGGATTGAGCAAGATCGCAAGGGTTTGCGATGTTTACTCACGCAGGCTTCAGGTGCAGGAAAGGCTGACTACCCAGATACTGGATGCCATCAAGGAGACTCTTAATCCGCTGGGAGTTGCCGTTGTTATAGAAGCCTCACATCTTTGCATGATGATGAGGGGCGTTCAGAAACAAAACTCCGTAACTACCACGTCGGCTTTTTGGGGAGAATTTGAAAGAAACGAATCCAGAAGCGAGTTCATTCGCCTGATCGGCTCAAAGCTGCACTAGACCGATATGGTCAGCAATTAACAGGGTGCTTTTGCTAAGAAAGCGTAATTTCGCGGGCCAACCACAGATTCATGAAGCATGCTTATATTTTCCCCGGCCAGGGTTCCCAGTTTCCGGGCATGGGCAAAGATTATTACGACAACAGTGCATTTTCCCGTAAACTGTTTGAACAGGCGAATGAGATCCTTGGCTTCAGGCTCTCGGACATCATGTTCACCGGTTCCGAAGAAGACCTTAAGCAGACCCGTGTAACCCAACCTGCCATTTTCCTTCATTCCCTGATTGCATATCGAAGCCTCGAAGGCATAACGCCGCAAATGGTTGCCGGCCATTCCCTGGGAGAATTCACAGCGCTGGTAGCCAATGGCACATTATCGTTTGATGATGGGCTGAAACTGGTCAGCATTAGGGCCGAAGCCATGCAAAAAGCCTGCAACCAGAATCCTTCCACCATGGCAGCGGTGCTGGGACTGGAAGATGCAAAAGTGGAAGAGATTTGTCAAGCTGTCCAGCAGGAGTTGAACGATGTAGTAGTGCCCGCCAATTATAATTGTCCGGGCCAATTGGTGATCTCAGGCTCAAATAACGCCGTACAGGTTGCCTGCGAGCGATTGAAAGAGGCGGGCGCAAAGAGGGCCATGCTGCTTCCCGTGGGAGGCGCATTCCACTCACCACTGATGCTCCCGGCAAAAGAAGAACTCGCTGCCGCCATTGAGTCGGTCAAATTCCATACCCCTGTTTGCCCGATCTATCAGAACATTGCAGCCAAGGCTGTGACCAGGCCGGATGATATTAAACAGAACCTGATCGACCAGTTGACCGGCCCCGTAAAGTGGACCCAGCTGATCAACGCCATGATCGCTGATGGCGCTACCAAATTCACGGAAGTGGGACCGGGTAAAGTGTTGCAGGGCCTGGTGCTGAAAATTAACAAGACCATGGAGGTTAACGGCGTCAACTGATCCAATTCGACTAACATGAATATCGATATTCGTTCGGCTGTCAAGGCCGACTGTCCAAGACTACTGGAACTCGTCAACGAGCTGGCGGTCTACGAAAAGGCACCGGAAGAAGTAACGGTGACCCTCGAGCATTTCACAGATAGCGGATTTGGTGAGAAACCCGTATGGTGGGCCTTTGTGGCTGAAGTGGATGGCCGTGTGGAAGGTTTTGCCCTATACTACATCAGATACAGCACATGGAAAGGACAGCGCATGTACCTGGAAGATATCCTGGTAACGGAAAAAATGCGCGGCAAGGGTCTGGGAACATTACTATTTGACCGTTTGATCCAGGAAGTTGAGGAGAAGAAGTTTTCAGGCATGGTTTGGCAGGTGCTCGACTGGAACGAACCCGCTATCAATTTCTACAAAAAATACAACGCCCGGTTTGACGCAGGCTGGATCAACTGCTCGATCGATCGATAAAAGGGTAGCCGTGTTTTTTCCTGGCTACTTTGTAAGAGTCCGTTCAGCATGATTTAATGCAGCAATCATCCCGTTTTTCAGAGAAAATCTTTGATCCAATCGCGGAAAAAACTAAAACCTCTTGCTCCAATGACAATGTCTTCTACCTTCCCGTTCACCAGAAGGATGGAGACCGGCCTGGTATTGATGCTGTTGATGAGTTCGTTCGATCTGCTGAAATAGCCCGCCTGAAAACTGAACTTGTTTTTAGACAGATAGTTGTTGATCGTCTTAGAATCCTCATCAGACAGGGCCAATACGGCAACGCCCTTACTCCCGAATGATCTTTGCAGTTGATCAAGGTCGGGCATTTCCTTCCTGCAGGGAGGACACCATGTGGCCCATATGTTTAAAATGATCAGTTTTTTCTTCTGGTCCGCCAGTACTTCTTCCTTTCCGGAATTGATATTGAAATACCTGAATGCAGGAAGCTCCTTGCCCTTAAACTGCATCACGGCCTCCATCGGCTTTTCGTAGTAATTCTCTATGGTGCTGAGCAGGAAAACCGTAAGGCCCAGAAATACAGTGTCGCTGGCCAGCCCTGTCCATTCTTTTTTTTGTTTGGGTACGATGTATTTCCTTCTGATGATATCTCTGACCATGGTGAAGATGGTATATGCAGCAAAGGCATATACCAGGATCTTCAGCCAAAATATGATTGTAGTAGTGATGGGCTTGTGGTTTATTTGTGAGCTTACCGCGAAAATTATACTAACGCCTGTTCCAGGTCCGCCAGGATGTCCTGCACATTCTCCATACCTACACTCATCCTGATCAGGCCGTCCGTAATGCCATATTTGATCCTGTCTTCTCGCTTCACCCCATAGTGGGTCATAGAAGCAGGATGACAGAGCAATGTGTCACAGGTTCCCAGTGAAACGGTGCGTGTGCAAAGTTTCAACTTGTTCATGAATCGAATACCCCCGTCCAATCCATCCGCATGCTCGAAGCTTAGCATAGCACCCGGGTACTTCATTTGTTTTTTTGCTGTTTCATAATCAGGGTGGGAGGGAAGGCCATTGAAATTGACTTTGGCCACCTGCTTGTGGTCCTGTAGAAATGCAGCAACGGCAATCGCATTGGAACAATGACGCTCCATCCTCACCTCAAGTGTTTTCATTCCGTTGATCAGCAGGAAAGCATCGAACGCGTTGGAATTTCCTCCCAACAACCTGTGGATCTTGGTGGCATGCGAATTCATGAACGCCAGATCCTTTCCAACAAGCACACCGCCTATGGCAGTACCGTGACCATTCAAAAACTTGGTGGTGCTGTGGATCACAAAATCCACATCATACCTGAAGGGCTGTTGCAGAAAAGGGGTCGCAAATGTATTGTCACAGGCCACGATCTTCCCGTATTTCTTTCCCAGGGCCGACAGTTCCTCAATATCTACACATTGGATGGTAGGATTGGCAGGCGTCTCTAAATAGATCATCCGGATCGATGGGTCTTCTTTAAGTATATCCTCGGCTCTCTGAACATTCCGCAGGTCCTCAATGACCACACCCATCCCCAGCGTTGGTAGAAGCCTTTGTATGATTTCTTCCGTTCCGCCGTATAGTGAAAAATGGGTAAGGATATTATCGCCCTGTTTAAGATTGGCAAGCAGGAGGGTAGAGATGGCTGCCATGCCTGATGCGTGCAGAATACCTTTCAACTCGAGGGATTCGCCCTGCTCATTCGTGATGCCGAATGATTCCATGGCTGCGATCTTCTCTTCCGCTTCTGCCATGGTTGGATTGCCCCATCTTGAATAAATATAGCCTTTCTCCTGGCCGCTGAAACGGCGCATGCCCTGCTCCGCCTCATCAAACACATAGGTGGAAGAGGCATAAATAGGGGTAAGATGCGCGTAATTGGGATCCTGTATATGCCCACCATGGATAGCTAAAGAACTGAAGCCGGAAATGGGGAAATTTTTATCTGCCATATTCATCAACCCTTTTTATTTTAGGTGGTCAAGTTCAAATTTAAACCAAAATTCATGAAGGAACTCTTGCAACAGTACGCTGCCTATAACTATTGGGCAAATAAAAGAATTACAGACACCATCCTGCAAATGGATGAATCTACACATCAGCAGCACGTGCCCAATAGTTTCACTAACCTGTATGCCACTGTTCTGCATATCTGGGACGCTGAAAGCATCTGGTGGCAGCGCATGAAGTTGCATGAGAAACTGTTGATCCCGAGTCAGACTTTCAATCCCAATATGAAGGAGGCTGTCAACGGGCTCATCAGTCAGTCGGCCTTATGGTCAGATTTTGTTGAAACGGCATCAGAGTTAAAGTTGCTGCATATATTCGAGTATAAGAATTCCCACAAGGAGATCTTTCGCCAGCCTTTGAATGAAGTGATGCTGCATGTGTTTAACCATGGAACATATCATCGCGGACAACTCGTGACCATGATGCATGCCCTGGGGCAGACCAAGATTCCGCCCACAGATTTTATCGTTTGGAGCAGAAAGGGCAGATAGGTGGAATGTGGGAAATGTGATGAATGCGGGAATGTGGGTCATTTGCAATTCTATATTCAGGCCAGGTTTCAGGACAGCGCCGGGAAGAAGACCAATTTCAAGCCCAGTGAATTGAAGGGCTATGGTTTTTCACCCACCAACGATAGCCTCATGGTTCATTTTGTGTCATTCGCAGACGTGGAAATGCAGGGTTCGCTGGGGATCAAGAAAGAGGATGTTTTCCTGCAGAGAATTGTGAAGGGGCATGCGCCTTTATACTATCTTTTTCATGGCAACTATACAGGGTATACGAGTGCTCAGATTCCTGAGGTATACATACTGGATCCTAAACAGCCAACTGTACCATGTTTGATTAAACCCAAAGCACTTAAACTGCCCACCCGAAACAGGAAATCCGACATTCTGCCACACCCGGAAGATTGGCCGGAAGAGGAGTATAGCAAGATCCACGACGAGCTTTCATTACACATTCCCACATTGCCCTCTACATCGCCCACTTCACCAGCGTCGCTCCCCAGGTAAAGCCGCCACCAAAAGCAGCCAGTACCAGGTTATCACCTTTATTGATCTCTTTCCGGTAATCCCAGAGGCAAAGAGGGATCGTAGCAGCCGTAGTGTTACCGTATTTTTCAATATTCATCATAACCTTGCTATCGTCCAGACCCATACGCCTGGCTGTAGCATCAATGATGCGCTTATTTGCCTGGTGAGGAACAAGCCAGGCAATATCGTCTGCAGTCAGGTTGTTCCTTTGCATCAGTTCATAGGAGACATCGGCCATTCCTACCACCGCAAACTTGAACACAGCCTGGCCTTCCTGGTAAGCGAAATGCTCTTTATTGGTCACCGTTTCAATGGAAGCAGGATGAAGGGATCCACCCGCTTTCATGTTCAGGTATTTGCCGCCACTGCCATCGCTTTTCAAGATGCTGTCAAGCACACCGTAACCTTCGATATTCGGCTCCAGCAACACGGCGCCTGCACCGTCGCCAAACAAAATGCAGGTTGTGCGGTCCGTATAGTCAATGATGGAACTCATTTTATCTGCCCCGCAAACCACTACCCGGCGGTAACGACCGCTTTCGATCAGTGAGGCTCCCGTGGTCAGAGCGTACAGGAATCCTGAACAGGCTGCCAACAGGTCAAACCCAAAAGCATGTTTTGCACCCACTTTGTGGCAAACAAGGTTTGCCGTGGAAGGAAACATCATGTCTGGCGTAACCGTCGCAACTATCACACAATCAATATCTTCAGGACTGATCCCTCTTTTCTCGCACACCTGCTTCACTGCCGGAACAACCATATCAGACGTAGCCAGGCCTTCGCCTTTTAAAATCCTTCTTTCCTTTATGCCCGTCCTGCTCTGGATCCATTCATCGTTCGTATCCACCATCTTTTCCAAATCCGCGTTCGTTAATCTGTCCTCAGGTACATATGCCCCGATCGCGGTAATGGCTGCCGTTATTTTTGTCCTCATGTGAATTATTTCGCCAGCAAAGCTAATAATTTTGAAATTGATGGTCAGCGACTGCCCTTAATGCCTGATTTAATGGAGATTAGTAACTATTTTTGATACCGAAAACGGCACAATGATCGCATACCTGAGTGGTAATTTTTCTTTTAAGTCACCAACTGTGATGTATGTTGACGTCAATGGGGTGGGGTATGAAGTGAATATCACCCTCTCCACGTACGCCCACATAGAAAAGCAGGAAAAAGGGACATTGTATACTTATCTTCAGATAAAGGAAGATGGCCACACGCTCTATGGTTTTTCAGATCAGGCCGAAAAGGCTATGTTTGTAAAGCTGATCAGCATCAGCGGGGTGGGTGCAGCAACAGCCCGGGTCATGTTGTCTTCCCTCAAGCCTGACGATATCACCAGGGCCATCATCCAGGGAGAAACCAGGGTGCTGGAGGGGATAAAAGGGATCGGTAAAAAAACGGCTGAAAGGATTGTGCTTGAATTGAAGGATAAACTGGGGAAAAACGAGCTGTCAAACCCCAATTCGGCGCTCATGCACAATACTTTAGAGCAAGATGCGTTAATTGCATTGCAAGCCCTTGGTATCTCCAGACAGCAGGCAGAAAGCGCTCTCAAAAAAGTACTAAACGGCAACGAAAACTATAACCTAGAACTACTGATCAAAAAAGCCCTACAATCAATTTGAGTTAGACTTCTACCCTACCAACATCGTGTACATTGCCGAATAGGTCAGTACCTGTTTTATTATTTTTAATCTTTCTGATAACCGGTTCGTTCCTGGGCTCAACAGCTTTTGCCCAAACTCCGGATACCAGCAGGCGCGCCATTATTGATACCGGCCGTCTGGCGAAGGACAGGGTTCGGCTGACTTCTGCAGACACCGTAGTGACCGGGACCGACTCCCTGCGTTTCCCTATCAAAGATCGTCGCGGGGATCCCATGCTTTACCCCAACAGGAATAGTTTCGACCTCGATGATCCTGCAAACGTGAAAGATTCCTTGGTTTACGACCCCGCTACCAATTCCTATATCATCTACGAAAAGATCGGCAATAGCTATTATCGGAAACCTGGTCGCCTGAGTTTCGAAGAATATTACCGTTTGCAGGCCAGGCAGTCGGAAAGATCCTATTTCAAGGACCGGGCGAACACCACATCACTGCTGAACAGGAGACTACAAAAGCCTGACCTGAAGGTGCATGACGGCCTTTTTAACCGACTCTTCGGAAAGGGGAAAATTGACATCAAGCCGCAAGGGGAAGTCAATATCCTGGGTGGCTACCAGGGCCAGAACATCAAGAACCCAACCTTGCCGGAGAGGGCCAGGCGGAACGGGGGATTTGATTTTGATATGAACGCCAACATCAACGTCATGGGTAATATCGGAGACAAGCTGAAAATGCCTATCTCTTACAACACCTTATCTAATTTTGATTTCGAGAACCAGCTTAAGCTGGACTATACCGGTACATCCGATGAGATCTTCAAGAAGATTGAAGTAGGTAACACCTCATTTGCTACAAAGGGAACCCTGATCCCCGGTGCCCAGCAGTTGTTTGGCGTCAAAACCCAGATGCAGTTCGGCAAATTCTGGGTATCCACCATTTTCGCGAGCCAGCGTTCACAACGTCAGTCCCTTGCGCTCCAGGGTGGGAACAATAACCAGCAATTCGCTCTCAAGGCAGATGCCTACGAAGAGAACCGCCACTTCCTCGTGGCCCAGTACTTCCGCAAGAATTACAATACGGCCATGAAGAACTTGCCGGTGATCAACTCGCAGGTACAGATCATGCGCATGGAAGTTTGGGTGACCAACAGGACGGGCGCAACTACAGAAACCAGGGATATCGTTGGCTTGATGGATATTGGTGAGAATGAGCCTTTCAGACAGCCCCCGGTGATCAACCCCTTTGGCGGCAGCTTCCCCAGTAACGCTTCGAATGACCTTTATTCAAAGATCGTCTCCGATCCCAGCAGCAGGGACCCTGCTTTTGTAGTCAATAAACTAACCGGCATCGGACTACTGCCAACACAGGATTTCGAGAAGACCTTTGCGCGAAAGCTGGATTCAACACAGTATACCTTCCACAGGCAGCTCGGTTTCATCTCACTCAACATTACCTTACAGCCTGATGAAGTGTTGGCTGTTGCATTCCAGTATACCGTGAACGGTAAGGTCTACCAGGTAGGTGAGTTCTCGCAAGACGTGCCCGTTGATTCTTCTTCCGGCGTACAAAAAATACTCTTCCTGAAGTTGCTGAAAGCAACATCTCCAAGAACAAAACTTCCCATCTGGCAACTGATGATGAAGAATATTTATCCGGTAGGATATGGCCAGCTTGAACGTTCAGATTTCCAGTTCAATATCCTGTATGAAGAACCCGGCGGTGGAGAGAAACGGTATCTTCCTGAAGGTGATCAGGCGGGCGTTCCCATCCTCACTCTCGTTAACCTCGATAGACTGAATAATCAAAACGATCCCCAACCTGACGGCGTCTTCGACTATGTGGAAGGGTATACCGTGATCTCGCCGCAAAGCCGGATCATTTTTCCATTACTCGAACCTTTCGGTCGGGATCTGGAGTACGCATTTCAGACGGATCCGTCATTAAGACAAGAATATCTCTTCTACCCACTGTATGATACCATTAAAGCCATCGCTCAGACATATGCGAACCTCAACCGGTATATATTCAAGGGTACGGCCCGCTCATCCGGCGGTGGCGGCGGCGATATCAATCTGAATGCTTTCAACGTACCGCAAGGCTCAGTGCAGGTGACCGCCGGCGGCCAGCTCCTGCAGGAAAATGTGGATTATGTCATCGATTATGTTTCGGGAAATATCCGGATCATCAATGAAGCGATCAAGAACTCAGGTGTTCCAATAAAAGTTGACTACGAGAACAATGCCACCTTTGGGGTGCAACAACGGACCTACCTCGGCTTGCGCTGGGATTATCTCATCAGTAAGAAACTTTCCGTCGGCGGTACCATGGTCAGGCTTAGTGAACGGCCCTTCTTCACCAAGATGGAGTACGGAATGGATCCTATCCGGAACACCATGATGGGCGTGGATATCAACTACCAGAATGAGTTACCAAGACTGACCAAATGGCTCAGTAAGTTGCCCAACTATAAACCCAGCGGAAACTCCAGTATTACCGCTTTCGCAGAGGCGGCCCAGTTGAAACCAGGGCATGCGCCACAGATCGGGAAAGGAGCTGAAGGCTTGATCTATATAGACGATTTTGAGGGTACGAAGGCGAGCATTGACCTGCGTTTCCCACTGATCAGCTGGAACCTCGCTTCAACACCAAAGGGCGCCACAGACCGCAGTGGTAATATCCTCTTCCCGGAGGCCGACCTGTTCGATAACCTGGATTATGGTAAGAATCGCGCCAAGATCGCCTGGTACAATATCGAGCCCGTTCTGCAGGAAAGAAGGAACCCCAACAATCCTATCAAAGACCTGGAAGAACTTTCAGATCCTCGTGTAAGATCCGTTTCACAGCAGGAGATCTTTCCCCAACGAACGCCAGATTTCGGACAGAACCAACTCGTGACATTTGATCTGGCCTATTATCCTAAAGAACGGGGTCCATATAATTACGATGCTACCAATGTTGACCCTTCTGGTAAACTCCTGAATCCAAATAAGCGATGGGGTGGTATCATGCGTGGTATCGATCAAACTGATTTCGAAACAGCTAATATCGAGTTCATCGAGTTCTGGGTCCTTGATCCATTCATCAAGGCAACAAATTCACAAGGTGGCACTCTTTATCTCAACCTTGGGAATGTATCCGAAGACGTATTAAAAGATTCAAGGCGATTCTACGAAAACGGTCTGCCCACACCCACCATACCGTCAGCATCTACTACATCCACATGGGGCCGCTCACCTTTGAATCCTATCCAGGTTACCCAGGCCTTCAGCAACCAGCCGGAAGACAGGCCCTACCAGGACGTTGGTTTCGACGGTTTAACCGATACGGCTGAACAAAGGGTAAGACAGGCTTACCTGACTGACCTGGGCAATCGACTGGGTGTAGGATCACCTGCATACAGGTCGGCCAGCGACGACCCCTCAGCCGATAACTTCAGGTACTACCGCGATCCGCTGTACGACCAGCAGTCTACGGGTATCCTCGGCCGTTATAAGAGTTTCAACAGCCCACAGGGCAATTCGCCCATCGCCGAGAACAACAGCCAGTTTGCATCCGCCTTTACGCTGTACCCCGATTCGGAAGATTTCAACCGCGACAATACCCTGAATGAAACCGAAGAGTATTTTCAGTATAAAGTGGACCTTAAGCCCTCCAATTCTGCTCAAATGCAGGTTGGTCAGAATTTTATTGTTGACCGGAAGATCGTCAACGTGAGCCTGGCCAATGGCAACAAGGAAAACCAGCTCTGGTACCAGTTCAGGATACCCGTCACACAGTACTACCAGAAAGTTGGCGAGATCCCTGATTTCAAATCCATTCGTTTCATGAGGATGTTCATGACCGATTTTCAGGACTCCACCGTACTCCGTTTCGCAAAACTGGAACTGGTCAGAAACAACTGGCGTCGGTTCACATTCGATATCGATACTGCCGGCCAGTATAAACCGGTCGATCTTTCCGGAGCTACCACATTCAACGTTTCTGCCGTGAATATTGAGGAGAACGACAAGCGGGATCCAATCCCTTATCGCGTTCCGCCGGGCATCGAAAGGGTGCAGGCATTGAGCAATGGCGGTATCAATATCCTCCAGAATGAACAGGCCATGAGCGTTGTGTTGTGTAACCTGCAGGAAGGCGATTCAAGGGGCGTTTTTAAAACCCTGAACCTCGATCTCCGGCAGTATAAGAAACTATCCATGTTCATTCATGCAGAGAGCCTCAAAGGCCAACCCGCATTAAGGGACGGCTCTGTAAATGCAGTCATCAGGATCGGAAACGATTTCATCAATAACTTCTATGAGATAAAATATCCGCTGAAGGTTACACCATTTGGGACTTCAGATCCTGAGGTGATATGGCCCCAGGAGAACAGCGTTGACTTCGATATGGGCGTGTTGGTTAAACTGAAGGCTGAAAGAAATCTGGCGAATGCTAATACCAATGCCATTTACCGCAAGGTAGTCAATGGAAAAATCTATTCGCTGGTGGGTAATCCAAACCTCGGCGAGGTAAGGGGTATCCTCGCCGGCTTCGAGAACAATAAGGACCCGGACGGAACCGGCGGACCGATCTGTACAGAGGTCTGGATCAATGAGCTTCGTTTGTCCGGTATCGACGAAACAGATGCGTGGGCCGCTGTTGGCCAGGTGAACATGCAGTTGGCAGATCTGGGTACCGTATCCGTATCCGCAAACATTCATACCCAGGGATTTGGCGGACTGGAGCAAAGGGTGAATGAAAGGCTCCGTGACGACTTCAGGCAAGTGGATTTCTCTACCAATCTTCAACTTGGTAAACTTCTTCCTAAGACCTGGGGCATTGAAATTCCTTTCTTCGCCAACTACTCCGAAATGATCAGTGCCCCGCAGTATGATCCATACGATAAGGATATCCTGCTGAAAGATAAGCTCAATGTGTTCAGGGATAAACGGGACTCGATCAGGAATGATGCCGTAGATTATACCAGCATCAGAACGGTGAACTTTACCAATATCAGGAAGCTCCCGACCGGAAAGATCAGGCTTTGGAGTATTTCCAATTTTGATTTCAGTTATTCATTCACCCAGACCTACCAGCATAACCCATTGATCGAGTCAAACGATGTCCGGAGACAACAAGGGGGCGTGGGTTATACCTATACCGGGCAACCGAAATTTTTTGAGCCATTTAAAAAGTCCAAATCGAAGAGTAAATACCTGGATTTTGTAAAAAGCTTTAACCTCAATTATAATCCCAATCTGATCGGGATCCGTTGGGATGCCAGACGCCAATTTGGTGCGATCAGACCAAGGAATGTTGGTGGTGGACCATTTAAAATTCCGGAGACTTACGATAAGTATTTTGTGATGGACAGGATCTATAATATGCGCTGGGACCTGACGCGTTCGTTCAATATTGATTTTAAAGCCACTAATAACACTAGGGTCGATGAGCCGTTTGGACGCATAGATACAAAGCCGGAGAAGGACAGCTTGCGACGCGCATTCTTTAGCGGAGGCAGGAATACCTTGTATAACCAGGCTGTGGACTTCACGTACAATCTTCCCACGGCACTATTCCCCTTCCTCGATTGGGTAACGGCGAACCTTACCTACAGAACCACCTATGGTTGGATAGGCGCTTCCCGCGTGGCCATCAGTTTGGGTAACACCATTCAGAACAGCAATGCCAAGGGAGCTACGCTGGAGTTCAATATGCTTCAGTTGTATAATAAGTCGAGGTTGTTGCGAAAGTTAAATGAACCTCCGGGCCAATCGCCGCCTGATCCATCCGATACCACCAAAAAAGGAAAGCCGCGGGCGAATCCTGAATTGCGTGGTGCAGGACGGGTTTTTGCACAGCTGTTGACTTCGGTCAAAAGGGTAGGCGCCACTTACAACGAAGGCGCAAGTACCTTCCTTCCGGGCTATATGGATTCCACCCAGTTATTGGGCCAGAACCTGAGAAGCATGGAGCCCGGCTTCGGTTTCATTTTTGGCGGCCAGCCAGACAGTAACTGGTTGTACAAGAAAGCCAGTAAAGGGTTGATCACACGTGATCCCATACTGAACAACCTGTACAGGCAGACGTATGATCAGCGGTTTAACCTCAGCGCCAGTGTAGAACCTTTCAGGGATCTTACCATAGACCTGAACATGGAGAAAACATTCACGCGTACTTATAATTCACTGTTCAAGGACACCTCGGGCTTTGGAGACTTTGCCAACCTTAATCCCTATGCATCCGGAGGGTTTAGTGTGAGTTATATTTCCTTCCAGACCCTGTTCCGGAAATTCGACCCCAATAACATCAGCGAGACATTTAAACAGTTTCAGAATAACAGAATCATCATTTCTGAGCGCCTTGGCCTGCAGAACCCTTACAGCCAGGTGAAGATGCCGGATGGATATTACAAGGGATACGGCAGGTATGCGCAGGACGTGCTGATCCCATCGTTCCTGGCGGCATACACCAATACGGATGCGAATTCAATAGCTTTGCTTAAGTCCGGCAATGGCAACTATGTAAAGGCTAATCCTTTTGCAGGGTATCTTCCTAAGCCAAACTGGCGACTCACTTTCAACGGCCTGACCAAGATCAAGCCCCTCGATAAGGTGTTCACCAATTTCTCCATTACCCATGCATACAATAGCACCTTGAGCATGAATAGCTTCAACTCTGCTTTGTTGTATGACGACTTTCTGATGTTAGGATTCCCATCATTCCTTGACACGATATCCGGCAGTTTCATTCCTTACTTCCTCGTTCCGAATATTTCGATAAACGAACAATTCGGTCCATTGGTGGGTATCGACTTTACCACGGTGAAGCAGTTCTCAGGAAGGTTTGAGTACCGGAAGAGCAGGCAGCTCAGTCTTTCACTGATCGACTACCAACTTGCCGAGGTGCGCTCAACGGAACTCACGTTCAATATGCGCTATCGCAAACGTGGTCAGCTGCCGTTCAATATCAGGATCGGTAAGAAGAAAGACGGAGGTGGTAAAACTGAAAGCGATGTGACTTTTGCTATAGACTTCAGCATCCGTGACGATATCAATTCAAACTCACGGCTCGATCAAACCAATGCATTTGCTACAGGCGGTCAGAAAGTGATCACCATACGGCCAACGATAGATTATGTTTTAAGCAATCGGGTAAGTCTCCAATTCTACTTCGACCAAAGAAGGGTAACACCTTATATTTCGAACTCTGCACCGCAGGTAAATACCAGGGCGGGAGTGCAAGTGCGGATTTCATTGGCTCAATAACTGCGCCGGGCGCAGTTATTGAGCCAATGAAATCAATGTGATGAATGTGATGAATGTGGGTAATGTGGGAAATGAATGCGAGAATGTGATCATGGAGAATCCGTCAATCCGCTAATTCGCCAATCCTCTAATTCATTTTATTTCCTGTGGAAATAGAAAGAGTTCGCTTGTGCGGTGCTGGTCATTACAAGATCATTGATGCAAACATGTGGGGGAAGGGTAGTGCAATAGAATACCACTTCTGCCACGTCCTCCGCATGCAGGGGTTCAAAACCCTGATAAACTGATTTGGCGGTGGTGGCGTCTCCTTTGAATCTGACCAGGGAAAACTCGGTTTCTGCGGCACCGGGATGAATTGCCGTCACTTTGATCCCATGCCGTAATAAGTCAATTCTCATAGCCTGTGAAAGAGCATCCACCGCCGATTTACTGGCGCAGTAGACATTTCCTTTTTCATATACTTCTTTGGCAGCGGTCGATCCTATATTGATAATGTGGCCTTTCTTCCTGGTCGCCATACCTGCAGCGATCGCTTTACTTACATACAGCAGTCCTTTAACGTTGGTGTCGATCATCGTTTCCCAATCGCTGAGATTTCCTTCGTCGAAATAATCTCTGCCCAGGGCCAGGCCAGCATTGTTGACAAGCACATCGATATTCTTCCATTCTTCCGGCAATCCCTCGATCGCTTTTTTCACAGCATCCTTATCCTGCACATCGAAACAAAGCGTATAAATGGCAACATTGTATTTGCTTTCAAGGTCACTGCAAAGTTCTTCCAGGCGATCATTCCTCCTGCCGGTAATGATGCAGTCGTCGCCGTTCTGGGCAAACCTGGTGGCAATGGCTTTACCGAAACCAGAGCTGGCCCCGGTGATCAAGATCTTCCTGTTCATGTTATCGGATTAACGTTGAAGTGCCTTTCTTAAATATTGTTTTTCCCGTATAGTCAACCCCCTGAACATACCAAACAAAGGTGGTTGAATTCTGTTCTTTTCCTTTAAACCGCCCATCCCAACCTTTTCCAAACTGGGTAGTATTGAATACCAGTTCACCGTATCGGCTATACACTTTGAAATATTCCAGCTTCGTTATGCCCACCGGTATCGGGATCAATTGATCATTCTTATTGTCGCCATTTGGCGTAAATGCGGTTGGGACGAAAATATCAGGATTGGTATTGAATACTTTTACATTGATGGTGTCTATCGCAAAACAACCTTCCGGTGTGCTCACCTTCACGGCATAGCTGATATTGCTCGGCGGGTTTGCAACGGGATTGCTGATGTTGGGGTTATTAAGCGACGTTGTCGGCGACCAGACATAGGATGTTCCACCTGAAGCGTTCAGTTGCAGCGGCTGGTTCAGCACAATGGCTGTATCGTTCCCCGCAAAAGCAGGAACCTGGGGCACCACCCTTATTCTTACAGAATCGATCCCGGGCTTCGGACAGCCCTTGTTATCAAACACGGAAACAAGGTAGCGTATGGAACGTGTGGGACTTGCCGTTGGATTCGGTATCGTGTTGTTGGATATGCCCTCCGACGGAGACCATCGGTAGGATACGCCGCCTGATGCAAAGAGCTGGACCCTGTCACCAAAACAGATCGATGTATCATTACTCGCTACGGCAACAGGATAAGGCACAGTAGTTACAACGATGTTGTCGGACGACTGGCATTTGCCGATGTTGGACGTAACAGTATAGGTGGTTGTCGTGGCTACGGGTTTCGCGATTGCATTTCGCGAGTTCGGATTTCCAAGACCAGCTGCCGGCGACCAGGAGAAAGAAAGCCCGTCCCCCATGGCATTGAACCTGATCGAATCGGTAAGGCAGATGGTAGTATCATTTCCGGCATTGACCGTCACAAAATTATTAACATCTACAAAGACAGAATCAATATTGACACAACCGGGCGCAGACGTGAGCGTTGCATAATACTTAGTTGGCACATCGGGGCTCACTAAAGGGTTTGCACCCGTAGTGTTGCTGATCATATAATTGGGCGTCCACGTAAATGTTCCATTGCCTACTGCCGACAGGCGCAACGTATCTATATTGCAGATCAGGGTATCATTCATCAACCTGATGGTTGGTCTATCGAGCACATTTACCGGATTGTCCAGCGTGTCCCGGCACCCGAAACTGTTCCCCACAATGAGCTGTGCATCGTATGTACCCGTTGCGGGGTATGTATACGTGGGATTCTGCAGGTCTGAGGTGGCAGGGTTGACATTAGGATAACCAAAGCTCCATTTCCAGTAATCCACCACACCATATCTTGTAGTGGTTTCGTCCAGGAATTGAATGGGCACATTCTTGCAGCCGTCAAGCACGCTGAATTTAGGAAAGAATCCAGGGTATACTTTGGCGATGGTATAGGCTGTATCGGAACAGTCACGGTTCCGGTTTGTGATGAGCATCACCCTGTAACTTCCGGTATCAGGAAACGTAAAGGTGGGGCGGTCAATATTTGATGTGTCTGCATTGCCGGGCAATCCGAAGTCCCAGTAATAAGATTTGATCAGACTGCTTGGGCTTTTATTTTGAAAAGTAAGTTCAAACCCATCGCAGGTTATATACTCTGGTTGAAGGTCTGCCGCAGCAATGGAACAGGCAGCCACTTTAAGGTGGAGGTCTTTTCTGTGCCTGTTGATCACCACATTGCCCCGTTGCTCTATGGCCACTACGGTGATCACATAGATGCCTGCGGCGGGTGCTGTACCACTCACCAGTCCGGTATTTGGATTGATCGTTACCCGGTCCCCCATGGGCCTGAAAGCGCTGAACGGGAACGAATATGCTACCGAGGTAAACGGCGGTGGCAAGGACGTAGTTGGCTGTGGAGTTCCGGTACTGGCACCATCAAAAGCCTGATCAAACTGATAAGTGAGCAGATCTCCTTCGGTGTCATAGGCCCTGAAATCGTACGCGAAGGCAGTTTTTTCGCAAATCACCACGGTATCATTGGTTCCAAACTGGGCACTGCTGTTTGCCGGCGCCGTTGGTCCGAGTGAAGTACCGGGAATAGTGGCAGTATAAGTTGCACCTGCATTGCCCGAGTTGTTCACATTGCTTATGCCTTCGATGCGGCAACAACGCTGGTAAGATATGCTGAATCCCAAATTGCTTGACGGAAGTTCAACTTCTTCTATATAATAACCAATTTCATAGCACACGACCGGGGGGTTATCAATGCATGGTCCTGGCGTGGTCAGTGAAATCACTTGCGTTCGGTTGCTTGCCACGGAAAGATTCATGATCGGCGTAGAGTTGCCCACGGGATAGATGGTTATGGCTGCGCGAGAATCAAGAGGTGCTCCTCCCGAAAGACAATCGCGATATAGTTTGAGGGTGATCCGGTATCTCAGGTTACCGCCTGATCCCACACCGAGGTATTCGTAAAACATTTCCCCGCCTGCTATATGCCGGGCTTCTGCTACCAGGCAGCATGAGAAACTGATAAGTAAAAGGAGGAAGATTTTTTTCACTCAGTTTTCATTTAGATGCAACAGGAACTTCTTCATGGCATTGGTAGTGTCCGATGATTTTTCTTTCATGCCCATATGACCCGAAGATTCCAGTATGTGTACGTGGCTTTCGGCAGGCACATGAGATTGAGCCAGACTGTCCGTTAAATTTACTGTTTTATCCTCAGTGCCCATAATAAAAAGTATCGGTTTCCCGAAGGACAAAAGCACATGGACCCGCCCGGGTCTTTTCATCATCATCTCGGAGTATGCGATGAGTGCTTCAGGATCAATGCCTTTGGACAACTCGATATGCCTTTGTATGTCTTTCCCATTGTTTTTTTTAAACTCATCACCATACAGGCCGGGGATCATTTGTTGCAGAAATGCCTCCGGGCCGTGATCCTTAATGAATTGGATGGAACGTTTGCGGTTATTGATTTTCTCTTCGCTGTCTGCATACGCCGTGGAATGTAT
>Ga0315904_10003678_pt1 | contig 22366 bp, 24 predicted proteins | sample LakEriMetagenome_6_FD_203529 | JGI IMG/M metagenome (GOLD analysis project Ga0315904, IMG submission 203529) | Freshwater fungal communities from buoy surface, Lake Erie, Ohio, United States - Buoy 12 MA120 | ecosystem: Environmental > Aquatic > Freshwater > Lake | place: USA: Lake Erie, Ohio... | reverse complement strand
GAGCGGCTGCGAGCGGAGAATGCGAGGCTGCAAGCGCGGGCCGATGCTGCGCGGCGGGAGGCGTTGGAGGAGGCATCAAAGGTTGCACGCGATTACGCAAGCAAGGCGGCGCAGCGAGGCTGGGTATTGAAACCGGGTAGCATTGTCACTGCGGCTCGGCACATCGCCACCACTATCCGCGCACTCAAGGAGAACCCCAATGCAGGATGATCTGAAAGAGCGGTTGCGGCGCATCGTAAAGAAACCATACAGCGCCAAGCGCGGGCCACCACCCTGCGAACTGCAAATGCTAGACCGCATCGAAGCCCTGACCGCCGAGGTCGAGCGGCTGCGGGAGGCGTTGGCGAAGATTGCGGATGGCACGATGCCTCGTCCCCTTGGTGAGCCTTGGCGCATGGATATGACATCCAGCAAGCATGACAGGTGCGTTCATGGCGCTTGGATGTATGAGCCATGCGAAGGTTGCATTGATGCCTTTATTGCTAGTGTTTTGGGAGGTGCCAATGGTTGAACTTAATCGAGTGGATCAGGTCGGGCCGCACACCTATGAAATTTACGGCAAGCATCACCTTCCGCATAAGGGAGAGCATAAACTTGTCGCCACAGTGAAAATGAACTTCCGTGAGAATAGCTTGGCCGATTGCCAAAACCTTCCGGTGCTTTTCATGAACGCACAAGTTTATCGTGATGAGAATATGCGTCTGCATCATGAGATTGAAAAGCTTGAGGCAGAGGTGGCGCGGAAGGATGAGGCTCTGGTCGCAGCCCAGCGCGAGATTACCGCGCTCAAGGATGCTCTGGCGCAGATTGTGACTATCATGCGCGATATTGCCAAATCATTTTGCGACGAGGACGGTTACGAAATCGCTGGACAACTACGCCTTCGCGCAGACGCAATCGAACGCGGGGAAGTGTGATGGCCGAACATGAACTGGCCGACTACATCGGCCGGCGCGTCCTGGCCGATGCCGACAAGCTGCGGCTGTTTGTGCCAGACTGCTACGCCTATTTTCCGCTCGAATGGTGCGGCCACCAGTTTGAAATCCAAATCACTCTCAAGGGCAAGGCAACTGTCCGCCAGGATCAACGAGGTCGATAATGCGCCAGGTCGTTATCAAGACCACAATCACCGCTCGCATCCGCTTGACCGATGCTGCCGCCATGTGCGGATTGAGCGAGCGCACCTTCCGCGCTATGGCCGCGCGCGGTGAGGTGCCCGGCGCTGCCAAGCTGGGCCGCCTCTGGACGTTCGACGTGGAGAGACTTCGGACATGGCTCGAGGCAAAGGAGCGCGCCACCTCTATCAGAGGGGCAGCGTATGGTATGGCTGTGTCACCGTTGCTGGCACCAAGCATCGCCGCTCGCTACAAACAGCTGATCGGCGCGAGGCAGAACGCCGCCTGACCAGCTGGCTTGCCAGCCTGTCACCCTATCACGGCTCAATCGAACACACCTGGGAGCAAGCCGTTCTCCTGTGGTGGGACGCCCATGTTAGCCAGTGGAAGCCAAAAACCGAGGACGGCTACCGCAAGATCCTTGCCATTCTCGACCGGCATTTTGCTGGCACGGCATGGGCGTCCATTACCAAAGAACGCTTGCTCACCTTCATGGCCGAGCGCCGTGCCGAGGGTGCGTCAGTCGCTACCATCAACCGCAACCTGGCCGTCATCAGCGCAATCGCCAACACCGTGCGCGAGCTCGACAGTTGGCCGGACGAAAACCCGGTAGCCCGACTGCCCCGGCGCCAGCGCAAAGAGAAACGCGCACCCTTCGTTCGGCCGACACCGGAATGTATCGAGCGGATCTTTGCCCATATGCATGGCACCTTTGGCGACCTGTGCCGCTTTGCCTTGCTCACCGGCCTGAGGCGCGATGAAATAGCCCAGCTCGAGCGGCGGCATTGTGTCGGCGGTGAGGTGCAGCTGTTCGACCAAAAGAACCGTCAGGCTGCTGTTGTGCCGCTGTCCGATGCTGCCAAGGCTATCGTAGCCCGCCAGCCCGCCGGGCAGCGCTACCTGTTCCAGACCCGCGATGGCGGCCCCTACCAGCGCGTCAGCGAAATGTGGCGCGAGGTGGTCAAGCGTGCCGCCGCCAAGGCCAGTGCAGACAGCGTGCCCTTTACGCCTCTGCGCTTCCATGATCTGCGCCACGAATACGCGATCCGGTTCCTCCGGGATGGGGGTTCCCTTTACCAGCTGCAGAAGCTACTGCGCCACTCGACCATCGGGCAGACGGAATGGTATCTCACCTACCTGACGCCCGAGCAGGCCGAGCAGGCCCGCCGATGACACAAATCTGGACACACCCACAGCGGTCTGTTCCACGTGAAACGGCGGATTTCCTAGGCTGGACAGGTGGCCGAGTGGTTTAAGGCAGCGGTCTTGAAAACCGTTGCAGTCGCCGCCAGCAAACGCAGAAAAGCACGGTATTCCGCCATTCAATCACGCTTGTCATGCACCGATGCAGCATTTAAACTGCATCCACGCAGGCACAAAGATTGACACAGGAGCTACCATGCCGAGCAAGAAGAAGCCCGCCCCCGTTTCCGTTGCCGAGCCGGTGGTTTCCAACGACGATCAGCTTCGTGCTGCACTGAGCCAGTGGTTCGATCGGTGGCGTATGTCGCTCAACATCGAGGCTGCTGCACAAATTGAGCGGATGTTGTCAGGACACAAATCTTGACACACCCTATGGCTTGGGTTTCTTCCGCTTCTTGACCTCGCGGCTCACCGCCTGAACCGCCTCATCGACTTCAGTTGCCGCACCGCCTGTTGCTTTGTCAGCAACCTGGCTGGCAATAGTATCGACCACATCAACGGCAGGCCCCTTGAGGCCCAGCTTGCGCAGCAGTCCCTTGAACATCGTCACTCTCCTCGCTTGCGTTGCTGAACAATCCGGGTGCCGGTTGCCACGCTGAACACAAACAGGCCGACAGCTGCGGCTGCCAGCGTGCGCATCGGGCCATCAGGCAGCAGCTCGAGCAGCGCCTGGGTCACATCAGGATTGGCTGCCAGATAGCCAGCCAGCACGCCAGCAATGGCAGCAAGGCGCACCGACCAGGCACGCCACAAGGTTTCCGCCCAGTTCTCGATCAGCTTCATGGGTATTCCTTCCACGGCAGTTGCCAGTGCGGGCCGTCTTTGAACGTGCGCCAATCCCCGCCCCATTCGATTGGCACACCCACATCACGCGCAGCCTGCTTGATGATTGGCGCAAGCCGGTGATACTGCGGCCAGGCCCACGACACCTGCCCGCCATCGAGCGGAGCAATGTCAATCGCCCGGCTCTTGCCGTCAGGCCCAGGGAGATGCCGCGACTTCATGGTCTTGCTGGCGCCCTTGGCCACTAGCTCTTTCTGCCGCGCAACCGTGCGCAGCACCTCGAGCACGGTGAACTCCATGTCCGACAGGATTGCGGCGCGCTTGATCACCTTAACGAGATCCGGGTGCGCGCCCTCGAGTTTGGTCAGCGAGCGTTCGCTCAATGCAATCGGCATGACGGTCTCCTATTTAAGGAAGGTCTTGAGCAGCCCGGCCACCAGCGCCGCGACAATGGCCGCGACAAAGCTCGACACGGCAACAATGACCTTCCAGGCTCCGCGTCGCTCGCTTTCCTTGTCCTCGATCACGGCCAGACGCTTCATCATCTCGCCATGCGCCTCGCGCATTTCGCTAAAGCCCTTGTCCAGCAGCTGTTCAAAGCGATCCATGCGTTCGCGGAACCCGTCTTGATTACCCTCGACGCGGCCGAGAGAGCGTTGGAGATCTTCGTGGCTGACCATTTCGTTACTCAACATTGGCGTTCTCGTAGGACAAAGCGCAGGTGACGGTGTAGGTGACGCCGTTGACCACCACGTCACACTTGAAGTCGGCGTATGCGATTGTGCTCGGCAGCACGCCGGTCACGCGGGGCGTGGCAGTTGCCGTCCCCTGCCCGGCATTGATTGCCCAGGTGCCATCAAGCTGGTTGGCAAAATACCAGGTGTAGCTACTGGCCGTGCCGTTGGTGACGGTAACGGCGCAGCTGTTCATGGTATAAGCGTTGGTGAGCCCGCTTTCGGTCTGGCTGACAGGACTGATCGACACGCTAACCGGGCCGCTGGCTGCGCGCCCTCGAGCTGCAGCGATCAAGACACCGCTCACGTGACGTTTCCGTCAATGAGAATGACCGTCCCGCGCTTCTCAATGAACGCCTTGCCATAGCCAGCCAGCGTCACACTGGTGGCCGTCGCCCCGGCAACCTTGCGCATCACTTCGCTGCCCGACTTAGTGATGGTCTGCGTCGAGCCAGAGTTGTTGAACACCTGGCAGGCAAAGCCATCAGGCAGGCTGTCAGGAATGGTGATGCCGCCCGTGGTAATGTCGATCGACATACCCATGTCGCCCGCCGCAATCTGATAGGCCCCAGTCTTGGCATTCGAAACAATGCCCTTGTAGCCCACGGCTGCCGCCACGTTTTCGCTGGTAATCCCACCTGCTGCCAGGAAGCGCAGCCGCTCAGTTCCCGCCGTGGCCACGCCCACCGTGTCGGTAGCCGGGCGAAACAGACCCGTGTTAGCCGAGCCAAAACGGATCGAGACTGCCGAGGCAGAACCGTTGCCCAAGCCCGTCAGAGAAGTGATATCGCCGTTAGCGCCGAGCGCTGCCTTGCCGCCCAGCGCGGCCTGCAGATCGGTCTGGTTAGAAAGCGTGCCGCCGATGCCGCCCCAGGTTGGCGAACCCGCGCCATCAGCGCCCTTGGACGCCACCTTGATCCAGCGGTTTGCGGCCAGATCAGTTGCGAAAACACCTGAGGTGTGGCTGACAAGGCACACATAAGTCTCGCCAGCTTGCACCACAGTCGAGCGCGGAGCTGTTGCGGTATAGGCGGTGCTGGTTTGCCAGGCGACTGGAGCAGCCCAGGCTGCCGGGCCAGTCGGGCCAATTGCTGGGATCGTCCAAGCATCGACGCCGATCACATCGAGCTCGCCGGTCGTGTCATCAAACTTGAGCAGCTTGCCCTTGCGGTTGGCCACTTCGGGAACCGTCACGCCAATGGCGGTGTCCCATGCCGACAGCTGCAAGCAGCGGTTCTGAATGACCGTTTCAAGCTGTTGGACAATGGCCGTTAGACGCGACAGTTCAACGTTCAGCGCCTCGATCGAGAACGGGCCGGACAGTGGGAAATCACTTGAACGTGCGACCGGAATGTCCCGAACAAGCGTAACAATCTCGCCTGCCGTGCGTCCGCTGGTAAAGGTAATGTAGCCGCCGCCCTCAGCCCCGGCCCCATAGACGGTATAGCCACTGACCTGCTCGACCCCATCAACATAGACCACAATGTCGCTGGCGGTGAAGAACTCGAACGGGATGGTAAATTGCGTCTGGCCGTTGGTCGCCGTGTATTGGCGTCGAGCCTCAGTGTCGTTGATTGCAAGAGCCATGTGCCGTTCTCCGTTGGGCCCGAAGAACGGCACGCAGCCTTTTATCGCAATGGACTAGTCCTCCATGGCCTCAAAGGCATAGCGTTCGGCGCTGACCAGGCTGTCGCGCCACCACAGCACATCGTTCAAGGGGACCGATCGGCGGATGATCCCAGCCATTTCCCGGTCGCCCATGTCATCGCCCGCCAGAATGCGCGTGAGGTCGGCAATCTTGCCCACTGCCGGACCGCCAAGGTCGGCATAGTCAGCATAGTTTGGATCGCTGTTGAACGGCTTAACATCCAGCCCCAGTCCAGCCAGCGCCGGCCGAACACCAAGAGTGCCGCCGGTCATTACCTCGAGCTTGTGCGGCAAGTCCTGGTAAAGCCCGAGAACGCCCGCAGAGTCGAACGAACGCAGCACTTTCTCCTCGAGCGGCAGCCGGTGCCAATACTCGTCATCGGTCTTGAGCTGTTGCGACATCCAGCCCAGCCCGATCATCATGGCCATGCCAGTCAAAGGAGACTGGTCGCGCCCTTGCAGGCTCGAGAGCAGCACCTTGTTCACAGCCGCAAAGCCATAGTTCATAAACTGGAACGGCAGGGTAAGCAGCGGAAACTCGCGTCCGGCGATGAACCCCTTCACAAATTGTGGCAGGTCGGCCACGCCAGCAGTCGGCACGATCCGGCGGCTCATCCCGGTCACGGCGGCAAGATAACGCGTGGCCAGGTCGCCATCGCTCCATTCGCCCACGTTGGGAAGATAGATCCGGCCCTCTTTCTCGATCGGCATTTCCTGCACAATCCGGCGCGCATCATCCGCCGACAGGCCGTAGCTGGCCAGTCGTTCGGCCAGTTTGGGATCACCTGTCTCGACCAGCTTGGCCATGTCCTCGATCATGAACTGGTTGATAAAGGTCATGTTGAGACGCTTGGTCATGTCAGTGAACGCGGCCAGGCCGTTAAGCAGGAAATAAGGGCCATGCACGAAGTCAACGCCCTTCTGCATCATCCGGCCCAGCTTGTTACTGGCAGCCCCGGTTGGCCCGCCTGTCTCGACAATGCGATCGGGAGCCGTCGACAGCACGGCATCAACACCCTCGCCGGTAAGCGCGCGCATTTCCTCGCCTACCTCGGCCAGCGCCTTGCGATTGGCCAGCAAGCCATCGAGCGCAAAGCCGAACACGCGGCTGGCCCCCATCACCATCATGCCACGCGCCAGCTCAGGCACGGATGACAGCGCCGCGCGGCCCAGCGAAGTCACTGTGCCATAGGCGCGCAAGCCAGCTGCCAGACGGCGGCGGTTCATCATGGCCGGGTCAGTTGAATAGATCGCGCCAGTCACAGTGTCGCGCAGCGTGGTCATGTCCTGGCGCAGCTTGCCGATCTGGTTCATCCCCTCGGTCACATCGGCCATGTCGAGTTCGCGGATCGACTGAAGGATCACATCGTCCATCGCATCCTCGGCGTCCGAGGTGCCAAACTTGCGGGCAAACTCATGCACCAGCCCGAAGCGATGGCTGTAATGGCGCACGATCTGCTCCACATCGGTCACAAGAAAGTCGGCCACCAGCTCGTTGGGAATGTCGATCTTGCGGCTCGAGAGGAAGCTGGCCCCGCCCCCGCCCCTGGCAATCTGCAGTTCGCCCAGCTCGGCCTCGCGCATGATCTGGCTTACCGCTTCCTCGGCGCGGCGGCGAATTGCGCCATCATTCATCGACGCGCCCGGCAGGGGGTTCTCCTTGAACCACTGCTCAAGGATGGTCGTCAGGCGCTCAGGGTCGTGCCGCACCGCGTCAATGTCCCACACGCGGCTAATATAGTTCGGCTCGTTCTTGGGGCCCGCATAGCTATCTGCCTTGCCCGCCAGCTCGGCCTCGAGCGCGTCAAGGTATTCCCGCTGGCGCTTGGTCAGGATGGCCCCCGGGTTGTCCGCCAGTTCGCTTTTGAGCTTAGCCACCAGCTCTTGCTGCTTAGGCGTGGCAAAGCGCTCAATGGCCGGAACATCGAACAGGTGACGCATTTCTTCAAACGCGATGGCGTTCATGGCGTTTTCGTAATCGGCCTTGGTATAGGCCGCCGCCTGATTGCCCTTCGCCTTGAACCGCTCGACGCGGGTGTGCGCCAGTTCATGCCGCAGGACAAACTCGGCCCATGCCTCCGGGGTCGGGAACATGTCGTCAGTCAGCGCCTTGACGCCCTCGACCTTGGGCTCGCGCCAGGGCTTTGCCTGCCAGCTTTCCAGAACAGCCGTCAGGTCGAAATGAACGGTGCCGGTCGAACGATCGAAATAGGCTGAAGCCCGCTTGCCAGTGGGGCCATAGGCAATCTTGATCCCGTCGACCTCGGGCGGGGCATACTCGATGAAGATCCGGCCAGCCCGCTCCCCTTGCAGCTGGCCAAGCCGCGCCACCAGCTGCTCCTGATAAGCCCGCTCTCGCTCGGTCAAACCAGTCTGAGCTTCCTTCTGATTGAAGTATTCGAGCAGCCGCGCATCTTTGGCCGCCCGAGCCTCGATACTGGCATTCAGTTGGTTGAGCAGATCAGCCACCTCATTCCGGCGCTGCTCACCCTTGGCGACAAGGCTGTCGCGGGTTGCTTGTTTTTGCGCCAGTCGCTCGGCAGCCGCGCGCTCGATCTCGTCCAGCACGGCAGCCAGGCCCTCGTCAGTCGGCAAATCGGCGTCAAGCTGCTGGTCAAACCAGCGCAGCATCTTCTCCTGCTGGGCAGCAAGCTCCATTAGCTCGACGGTTTCGTTGACCGACCGATCGGTCTTGGCTGCCAGCTCATCGAACCGGGCCAGCTTGGAGCGCGCCGCCGCTGCCCGGCGCTGCAACAGCACCTTGAAGCCTTCGGCCGACCGGATCGCGCCGGATGCCACACCCTTTTCCATTGCCCCGTCGAAGAACTTGCGGGTCAGGTCTACGCCCTCGCGCACGAACGGGTTGTCCGTCTCGATGCCATCGCGCTTGTGCGCCCGGAAAATCGCGTCCTTGAACTCCTCGAAGGTCATTTTGCCATCGGCGCGGCCGCCGCGTCCAAACACCTCGCGCAGCTCCTGCGGCGCAGTTGCAAGGTTGACGCCCATCACTTCGACACCGCCATCGCCGCCCTTGAGGTAGCGAGCATATACGCGCTTGAGGTTGGTGGTGAAATCCGCGGCCTGACCACGCCACAGCTGCGAAGCCAGATAGGCAGATGTCTCGGTTGCCAATCCCTGACGGTTACGCGCCGACATGGTGCCATAGTCGCCGGCCAGGGCGTCTGCAAAATCCTCGACTGCCCGGACGCCACTGGCCTTGAGCCGTCCCCACAGCGTCAGCTTGGTCTGGTTCTCGAGGCCATAGGCGCGCGCCACGCCCGTCTCGACGTTGCCGGTCGGACGGGCGACAAAGTTGGTGCCCGAGTGCGTGATCGGTTCGAGGTCTACCGCCGCGCCGCCATCGCCTTGCGCCTGCGTCCGGATCTCGGCGGCAAAGCGTTCGCCCAGCTCGCGCGCATTAGCCGCGCCATACATACCCAGCCCGCCTGACACGATCCCGCCGAACAGCGTGCCATAGACCATGTTGTTCCAGCTTTCTTCGCTGGTCGCAGTCGGATCGACAACTTGCCGCAGCGTTTCTTCCGCAGCCAGGGTTGCGCCAAAGCCCGCCATGCCGCGCACCAGCCCGCGCCCGAAGCCCACGCCGGTGACGCCTGGCAACGGAATGAGGTTCACCGGGTTGAACAGCTCGGCCAGCATGATCCCGCCAAAGCCCAGGTTCTGCTCGACATTGGCGCGGCGCACATTGTTCTTCTCGATCCGCGCCTTCATGGCGTCAGCCTCGGCGCGCGAATAGGTGTTGATGAACTCGTCGGCGTATCCCTCGTAGCCCTTGAGGTAGTCGCCCCGAAACGGGTTGAACCGCTCCGGGCTGGCCGTGGTGATCATGTCGTAGCTGCGGCCCATCGCCTGATAAACTGGCTGCAAGGCAATCGCGTCCCACACGGCGCTACCCCAATTGCGCCAGCTACCATCGCCCGTATCGAACGAGGCAACGTCATAAGGCGTGTTGGTATAGACAGGCGGCGAGGAGGCCATGAGAAAACCTTTCGTTGCAATTTGCTGGACAGCTTGCGATCACCGCCGGGCTTTCGCAAAGGACAAGAGAGAACCCTATGCTTCTGCCATTATTGCTGGCCGCCGCGCCGCTTGACACCATGATCGAGGTTGGTCCGCGCACCGTCCTAGTAGCCGACACGATCAAGGGACCGGCCACGCGGCGCACCGCCCTGCTCATATCGGCAATCGATGACCACACCGCGATCTATGCCGAATACAGCGTCAATTGCCGGACCGGCATCGTGCGCGTGGTCAAGACCGCCATGAGCACCGGCGGTGCGCCAGTCGACGGGCCACCCCAACTGGTCGGCAAGCAGGTCAACGGACCTCACACCCCGCGCATCCGCGCGCTGATGTGCGCTGGAACCTAGCCGGTTGCCAGCCACCGCTTTGCCGGGCCCACGTGATCGCGCAACATCCGCTGAACATGGCTGCGAACCGTGTCCTTGCCGCCATTGTCCGAGCGATTGTAAAGCCCTGGGCGGCCAGCGTTGATCGTCGAATAGAGATCGAGCACGCTCATCCCGCGCTTGAACCCGCGCTCGTCAAGGAAGCTGCCAATGGCCGTCGCCCACTCCTGCGGGGTCGCGTCCTCGAACCGGCGCTTGCCCAGCAGGGGGCGCAGATGTTTCTCCCGCTCAGCCGCGCCAAACTGGATCAGGCCAAAGTGGTTGTTGTTCTTGCCGCCCCACACATCGGGATCGAACTTGCCGCCGGTTTCGTAGGAAATCACAGCCGCAACGTGTTCCGGCCGCAGCCCGTAGCGAGAGGCCAGAGCGCGCGCCACGCCGGGCCAGTTGTTTGCCGAGCTGGTAAGGAGACCACGCTCCAATCCCGGCGGCGCAACATCGTCCAGCTGCACCGGAGCATAGCGCAGGCCAAGGGTCGCCGGGCTGGGCGTCAACAGGTTGCCCGCCGCACTGCTTGATCCCGGCATATAGGTGACAGGCGTGGAAGGCGTGCGCATTGAAGCGCGCTCGGACCGGCGCTTGAACTCGCTTTCGAGGTGAAGCTGCTGCTTCTTGGCCGCCCGATCAAACTCGAGCTGGATCGGCACGCCCTGCTTGTTCATCAGTGCAGTCGGCGCATTGCCCTTTTCGGGGTCCCAATACATCAGCGCGAACTGCGTGCCGCCGTTGGTGGTGCGCCGGCCGGTCGGCTGCAGCCAGACGTTGGTGCCAAACATGAGATCCTTGGCAGCCGGAACGCCGGGCAGCTGGGTTCCACCCCACTGCCGGATCGCCTCCTGCACATAATTCGTCACCCATCCGTCATTCTTCTCGCGCGGGTTGCGCGGGTCCATGATCTTCGGAACGGTGGCACCCTTTTCCACCCAGGCGTTGCCGCGCCCGCGCTTCTGCTGGATCGCGCTCTCAAGCGAAAAGGTTTGCTTTTCCCAACCGGCTTTAAACCGCAGTCCGGCCGACTTGCGCGCTGTGTCGAGATCGACACCCATCGCCACTTGCTGTGCCACGTCGAGCTGGATCGCATCCTGGGCGCGCGCATTCAGGTATTCCCAGTTGACCCCAACCTCATCATCGAGCTTGTCGAACAGGACCGTGTTGTCCTTGTAGCCGCCGCGTTCGCGCAGCATGGCGCGCAGCTGGTCAGACGGCATACCAACCTTTGCCGCGACAGCAGTGCGTGCGCGGGCCGCAGCATCCTGCGGCGCGGCCTGCATCCGGCGCGCGGCCGAATAGTGGTAAAGAAACGCGCTGTCATCCGGGTCCATCAAGCCCTCGGCAATGGGAACCGTCTGCCCGTCCCGGCCCAGCATATTCTGCATCGTCTGATAGAGCGGCAGAATGCGCTCGAGCTCCTGCGGAGTGCGCGCGCTCATGTTGGCAAAGGCCCGCTTGTAAAGCCCCTCGGGCAGATCGGGAGAGCGATGGAACGCGCGCGTCACGCCCTCCGGGCTCATCAGGTCCACGCCTTCCTGCGTGGCCCAGGCGGTCCACGCATCCGTCCACTGTTCGTCGCTCACACCATAAGGCCGGTTGCCGCCCATCGGCACACCAGCCATCAGGCCAATCGCTTCATCCTCGGCGGCGCGGGCGGCTTCGTCCTTGAGCAGCTCGGCCTCGCGCCGATTGAGCTTGGCCATCAACTGGGTGCGCATAGCCGTGTCCGGGATCAATGCGCGCAGCGCATCGCCGGTATATTCCTTGCCGCCGACAATTACCGTCTCGTCGCTGGTCCCATCGAGCATCGACTGCAGCTTTTGCAGATCGTCAGCAAACAGCGTTCCCTCGCCCAAATCGGCGCGCACATCGCGCAGGAACAGGCCCGCCGCGCGCACGCTCTCGAACTGGCGGTCAAAGGCGTCAAGCGCCTCGCGCGGGGCCCTGCGCAGATTGACCAGCTGTTGCAGCGCCGCCCGGCCATTGGCCGCCTCGCGCGCGCCGTCCTCCTCGCTGCCATTGGCAAAGGCTTCGGTCGCCTTCTCGGTCGCCTCGCTGACCTTGCTGGCAAAGCCTTTCTCCATCAGCTCGGTTTCCTGACGCAGCCAGGCATTGTTGGCGGCCAGGTCACGCTGGCGGATTTCCCGGGTCAGGTTTTCGTAGATCTCGGTTTCGACAAACGGATCGACTGCGCCCATGATCCCACTGAGCACGTTCTCGGCCAGCAGGCGCATTTCCTCGGGCGGCTTGCCGATGTTGGCTGGATCGGAATAGATCTGGTTGAACTGCAGCTCGGCATCGTTGAGCACGGCCAGCTTGTATTGCTCGCGTTTGGCGCCATCGAAGGTTGCCGCGTAAACGTCCCCAGCACCGGCCGGCGTGTCAGGCATCACATAGTTGCCATTTTCGTCCTTGCCGATCAGAGTGCGCGCTGCATCCTGCACCGCCTGCTCCTGCGCCCTGCGCTTAAGTCGCGGCTCCATGATCTGCATGGCTGTGCCAGCCAGGCCAGACAGCTCGTTGCTCAAGTCAGCAACACGGCCTACGCCCTGCGAAGTGACGCCCGCCCCATCGGGAATGCCAATGCGCTGCCGGAAAGGTTCGATTGCCATGCTGTTTACTTCCCTCGCGTCACAACGATTTGGCCGGGATCACCGCCGCCAACCGACACCTTGCCCTTGGGCATGGCGCTTGGCGTCTTGTAGGTCTGGTAGAAATTGCCAATCTGCATGGCCGAACCGGCAAAGTTGATCAGCGAGCCAGCAATCGCAGTCTTGCGGTTCGTTTCTGTGACAGCGCTGTTCAAGCGATTGACGCGAATTTCCTCAACCATGCGGTTCTGGTTGCCAAGAAAGCCCAGGCGAATGTTTGCCAAATCGGTGCGCAGCGCTGCTTCTTCAGCCGGGATGATGCCCTGCAAGAAACTGATGTTGGTTACACCCGATGCCGCCATTGCCGCCAGATTTGCGGCACGGCCCCGGCGGTATTCCTCCATCCGGTTAAGCGCGGCCTCCTTGGCTTGCAGCACCTGCATTTCCATCTGGTCGCGCATCTGCTTGCGCTGCAAATCGAGCATTTCCTGTTGGGCCGCAGCGTTGGCGTTGGCCCCGGAAATACCCATGACCGTGCTGGCCGCACTTGTGACCAGGCTGCCAATGGCCAGAACCCCGAGCGAAATGCACATCAGACCATAACCTCCAGCTGCAGCCCCATGATGATGCAGGGCAGCGGCTCACTCTGCGTAATCTCGACCACCGCGTTTTTCTGCCAGCCTAGCAACCAGAACTCGTAGGTTCCCGTCACAGGATCGGGCGCTTGCGAAAGGTCATCATTGACTTGTCGCAGTAACAGCCGGTTGCCATCAATGGACACGGCAAGCGTCGAATAGATCCCGACAATCACTCGGTTGATCCGCTTGGGTAGGCCAGTGCGCGGCCCAGTATTGAGCTGCACATTGATCGGCAAAGTGCGCACCGCAAAAGTGTAGTCGTAGCCCACCGTGATCGTGGTCACGGCCACCGGCAAAACCAACTGGCCAGCACCGCCCACCGTAAAGGTGCCAATGTGCAGGTTGCCTGAATTAACCTGCACCGTCTTGCCATAATAGGCCGCGCCTACTGTCCAGGTTGTGCTCGAAGCGCCCGTGTAGACCGTTGCCCCATCCAGTGACTGCGTGCGATCAGCCGCCACGCGCTCGAGGCGATAGCTGCCGCCACGCAGCACCGCAAAATAGATTGCCTCGCCCACCACGGCCACGCTGTCAAAGTCGCCATCGGTGTCCCACGGCACCCAGCCCGCGAGGTTTTCCGCTCGGGCCGAATGGAACACCGCTGCCGAGCCATTGCCGTTGACCAGGACAGCATACTGCTCAGAGCGATCGGTCGTGCCAAACAGCACGGCCATGTCCTTGGGCTGGCTCAACAGGTGGCCAGCCAGGATATTGAGGTTCGTGCTTTCGTAGCCGCCGCGAGCATCGTTGTAGATGAACTCACGCACTGCCGTGCCCGATCCCTGGACGTAAAGCACCGCCCCATCAAGCGGCTGCGGATTGACCGTCGAGGAGCCATAGGGCGTCTGACGGCGCACCCGCATCGTTGCCGGGGTCAAAGTGTTGCTGCTCGCCACTGGGGCAAAGAACTCGCCCAGCGCGGTGAAAATCAGCAGATCGCGGTGCGACACCAGGTGACGGACATTGGAAATGTCCTCGGCCCCAATCGTCACCTGAATGCTGTCGTTGTCCAGCCCCTCGCCCACATCGAAGTTGAAGTAGCGATAGAGCGAAGAACCCCACAGGCCATCAGGAATGCCGCCCGTGCCGCCAAACCACAGCCGCCCTTCGTGGAAGCAAACCGCATTCGGCCAGCCATTGCGCGCACAGAACACCGGCTCACTCCAATCGGTCGTGGCCAGGTTCGAGCCTGTGTATTCGACCGAAGGCCCGCCGCCGTCCGCGCTGGTCGTGGCCGCCCCGCCCGCCACAATCGTATAATGGTCATCATCGACTACCGTAATCGTGCGGGTGCCATTGAGGTTGGCCGACGTAATCCCGCCAACATCAGCCGCGCCGCTGATTGTGATGCTGGCGCTATTGGCAAAGCCGTGGGCCACATGGGTCACTTCCACCGTGGTCGAGCCACCAGTCGTGCGAAAGGGATCGGGGTCATAGCGCCCGATGATCGTGCCCTGCACCGTGGCCGTAAGCTGGGTGGCGCTGGTATAGGCTGTGACTGCCAGCTCGACGTCTTTCCAGCGCAGCCGCTGGTTCACCATGTCGCTGGTAAAGACAGCCGCATTGGCCGTGACCGTGACTGAGCCCGTCGTGCCCGAGCAGCTGATTGTCACCGCGTCATCGACGAACTTGTAGTAGGGCTGATACACCTTGCGACCATTCGAAGCCTGATCGAAGGCAAAGTTGGTCACAGTAAAACTGCTTGCTCCGGTGCGGCGAATAACCTGGGGCTGCCAGTCCTTGTGGCAGACGATCATCACGTCGCCCACCTGGGTATAGGTCAGCTCGAACAGCGTGGCCGTGGTCCAGTTGCAGCCGGTCGTAACACTGGTGAGCAGCGCGCCCGCTGTAGAATAAACGTCAAGCCGAGCATTGCAGAGCGCCAGCACATAACGCTCGCCAGCAGAGAACTCGAAGGGCAAGAGCCGCGCCTGGCCAGTGAGGTTGGCCAGATGCAGTGTGCCTGGTCGCCGCGCAACACCACCCGTTGAAAGCAGCAGGCCATTGCGCAGAGACGAAGCCCCGTTCTGATAAGCCCCGGTGTCCACCCGGAACTGCATCAGCGGATCAACCTCACCGCTCGCAAAGTTGGTCTGCAGCTGGTGCATCGACATTACCGGCCTCCAATCCGCGTCCGGCCTTCACGGCCAGTGATCAAGGTCTTGGTGCGCAGATCCGGCGCGGTGCGCGCCTGGCTGTCAATGTTGCGGCAAAGCGCCGCCTGACGCAGCGCCTTCTTGTCGAGATAGTCCGCAAGCTCAGGTTTGGCCGCGATTGCCAAGGCATAATGGCTGGCCATCTGCAGTTGCAGCAGGGTCGCAAACCACGCCGGGAACGCCGTCTCATTGACGCGATAGACACCCTCGAGAAACACCTCGTCAGCCTCGACCGCGTTGCAAAAGATCCGATCCTCGTAACGGTCGAAGTCGATTGGCTGGTCATTTACCAGCACGGTCAAAGGCTGCAGGCAGGTGGTCGGCAGCTGATAAGCCGCATCCCAGCGCGCAGCTGGTGCATCGACCAGGCGGCTCAGTTGCTCAAGACCGATCGCAAAGCGCCAGCGATAGCGCGACAGGTGATCCAGCACAGTCTGCTCGTAAAGCACGGACGATACCGTGGCTTCGGTCGTGCCATCGTCAAACGAGCTGATCGGCGCGGCACCAATCATCACCAGTGCCTGCGCGCAAATGTCGATGGCCGTTGTGCTCATCTATGCCTCCATACGAAAAGGGCCGACTGCGGGAGAGAACGCAGCCGGCCCGATCTGACGCCGCCTCGGTGGCCGGCCCCAGGGATTAGGTGCCAGTCACACCCTCGGTGGCCGAGGTGGTAACAGTTGCCGCACCATCAGCACTGGTGACGAAGATGTTGTCGATCTTCGGCGTGCCCCCGGTTTCCGAAACAACGATGATGACATCATGCTGGCGCAGGTTGTCAGTCACCGCGTTGAAGTAACCCGAGCCCGTCACCGTATTGATGGCGTCAGCGGTCTTGTAGATGTGCAGGCCCGGATTGGCGCCCGCCACCTTGAACAGAGTGGATGCAGTCAGCGGCATGGTCCGTGCTCCTTACGCGTCGTAAGCCTGCACTTCGTAGCAGCCAGTGGCGTCGATCAGGACAGAGCCCTGCGACATATAGCTGGTTCCGAGGTGCGCGACCTTTTCGGGGATGTAGTTCAGTTCGGTCACGACTTCCGCGCCAGAGGCGTGGCCGACAGCCGAGCTGTGCCAGGCGAAGTTCTTGCGAATGTTCGAGGCAACCGGCAGGCCCGAGTGGACGAACCACATGAAGCCCATCCAGCGGCGCGCAACCATCCCGCCCTTGTAAGGCAGGTCATCCGAGCCAACGTAGTCGGCATCGGTGAACGCAGCGATACCCAGCATATCCGTCCAGCCACCCGGGCTGATGCAGAAGAAGCGCTGGCCATCGTCCGGCACGTCGTTGTTACCGAAATACTCGAACACCGTGTTGATCTTGGTGGTGTTGAGGCCGGTGGTGCCGGCTTCGGTGGCGGTGTTGGTGGTGCCGTCCATCGCGGTGATGATCAGGTCATCGGTCTTGCGACCCAGCGCGGCAGCAGCCGACTGCGTGACGACATTGCGTTCGTCATGGTTGACCTTCAGCTCATCGAGCTTGTCGATGTAGTCGGCGGCGTAGAAGTCAGCGAGCGTGCACTCGACCGGGGTGTGGTCGATGCTCATGACCGGCACGTTGCCGTGACGCGACTTGGTGCCAGCGGTGCCCTTGCCGACCTTCTGGAAGGTGGTCGAGCTGCCCTTGACGTTGTTCTTCGTGCGCACAGTGTTGCGGAGCTTGGAACCCATGCGCTGATAAGCCATGTGAACCTCGCTCTCAAACTGCTTCACGAAAGCATCGGAAATGTCGATAGCCATGTGAAAATCCTTTGAGCTGGTGGGGTCCGGTTATCCGCTGCCTGGGTCCAGTCCGGTTGTCCTTGCGGGCCGGTGTCGCCGTGCGGGCCTGCGCGTGATTTCGCGCGGCAAGCCGCTGCCAGCAATGGACTAGTTGCGCTTGACCAGCACCAGGCCCTCAAGCTGGTAGCCAAACCGCTCGAGGAACTTGCGCGCGCTTTCGGTATTTGTGCCGGTAGTCAGGCCCATGCGGATTTGCGCAACGCCCTTGGCCTGAGCCCAGGCTTCCATCGACCGGATCAGCCGCACCGCCGCCGTAGTGCCGCGCCACTTGGGATGGACAAAGAAGGCCAGGTCATCTGCCGTGCGCGCCGAGCAAAAGATCATGGGCGCGCAGCCCATCGCCAGGAAACCAATCACGCCGCACAGGTCATCGACGGCAACCAGCCCCAGCCAGTCGGGGTTCTCGAGGCAGAGCGCAAACCAGGCGGAAAACCGCTCATCCTCGAAAGGATAATCCCGATAGGCCGGAGCCTCAGCCTGCATCAAACGCCCAAGGTCGAGCGTCTGGTGCAGGTCAAGCGGCTCGATCTCGCGGACCGTGATCACCGGCCACCATACTTCTTGGCGAAGAAGGCTTCGACGCGGGCGACCACCGAGGCGTCACGCTGCTTGGGATCCCAATAGGCCCGGCTGTCCATCAGCTTGCGGATTTCGGCTTCTTCCTGCGCGGGATCGGTCGTGGTCTGGCCGGTGTCGCCGGTCGTGGCTGGGGTGCCAGCCTCGCGCATTAGCTCCTCAATCGCCTCGACGCCTGCTGCCGTGGTGCAAACCTGGGCAATTGCCTGGAACTTGGGACTGTCGCCAAACCGCTGCTTAGCCCACAGGCCCACCGCCTCGGTGCGCTGCTTGGCGTTCTCGCCCAGCGCGGCCATTTCCTGCGCCGCATGGGCCTCGATCCGCGCCACTTCCGCTTCGGCATATTCGGTGATGGTCTTGGTGAAAGCCTCCTGCGGCAAGCCGACTTCGTGCGCCACCTTACGGAACAGGCCGACTACCGGAGAAGCGGCCAGCTGCTCGGCATCGAGCGCATCGTGGGTGGGCAGCTCATACTTGTCCGGGCTTTCCGGGCGCACGGCAAGACGTTCGGTTTCCCACTGCGCCTTGAGGTCGTCAATCGACGCGCCACGCATCCGCTCGAGTTCGACATAGCTCTTGGCCAGGTTCTCAACGCTCGGGCCCTCCGGCGTCCAGAACTTTTCAGGCAGCCAGTCAGGCCGCTCGGCGGGCGGCGGGGTGCCGTTATTCTCCGGCGGCGCGGGCGGCGCGGCGACCGGATCGGCGGCGGGCGGCGGGGTGTTGCTCTCCAATGTCATACTTCATGCCTTTCGCAATGCGCGCTTCAATAATGCCGACGAGGTAGCGCGCGCCCTCGCGGTGACGCAGCTGGGCGTCCGTGATTTCCGGACCGCCCACCATTTCGATCGTGATGGCGCGCAGGTAGGACAGCACTTGCTTGGCTGCCGTGGTGCGGAACACCGTGGCAAACAGCAGATTAAGCTCGTCCTCTTGCGCCTTGGTGCGCGGCAGGCCGTCAGGCCCCAAGACCGGGTGGGGCCCCGGCAACTTCTGGTCCAAGGTTCTCTCCTCCTTGCTGGATCGTGGCAATTTGCTGGGCCAGCTGGGCGCGGCCTCGCTCGTCCCGGCGCAAGCGCTCGGGCACACCAAACTTCTTGGCGGTATAAGCAGCCACTTGCGCCCCATCGGCGTAAAGGTTGACCATCTGCGGGCCAAAATGGCGGCCAACGAGGCCAAGCCAGCTGTCCACCGCGTTGATATCCTCGACCGCCTGCGCCTGGCTCAGTGGGCTGGTGGCCACGATCTTGACCTCGCGCCCATTGACGGTCGGAAGCTGGATCAGGCCGCGCTTCTTGAGAATGAAGATGACGCGCTGCAGCACCCGGTTGACGAACTCGACTTGCAAGCGGCCAAACGCCGAACCAATCTGGCGCGACAGGTCAGCCATGCGCTGCGCCACCTCAGTCGCGCTCATCGGTGTGGTATCAGGCGAACCCAGCGTCTCGTTAAACAGCGCCTTCTTAATGTTGGCGCGCATATCCGAGAGGATCAGCTGGCCGACATTGAAGTCACCCGCCGAAGTCACCTGCTGGAGCCCAGCGCTGCCCGGCGCAATCGGCACCACCGTGCCAGGGACAAGCCGAATGTTATCGACCTGCATCACCCCATCGTCCTCGGCGGTATAGACCCCGGCGATCGCCATCTCAGCGTTCTCGAGCGTCAGCTGCACGACCAGGTTGGCAGTGCGCACGGCAGGCAAGCAGTTGAATAACGGGCCACGACCCCAGGCTTCACCGGCGACCTTCGACCAGCGCCAGCCAATGTAGGGGTTGGAGCCAATCCCGCTCAGCGTCTGCTTGCGAATGATCGCCTTGTGCTGCGGCAGGAACACACGCAGCTCATTGACCTCGGTGGGCTTGGTCCAGTCGCGGTAGATGCACAGCGCTACATCGACCAGTGGATCTGTGTCCTTCTCGTCAGCCGTGCCAATCTTGCGTTTCAGGTCAGGCGGGATAACCGAACCCGGGTAAGCTGTCTCAATGTGCGACAAGCGCACCTTGCGCAGCCGCCAGTAGCTGTCGATCTTGTCATCAGGGCCAGTATCAATCAGCAGTTCAGGCAGCGGCACAGCGGTAAAGACCACTGGATTGACGGCATCGCCCTCGTTGACCTCGAGGCAAGCCGTGCCGATCGCGGTGTCGATCATGCACTCGTTGGCTTCCTGGGCGAAGTTGCTGTTCTGCAAGATCTCGAACACGTAGTCCGTGACCTGTTCGAGCGCCTTGTTGACCTCGCCCGCCTCGTTGGGGTCCACGTCGCTGCCAGCAGCCAACTCAGCCCAGCGCGCATAGTTTGGGATTAGGCCCGCCTGAATACGGCTGGCAAACTCCTGCGTGCCCACAACCGCCGTTTCGTCGAACACATCCGGGGTTGTTTGCCCCTTGGCTCGCTCGAAGAACGAGGTGCGCCCCGGCAAGGCGTAGTCGTAGCACTCCTGATAAGTGGCTTCCCAGGGCAAGCGCTTGGCACGGGCGCGCTCGAGCCGCCGCGCAAGGAGGTCTGCCTCATCCATCATGCACGAAATCCGCCAGCGCCGTAGTCGCTGCGGCCAGAGATCAGGCTGGCAAAGTCACCGCCAAAACCGCCGCCCATAAAGCCGCTGCCACCACCAGGCGCAGGACTGCCACCAGACGAAGCGCCAGACGTAGGGATCAGGGGCAAGCCCGAGCGACCACCGCTGCCGGAGAACCCGGCCCCGCCCTTTGGTCCACTGATGAGCGAGCGCATCCCGAACAGGCCCCGGGCGCGTGCGGCGGTTTCCTCGTAACGCTTGTTCTTCTCCCGTGTGGTGGCCACGGCAAGCTCGCGCTTACGCTGTTCACGCGCAGCGCGGGCTTCTTCCTCGAGCGCCAGTTCTTCGGCAGTCTTGGGTGGAGCCTTGGGAGTTTTCACGCACATGGCCGCGATAGGCCACGCTTGCGGTCAGGTCACAATGGACTAGTCGCGCGCCGCCGGGAGGTTTGCCGCCAGCCCAGCACATCGAAGGACTTGCGAGCATTGACCGGAGCTATATTGCTGGTGTCGCCCAGCAGCAGCTTGCGGCTCTCCCCGCCCCCGCATAGCGCATATTGCAGCGCGTCATGGGGGTGTGAATACTTGTTCTTTTCGGGCCGGTCCTCGTAGCGTTCCCCACCTGATACCTGCAACCGCTTGTAGGCATAGCCGCCAGCAAAGCCACGGATCAGCATGACGCAGGACGGGTCGATCAAGAACCCGGCCTTGCCTTCCAGCATTCGTGTCAGGGCAGACGTTACCGCGTCGATGCGCAGGCTGGGATCGTTGGTCGGCGCGGGACGCGCCTTAATCCCGGCGGTGCGCAGCACCTGGAACGGCGTGGTTTCGTCGGTCTGCGCCCGATAGTCGCCCGCCGGGTCGCCCCAAATCTGGAAGTTACCGCCTGGAAAATGCTGGTTCATGTCGCGGCGCAGCACGTCCGCAAACTTGGCCGCGCCCATGTCCTGTGCTACCAGCTCGCGCAGCACCAGCCAGCGCCCGCGCACGTTCTGGCAATAGACCGCGCTCGGCGTCAGGCCGAAGTCGAGGCCAATGATGATCGGCACACCAGCGGCGGGCAGCAGCGGCTCGCGCGCCACGTGCATCGTCTCGTCGAAGTCGGCGTAAACCGCTTTGCCCTCGTTGAGCGAGCCAAGCTCGTTCAGCACATAGACCGAGATCCAGCTGCGGGTCTTACCCTTGATGATATCGGGGTAATAGTTGGGCGTCAGGTTCTGCGCGTTCTCGGCTTTGGAGTTCATCTTGTAGCCGACGATCGTGCCCTCATCATCGCGTTTGGCTACCATGCCGCCGGGTTGATTGAAGAACTCCCAGGTCTCCGGTTTGATCAGCATGAGCCGATCTTCGCCGGTCAGGTGGTCAGGCACCGGAGCCTCGCCGGCCATCACCGGCCACCAGTGATCCTCGTCCGGCGCGTTCGTGTCGGCAATAACGCCATACCAGGAGGGGCCACCATCCTTCATCGAGGGGAAACGGCCAACACGCATCGTGCAGGCGTCGATGATCGCCTTGGGCACCTCGCGGGCTTCATTGACAAACACGCCGGTCAGCTCGAGCGAGAGGAGCTTCTTCACGTCCTCGGGCTTGTCGAGCGCGAGGAAGATCACCTCCATGTCAATGTCGCCCTTGCGGATATGGTGCGTGAAGGGCGGCGACCAGTTGAACTTGCCCCATACGTGTTCGGGAAACCAGTCGAGCCAGGTCTTGATGGTCGTGGTCTTGAGCTGCGGGTTGGTGTTACGCACCACTGCCCAGCGGGTCTTGCGTTTGCCGTCCGGTCCAGGGGCTTGTTGCGTAGCCCGGCGGAACATTTCAACGCAGCAGCAGACCGACTTGCCGCTACCGACAGGCCCACGCAGTCCACGAAAGAACTTGTCGGACAGCATGAAAGCCTTGGCGGTGGAGCCAGGCGGTTTGTAGTTAAGGCTCATCTACCACTTAACTTTGTTGGCCCAATAGGCGGCTGACATTTTGCCCTTGGCAATGTTTTCGGCGTGACGCGCCTTAAATGCCTTGTTGCGCTTAGAACCATCCGGTGAACCGCTGACGCCCTGCTGGCCAAAACGGATCGTCTTTACCTTGTCGCCCTCCTTGGCCACGACCACATGGCTTTTGGTCGGGTGGCTCGGCGTTTTCTTGGGCTTGTTGTAGCCAGAAACACCAGCACGGGTTAGGCGACTATCCTTCTTTGGCACGACTAAGCCCACAC
>Ga0315904_10003677_pt1 | contig 22369 bp, 22 predicted proteins | sample LakEriMetagenome_6_FD_203529 | JGI IMG/M metagenome (GOLD analysis project Ga0315904, IMG submission 203529) | Freshwater fungal communities from buoy surface, Lake Erie, Ohio, United States - Buoy 12 MA120 | ecosystem: Environmental > Aquatic > Freshwater > Lake | place: USA: Lake Erie, Ohio... | reverse complement strand
CTGGGCCGACGTCGGAGCTACCCTCTGGCGTTTGGCCGTGGGACTGGGGCTGGGAGTTGCCGCCTCGATCGTCGTCGGTGTTTTGATGGGGTGTTACCGATGGATCGAGGCACCCTTGAGTCCGATCATCATGTTCATGTCCAAGGTCCCGCCCATCGCGATGATGCCCCTCTACTTCGCGGTGGCCGGAATCGGGTTCCGGATGTACATCCTGATGGTCGCCTTGAGTGTGTTCTTTTCCATGGCCCAGGCGATTTTTCAGGCCGTTCGGGACAATGTCACCGACGAAGCCATCAGCAAGGCTTATACCCTGGGGGCCTCGGAGTTCGAGGTGATTTACGAGGTGATCTGGAAGCAGATTCTCCCCAACGTCCTAGACTGCGTCCGGTCCCAAATCGGCCCCGCCATGATCTACCTATTGGCAGCCGAATATTCGATGGGGGAACCAGGCGTCGGTTGCCAGATCCGGATGCAGGGAAAACTCCTCAATTTCCATATCATTTTTGTCTATATCTTCGTCCTCGGAGTCCTGGGACTCCTGCTCGATTTCGGCTTGGAGTGGTTCAGGAAATGGCTGTGCCCCTGGTTCCAGGAGGGCCGCTAAGGGGCCCTTACGCCCGCTCAATGCTTCTGCCATAAGGGCGGATTTTTGAACTTTTCAGGCTCGTAGCCAACAAAATTTTCACCTTCTAGTAGACTTTGAAACATCTCGTTCTTAAAGTGAAACAAACAAAAGCTTGTTTCCTTTATTTCGCTGTTATGTTGTTTTTTGTAACTTTCGGAGGTGGGTAATGAATCGAATTTCTCGACGGAGAGGCTTTACGCTGGTCGAGTTGTTGGTGGTAATCGCGATCATTGGGATTTTGGTCGGATTGTTGCTACCAGCGGTACAAGCAGCCCGGGAAGCCGCGCGGCGGATGAGTTGCGGCAACAACATGAAGCAACTTGGATTGGCCATCCACAATCATGAATCGACCTACAAATGGGTCCCGACTTGGGCCACGAAATTCAGGCCCACGGATGCCTACGCGTCCACCGGGAATCCGTTTTGGGCCGCGAATGACGCACGATTTGGTTTTGGCGCCCTCGGCATGTTGCTTCCGTATATGGAAGGAAACAATGTTGCTCAGAATTTCGATTATCGAAAGGCATTGATCGATCCACGCAACTTGCCAAACCCGCCATTCGCCGGCTCTCCCTTCACCGGTGGGGTGCCAGGGGCGTCAATGTCTACCAACCCAACCTTCATTTGTCCCTCCACCCCAACCCTGCCAACCGAGTCGGATTACGGTCCGTACCTCGTTTTAGGTGGTCTTCCGGTTCCGGGCAACCAATTGATCCTTCCTCGGACGGATTACGTTGCCCTGCGAGGACTTCACAGCAGCCTTGCCTCGTGCGTTGGTTTGCCTGCGACGACGACCCAAAATTCGATGCTCGGAGCGAGCGACGAGGGCTGTTCTGGCTCAACGGCACTGACCGGGGACACGTGCGAAATCATCGTCAATCCGCGTCGTCGGTTCGCCTCAGTAACCGACGGTCTGTCCAACACGTTTTGTCTCGTCGAACTCGCTGGCAAACAGCGACGCTTCTTCAACGGCGTGGCATACCCCGGCGATTTCCTTACCCCTCCCCCAGTGCCAGGTTTGACTCTGAACTCATCGTGGGTTGATTGGAACTCCGCTCGCCATCCTCGTGGTTTGGCAGGAACCGATCGCCTTAACCCTAACCTCGCAGGTTGCTCGGTCATCAACATCTTCAACGAGAACAATCCGTACTCGTTCCACGGTGGTGGCGTCCAGGTTGTTCGCGGCGATGGCTCGGTGACCTTTGTCAACGCGACGATCGCTACGAACGTCTTCACTGCAATGGTTACTCGAGACGGCAGCGAAACTCTAAACATCCAGGAATAAACGCCCCGGTTCACGGGAATACCTGAATTGCAAATTGCTTCGAGCGAGCCGGCAGACATGCCGGCTCGCTTTTTTGTTTCACTAAACCTCGAGCGATTGCAAAACGACTTCGTAGATCTGTTCCATGTCCCAGTCGAGAATACACGTGGAGAACAGGAAAACGAAGGGGCCCGAAAACCCGATGTTGGCAATTCGCTGGAGACCGAAATCGTACTCGTAGTGAAAAAGGAAACAGGGTTGCGGACCGTGAAAACCGGGAATCGCGATCTCTCGTCGATCGACCAACTCGATGCGCTGGGGTGCCAGCGCGAACCATTCCGGTTGGCTTAGTTGCAACGCCAGCATCGACCTTGCGAGTGCTTCATCGCTTTCCCATTCGGGCTCGATGCGATCTGCGAACCCCAATTCGCGAGCGTATTGCAGAACGCGAGGGCGGGTCGCATCGTCGTGTACCAGTTCCAACAAGCGATCGGCGGCGGACGGGTCCCCGAGCTTTGCCAGCGCAAAGGCAGCTTCAGCTCGAATCCGCCGATGGCCTAGATCCATCGCTTGATTGAGCTTCCCGATCGCGCGGGAATCCCCAAGAAGCGCCATCGTGTGGCACAAGGAAATCGTCAACGAGATGCTGTCAAAGAGGATGCGTTGAATCTCCGACACACTTGTGGAGAAGTGCTGCGGGTCCTCTTCCATCAAAGCCAATCGGGAAACAACACCACCGAGCAGTGCGCGCAGCGAATCGGATCGTTCGTTCGCCGGATGGGGAGTCACGCCTCGTTGCTGAAACAAGAGATTCGCCAGATCCAAGGCGGGTGCGAGCACCGCTGGGTCCGTGGACTCGAGCAGTCGCGGGAACACATTCTCGACATCCCACGGAAACGCTTGCACCAAGGTACTGATCGCCAGACTCGAGTCCTGCCATGCATGCGGAGGAAATTGCACCAGGAGATCGACTCCGAGCGCCATGGCGGAGGGAATAGGATTGGCGAGCAAGATTCGTAGCAACGGCCCTTCGGTATGACGCAGATGCAGTTCCCGAAAACGCTGGTACAGCATCGCCCCACGCTGCGCGGCGGTCGCCTGGAACAATCTCACGCGCTGTGGGTCCGACTCCTCCGTGCCGATTTTTTGAACTCCATCGACCAACCAGCTGGCCAGGCATCGAAGCCCTTGCTCGAGCACCCCTCGGGCGCGCGGGTTTGTTCGCAAGGCTGCGAAATCAAAATCCTCTTCGAGGACCCGGTCGGCCAGCAAGAGAATCGCCTCGTGGGATGGTGGCGTAATCCAGCGAATGGGTTCCGCGGCCCCCTCAGCCAAGGCATCCATCAACTGCCCGATGCAGGTTTGCGACCACGAATCCTCGTCGCGCGTGTGATCTATCGACATCTTTTCCCGAGCAAATCGGTGGTTTGGATTGAACAATTCGAGCTCAAGACGGTATCGTAGAGCGAAACGCAATTTGCAAGAAGACGCCTTTAGGAAACTGGTTGTTCATGAATTCCCCCAAAGCCGAGCGATTCTCGGACCTGCACCTGTCTCCGATCATGATGCGCGCCCTGGAGCAGCTCGGTTGGGCGGAGCCCTCTCCGATCCAGGCCGGGGTTATCCCCTTTGCCCTCGAAGGATACGACGTTCTCGGACAGGCTCGCACAGGGACGGGCAAGACCGCTTCGTTCGCCATCCCGATCTTGGAACAACTGGACCCCTTTTCGGAAAACCCATACCCCCAGGCACTGGTGCTGGTGCCAACCCGCGAATTGGCTGCCCAGGTTCATGGCGAGTTCGTCAAGCTGGCTTATGGGTGTCCGACCCGGACACTGGAGATTTCCGGTGGGAAACACATGCGCCGTCAGCTCAAGGCGCTCAGCGAAGGGGTGCAAGTCGTCGTCGGCACCCCGGGCCGAGTCATCGACCACTTGCAGCGTGGCTCGCTGCGACTTGATCGACTCTGGTGCGTGGTGCTCGATGAAGCCGATCGCATGTTGGACATCGGGTTTCGCCCGAGCATCGAGCGAATCCTTCGCCGTTGCCCCGAAAGTCGGCAAACCCTCCTTCTGAGTGCTACGCTCGACGAACGGATCCGCGAATTGGCAAACCGATACCTCTTTGAACCGGTCGTGGTCGATTGCTCCGAAAACGATGTTTCGGTCGAAACCATCGAACAACGCTTCATCACCGTGGCGCCCGAAAACAAGATGGCGGTCCTGTTCCAACTCCTGGACCGGGAACAGCCTCCGCAAGCGATCATCTTTTGCCGTACGAAAATTGGCACCGCCAAGCTTCACAATCGCTTGGAGAAACATTTTCGAAGTAACCCCGCCAACCCGGTTCGCTTGGGGATGATCCATGGGGACATGAACCAATCCCAGCGCGATGCTGTTTTCCGAGCGCTTCGGGAAGGAGAGCTTCAGATCCTGGTGGCCACCGATGTCGTGGGCCGGGGTATCGATGTCTCCTCGATCTCGCACATCATCAATTACGATCTCCCTTCGGATTGCGATGACTACGTGCATCGCGTCGGTCGAACCGGGCGCATGGGACGATCGGGAATTGCATTTTCCTTTGTCAGCAAAGACGAAGGGGAGCGACTCACCGAGATCGAGCATCGAATCAATCGACTGCTCGAGCGAGACCCTCTCTCCGAAGCGCCTCCCAGCAAGCGGCCACCCCCGATTGCCATTTCTGCTACGGCTGTCCCGCGTCCGCCTGCGACGCAATTCGGAGAGGCGAAAGTGGCTGACAAGAAACCGCGCTGGAATCGCTCGCGGAAAAAAACGTCACGAAGTTAAGTGATGTGTCGATTCCGTATCCAGCCTACTTAAGCTTAGGCCTTCGTCGATATTACGGTTGCTTAATTTTTCGAGCGAGATAATCTGTGTATTTTGCTCGAGCAACCGAGTTCACTTTGACTGACGCGATTCCGATCGCTTGATACAATCGGGTCTGCTTTATCGCATTAAACGCGTGCAGTGGGACTTTGGAAGCCCGACCCGGAGTTGCCTGGCGTTTGATGGTAGGCTCTTTTTCATCAGCACTTTGAGGAATCGTTAATGAGTTTTCAAGCACATCGTCGCGGATTCACGCTCGTAGAATTGTTGGTAGTGATCGCCATCATCGGCATCTTGGTCGGCTTGCTATTGCCGGCGGTACAAGCCGCACGCGAAGCGGCTCGGCGAATGTCTTGCAGCAACAGTGTTCGGCAGGTGGCTTTGGCTCTCATGAACTACGAGAGCGCCAACAAGACTTTCCCGATGGGGGCGGTTTACGGAAACGGAAAGCATCCTCGTCCTGGGACGGGCGACCCAGCGTTCACGCGACCCTATCATCACACGTGGTTGACCGCGATTCTTCCCAACATGGAACAGCAGTCGCTTTACAGTAGCACCAACTTCAATGCGCCAGCTTGGGGACAACCGATTGTCAGCACGGTCGTTCCGACCTTGCTGTGCCCTTCCGATTCGGGAGCGAACAAGGTTTTTCAGGCACACAACATTGCCCCAACCAGCTACTCGGGGAGCCAAGGTTGGCACTGGTGGCCGACGGCGAGCACGAATTTCGCGGATCCTGCGAACCGCGCGTATTGGACGAGTTTAGGACTTGGGGAAAGGGATGCGGATTTCTCGGGGCTCTTCACCCCCACGAACATCAACAAGATTCGCGACATCACCGACGGCACGTCCAACACGATGGTGATTGGTGAAACCGACACGTTCAATTTCTACGGTGGCCCGGGCAATACATCCGGAACGGGCAAGCGACGTGAAATCGTCGGAGCGGCTGTGTTTCGCGCCGCGTTCGTTAGTCCGCACGTAAACGGTTATGCAGGTGGAGAGTCGGGTTTGGTTTTTGAAGTCGACGGGTCAGCGTTGAAGACGGCGCCCGCCTGGTTTCGTGTGGCCCCGTATGTCCTGGAACCGACTTTTCTAGCACTCTGGGGTATCAACACCGAATGGCCAGGGGCTTCCAGCTACCACGCCGGCGGCATCCAAGCAGCGTTTGGCGATGGCAGCGTTCGATTTGTCAGCTCAAGAATGGAGTGGAAAACTTACCTACTCGTCAATGCGATCGCGGACAACTACGTCACTCCAGCCGTGGAATAATGGTGGCCGCCAAATCGGCAGAAGTGAAGTTCGCAAGACTGATGAGAAAGGAGTTCAAATGAGAAAAATCTATCGACTTGCAGGTTGCGGCCTGCTGGGACTGGGCCTGCTGGGACTGAGCCTAACGGTTGGATGTGGAGGACCGGATCCTGCCAAGAATCCGAACTTCAACCCGCAGACGCTGGAGAATCCGACCGCCGTCAAGATGCCAGAAATTCCAGGTGGTCCAGGAGGCGGACCGGGTGGACCAGGCAGACCGGGCGGACCAGGGGGAATCCCTGGAGGCGCTCCTGGTGGACGGCCAGTTTCCCCTCCGAGGTAGAGTTCTCTTTCCACCGGACACCGCAGCAGCCATCTTCAAAAGAGCGGGAGGATTCATCCCCCCCGCTCTTTGTCATTTTGTTGGCTGGTTTCAGCCTTTCCCGAATTCGGGACCGAAGTGTTATCGAAGTCATTGACGCGGAGACGAGAAACCAAGTACCGTCATTAGAGGGCGATTGTGCGCATTGCAATACGGTTAATGCGACGCCACGCTCCGTTGCAATTATTTCTTGATGAATTTGTTCCGGTGTCCTTTTTGGGGAGAATCTCCGATGGCTGTTCGCGCGAGAAGGTCTGGTTTTACGCTGGTGGAATTGTTGGTGGTGATCGCCATCATTGGCGTCCTCGTCGGTTTGTTGTTGCCCGCTGTGCAGGCAGCGCGGGAAGCGGCGCGACGCATGTCGTGCGGCAACAACATTCGCCAAGTCGCACTGGCGTTGATGAATTATGAGAGTGCGAACAAGACGTTTCCCATGGGGGTGAATTATGGTCCTGGCAAACCTCCACGGCCCTGGACGTCGGACGCTCCATACGCACGACCCTACCACCACACGTGGTTGACTGCGATCTTGCCCAACATGGAACAGCAGTCGCTCTACAGCAATATCAACTTCAGTTTGCCCGCGTGGGGACAACCCGTTGTCAGTACCGTGGTTCCAACGTTGCTTTGTCCTTCGGATTCGGGAGCCAACAAAGTACTTCAGGCGCACAACATCGCGCCCACCAGTTACTCGGGTAGTCAAGGCTTTCATTGGTGGACGGACGCGATCCTGGGACCATGGGCACCCTGGGATACGTTGGGCTTCACGGAAAAACCTGCCGCGGATATGGCAGGTCTGTTCGCGCCCACCTTGGAAAACAAGATCCGGGATATCACCGACGGTACCTCCAACACCATGGTGATCGGTGAAACCGATACCTTTGGTTTCTACGGCGGTGCTGGGTGGACATGTGGGACAGGCAGGCGGCGCGAGATTGTCGGTGCTGCCGTATTTCGCGCAGCATTCCTGGGTGCAGCTCATGCCGGTTTCGGTGGGAATGAGCAAACTTACTACGGCTATACCGCCAAAACCCTTGAAGTCGATGGCACCAGCAAGGCCCCGGGCAGTTGGTTCCGGGCAGCTCCCTACGTTTATGAACCCACGTACATGAGTTACTGGGGTCCCAAGGCCGAATGGCCAGGGGCTTCCAGCTACCATCCCGGAGGTGTGCAATCTGCGTTTGCAGATGGGAGCGTCCGCTTCGTGAGTACCACGATTTCCTGGAGAACCTACGTCGTCATCAACGGCATGGGGGACAACTACATTACGCCCTCCACGGAATGAGGTTGGTCTCCAAGCATACCTTGGCGACGTTGCTTTACGTTGGTGGCATTGTCGGTCGTCTCCAGACGATAGAAGCCAGTCCTTCAGTGCATCGGCCGGTTCTGGCTATTCTTCGTACTCGGGCTCGCACGACGGTTCGCGCCGCGTGGGTCGGAAGCGTTTTTCGCAATAAACCAAAAGGGGGGATGTGCAGAGTGTGGGAAATCCTCGCTATTCCGAGAATGCCAAGGACGCAAACTTATTGACTTCCGTTCAGAAGGATGAGTACACTGCTAGGGGGTCCGGGCCGCCTTAGCGTTCCTTTGCTGCGGTCCTAAGGCCCGCTAGGATTTTTCTTTCGTGAATTTTGTTGGTAGTTATCTTTTCTTTGGAGATTCTTCTATGTCTAGGTGCTCGCAGAAGCGTGGTTTCACGCTGGTCGAATTACTGGTCGTGATTGCCATTATCGGCATCCTGGTAGGTTTGCTCTTGCCCGCAGTCCAAGCGGCCCGCGAGGCGGCTCGCAGAATGTCGTGCAGCAACAACCTTCGCCAAATCACCCTGGCCCTTATGAATTACGAGAGCGCGAACAAGACGTTCCCGATGGCAGTCGTTTATGGAAACGGCAAGCATCCGCGTCCTTGGACTGCGGATGCCCCTTTCGCGAGGCCGTATCACCACACGTGGTTGACTGCGTTGCTGCCACAAATGGAGCAGCAATCGCTCTATAGCAACATCAACTTCAATTTGCCTGCTTGGGGACAACCGGTTGTCGGCACTTTGGTTCCGGCTTTGCTGTGTCCTTCGGATTCCGGTGCGAATAAGGTGTTCCAAGCCCACAATGTCGCTCCAACCAGCTACTCGGGAAGCCAGGGATACCATTGGTGGCCCAACGGTACTGCAGTCCTAGGCCCTTGGGCACCTTGGGCAGCGATGGGCTTCAACGAAAAGCCTGCGGCAGATTTTTCGGGACTCTTCACCCCAACAGACATCAACAAGATTCGGGATATCACGGACGGCACATCCAACACGATGATCATTGGAGAAGCCGATACGTTCTCGTTCGGAGGCGGACAGTGGTTCACCTCGGGAACGGGCAAGCGTCGTGAAATCGTTGGCGCCGCCGTATTTCGTGCAGCCTTCGTTGGTCCAACAACCCACGGTTATGGCGCCGAAGCGGGTAAGGTATGGGAAGTCGATGGGTCCGAAATCAAGCCATTTGCGAGATGGTTTCGTGCTGCTCCTCACATGCAGGAACCAACCTACATCTGCGCCTTGGGTCCCAACACCGAATACCATGCGACCTCCAGCTATCATCCCGGCGGGGTTCAATCAGCCTTTGCGGATGGTAGCGTACGATTCCTCCGCTCCAACATCGATTTCAAATCTTACGTCGTGATCAATGGAATCGCGGACCAGTACGTGAATCCAGTCGTGGAGTAACGTGTGTTTGGAAGGTTAAGGTTTAAGGTGTTTGTTTCAAGAATCTCAAAGAGAAAGACTGACATGAGAGCGTTAGTTCGGCTCGCAGTATGCGGCCTCGTTGGAGTGGCAATGATGACAGGATGCGGAGGTCCGGATCCGGCTCAGAATCCGAACTTCAACAAGGAGTCACTCAAGGATCCAACGGCGGTGAAAATCCCAGATGAGTTCAAGGCCATGGGTGCCGGTGGACCCGGTAAGCCCGGTGGGGCTCCAGGCCCAGGGGCCCCAAGGTAGGGGTTCGCCGAGGAACACGGTTCGCGAAACATCAAGCAATCGGGAGGGGAAACCCTCCCGTTTCTTTTTGCCCATCGCTGACTCTTCAAGAAGGTTGCGTCGAGACAATCTTTGGCGTTCCCCGCGCTTTGCAAGCGGAAAGTTGTTGACATGGAGCCCGAAATTTGCTTAAACTCCAAGGGTAGATTCCTAGGCTTTAGAATGCTCTCAGGGTGATTCTGACTCGCTTTATTTCTTCGCAGGAATTTTTGTCGTCTTTTTTTGTTTCCCGGAGGTTACGATGGTTCAACGTGTGCGGAGGCGTGGTTTCACGCTGGTGGAATTGCTGGTGGTGATTGCCATCATCGGCATCTTGGTGAGTTTGCTTCTGCCTGCGGTTCAAGCCGCCCGCGAAGCGGCCCGAAGAATGTCTTGCGGCAACAATGTTCGCCAAGTGACATTGGCTCTGATGAATTACGAGAGCGCTAACAAGGCGTTCCCGATGGGGGTCAACTATGGACCCGGAGTGCATCCGCGTCCTTGGACTGCAGATCCCGCGTTCGCGCGCCCCTATCACCACACTTGGTTGACGGCGATCCTGCCCCAAATGGAACAGCAATCGCTTTATAGCAACGTGAACTTCAATCTACCGGCTTGGGGCCAACCCATTGTCAGCACAGTGGTTCCGACTCTCTTGTGTCCATCGGATTCAGGAGCGAACAAGGTTTTCCAGGCCCACAACATCGCTCCAACCAGTTACGCAGGAAGCCAAGGCTGGCACTGGTGGCCCAATGGTACTGCGGTCTTGGGTCCATGGAACGGCTTGGGATTCAACCAAAAGCCGCAAGCCGACTTTTCGGGACTCTTTACCCCAACGAACGTGAACAGGATTCGTGACATTACCGATGGAACGTCCAATACCTTGGTGATCGGTGAAACCGATACTTATGGGCATTATGGCGGCGTACCTTACACCTCGGGCACGGGCAAGCGGCGTGAGGTTGTCGGATCGGCGGTCTATCGAGCAGCTTTCGTCGGTCCAACGGTCCACGGTTACGGAAGCGAGTCGTGCAAGGTTTGGGAAGTGGATGGATCGCGTCTGAAGTGTGACTCGCACCCCAACTGGTACTGGTTTCGCGGTGGGCCCCACGTTCATGAACCCACCTTCATCGTCGTCTTCGGCATCAACACCGAATGGTACGGAACATCCAGCTACCACGGCCCCGGCATGCAAGCGGCCTTCGCGGACGGTAGCGTTCGATTCGTTGACTCGAGAATCGATTGGCTCACCTACGTGATGGTCAATGGCATCGCCGATCAATACGTCAGCCCACCGGTCGAGTAATCGGCTTTGCTGCGGTCGGTTGAGCCGATCGGTGGCTAGAAGTTGCAGACGCAAAAGAAGAGAGAACGGGAGGGAAACCTCCCGTTTTTTTGTTTCGTCAAAAGCATTGGCGATTCTCACCGTTCGACAAGGAAGGTCACCGGCCCGTCGTTGACCAGGGATACCTGCATATCGGCTTGAAAGATCCCTTCCTCGACCGGAACGTGTAGCGAGCGAGCATGCTCGCAAAATCGAAGATAGAGTTCCTTAGCCTCTTCGGGCGGGGCGGCCGCATCGAAGCCAGGCCTGCGGCCGCGTTGGCAATCTCCGTAGAGGGTGAACTGGCTGACGACCAGCAGCGATCCGCTGATGTCGATGACCGATCGATTCATCTTGCCTTGTTCATCCGCGAAGCCTCGCAAGTGGATACATTTTTCGGCCAACCACCGGGCCGATTCGACGGTATCTTCTTTCCCGACCCCCAGCAGAATCAGCCACCCGACGCCGATTTGGCCGACGACCTGGCCTTCGACTTCCACGCGGGCTTGGGTGACGCGTTGCAGCAAAGCCCGCATGTCAATGGTTCCACTGGAACTCGGTACTGTTGAGCAGGACCCAGTAGAGGCTCCCCAGAGCATTGCTTCGTTCGCCGCCGGTCAGGCTTTGGAGTCGCGAACGGAAGAGTTCGATTTCCTCGGGTTCCGGCAAACGGTTGAGGGTCGCCAAGTAAGCCGATTCAATCGCCGAGGAATCGGTCATGCCAAGATTGGCGATGCGGGTCGACGCATTCATGATCGGGTTATGGTTGATACGTTCGCTGAGGAAGGAACCGTTCATCATTAGCAGACGCTGCGGCACCGTGACCGCTTCTTCCTCGAATTCCTCGTCGCCGCGATCTCCATAGGCCTTCGTGAAATCGAGGACACCTCCATACATCTCCAGTTGCGAGAAGATGGATGCGGAGGCATCGATGGCCTTGAGCCGACAGGCTTGATGGATCGAGGCAGCCATTTGTTCAGGTCGCAACTGCGTCATCGGAAACACCGCCCATGCCTCTTCGTGGGAGGCGGTCGCTTCCTCAGACTCCAGTCGCGAGTCCCGCTGGAAGACCTGGGTCGCGACGATGACACGAATCAAGCGATGCAGGTTGTAACCGTGGCGAGTGAAGTCCTCGGCGAGAGTTTCCAAGCCGGGAGGGTATGGCCCTTGCAAAGGGATGTCGTCAATTGGTCGAACCAAAGGCTTGCCCAACAGAATCGCCCATACGCGATTGACGGTGGCTCGGGCAAAAGCCCGGTTCTCGGGATTGGTTATCCAGTTGGCCAAGGCATGTCGATCGCGCCCCTTCTCGGGACAGCGGTCGCGATCGAATGGGACGTCGGGTGGAACCACCTGTTCCTCGGTGGCGTTCAGGAAACGGTAACGATACTCATCCTGATTGTTTCGCAGCCCTCGGAATGGGTTTTCCATCCGGACGTTGGCAAAGAAAGCGGCTAATTCATGGAAGTCCGACTGCTCGCCGCTTCGCGGGCTCTCCTGATCTGCTGCTGGAAACCGGACGTTCCCCAGGTAATCCTCATGGCACTGTAGGCAATCGATCCGTGTCGCCAGGAATGCCCGGGCTGTTCTGCCCGCGAGGCGAATGGGATCTGGCCGCCCGTTGCCTCCTTCGTCCATGGTAGCCGTGAGGAAGTTGACTTCCGGGGTATCGGTCCAGGATCCTTCGGCGGTGATCAGTTTTCGAACGATTTGATCGTAGGGAATGTTTTGTTGGAATTGATCTGCGAGCCACTGCTGGTATTTGCGTCTTCGATAGATCAGGAACGGGCCATTGCTGGTCCCTACGGTCGCTCGAGCCCATCGTTCTGCCAATTGATCGGCCGAACGCCGTTCGCGGAGCAGGTACTCGGTCCACCAAGCAACGCGCTGCGATTCCTCGATGCTTTCGAGCGTACGGTACTCCTCGAGCGACAGGCTGTTGCCTACCAGGGCGAGGCTCAATCGCCGGGCGACCAGATTCCAGGGTGCGGCCGGCGCGGATTGCAAACCCAACTCGCCGGCTCGCCGATCGAATTGGCGATCGACCTGGGCTGCGACCTCAAGGACATCGGGTTCAAAGCGATTGGATACTTCATCGGTCTGCCGCAGCAACATCGGGCGATCTTGGGTCGCCCAGAGAATCGAGGCCAGGATCAGCAGTCCGGTCCCCAAGAGCAAGCATCGTTTCTTCCATCTTCCGGCGGTTACGGACGGAGCGGCTTGAGCGATCACAGGTAGACCCTTTGTGCGGGATTGCTTGATGGCGAGAACTCGGCGCCATGAAGCAGCCTTCTATTCGTAGGAATCGGTCAAAGCTTGGGGAAGATCCTTTCGGATTGGGTCTTTGCCGACGGTTTTTTCAAACCAGCCTGCAATCCGTTTTTTCAAGAGCTCGTTCTTCGCCGCGGCTTCGCGAAATTGCGGGGCCAACGAAAAGAAGACAGCTCGCGCTGCGACGTCGGTAGGGGCTTGGCTATCGAGGGACATATCGATGAGCGCGATCGCAATCCCGAAAGGGAGTTTGTCCCAGGTATAAGGTTGGTTCTTGCCGTTCGAGCGAATGACCAGTCTCTCCGGAGTGCTCTCCACGATGCTGACTTCTGTGTTGTTGATCCGAAGGGAGCTGGTCTTGCCATGGGTTTTTTTCTTGGCCTCATCAAACGCTTCGGTTCCGATTTTATGGAGCTGGCCTAGCTGGTCGAGCCGAGCTGCTTTCTGTTCGCCGATCGGTGTTTGGGCGGTTTCCAAGCATTGGCTGATCCCCTTCTCGAAGGCTTCGAAATCAGCTCGATCGAGCGCTTCGCGAGCGCTCGCCATCCATTTCTTCCATTCCGCACTTTCGTCGCGCGGTGCCGGGGCCTCTGGCATCGGAGCAGGCTCCTTGAGCATGGATTCGGTTTCTGCCGCAGGTGCAGGGCCGGGATTGTCCCGATTCGTCATCCGAGACTCGTCGGCGGAGAAGGAACCCTGATTTCTGTTTTCGATGCTGGGAAGCTTCCGTGGTTTGGCGTTCCCCTCATCCACCTGCCGCTGGGCGATTTTCCGACTTTTGGTTGCGGACGATTCTCCCGGCGAACGCAGATAGGCAAATACTGCCACACCAAGAATCGCTTGAGAGCCGAGCAGAAGCAGCATCGAGACCAGGACCCGATTCCGCTTGCGTCGGCGCGAAATCTGTTGGGCCAGCGATGCTCCCTTCGAATTCGAGGACATTGTCGCCGAAACCGGAACGACATCGAAGTCATCTTCTGCTTCATCCAGCGAATCGCGGTCAAGCTCTGAGAGGGACGGAAACAATTGCTCCAGTTGCATAAGGCGAGTTTGCGGGTCCTGGATCTGCTCTAACAACGCGCAACGGGAGGCAGGGTCCGGAGTCGAAGAGGATGGCGAATTAAAGTCGTAGGGAGCCATGGGATCGGAATCCGGAAATAGCAAGCTGCCGTCGGGGGCCGCCTCAGCAACGACCAATGGCGATTCGGTTTGACTGCGTCTCAAGTTTGCAAGCTGAGCATCATAACGCGTGCGTTTTTCTGGGTCGAGCAGGATGATCTGCGCTTGCTTGAGCAGTTTAGCGATGATCTGCGCGGATTCCGGATACTTGCCCGTTTCTGATTGCATCCATCGATTGGTTGCATCTTGAAGTGCCTCGCGAATTCGCTGGGCGTCACTGCAGTACATCTCAAGCCCGATTACTTGATAGTAATCAAGTTGAGCAATCTGCACGGAACGGCCTAGGTGGCGTTCGATGGCATCAAGGACTTCCTGCATGGGCGAGCGATCAGGTGAAGGGATCGGAGTGGGTTGCGGAATCGTTATTCGATGGATTGGAAAACCGGCGATGGCCCAGGCTTTTCAGCAGGCTGATCCACAGCATCAGCATCAAAGGCGAGGTATAGCAAAACAGGAGCATGAAAAGATGGGTTGAGCGATCTGGCTTCCCTTCCGTGGATGAGCTTTGGATTCCCAAAACATCGTTGATGCTTTCCGAAATCGCGGGAACGCGAGCAGCGAACATGAGCAGCAATGAAATAAAAGCAAAAACGACCATGGAGACCAAAAGCATCCATAGTCCTACTCGAGGACGGGTTGCCTGTTCTTGCGGGGCGAACGGGGTTTGAGAGGTAGTCGGGCTTGGGGGTGGGGGCACGGCGAGCGGATTAGCCAAAATCAATGGGGGGAATATCTACCCCTCAATATACCCTGCCAAGGCATGGACAACGACTTCTGAGTGATTGATAATCAAGGATTCTGACCTGATGGAACGAATTTTTTGTCGCGATCGCAAAGCCTCCGGCAGCACCACATCTATTGAGTCAAATGGGATTCCTCCATGAAGCGAAAAAAACGGCTCCTGACGCTGGTATTGTGTGGCACCGCGGCAATGTTCGGCTGTGGCGGTAAGCAACCACCCCAAACTCCTGCATCAAATGCCCCGAATGTCGCGGCAACGGGTGTTGCTTCCGGAAACGCTCCCATTCCAAACAACTCCCCTCCACCGTCGTCGGCCCCCCCGTCTCAAGATGCGCCGGGTGAACCCGAGGGTGATCAACCCCCTCCCGGGTCAAATGCACCTCCATCGCCGCCAACATTTGGTGGCTCGATCCCTCCCAACGGCACGCCTCCGACGGGCCAAGCTGGCGCTCCCCCATCGGGAGGTGTTTCCGGGGCATCCGGAAAGTCGAAAATGAATAGTATGCTTCAGGGTGGATTGGGTACTCCAATACCTCCCGCTCCCGCCCCTGGGGGCTCGCCGCTGGGAGGGTTTGCGGGCTCGAACCCCTCCAACTCAGGTGCCTCCCCTGGAGATAATCCCTTTGAGGATCCATCCAATCAGATCCCAACGTTGCTGTCATTGGATGAACGGGCGGTCCGCGCATTTCAAGCTGGCAATGTCCCGCGCGCCTACGGTCTCTATGAAGCGCATCTACTTTCCTTGCCGGAGAACGAGCGCAACGAAGCAATGGGCCGTGTCCGTTGGGACAAGAAACGCATTGCGCCCCGGTCGGGCTACAGCTTTGCCGTCGGCTTGGTGCTGAACAATACCAGTCGACAGGATAGTTTGAAGCCGATCGGAACAAAATTGGATGCCTTACGGGGTGGACCAGGCGGAGCCTCCGGACCAAGCGGTGGAGGCTTCGGCCTTGGCGAAGGTTTTGCAGGAGGCAGTGGTATTCCTGGCGGCCCTTCGGCGAACCTGCGATCCAAGGAACTCAACGACGCAGCCGGCAAATATGCGACCATCTTCGTCGATGCTTTTGGTAAATCCCATTCGGATGGAAAATGGTCCGAAGCGTTCCGCGATGTCGATCTAGGTACTCCCGCAACAAACCCAACGGGCCCCGCGGGATCCATGGGATTACCCGGTGCAGGGGCGTTCAGCGGTTTCGGCAAGACGGGCGGAAATAGTGCCCCAGGCGGGCCTCCCGGCGAAGGTGGCGGGGCAGGTGTCGAATCCGGGATTAATCAGTTCCGCTTCCGTTTTCCACAAGGTCCTTTCACTCCAGGGAGTCCCGGGTTCGGCGGACAGAACGCATCTCCCGCTCCCACCCTTGACCCTGTCATGGCGAAGGACATCCAGTTGCCCAGGGACTCGATCCCATTGGCCGCAGGCCTTACCTACATCGGAAAAGGAGACAGTATCGGCGAGTTGTCCAAACTCGCCACCGAGCAGCACTACGATGCATTGATCGTCTTCGAAGTCGATGTCTCCTTCCTCCGTGTTAACAACACAATAAAAAACGATTGTCGTATCCGTGTTCTCAACCTGCGAGCTGATAAAGACTCCAAGGACAAGGCGATCGTTTCCACGCTGCTGAACAATCGCGATGTCGCAAACGAAAAAAATCCGGATGCGAAAGTCGAAACCGCGGTCGAAAACCTTCTCAAGAAGATGCACGAAGCCTACCCGCTCGACGACCTCCCCAACTTCAAAGCGGAATCCATCCAAGGTCGTCGCCTCAAGGATCTGGTACAAGACAAAGTGCGCAGCAAACTCGATCTGCTCTGCGAAGTCGAACTGTATGCGTCCCGCGGTTTGATCGATGACAAACTCAAGCTCGCGGCCTTCGAACGGATCGCCGGACCCGATGGCAAGGATCTCGCCACCGCACCACCCGAAGAACGAATTCCGATCCTCGAAAAGATGATCCAACGCCAGTACGATTGATCGACTCGATCGATCGACTTGGAAACCAGACGCTTTGTAATCCCGTCAACGGCTCGATTGGAAAATTACCTCCCCATGATGCTCCGACTCCGAATTCTCCTCGCCTTCCTGGTTCTCTTTCCCGTCCATTCGAACATCCCCCTGAGTGCCGATGAGCCACTGTGGCTGGAACTCCCCGGCAACCCGGCGGCCGATATGCCCGGTCGAGGAAAACGAGTCGTGCTCATCTCCGGCGACGAAGAGTATCGAAGCGAAGAAGCCCTGCCAATGCTCGCCAAGATCCTCTCGGAACAACACGGCTTCCACTGCACCGTCCTGTTTTCCATCAACCCCGAAACCAAAACCATCGATCCGAATTACTCGAGCAACATCCCAGGGTTGCAATCGCTCGATCAAGCCGACTTCATGGTCATGTTCTTGCGCTTCCGCGCGCTGCCTGATGAACAAATGCAGCACATCGACCGCTTCGTCAAAGCAGGCAAGCCATTCCTCGCCATCCGTACCTCAACCCACCCGTTCAACTTCGGCGGTGATGCAAAAACATCCTATGCCGATTGGTCGTGGAACAACGGCAAATGGCCCGGCGGTTTCGGCCAGCAGATCATCGGCGAGACCTGGATTTCCCACCACGGTGCTCACAACGGCCAAGCAACCCGAGGTGTCATCAATCCCAAACACGCGGACTCCCCCATCCTCAACTCGGTGACGGACGTGTTCGGACCAACGGATGTCTACGGAGTCATCCATCTCCCGGAATCGGCCCAGGTGTTGATGTATGGCCAGGTTCTCTCGGGGATGAAACCCGACGACCCACCCCTCCCTGGCGAAAAGAATGAACCGATGATGCCTCTGATCTGGGCCAAGAGCTATCAGATGCCCGGAGGCAAGGAGGGCAAAGTCGTCGGGTCCACCATCGGTGCCGCTGTCGACCTGCTGAGTGAGGATCTGCGACGATTGTTTATCAATTCGGTCTACTGGGGAGTGGGACTCCCAGTCCCCGTAAAAGCGAGTGTCGCAATCCCCGCGGAGTACCAACCCAGTTACTTCGGCTTCAAACCGAAGGATTACTTCACCCAGCAAAAACGGACTCCGAAAGAGATGCTCAAGTAGCATTTTTCGAAATCATCCCAACCCGAAACGTAAGTGAGGGATGTATTATGTATTTACATCACTTTGGATTGTCTTCCCTCGTGCGTCCCTCGCTGACGCGTCGGGTTATGAACAACCCAAGAGGATCGGCGCCTCGCTTCGATTCGTCGGAGGATTGCTAGGTAACTTTGAGCATATCTCTCGCGATCGGTGATTGCTGCAGATGCTCCGCGACCGACGCCAAGAGCGGGTCGATCGTCTGCTCTTGAATACGGTGGGGCGGTGACCAATCCCACCATTGATGCCCGAGATGTTCGGTGCACGCGATCTCACGATCCTGGAGCAGCAGCCCGAGATAAATCGTGAGTTCTTTCAGCGCTCGTTGCGATGGCCCTTTGCGCGGCGTCACCCAATAGCGATGTTCGAACACGAAATCGGGATCGGTCCAAATACAGCATGAGGTCAACCCCGTTTCCTCTTCCAGTTCCCGCAGCGCCGCTTGCTGTTTCGTCTCACCGGGGTCGAGGTGCCCTTTGGGCAAATCCCAGCGGTCGCCGTGCCGCATCAGAAGAAACTGCGGGCCACTGCGAAAGATCAGATAGCCACTAGAAAACACAGTGGGCTGGGGGTCGCCGGTTTTGGGTCGTTCCATGGTAATCGGGCTCCTTGAGGTTGGTTCGCCCTGCTGCTCTTGACGTCGATTGACAATCCCAGGGTCTCGGATACCCTGACCCCGTCGCGTCGCTCGATTCTCGCTCGTTCGCCACCTGAGGTAGCATGAAGATATACACGAAAACTGGAGATGCGGGGACCACGGGACTTTTCGGAGGCCCTCGCGTCTCGAAAGACGACGTGCGCATCTGCGCCTACGGGTCCGTCGACGAACTCAACGCGGTGTTGGGAATTGCACGGAGCACGCCTCTGACCGACAGCCTCGATGCGATGCTGGCCCAGGTCCAACACCAACTCTTCTCGATCGGTGCCGAGTTGGCGACTCCGAACCCGGAGGAGCACGATTTGAAATGGGATGGCGAACCCCATGTCTCCCAGCTTGAGCAGTGGATCGATGCGATGGAGGGGGATCTCCCGCCCTTGCGATCCTTTATTTTACCAGGGGGCAGTCCTCAGGCAGCTCATCTCCATTTGGCGAGAACCGTGTGTCGCCGTGTGGAGCGAGAAATCGTCAGCTTGAGCCACAACCCGCGCGTCAGCGACGTCTCCCACATTATTATCTATCTGAATCGACTCAGCGACATGCTATTCGTCATGGCGCGGCGAGCCAATCAATACCAAAACGTTGCGGATGTTCCTTGGGAGAGCCCGCGCAAGTCCTAGTCTCGTAGCTCATCGGAGCATCCCCATGCCAACCACCTCGCGGTCCGTGAAATTGGCCTTGGTCCAAATGACCACCTCGCGCGACATCCCCGCCAACATCGACAAAGCCGTCGCGCGGGTCCGCGAAGCGGCACGGCAAGGCGCCCACATCGTCTGCCTCCAAGAACTGTTCAATGCCCCCTATCCGTGCCAGAGCGAAGACCACGATCGATTCTCCTGGGCCGAGACGATTCCCGGTCCCACGAGCAATGCCATGAGCCAAGTCGCCAAGGAATGCGGCGTGGTGGTCACCGGCTCGGTCTTCGAGCGCCGCGCGCATGGCCTGTATCACAACACGGCCTTGGTCTACGACGTCGATGGCTCGCAAGTCGGGTTCTATCGCAAGATGCACATCCCCGACGATCCGCATTACTACGAAAAGTTTTATTTCACCCCGGGAGACACCGGCTTCACCGTTGCCAAGACGAAATATGCCACGCTCGGCGTCGGCGTCTGCTGGGACCAATGGTATCCCGAGGCGGCCCGCTTGTTCGCGCTCCGCGGCGCAGAGATTCTCCTCTACCCGACCGCGATCGGATGGCTCGCTGCCGACAAACCGGTCTATGGCCGTAGCCAACACGAAGCGTGGGAAACCATGATGCGATCGCATGCCATCGCGAACGGCGTATTCGTAGCGGCAGCCAATCGCGTCGGCCTCGAGGACTCCATCGAGTTCTGGGGAGCGTCGTTCGCCTTCGATCCGGCGGGCAATCTGCTTCATCGCGCCAGCCACACCGACGAGTCTCTTGCGATCGTCGAGTGCAATCTGGATCAGATCGATGTCCAGCGCACCTACTGGCCATTCCTGCGAGACCGTCGCATCGACGCCTACGCGGACCTGACCCGCCGCTGGATCGATGTGTGAGGATAGCCATGGACGAGCGCGCAACAACCAATCCATCCGCGACCGATGCCGGCTTTCGATGGGTAGCGGAATGGGAAACGCATGAAGCCACCTGGATCTCGTGGCCCCACAACCTGGGCACATGGCCGGGCCGTTTCGAAAAAATTCCACCGGTGACCGAACGCGTCATCCGCATCCTCGCCGAGGTGGAACATGTCCACGTCTGCGGTGGACCATCCCATGCGTTCGAGCAAGCCAAACTCGCTCTTGAAGACGTGTCAAACGTCACGCTGCATGACATTCCGACCAACGATTGCTGGATCCGCGATTACGGTCCGACGTTTGTCGTCAATCGGAGTACCAACACCCTCGGGGCCGTGCGTTGGCGATTCAATGCGTGGGGGGAGAAATATTTTCCTCACGACGAGGACACAGCGGCCAATGCGAGGATCTGCGACAGGCTTAATAATCACGGGACCGCGAGGCGACCCAGCGAACCTTCGATGCCTTCGTTTGCATCCCCCCTGATCTGCGAGGGTGGCGGATTGGAAACCGACGGAGTCGGAACATTGATGACCACCAGCAGTTGTCTGATGGCGACGACTCGCAACCCGGCTTGGACGCGAGCCGACATCGAGCGGGAACTGTGCCGCATGCTGGGGGTGAACAAGGTCCTGTGGGTCGATGGGGGGGAATTGGCTGGCGACGATACCGACAGCCACATCGACCAATTGGCACGGTTCATCCGACCGGGGCTGGTGGTGGCGGCGGTCTCGTACACAAGCGACGACAGCAACGCTCCCAAATTGTTGGCACAGCGTAAACTCCTCGAGACGATGACGGATGCTCGCGATCGGCGGCTGGAAATTGTACCCTTGGTGACACCTCCGCCGCGAATGATCCAGGGCAAGCGGGTGCCGGAGAGCTACTGCAACTACTACCTCGCCAACGGCATCGTAATTGTTCCCGAGTTCGGTTATCGGGCGACCGACGATGCGGCCGCATCGCTTCTGCGGGATCTCTATCCCGATCGCGAGATCCTCCCCGTCGACGCCTCGGATTTTATCTGGGGCTTAGGGGCATTCCACTGTGCAACCCAGCAACAACCTAAGGTGTGATGGAAAGCGATGCGGTGCCCCCAGGCACCCGCAAGACAATAGCCGAGATGCGCGAGCATCCGGGTTTGAAGAGCACGAAACGTTGCGATGTTTGCCACAGTTCCGACCCGAGGGCTCGCGCCCAACGGATATCAAAGCGATCGCTCGTTGCTATCCCGAAACACATTCGAACCACCCACATCCTGCGCCTCGAGCGTGTATCGAATGGCTGCTTCGAGCGATTCCTCATCAAACAAGTATCTCACGCTTCCTTTGCTCGTCCACCATTTCTCGCGAATGTCGTTGTTGTCAATGCAACGAGACTTTTCGTCATCCTTGAGCTTGCGTTTGCACCACGACTTCAGTTGATCTCGTACTTCTTCGCCGTCATGACTATTCGCGGTAACGACGGTGTGGCAGTGATTGGAACGGCAATTCACCGCATGAAGATGCCATCCTCTGATTTGAGAATGCAGTGCGACCGTGTCGTTGACGATGATCCGTTGGTTTTCGTTCAAAAATAGTGGCTGATCGGTCATCTGGTCACGACACCAATCAGCAAGGCTTGGTTGCGGAATACACTCGCCCTTGTGCCACTTAGTCCAACCGCGTTCGTCGCCGGGTAGCCAAGTTCCATGGCACGTCCACGTGATGAAGTAAGCCAGCGGGTCGCTGTACATATTCGGAATTCCGTGCGTGAGGATTAAGGAACCCACACCCATAATAGCCGAGATGCGCAAGCATCCGGGTTGAAGTGCACTCCACGCCGCCATGTTTGCCACAGTTCCGACCCGAGGGCTTGCGCCCAACGGCTAGCATTCTTGCGGTGCCCCAGGCACCCGCAAGATAGTAGCCGAGATGCGCGAGCATCCGGGTTTGAAGTGCACGAAACGTTGCGATGTTTGCCGCAGTTCCGACCCGAGGGCTTGCGCCCAACGGCTAGCATTCTTGCGGTGCCCCAGGCACCCGCAAGACAATAGCCGAGATGCGCGAGCATCCGGGTTTGAATTGCACGAAACATTGCGATGTTTGCCACAGTTCCGACCCGAGGGCTTGCGCCCAACGGCTAGCATTCTTGCGGTGCCCCAGGCACCCGCAAGATAGTA
>Ga0315904_10003675_pt1 | contig 22371 bp, 5 predicted proteins | sample LakEriMetagenome_6_FD_203529 | JGI IMG/M metagenome (GOLD analysis project Ga0315904, IMG submission 203529) | Freshwater fungal communities from buoy surface, Lake Erie, Ohio, United States - Buoy 12 MA120 | ecosystem: Environmental > Aquatic > Freshwater > Lake | place: USA: Lake Erie, Ohio... | reverse complement strand
ATCGACGAGCGTGCCGCTCCGCAGGGCGGCGTCGTGCGCGAGCCCCCTGAACTGCCAGGTCGTCAGCGTGTCGGGCAGCGTGAACTCGATCGTGACGACGCCATCGGAACCCGATACGAGCGTCGGCAGGAAGAACGCCGTCTCGGCGAGGTTCGTGCGGGGCGGCGGCGGGGCGGCGGTGGCCTTTCCGCTGCCGTGGTCATCCGCGCCGCGTTGAGACGCACCAGCGACCGATGCCTCCGTCGGCGCTTCCGCCAGTTTCCGCATCGAACGTTCCGCATCTGCGGGCGCCGCCATGGCCGCCGGAACGGCGCCGGCAGCCAGCATGTTCACCCCAAGGGCCATGCGTGACAAGCGGCGGCCGCCCCCGCCACCGAACCCTCCCATCGCCCAGCCGCCGCGCTGCGGCGGGCCGAAGGGCTCGCGGAGTTCGCGGTAGGTGATGCCAACATCATCGAACACCAGACCCCAGTTGCCGCGGACGCCGTTGAACGGATTGGCCGCGTTGGTGAACGCCACGTCGGCCGTGCCCCACTCGCTGCGGAAGAGTCCCTGGAGTCCGGCGTTCGGCCACTGGTGCTCGGCGAGGGCGTCGAGCGATTGGTCGTAAAGCAGCGCGAGAAACTCGGCCACGGCCGGCGCCTCTGGGCCGGTGAGCGGGTCGGCCGCGGTCGTGATCGTCGCCCGCCAGACCTCCTTCGCCGCCGGCTCGAGCTTCCTGGCGAACCGCTCCCACCTGACGTCGAACTTCTTGTTCGTCCACGGCACCTCCACCGTCTCCTGCCGGCGGTGCAGTCGACCGTCGCGAACCAGCCACGCCGTCACCGTGAACCCGCCGCGGTCCTCGTCGCCCACCGCGATGCTGACGGGCCACTGCGTCCGGCCAGGCTCCGTCCAGAACCGCTTCAGGAGCCGGCCGGCCCGGGAGATCTCGACGAGCGCACGGCCGCGGTCGTAGCCCGTGCCCACGATCGCCTGAAACTCGCGGCCCGCCTCGACGGCCGACTTCTCCGCGGCCAGCGCAAACGACTGCTTCACGGGATAGCGGTCCGCGGCAGGATCGATCACCGTGAACGTCGATTCGCTGCGGACTTCTGGTGCACCTCCCTTCCCGGGAACCGTGAACAGCGCCCGGTAGATGCCCACCGGCAGTGGAATGGCGATCTCGACCTTGCCGGTCTGCGGATCGGTCGTCGCCGCGCGGCTCACCACGGCCTCACCGAGTTCCCAGGTGTCAGGATCGGCCGGCTGCGGCGCCGGCTGCGGCCGGGCATCCCCGGCCGCCGAAGCCCGCGCCTTCCGTGCCGTGCCGAATGGCCGCGGCCGCGGCGGTTGATGATCCGAAAAGAAGTCGCCGCGCTCGACGTCGGCCGGTTGCACGAGCGAATGGATCGCCAGCGTGCCCGTCGCCCCCCGCGGCTCGCGGTCGAGCGACGTGGTGGCCAGCGTGAGCTTCACGGCGGCCGTCGGCCGACCGCGGTCGTCCTTCACGTCGGCTGTGACTGCCTGCCAATCGCTTCGCTCGATCGCGGTCTCGATCTCGGCGTAGCCCGCCGCCACATTCCGCGAGTCGCTCCGGGTCTCGCCCGCCACGTCGGTGACGTCGGCGACGACTTCGTAGGTAAACACCGGCAGCGCCGCGCGTGGCACGCTGCGGTCGGGAAGGGCTGGGAAGCGGATCGTGAACGACCCGTCGGGGCCGGTGGTCTCGGTGCCCCGGGCGATCTTCCGCCCCGACTCGCCGAAGGGAAGCCAGGGAAAGCACCAGCGGCACCAGAACGGCAGTCGCATTCGCCGCTCGACCCGCCATCGCACCTTCGCGCCGGCCACGGGAAGCCCGGTGTAGGTCAGCGCCTTGCCGGGCATGACGACGGCGGCGTCGAGTCGCACGCCGCCATCCGGAGCGGCGAGTTCCACCTGGAACTTCGGCCGCTTGTATTCCTCGACGCGCACGCCCACGCCGCCGTTGAACCCCTGCGTCTCGGCGAGCAGCATCCACTGGCCGGGGAGGCCGCCCGTCGGAATCGGGAACGAGCCATGAAAGGAGCCCATGTCGTTCGTCACGTGCTCGGCCTTCGCGACCTCGCGGCCATTGGCGTCGCGGAGCGTGACGGCGATCGACCGCTTCACGATCGCGTGATAGTCGCGGCGGTCGTGGTCGAACGAGCCGGCGATCCCCTTGTAGAACACGCTCTGGCCCGGCCGGTGGATGCCCCGATCGGTGACGAGCACGATCGTCGTGCCACGCTGCTCCTGCTCGTGCCGCCAGACGTGCGACGCCTCGGTCGGCGTCGTGTGGGACTTTCCGGCGACGGTCGCGGTCGCCACGAGGAGTGTCTCTCTGCCTTGTTCGCCGGCGACCTCGTAGCGGCCGAGGGCATCGGTCGTGGCCGACCCCCGTTCCACGAACCCGGCCGGGTTGATCCGCTCCTGGCGGACGAACGTCTTCACCGTGGCACCCGCCACGGGCTCGCCGGACGCGATGTCGACCACGTGTCCCGAGAGCGGCTCGCCCTTCGGGGCCGACCGCTGGGCCTGCGCCGAGACGATCGCCAGCCGCGTGACCCAGACGAGCGTGGCGTGGACCACGTTGTCCTGGTCGCCAAAGCCGGAATCGTGGCTGGCGATCACCCAATACGCCCCGGGTTCCACAGACGCCGGATCGAGTACGGACACCGGCACGTCGTGGTGCCGCTCGCGATAGTCGGCCGTGGCGGGCAGGTCGACGACCGCCGTCTTGATGGCGGGAAGCGCGGGGATCGTGGCCCGATCCTCGTCGTCGAGCCAGGCGGGGTTCGGCTTGCCGGCCTTGAGCCGCGCCGGCCAATCGGCCTTGGCGAGCTTGAAGTGCACCTTGGCGAGGTTACGGTAGGTGACGCGGATCGAGGGCCAGGGGGCGGCCCAGGCCCGCTCCGTGGCGAGCGAGAGTTCCTTCGCCTCGATCTGCTTTACGAGGTTGCGACAGAGCTTTCCGCCGGGACTGTCGGGGAACTTCTGAACTGCCCGCATGGCGATCTCACGGGCTTCGACAAAGTCGTCGTGCTCGCGGGCGATCTCAGCGAGAGCCTGTGCAGCCTGGGCCGCGCTCTCGTGGTCATCGGCCCGCGAGAGAAAGCCCTCGAGCGCATCGGCCTTGCGGTCGGTGACCGTCACGTCGCCGGCATCGACCGCCACGCCCGACGCCCAGAGGATGCGGTCGAGGTCGGCGCCGAGAAATGCCGTACGGTCGATGTCGGCCGCATGGAAGTCGAGCAGCGATCGATAGAGCCGGGCCGCATGGAGAATCGGCGAATCGGTGTCGGTGGCTCGCTGCTCGTCCTCGGGCTTCCACGCCCGAAAATCGTCGGCACTGCCGAGAGCCGGACTCGTCGCCTCCAGCTCAAAAGCATCCTCGGGGTCGGCGAGCCCACGCTCGCCTGACACCGCAAACTCGATCGCATCGCGGACGACGACATCCCAGACGGAGGGCCGGTAGGCATCCGGCATCGTGCCCTTCGTGAGGATGGCCGACCATTCGCCGACGGGAAGCTTCTTGAGTCCGTCACCTCCCTCGATCGCCGCGGTGAACCGCGTGCGAATCTCACTCACGATCGTCGGCAGGTCCCACTCACTGATCCGCGCGAGGTCCTTGGCGTCGGCACCGCCGGCCGTTCGCTGCTGGAATCTCCAGCGGTTCATCTGGAAGAAGCCCCACGTCCAATTGGCCCGAATCGCCTCCAGCACGGGCCGCGTCTCGGCGGGCGCCGTGGCGGTTGCCGCAGCGAGCCGGATCAGTCGCTCGGGATCGTCGGCGGGCCGATCGCCGGTCTCGGCGAGGATCCGCGTGGCGATCGCCCTGGCCACCTCGGCCCATGCCTTGTCGACCGCAGCAGCCTGCTCGACACCGGCAAGGGCCTCGGCGGCGGATTGTGGTTTGCCTTGTTCGAGAGCCTCCTCGACCCGCTTCCAGACGGCAGCCCTCGGGCCGGAGACCGGATCCTCGGCGTAGCCTCGCGAACCGAGCATGGTCAGCCCTCCGACGAAAATGAGCAGGAGCCCCACAGACCAGACCACCGACGCGTGCCCGGAACGCCAAATGGCAGGCGAGCGGATCATGCCTCGGACGATCGGAGCCATGCCATGGTTCTCCCAAGGGGAATGGGGCTCTCGACCCCGGGTATCAGGAGAACGGATTGTATGCCGCAGGACCTGGGACCATTGGCCGATCCGCCAATACCCGAACGGACGGCTGTCGACCACCGTAAAAGAGGGCTGAGGGTCGGCACCCGGGCACGCCTTCCCGCAAACCCCGGCACCAGGAGACTCTCGGGTCGGGCGGCTGTCGCAGCCGAAGACGACCGGGAATCCGCACGGCGTCAGGCTGGCCATGAACCGCACGCATCACCACCGCCGTGTCGCAGCCCGCCGGAGCCTGGCCGTGGAGCAGCTCGAAGGCCGGCGCATGCTCGCCTTCGGCATCACCACGTCGACCGCGGCGACCGGCCAGCAGACCTACGTGATCGACAACGGCGGCGATCTGAAGTGCGCGATCCTCAAGAGCGGGACGACGAGCAGCACGATTCATCTCGGTGACCTCACGTCGATCACGTACAAGAACCAGGAACTGCTCGCCCCCTACACGACGACCAGCCGCTACTCCCACTACGGGCAGGGACTCGGCAGCAGCACCGTGATCACCACGGCCACCGGCGGCACGACCGGCTCACGATGGATTCTCGTCACCTGCGACGACACCGCCACCGGTGGCACGGGCGTCGTGCAGTACTACGCCGTCCGCGAGAACGACACCAACCTCTACCTCTCGTCGTACGTGCCGAATCCGTCGTCGGAGGGCCGGTTCATCGCCTACCTCAGCCGGTCGGTGTTCACGAACCCGGAGGCCCCCAGCGACAACGACGGCACGACCGGGGCGATCGAGGGGAGCGACGTCTTCGGCCACGCCGACGGCACCACCTCGTCGAAGTTCTACAACGTCGGCGGACGCCGGCAGATCGAACACGTATACCACGGCCTCGCCGGCACCGCTGGATCCACACCGGTTGGGGCGTGGATGTTCATGGGCAGCCGCGAACGGTCGTCCGGCGGGCCGTTCTTCAAGGACATCGACTTCCAATCCGGCAGCGCCGTCGAGATCTACAACTGTATCTTCACCGGCCACACGCAGACCGAGGCCTATCGAGCCGGCCTTCACACCTTCGCGCTCCAGGTCAATGGCGGCCAGACGCCGACCGAGCCGAGCTATGCGTGGATGGAAAACCTCCGCGATCTGACAACCAACACCGTGCTGATCCAGGGACTGATCCCCGCGAGCCAGCGCGGAGGGGTCGCCGGCGTGGCCACGGGCATTGCCGCCGGCCGCGAGATCACCGTCGGCCTCTCCAACGCCGAGGCCCAGTACTGGGACGTCGCCGACGCCTTCGGCAACTTCTCCATCCCCGACGTGCTCCCCGGCACCTACACACAGACGCTCTACGACGGCGAACTCGAGGTGGGCCGCCGGACCGTGACCGTGAGGGCGGCTGCGACGACGACGGCGGACATCACCAACTCCTTTTACCTGCCGTCCAATCCGATCTTCCGCGTCGGCACGTTCGACGGCTCGCCGGTCGGATTCCTCAACGCCGACAAGATCGAGACGATGCACCCGTCCGACGTCCGCATGGCCAACTGGGCGGGCCTGCCGAACTTCGTCGTCGGCACCAACACCGACGCCCAGTTTCCCATGGCCCAGTTCATGGGAGTCAACAACAGCCGCCGGTTCACGTTCACGCTGACCACCGCCCAGGTGCAGAACCTCACCTTTCGCGTCGGGATCACCGTCGGTTTCGAGGGGGCAAGGCCGAAGATCACGGTGAACAGCGGCCAGAGCTACGCGTGGACCAGCGGGAATCCGACCGCCAGCGTCGATCTCAACAGCCGCGGCATCACCCGCGGCACGTGGCGAGGTGACAACCAGATCTACACCTTCAGCATCCCCTCCAGCGCGTTCCGCGCCGGCACCAACACGATCGACATGGGGATGATCAGCGGCAGCTATCTCAGTGGCCAGACGTGGCTGAGCCCCAATGCCGTGTTCGACGCGATCGACCTCGTACCGACCGCCTCCGCGAGCCCACCTTCGATCGCCAGCGTGACGGTGACCCCGGCCAACTCGACCGTGGGCGTGGGACTTTCCAAGGCCTTTGCCGCCCTGGCCACGGCCTCGACCGGCGGCACGGTCGCCGTCAACGTCGACTGGTCGGCAGCCCTCGGAACGATCACCGCCAGCGGCGGCTATGTGGCGCCCGCGAGTCCGGGAAGCGACACGATCACCGCCATCGCCACGATCACCCGCACGCCTGGGTACTCGACCGGCACCGGCAACTCAGCGACGATCGCCGACTCCGTGACTGGCACCGGCAGCACCGGGCTCGCGGTCGTGGGACTCACGCCGATCGTGACGGCGGCCGCCGCGGCCGCGCCCAATCCCAGCTACACGAAGTCGGCCGTGCTCACCGCGCTCGGCTCCGACGACGGCGGCGAGGCGGCGCTCACCTACACATGGAGCGTGGTCGGCACGCCGCCGGGGGCCGTCACCTTCTCCGCGTCGAACGGCACCAACGCCGGCAAGTCAACAACCGCCAGCTTCGCCTCCGCCGGAACCTACACGCTGCGGGTGACCATTGCCGACGCCACCACCAGGCTCGTCACGAGCGACACGACACTCGTCGTCCGCAATGCCGACACCCAACTCCTGGCTGACGAGTCGGCCGGCTCGACGCTCGCCGATGCCACGGGCAACGGGAACGCCGCCACGCTCGCCGGGTCGACGGCGTTCGTGGCCGGCATGCGGGGCAACGCCGTCAAGTTTTCCGGTGGCTATGCCTCCCTGCCTACGGGCGTCGTCAGCGGCCTCGCCGACTTCACGATCGCCGCCTGGGTGAAGCCCGATTCGCTCGCCACGTGGCAGCGGATCTTCGACTTCGGCAGTTCCACGTCGTCCTACATGTTTCTTACGACTCGGCCTTCCACCGCCGGCGGCCTGCGGTTCGCCATCACCACCGGCTCGGGTGAGCAGCAGGTCAACACCTCGGTCCCGCTGACGGTCGGCGCCTGGCAGCATGTGGCCGTCACGCTTCGGGGCAGCACGGCGACGATCTACCTCAATGGCACCGCCGTCGGCACGAACACCGGCGTCACGCTTCGCCCTTCGTCGCTCGGGCAAACCACCAACAACTTCATCGGCAAGAGCCAGTTCACTGCCGATCCGGCCTTGGCCGCCTCGGTGGACGACTTCCGCATCTACTCGCGGGGGCTCACCGCCGCGGAGGTGGCCGCGATCGCGACGCCCGATGAGACGGTGACCGTGGCCGCCGGGCAGACGGTCACCGACGTGCTGCGCACCGGCGACGGAGCCTTGACGAAGGAGGGGCTCGGAACGCTCGTGCTCGACAAGCCCAACACGCACACGGGCGGCACCGTCGTCAATGCCGGCACGGTGATCGTCCGCAACGTGCAGGGGCTCGGCACCGGCGGCCTGCGCGTGAAAGCCGGCGCGACGGTGCAACTCGACGTGGGCCCAGGAACCACCCCCCTCTCCGCGGTCGTGCTCGAATCGGGCGCGAAGATCGACCTCGGGACAGGCCGGTTGACCTTGGCGGCAGGAGCGGCTCCGACGGCCGACGTGCTCTCGCTTCTTCTGGCCGGACGCGGTGATGGGGGATGGAACGGCGGCAGCGGCTTCGTGACCAGGTCGGCATCACCCGACCGAGGGCTGGGGCTCGGCTATCTCGTCAATGACGATGGCTCGATCATCGTCGCCTTCGCGGCGGCGGGCGACATCAACCTCGATGGACAGGTCGACATCGTCGATCTCTCGATGCTGATGGGCGGCGGAACGATCGACACGGTGGTCTCGAAAGGGTGGGCCGACGGCGACTTCAACTACGACGGGATCTACGACCTTCTCGACATCGGGGCGTTCCTGTCGACGGGTCTTTATGATGGCGGGCCGTATGCGTGACGACCGTCATGGGTGCCGTTCGATCGGCGTTGGACGGGCGTTCTAGCCTCGATACGATAGAAGTTTCCTGATCGTTCGAGAGTTTCGATGAGCGGGCCGGGGATGAATCGCACACGACACCACCGTCGCCGCGTCGGCCGCCACGCGCTGGCCGTGGAGCGTCTCGAGTGCCGCCAGCCGCTGGCGCTTGATACCGTGGCGCTCCCACTGCCGACGGCCGACGCCGCCCTTCCGGCCCGGCAGGTCGAGTATCTCACGCGGGGCGTCAACGCGATCTCGATCGGGTCGTCCAAGGTCTACGTCAACTGGCGGATGCTGGGCACTGATTCGTCGGCGATCGCCTTCAATGTCTACCGCTCCACCGACGGGGCGGCAGCCGTCAAGCGCAACGCCACGCCCATCACCGCGACGACCGACTTCACCGACTCCAGTGTGACGACGACCAAGTCGAACGCCTACTTCATCAGGCCCGTCGTCAACGGCGTGGAGGGCGAGGCGAGTGAGTCGTTCACGCTTCCCGCCAACGCCCCGGTCCAGCAGTATCGCACGGTGCCGCTGCAGGTTCCCGCCGGCGGCGTCACGCCTGCCGGCGAAGCCTTCACCTATTCCGCCAACGACACGTCGGCCGCCGATCTCGACGGCGACGGCGATTACGAGCTCGTGGTCAAGTGGGATCCGTCCAACGCCAAGGACAACAGCCAGTCGGGCTACACCGGCAACGTCTATCTCGACGCGTACGAGCTCGACGGCACCCGGCTCTGGCGCATCGACCTGGGGAGGAACATCCGAGCCGGCGCCCACTACACGCAGTTCATCGTCTACGACTTCGACGGCGATGGGCGGGCGGAGATGGGGGTGAAGACGGCACCCGGCACGATCGACGGCACCGGCCAGGCGGTGCTCCTCGGCACGGCGAAGGTGACCGATGACTATCGCACCACATCGGGCTACATTCTTACCGGCCCCGAGTATCTGACCGTGTTCGACGGCCTCACCGGCCGGGCCCTGGCCACAACCAACTATCAGGTGCCCCGGGGCACGGTGTCGGCATGGGGCGATTCCTACGGCAACCGGGTCGACCGCTTTCTCGCCGGGGTCGGCTATTTCGACGGGCAGCGGCCGAGCCTGCTGATGTGCCGCGGCTACTACACGCGGACCGTGCTTACCGCCTGGGACTACCGTGCCGGACAGCTCACGCAACGGTGGATCTTCGATACCGGCAACTCCACCACTGGCTCGCTCGCCGGCTATCGGGGCCAGGGTGCCCACTCGCTCACCGTCGGCGACGTCGACGGCGACGGCCGCGACGAGGTCACCTACGGGGCGATGGCGATCAACGACGACGGCACGCCGCTCTACACCACCGGCCTCGGCCACGGCGACGCGCTCCACATGTCAGACATGATCCCCAGCCGACCGGGCCTCGAGGTCTATCAGGTGCACGAGACCGAGTCGGCGCACAAGGGCAAGGGCGGCGATCTCCGCGATGCCGCCACCGGCGCCCTGATCGCCTACGTGCCGGGCACCGGCGACGTGGGGCGTGGCTGCGCGTTCGACATCGACCCGCGCTACCCGGGCTTCGAGATGTGGAATAGTTCCGACGGCGGCATCTATGCCGCGGATGGCACGCGCATCCAAGACAAGCCGAGCAACATGCCGCAGAACTTCGGCATCTGGTGGGACGGCGACCCGCTCCGCGAATTGCTCGACGGAACGACGATCGGCGACTGGCGGATCGACCTCACGACGAACATCGGCGGCCGCTTCAACTACGTGTTTGCGCCGACCGGACTCTCGGGCATCAACGGCACCAAGAACACCCCCTGCCTGACGGCCGATCTCTACGGCGACTGGCGCGAGGAAGTGGTCTGGCGAAAGAGCGACAGCACGGCCCTGCAGATCTGGTCGACAACGATCGCCTCACAGGTCCGCCTGCCGACGCTGATGCACGACATCCAATACCGCGAGGCGGTGGCCTGGCAGAACGTCGCCTACAACCAGCCCCCGCACACCAGCTACTTCATCGGCCAGGGCATGGCGACGCCCGCCCAGCCGAACATCTACGCCGTCAGGGCGGCACCGCCCACGATCGCCCGTGCAGCCGCCGCGCAGCCGGTGACCAGCTGGGGCGGGGCGTCGCTGTCGGTGCTGGGGAGCGACGATGTCAATGAGACGACCCTCCGTTACGAGTGGACCGCGGTCACCGGCCCCGGCCGCGTGACGTTCGACGCCAACGGCACGAATGCCGCGAAGGCGACCGTGGCACGCTTCACGCGTCCGGGCACCTACACGCTCCGGGCGCGGATCACCGACGTCTCAGGCCAGTCGGCCACCAGCGACGTGGCGGTCACGTATGCCCTCGCGGGCGACACCAATCTCGACTGGAGCGTCGACATCCTCGACGTCGCCAACTTCGTGGCCTCAGGCAGGTTCAACACGGTCGTGGTCGCCAACTGGGTTGATGGCGACTTCAACCACGACGGCGTCGTCGACGTCCTCGACGCGGCCGATTTCGTCGCCGCGGGCCTGTTCAACGCCGGTCCATACGCGTGACCGGCGACGTCGCCGTCGTACCGGAGCCGTCCTTAGTTGCGCTACTCTTCTGCGGTGCGGCAGCCTTTTCTTCGGGCCGGCGGCGGCGGATTGGCCGATCCGCCAATTACCCCAACTCTTGAGCAGCCCGATACTGCCGGTGGGTAGGGACGATCGAGGTTGGTCTGGAAGTTCGTCGGGAACAGACGTCTTCATTCTGACACTGCCCCTCTGCGCTGGACGTCGAGCGTCACGTGTCTGTTTGGTTGGAAACTTGGATTGGGGAGGGATGATCTCATGAGCCTATGTGCCGTCGTATCGCCTTGGCACCGCTGCATCGCCTTCGGGATCGTGCTCTCCACTCTGATTGCGTGCCTCCCGGCTGGAGCTGCCCAAACTTGGACCGGTGCGACAGATGCCAGTTGGGGCACAGCCAGCAACTGGAACACCGGGGTACCCACCTCCACCGACACCGTGGTCTTCGACGCCACTTCGACCTCTAATCTCGCCACCACTCTCTCCACAAGCACGTCCGTGCTCGGCCTGCGCGTGACAAGCCCGTCGGGCGCCGTGTCGATCGGTGCGAACACACTCACGCTCGGCACCGGTGGCATCGACATGTCGGCCGCCACGCAGAACCTCACGTTCACCAGTGGCCTGACGATTCCGAACGGCAAGCAAATGTGGACGGTCGCCAACGGTCAGTCGATCACCGCCGGTGCCATACCGACGAAGCCCGGCCAGCCCAGCAACAACGCCGGCACGGTGGTGTTCGGCACCACGGGCCTTATCACCCTCGGCACGACGACGTCCAACATCATCAGCGACAACCAGGGCAACCCTTGGGCAACCTATGGCCTGAGCAACTGGGCGGGGGTGACCGCGGGTGTGGTCCGCGCCTCGGGCTACCTGAACGTCGATGGCGTGACCACGCTGCTTACCAACGGCACCGTCAACAACATCGTCGCCGACTTCACTTATGGCGCGAGCGCGGTTCCCGACCTGCAGGCTCTGCAGTTCAACGATCCAACCGCCCGCACGCTCTCGATCTCGAGCGCTCGCACCATCACTGCCCGCGGCATCCTCGTGACGCCAGAATCGGGCGGCGGCGGCATCCTCGCGGTGGGCAGCGGCGGCTTCGTTCGTCCGAATCGCTCCACGATCGCGAACACGTCGTTCAACATCATCCAGAACAGCCCCGCCGACTTCACGATCGGCGTGAACCTGTCCAACGCCTCGTCGAGTTCTCCGGTCCAGATTGTGAAGTCCGGATCAGGAAAGCTCATTCTCACCAACAACAACGGCTATACGGGCGGCACCACGATCCACGAGGGCACGATCCAGGTCGGCAGCGGCGGCACGACGGGTGGCCTCGGTGGCAGTGCGGGAGCCGTGGTCAACAACGGCACGCTCGTCTTCAACCGCTCCGACGCCGTCGACGTGACCAACAACATCACCGGCACCGGTGCCGTACAGCAGATCGGCACCGGCAGACTCACGCTCGGCGGCTGGGGCAGCACCTACTCGGGCGGCACCGTGATCGACTCTGGCACGCTCAGCTACTCCAGTTCGATCGACGCCTTTGGCACCGGGCCGCTGACATTCAACGGCAGCACATTCCTCTGGAAGGCGGCCGACAGCGGAACCACCGACATCTCGTCGAAGTCGGTGAGGTTCGGCTCGGCCGGCCTGACGCTCAACCCGAATGGCAACAACGTCACCCTGGCCAACCCGATCGGTGCCGGCAGTGCCGGCAGCCTCACGATCGCCGGAAGTGGCACGCTCAGGCTTGCCGCCGCCAATACCTACGGCGGCTCCACCACCGTGAGCGGCGTCACACTCCTGGCCAACAACGCGACCGACTCGGCGACCGGATCGGGCAGCGTACTCGTGACCGGCACGGGTGCCCTCGGCGGCACCGGCACGATCGGTGGTGCGGTGACCATCGACACCACCGGCGCACTCACGCCAGGATCCGGCGGTATCGGCACTCTCACGGCTGGTTCGCTCACGCTCTCCGGCGGCTCGTCGCTCCTCTGGAACTTCGGCCCATCGAGCAACGATATCGTCGTGGTCTCGGGCAGCGACGGCCTCACGATCAACGGCGGCGCCCTGACGATCTCCGGTGCCACCTTGGGCGATCCGTTCAGCACCAACGGCACCTACAACCTCTTCCAGTACGCGGGTTCGGTGCAGGGCACGGGCGTCGGTGCATTGACCGTTTCCAATCCGGCGGCGGGCAAGGCCTACACGTTCGGAGAGTCCGGAGGCTATGTGACGCTGACCATCGGCTGGTCGGGCGTCATCGCCGAATGGAACGTCGATGCCAACGGCGACTGGAGCACCGCCTCCAACTGGACGCCCAGCGAGCCCAACGCCGCCACCGACACCGCCTACTTTGGCCCGAAGATCACGGCCGCCCACACCGTGACGCTCGATGCCGCCAAGACGGTGGGCGACATGGTGTTCAACAACGCCAACGCCTACACCATCGCAGGGGCAAACGCGCTCACGATCGGCGACGGATCGACCGCCAAAACCGTTCAGGTGTCGAATGGCTCGCACGCGATCTCGGCTCCCGTCGCCATGGCCTCGAACGTGACCTACGAAGTCGCATCTGGCCAGTCGCTCACGATCTCCGGCCCCGTATCGGGAGCCGGTTCGCTGACCAAGACCAGTGGCGGCACCCTCACGCTCTCCGGCTCGAACACCTACACCGGCGACACCGCCGTGAATGCGGGCGTTCTCGCCTTTGCCGGCGGTGCCATCTCGAGCACGAACCTCTCGCTCAACGGCGGGGCGCTCCGCTATGCGGCCGGCAACACGGACGATATCTCCACGAAGACCGTCACGCTGGGCGTGAATGGCGGCACGATCGACACCAACGGCAACGACGTCACCCTTGCCAACTCGATCGGGAGCGGCGGCGCAGGTGGCTTGACGAAGACCGGCTCCGGAACGCTGACCCTCGGCGGCTACAACACCTACCGTGGCACCACCACGATCCAGCAGGGCGTGGTGAGCGTGGCGGCCGATGCGGGCCTCGGCGACCCGACGGCCGTGGGCGGCGTCGCGCTCGGCGGCGGCACGCTCCGGGTCACGACCGGGTTCACCACCAGCCGTGCCGTGGCCGTGACCGTAGCCAGCACGATCGACGTGCCCGGCGAGGCCGAGTCGTTCCAGATCGGCGGCGTCGTGAGCGGAGCGGGGCTGGTCACCAAGACGGGTTCCGGCTCGCTCGTGCTCACCGGAAACAACATCAATCTGCTCGATCCCTTCCGCGGAGGCATCACCATCGCCGGCGGCACGGTCACGCTCGGCGGCGGCCAGGGCAACGGCTTCAACGCCATCGGGACCGGAACCATCACGTTCCAGAACGGCTCCGTGCTCAATCTCAACCGGTACAACGTCAGTACCAACGCGACCAGCGACGGCACGCTCGCCAACGCCATCGTGGTGAGCGCCGGCCAGAGCGGCACGGTCAATCTGCCCGGTCGCTGCACGATGTCCGGTGCCGTCCTCGGCTCCGGCACGCTGAACTACAACGTCGTCTATGTCCGCGACGACATCACGGGCGACTGGTCGGGCTTCAGCGGCACGGTGAACCTGGGCGTGAACCCCTACAACTCGGTGTCCACCAGCGGCGACTTCCGCATGGGCAACGGCAACGTCTCGTTCGCCAACGCGAAGCTCCGCATCGGCAACAACGTCAACGTCCAGCAGAACTACGCACCGCCGTCGACCGGCACGCTCGAGACCGTCCAACGCGTCGGAGAACTCAGCGGCGATGAAAACGCCAACCTCTCGGGCAACACGGTCGCCGGACGCTTCACCAACTGGACCGTCGGAGGCCTGAACACGAGTTCCACGTTTGCCGGCCGCGTCACCGACTGGACCGGCGCGTCCCGGCTGACGAAGACGGGCAGCGGCACGCTGACGCTCACCGGAACGAGCACGTACACCGGGGCGACCGCCGTGAATGCCGGCACGCTGCAGCTCGCCGGCGGCGCCGATCGCCTGCCGTCGGGCAATGCCATGACCGTCGCGGCTGGGGCCACCCTCGACCTGGGCGGCAATGACCAGACCCTCGGCGCGGTGTCGGGCTCGGGCACCGTCGCCACGGGCGGCGGCGTGCTCACCGTCGGGGCTGGCGACGCGAATGCCACGTTTGCCGGGGTGATCTCCGGATCAGGCGGGCGTTTGGTCAAGATTGGCACCGGCACCATGTCCCTGGCTGGAGCGAGCACGCTCTCCGGCTCGACCACCGTGCAGGGCGGCGTGCTCCGGCTCGCCAATGGCGCCGCGCTTGCCACCACCCAAGTCGTGCCCCTCGCCGGTGGCACGCTGGCGCTTTCGCCCTCCCTGCAGACCACCGTGGGTGGACTGGCCCCGAATGCCGGCGGCCTCACCGACGTGGGCAGCGGCTTGGTGACAGTCGCGGCCGGGCTCTCAGCCGCCGACATGGTCGCCGCGATCGTCACGGGATTGGGCGACGGAACTTGGAACGGCACGAGCGGCATCACCTCGAGCACTGCCGCCGCCAGCGGCGGCGACCGGACCGTGGGCTGGCTCGACAACGGCGACGGCACCGTCACGTTCGCCTTCGCCGCGGCAGGCGACACCAACCTCGACTGGCAGGTCGACATCATTGACGCCGCCAACTTCCTCGCTGGGGGCAAGTTCGACACCGGCAGCCCGGCGACGTGGAACGAGGGAGATTTCACCTACGACGGCATGGTCGACATCCTCGACGCCGCCAGCTTCCTCTCGAACGGCCTGTTCGACGCCGGCTCCTACAATCCGCCGCCGGGTGCCGCAGGGGTGGTGGCCGCCGTGCCCGAGCCGTCGACGACACTCATCGGCGTTGCGGGGCTCCTCGCCGGCTTCGCCGTCCGGCGGCGACCCAGGCCATCCTGACGAACGGCTGCCACGGCCTCCGACGCACGGCCTCAGCCACGGCGATGCTCCCGGCGCCACTCGCTCGGCGACAGGGCGTATCGCTTGGTGAAGGCCACCGTCATGTATTCCGGATGCCGGAATCCGCACCGCACGGCGATCGCCGCGAGCTTGAGGTCGGTCTCGAGGAGCAGCTGCTCCACGAGTGTGAATTGGACCTGCAGGATCGCCTCGTGCACCGTCCGGTCGAGCCTGCGGACGAACGTCTGATCGAGCACCTTGCGGCTCGAGTCAACTGCGGCGACCACGTCTTCGGGCTTGATGCCGCGGTGCACGTTGGCGCGGATGAAGGCCACGCTCGCCGCGATTAGCGGGTCGTCCACGGCGAGCACGTCGGTGCTCCGCCGCACCGCCACGCCCAGCGGAGGGAGCAGGTTCTCCATCGGCACGGAGCCGCCGTCGATCAGCCGGTCGAGCAGTTCGCCGGCAAGCCAGCCCGCGCCCCGGGCATCGGGGATGATGCTCGAGAGCGGTGGATTCATCAGCGAGCAGAGCAGTTCATCGTCATCGACGCCGAGTACGGCCACGTCGTCGGGGATCCTGAGTCCCACACGATGACACTCGTCGATCACCTGACGCCCGCGGGCGTCGTAACAGGCAAACACCGCGACCGGCTTCGGCAGGGCCACGAGCCAGTCGCCGATCCGTGAGAACGTGTTCTCCGTGGTGGCGGCCGGACTGGCGGGCTCGTCGAACGCGTGCACGGTCCGCCCCATGCCCGCGAGCACGTTCTGGAAAAACTGCTGCCGGTTTTCGCTCCAACGAAACCGTCGCTCGCCGCAGTAGGCGAGGTGCTGGAACCCGTTGTCGAGAAAGTGCCGGACGGCGAGCTGCGCGATCTGGGCGTCGTCGGTCTCGACGTAGGGAATCGTTGGCAGCAGGCGACCCGCACTGATGTCGATTGCCGGCAGGCCCAAGCGTTCGATCGCACGTGCCGTCTCCGCCGTCTCGATGCGGGCGATGATGCCGTCGCCCGTCCACCGCGCGAGTTCCTTCAGCGGCGGCATGCCTCGGCCATGCTCGGGGAGAAACGTGGCCCAGTGGCCGCCGCTCCGCATGTGCTCATAGACACCCGCGAGCACGTTCCGGCTGTAGCCGTTCGACGTCTCGATCAAGAGCGCCACCCGCCGCACCGGCTGTCGCTGAGGCTGGTCATCTCCACACGAAGAGGAGGGTTGTTCGCGTGCCATGAGGGGTCGTGCGGTCACTGCCTGCCGGGCCACGAAAACGATTGTCAGTGTACGGCCGCGCAGGCCCGGATTGGCGGATCCGCCAATCAATCCGCTGGTTCGTCCCTCCCCATGCCCGATTCGTCACATTTCGGGGAAAGCCCCTTGTTCGGACCCCGAGTCGTCCGGAGACTGCCGAGTGAAGGGCTTGGAGGGGCGGGTTGCCGTGCTGTCCGAAGCCCGAGTTTCGCTCCGCTTTCGGGATGCAGTCATGATCCTCCGCCGACTCCGCACATCCGTCCGTCGCCCCGCGTTCTGCTCGCTGCTGGCAGCGGCTGTCGTCACAGTCGTGACGAGCCACCCAGCCACCGCGGCCACGCGAACCTGGACGGGCAACGTCGATTCCGCATGGGACGCCGCGGGCAACTGGAATGGCGGCGCACCGACATCCGCCGATGTCGCGCTGTTTGACGCCTCATCGACGGCCAACCTGGCCACGACGCTCACGACGAGCACCTCGGCGCTCGGCCTGCAGGTCACGAGCCCGGCGGGCGCGGTGTCGATCGGCACCAACACGCTCACCCTCGGTACGGGCGGCATCGACATGTCGGCGGCCACGCAGAACCTCTCGATCTCGAGCGGCCTGACGCTCGCCACCGGCGCCCAGGCATGGAATGTCACCTCGGGGCGGTCGCTGGCGGCCTCCGGCGCGTTCACCCGTTCAGCAGGCGCCACCCTGAATGCCATCGGCGCCGGCACGGCCACGATCAGCGGAGTGACCGCGAATACGCTCCTCGCGCAGGCCACCACACTCGCCCCGTACGCCACGTTCAACGGTACCGACTTCGCCGGTGTCAACGGGAGCGGCACCGTGGTCTCCGGCTCGACCATTCTCGCCTACCTCACGCCCGCGGGCTCGGGCAACATCACGATCTCCAATACCAACGTGCCGATCAACGTCGCCAATGGCAGCGGCGTGAGGCTCGGCAACAGCATCACCGTGTCGTACGGCCTGCTCTTCAACACCAATCGCAGCGGCAACTGGGCGATCGACACGGCGGCGTCTGGTCGCCTGCTCACGACCGGTGGCCTGATGGTGACGAACAACGTCGGCCCTTACGATGTGACCATCGGCGGGGCGGGCACCGGTACTCGCCCGGGCGGCAACGTGTCGGGGGGTGAGTTTCTGATCCATCAGTTCAACACGGCCGGATCGCTGATCTTCAACGCCGGCGGCACGATCAACAACAACACCTCCTCGACCAATGTCACGAAGACCGGACCTGGCAAGGCGATCCTCAACACCGGCATGGGCTTCACGGGCGCGCTGCGAATCAATCAGGGTACGGTGCAGATCGGCAATGCCTCCACGAGCGGAACGCTCAACGTCGCGACGACCGTGGCCAACAGCGGCACGCTGGCCTTCAACCGCACCGACGCCGTCACCTTCACGAACACGGTGAGCGGCACCGGCGTCGTCGCCCAGGCGGGCTCGGGCATCGTGACGATGAACAACGCCTCCAACTCCTACTCCGGCGGCACGCTCCTCTCCTCTGGAACCCTGTCCTATGCCAACGGCCTCGCCGACTTTGGCACCGGCGGCCTGACCTTCAACGGCGGCGTGTTCCAGTGGAAGTCGGCGGACACGACCGACATCTCGAGCCGCACGCTGACGTTCGCGGGATCGGCGGGCATGAACCCCAACGGCGGCACCGTGACACTCGCCAACCCGATCGGAAACGGTGGCGCGGGCGGGCTCTCGCTCATCGGTAGCGGCACGCTCAACCTCACCGCGGCGAACTCGTTCAGTGGCACAAGCACGCTCTCCGCGGGCGTGCTCAAGGCGAACAATGCCTCTGGTTCGGCCCTGGGCAGCGGTCCGGTCAACATCGCATCGGGAGGCACACTCTCCGGCACGGGCTCCGTGAGTGGCCTCGTGACTGCCGCGTCTGGTGCGATCCTCGTCCCCGGCAACGGCGTCGGCACCCTGACGCTCGGCTCGCTCACGCTTTCCGGAGGCTCATCGCTCGTCTGGGAGTTCAACGCCACGCCCGCGAACGACCTCGTGGTGGTCAGCAGCTCGAACGGCCTGACCATCAACGGCGGAGCGGTCACGCTCTACAGCGAGAACACGACGAGCCCATTTTCGACGGCCGGCACCTACAACCTCTTTCAATACGCGGGGACGATTTCCGGCTCGGGCGTGAGCGCCCTCACCGTCGCCAATCAGCAGGCCGGCAAGAACTACACGTTCGGCCAGTCCGGCGGCTATGTCACGCTGACGATCGCGAGTTCGGGCCTGCTCGCGAACTGGAACGTCGATGCCAACGGCACGTGGACGAACTCGGCCAACTGGAATCCCAGCGAGCCCAACGCCGCCGGCGACACCGCCACGTTCGGATCGGTGATCACCGCCCCACGGACCGTGACACTCGACGCCAACCGCACCGTCGGAAACCTCGTCTTCGACAACGCCAATGCCTACACGATCGCGCCGGCTGCAGGCGAGGTGCTGACGATCGGCGACGGCACTGCCGACAAGTCGCTCCAGGTGACCACGGGCAACCACACGGTCGCAGCCGGGCTCATCCTCTCGGCGACCACGATCACGGCCGACATCGCCGCCGGCCAGAGCCTGACGCTTTCGGGACCGATCAGCGGCACGGCAGCGATCACCAAGGGCGTGTCGGCCGGCACGCTCTTCCTGACCGGATCGAACTCGTATTCGGGCGGCACCAACATCAACGTCGGCACCGTCGAGTTCGCCGCCGGCAGCCTCGGCGGCACCGCGGTCACCATCAACGGCGGCACGCTTCGCTACGCCAGCGGCAACACCGAGGACATCTCCACCAAGACGCTCACCGTCGGGGCCAGCGGCGCCACGATCAACACCAACGGCAACGACGTGACGCTCGCCAACTCGATCGGCAATGCGGGCTCCGGCAGCCTCACCAAGGCCGGGGCCGGGACGCTGACGCTCGGCGGCAGCAACAGCTTCACCGGATCGACCACCATCACCGGCGGTACGGTCTCCATCACGGCCGACAACAACCTCGGCGACCTCACGGCGAACGCAGCCGTGGTTCTCGCTGGTGGCGCACTGAAGACGCCGTCTTCATTCTCGACCGGCCGGAACATCACCGCGACCGCGGCGAGCACGATCGATGCCGGGGACGCCACCACGCTCAGCGGGGTGATCAGCGGCGTACAGCCGATCACAAAACTGGGATCAGGCCTGCTCACGCTGACCGGTAGCAACACCGGCTTCTCCGGCGGCATGGTCCTTGCCGCAGGCACCACGGCGCTCGGCGGCGGCCAGGCCAATGGCTTCAACGCCATCGGCACCGGTCCCATCACGTTTCAGAATGGCGCCGTGCTGAACCTGAACGGCTTCGGCCAGGCCGACAACGCCACCACCTGGGGCACGCTCGCGAACACGATCACCGTGGCAGCCGGCCAGAGCGGCACGCTGAACATGCCGCCGCGGGCCACGGTGTCGGGCAGCCTCACGGGGTCGGGCACGTTCACCGTCAACGTCGCCGCCACACGCGACGACTTCCAGGGGAACTGGGGAGCCTTTACCGGCGTGCTGAACCTCGCCGGCCCTGGCGATTTCCGGATCGCCAACTTCCAGAACAGCGTGTTCACCAACTCCAAGCTGACGATCGGCTCCGGAGTGAGCGTCTATCAGACCTTCAATCCTCCAAGCGGCAGCGGGACCGAGACGGTCCAGCCCATCGGGGAACTGAGTGGCTCCGGGAACCTCGGCGGCAATCCGGTGGCTGGCCGGTTCGTGAACTGGACCGTCGGTGGCCTCAACACCAGTTCGACGTTCGCGGGCGCGATCACCGACACGGCGGGGCAGGGAGCGGCCAAACTCACGAAGGTTGGCACCGGCGCCCTCACGCTCACCGGCACGAGCACCTACACCGGTGCCACGACCGTGTCGGCCGGGTCGCTGCTCGTCGACGGCCTGCTCGGCAACACGGCAGCCACGGTCGGCTCGGCCGGCCTGCTCGGCGGCAACGGCACGCTGGCCGGAGCCGTCACCGTCAGCGGCACGCTCAGCCCCGGCCACAGCCCGGGCCTGATCACGCTCGGCTCGCTCACGCTCAACCCCTCCAGCACCACGCTGATCGAGGTCGTGTCGGCCGGCACCCGCGGCGTCGACTACGACGCGATCGACATCACCGGGCTCAGCGGGCTCACCTACGGCGGCACGATGGCGGTGGCGTTCGGCGGCTCGGCACTGCCCGACAACACGGTCCTCACCGTCTTCGGTTTCACCGGCACGCCGAGCTCGTCGTTCGCGGGTGTCTCCTCCACGGGCTACTACTCGGGAGCGTGGACGAGCCTCGGGGCGGGCACGTGGCAGGTGACCAGCGGCATCCAGACCGCCACCTTCAGCGAATCGGCCGGCACGATCACGATCGTGCCCGAGCCGACCTCATGCGTGGCCCTCGTTGCCGGCATCGGCCTCGGAGTCCTGGTGCTGCGACGGCGGCACACCGCACGGGACTGATCCGGGTTGTGCGGGTCGCACTTGATCTCGAGGCGTTCACGAGGCTCGGGATTGGTGAAGCGATCGGACTCCCTGATTCAGAGAAGATCGGCAATAGAGTGACCGATCACGACGGCTCACGGCCCTGACGCAGGCTTCTGTTCTTCGACCGTCAGCGGGACCAGCCGCACCGGCCCCAGGAGCCCCGACGGCTGCAGGGGCCAATCGGCGGCGTCGAACGGCTTGTAGTGGACGTTCACGAAGTTGATCTCGTGGAAGTTCTTCCACGGCACGCCGCGCTGCTCGAGATCGCGAATCCGGTTGGCAGCCAGGTTCGTCACCTCGAGCGTCAGCGTGTTGCGGCCCGGCCGCACGGCGCCGCCGATCCGCGTCCGGAAGGGCATGCTCCAGAGCGTGTCGATCTCACGGCCATTGACGCTCACCCGTGCCACCTCACGAACGTCGCCGAGGTCGAGCAGCCAGTCGCCGGCCGCGGGTGACGCCGGCAGATCAAACGTCAGTTCGTATCGCGACGTGCCCGCGAAACGCTCCCATTCGCCCCCGTGGTCGGTCCAGGTGCCGAGGCGATCACTCTCGAACGCTGTCGGCAGTTCCGGTCCGCCGGTCAGCGGTGTCACGTTCCAGCGGCCCGCGAGCGGCACGGTCTCGCCGCATGGCTCCCCATACCGCCATGGCTCGCCAACCGCCTGCCGGCTGCCGAAGGTGCGGACGAAGATCGATTCCCCCGGTTCCAACTGGAGCCGGACCTCGGGCCAATCCGTGCCCCGCGTTGCCGCGATGCCGCTATGGCCCGTCCGCGCGTCCATCAGCACCGCCGACACGAGCGACGTTCCCAGCGGCGCCCAGCCGGCGAACGCCTCCGCACCGAGGTTGGCGAGAAAGTAGACGTGCCCTTCGGCAGTCTTCCGCCGGAGGCAGCCGAGGCCGCGAGTGGCCACCGGTTCGACGCGGGCCCCCGCGTGCATCGCCACGCCGGCCGCGTCGGCAACCACCACGACGCGGCCCCTGCCGATCTCCGCCATTCGCGGTCCACGATCCTGCTCCGGCCAGCGCAGCCGGGCCAGTTCGGCCGCGAAAAAGGCCCGCCGCTCCTCGAGCCGCCCGAATCCCGGCACGTCCTCAGGAAGCCCTCCCACGAAGACGACCGTCCCGCCAGCCTGGGCGTGATCGAGGAGCGTCCGCAGCGTCTC